>Ga0307418_1000001_pt1 | contig 125259 bp, 112 predicted proteins | sample SalMarWE160220MG_2_FD_202160 | JGI IMG/M metagenome (GOLD analysis project Ga0307418, IMG submission 202160) | Salt marsh sediment microbial communities from the Plum Island Ecosystem LTER, Massachusetts, United States - WE1602-20 | ecosystem: Environmental > Aquatic > Marine > Intertidal zone...
CGACGCCGACGGTGCCTGCCGCCTGGTGTTCTCGGAAGGCGACGGGCTCAGCGGCTTCACGGTGGATCGTTACGGACCGTGGCTTTCGGTTCAGCTCACGAGCCTGGCCCTGGCGCGGCGCCGTGACGCCCTCGTGGACGCGGCGTGCGCCGCGGTGCCTTGCGCCGGCGTCGTGCTGCGCACGGAGAAGGGCGTCCTGCAGGAGGAGGGCCTCGAGCTGAGGGACGGTGTCCTGCGGGGCACCCTCCCGGAGGAGCCCGTCACCGTGCGCGAGGGCGCCTTGGTATTCGAGGTGGACCTGAGGACCGGGCAGAAGACCGGCTTCTACCTGGACCAACGCGAGAACCGCGCACGCGCCGCGGCCTATGCGCGCGGACGCACGGTCGCCGATGTCTGCTGCTACACAGGCGGCTTCGGCGTGGCCCTCGCCGCGGCGGGAGCGGAGCGGGTCGTCGGCGTGGACACGTCCCGGCCGGCCCTCGCGCTGGCCGGCCGCAACGCGGACAGGAACGGGGTCGCCGGACGAATGGACTTCGTGCGCGCCGACGCCTTCGGTTGGCTGGAGGCCGAAGGCGCCGCGGGTCGCCGGTACGGGATGATCGTGCTGGATCCGCCCCGCTTCGCGCGGACGCGTCGCGGCGTGCGTCAGGCCATCCGCGCCTACGAGCGCCTCAACGCTCTGGCGCTGCGCTGTCTCGAGGCCGACGGCATCCTGGTCACCTGCTCCTGCTCCGGCCGGGTGCCGGCGGAGGGCTTCACCCGTGCCGTGGCGGCCGCCGCGGTCGCGGCGGGCCGTCGCGTCCAGATCCTCGAGCGCGGCGGGCAGGCTCCGGACCATCCCGTGGCCACCGCCTGCCCCGAATCCGAGTACCTCAAGTGCCTGGTGTGCCGGGTGACGTGAGGGTCCCCTACCGGCCCCCATGGGCGCCGGGAAGGCGGAAGCCCACGGCCAGGGCATCCCGTCCCCCCACGGAGGCGCCCACGCGAACCACGAAGCCCGACACGAGGGTGAGGTCCACCCCCAGGTCGAACGAGCCGTCCAGGTTCACCACCTCGCCCTGCTGCGTGGAGAGATCCAGGGTCACGTGCCCGCCGACATAGGGGGCGAACACGTTGTCGTCGCCTATGCCGTGCCATCCGGCCACCAGCCCCAGGGGTACGGAGACCATGAAGTTGTTGCCCAAGCCGGCGCCGAGGCCCGTCCACCAGAGCACGGGAACGTCGGCGCCCTCCACGGTGTGCGCGAGGATGCCCGAGACGTCCACACCGGCCAGCGCCGCCAGGTCACCCGACGCGTCGCGTCCCAGCCCCACCCGATATCCGAGGCCCAGGGACGCCGAGTCGTGTCTCCAGTGCACGAGCCCGCCCAGATCGTCGCTGGGGTCCGGCTTGACGAGGAAGACGCTCATCCCCTGGGGCGCATAGGGCTCCACCAGGGACGGCACGTCCCAAGAGAGCTGGGCCCCCGCCGGACCCGGGACGAGCGCGGCAGCCGTGAAGAGCACAACGAGGAAGCGACGCACCTGGCTCTCCGGAGTCTGTGAGGTCAACGGGCACGCGCGTCGCGCGTCACTTGCCAATATAGACGGCCCGAGGCTCGCGTGGGTTCCCCCGGACGGTGGTCGCGCGCCACGGCACGCTGTGGTGCCTCCCGGAGCGGTTGCCACCGCCCCCTTCCAGGCGCTACATGCTCCACCGTCGGAGTGACGGTGGAACTCGAGAAGCCAGGAGGTGCAAATGCCGTTCCAGAGGGCCTTCAGCGAGGCGCCGTGGGAGTCCCAGGTGGGCTATTGCCGTGCACTCAGGGTCGGAGCCCGGGTGTTCGTGACCGGCACGGCGCCGCTGGCCTCCGGAGGGGGCGTGCACGCCCCCGGCGACGCGTACGGTCAGGCCGTGCGCTGTCTCGAGCTCATCTCGGAGGCACTGGCCGGCGTGGGCGCTTCCCTGGCCGACGTGACGCGCACCCGCATGTTCGTCACCGACATCTCACGCTGGGCCGAGTACGGACGCGCCCACGCGGAGGCCTTCGGCGCGCATCCCCCCACCACGTCCATGGTGGAGGTGAGGCGCCTCATCGACCCCGACATGCTCATCGAGATCGAGGCGGATGCGGTGGTGGAGGCGCGCTGACGTCAGTACGCCCTCGCCCAGACGACCTCCATTTGGGACGGACCGTCTCCGGAGACGCACCGCTCCGGCGGCGTCTCGGAGCGGAATTCCTCGCTGGCGACTACCCGCGAGGTGGCCTTGCAGGCGTCCTTCATGGTCTGCTCCACCGCCGGGTCCCCGTTCCACCCGGTGAAGACGAACCCGCCGGGGCCGTCGAGGATCTCCTTCACCTCGTCGACGCTCTTCACGCCTCTGTACGAGTGCTCATCGCGCCGGCGCAGCGCGGCCTGCAGGAGCTCCGCCTGGAACGCCTCCAGGCGCTCCGGCATCCCGGCGACGGCCTCGCCCTCGGCGACGAACTCCTTGCGCTTGGCTCCCTCCGGGACGAGCCGGCGGGCCAGGGCGAGCTTCCCCTCGGCGAGGTCCCTGGGTCCGATCTCGACGCGCATGGGCACGCCCTTGCGCTCCCACTCGTAGTACTTCGAGCCCGGCGACACGTTGTCCCTGTCGTCGACACGAGCGCGCAGACCCAGCTCCCGCAGTCTGTCCGCAACCTCCGCGGCCTTGGCCTTCACCGCCGCCGCCGTGTCGTCCCCCTTGAGGATGGGCACGATGACGACCTGGAGGGGTGCGAGCCGTGGCGGCACCACGATCCCCGCGTCGTCGCCGTGGGTCATCACCAGGCCGCCCACGAGGCGGGTGGAGACGCCCCACGATGTGTTCCAGGCGTACTCCTCCTGCCCGGCCTCGGACTGGAACTTGAGGTCGAACTGGCGCGAGAAGTTCTGGCCCAGGAAGTGGGACGTGCCCGCCTGCAGGGCCTTGTTGTCCTGCATGAGCGCCTCGCACGCGTAACTTCGCACCGCCCCGGCGAACTTCTCCGAGTTGGACTTGAGGCCGGTGATGGGAGGCATGGCCATCCACTCCTCCATGAACCGGCGGTAGATCCCCAGGATGAGGAGCGTCTCGCGCTCCGCCTCCTCACCAGTGGCGTGAGCCGTGTGCCCCTCCTGCCAGAGGAACTCCGAGGTGCGCAGGAAGAGCCGCGTGCGCATCTCCCAACGCATGACGTTGGCCCACTGGTTCAGGAGCACCGGCAGGTCCCGCCAGCTCTGCACCCACTTGGCGTACATCGAGTAGATGATGGTCTCCGACGTCGGCCGGATGACCAGCGGCTCCTCCAGCTCCTTCCCCCCGGCTCTCGTGACCACGGCGAGCTCCGGCGCGAAGCCTTCCACGTGCTCCTGCTCCCGCTCGATGAAGCTCATGGGAATCAGGAGCGGGAAGTACGCGTTCTCGTGCCCGGTCGCCTTGAACATGTCGTCCAGGGCACGCTGCATGTTCTCCCAGATCCCGTATCCCCACGGGCGGATGACCATGCTTCCGCGCACCGGCGAATAGTCCGCGAGCTCCGCGCGCAGCACGACCTCGTTGTACCAGGCGGCGAAGTCCTCCCCCCTGGGCGTCAGCTTCTTCTCGTCAGCCATCCGATCTGCCGCTCTGCTTCAGGATCCTCTCACGAAACGCCGCGTCCTCCCGTTTCGCCCGGCGCATGGCGAACCAGCCGGGCACACCGAAGATCAGCAGCGAAGCCACCACCCATGTCACCCGGAAGGAGAATCCCAGCACGTGAGCGGCCAGGACCCCCACCAGCGCCCCCGCCACAGCCGACAGGGCCGCCGCGCCCAGGAGCATCACCCACTCCAGGACGTCCAGGCGCTTCAAGGCGCGGCTGGTCACCTCCTTCGCGATGCGCACCGCCTCGGCGTCGTTCTCGTGGCGCCTGCGGACCGCGCGGCTCCTCCTGCTCATGGAGCCGCTCCGGCGGCACTCGAGGCGGTGCCGGGTCCCGACCCCGCCGTGTCGTCCGCCGAGGGTACCCCGACCGTACCGGCGAGAAGCTCCTCGACGCTCACCTCGCGCTCCTCGCCGCTGTTCATGTCCCGCAGCTTCACCACGTCGCGGGCGGCTTCCTCGGGCCCGACGACGAGGGCAGCGCGGGCGCCCTCGGTCTCCGCCGCCTTGAACTGCTTGCGCACCGCCTGCTCACGCAGCGCGTACACCACGCGGTGTCCCCGCTCCCGGAGCCCGTGGGCCAGGCGGTACGCCATGGCGCGCTGCTCCTCGCCGATGACCACTACGAAGTAGTCCACGGCTCTCCTGTACGGGGGCACCAGGCCCCGGTCCGCCAGGAGCTCTCCCAGCACCACGTCCCCCATGCCGAATCCCACCGCGGGCAACGGTTCACCACCCACCAGCTCCAGGAGGCGGTCGTAGCGGCCGCCGCCGCAGATGGCCCGTAGCTCGCCCGCGGTGTCGAAGAGCTCGAAGACGATCCCCGTGTAGTAGGCCAGCCCCCGGACGATGGTGAGGTCCACCTCGACGTAGTCGCCCAGGCCCATGTCCCGGAGGGTGGCCACGTACTCCGTCAGGGGAGCGGCGGCGGCGGTGACGGCGGCGTTTCCACCGAACCGCTCGGCGACGCCGTCCAGGTCCAGGGAGGCGAACAGCTTCGCCGCCTCCTCGGCGGCGCCGGGGGCGAGCCCCACCTCCGACTCCAGCTTCTCGACCACCGCGGCCGACGGCATCTTCCTGAAGCGGTCGATGACGCCGAAGGCGGCACCCAGGCGGCCCTCCGCCACCCCCAGCCCCTCCCGGAGCACGGCGGTGAGCAGGCGGCGGTCGGAGACGCGGGCGCGGAAGTCCTTCTCCGTGAGTCCCAGCTCCCGGAGGGCGTCGATGGCCAACGCCACCACATCGGCGTCGGCCGAGACGCTGTCCTCGCCCACGATGTCGGCGTTCCACTGGAAGTGCTCTCGCAGGCGCCCGCGCTGCTGGCGCTCGTACCGGAAGAGCTGGGGCACGGTGAACCACCGGATGGGCTTGGCCATGCCGCGGCTCCGTTCGCCCAGCACCCGCGCCAGCGTCGGGGTCATCTCCGGCCGGAGCGTGATCTCCCTGCCGCCCTTGTCGACGAAGTTGTAGAGCTGGCCCACGATCTCCTCGCCGCTCTTCTCCACGTACAGGTCCAGCGGCTCCAGCGGCGGCCCGTCGTACTCCAGGAAGCCGTATCGCCGCGAGGCCCGGCGCCACGCCTCGAACAGGTGCTGGCGGAGCGCGAAGTCTTCCGGCGGGAAGTCCCGGAACCCCGGGAGTCGGGAGAAGTTGGGCGTTGTCATGGAGGGCGGAATCTAGCGGCCGGAGGAATCGATTCAACCGGGGCCACGGAGAACTCAGCGGGCGGCCAGCGGCTCCCTCCCCAGCACCTTGAGCGCGCTCCCCACCGTATGGCACGACCCGGTGACCACCACCGTCCCGCCGGCGGCCTCCTTCCGCGCCGACTCCAGCGCCGCCACGAAGTCCTCCTCCACCCTCAGGGGACAGACGTGCTCCACGGCCCCGGCGGCATCCTCCACGTCCCAGCGCCGCTCCGGCGGCGCCGAGGGCGGTTGCGTGAGGACGGCCCGGTCCGTCCTGGAGAGGAGGGGCGGGAGCATGACCCGCCAGTCCTTGTCACCCAGCACGCCCACCAGGGCCACGACGGGCTCCGGAAGGGCGACGCGGTCCAGGGTGTCCACCAGCGAGAGGACCCCCGCGGTGTTGTGCGCGACGTCCAGGAGCCAGGTGGTCCCGTCGATGACCTCGATCTGATCCCTGCCCGGGTGTACCACCTGAGCGACTCCCGTCAGCACGGCCTCGGCGTCGGGGCGCAGGCCGTCCGGCAGGTGCTCCAGGATCTCCACCGCGAGAGCCGCGTTCGCCGCCTGGTGCCGCCCTACCAGCGGGGTGCGGACCCGCAACTCACCCCAGGCACGCGTGCGCAGTGTGAACGCCGTGTGGTCCCTGGCGACGTCGATGCCGGAGAGATCTCCAGGGCGCACGCCGAAGAACGGAGCGCCTCGCTCCCCAGCGATGGAGCGGAACAGCTCGAAGATCGCGGGGTCGGGCTCGGCGGTGACGAAGGGCACGCCCCTCTTGACGATGCCGGCCTTCTCGCGGGCGATGAGGGGCAGCGTGTCACCCAGGTACTCGGCGTGGTCCATGGCCACGTTGGTCACCGCCGACACCAACGGGGTGACGACGTTGGTGGCGTCGAGCCGCCCCCCCAACCCCACCTCCGCCACGGCCAGATCCACGCGCTCCCGGGCGAACGCGTGCAGGCCCAGCACGGTCACGGCCTCAAAGAACGTGAGCCCGAAGCGACGCACGGCGTCGGCGATCTCCGCGGCCCGCTCCGTCAGGACTTCCTCTGCCAGCGCCTCTCCGCCCACCACGACTCGCTCTCGGAACGAGCAGAGGTGGGGCGACGTGAAGCAGCCGGTGCGCACCCCCGACCGGTTCAGCACCGCGGCCAGGGTCGTGGCCACCGATCCCTTTCCGTTGGTCCCGCCCACGTGCAGCACCGGGAAGCGCCGGTGGGGGTCGCCCAGGAAGCTCAGCGCGTCCCGGGTTCGCTCGAGTCCCCAGTGGACGCCCGTGGCGAGGGGCGGGAAGAGCCGTCCCACCAGCGGGTCGGCGAAGGGGCGGTCGAGGCGCTCCGGCGCCACGGGCTGCCCCGCGCCCCGGCCGAAGGGGTGGCTCATGCGCGGTGGATCATCCGGCGGATCGCTCCACCCCCTCGGTTCCCGCGTCCCCCTCCGTGTCCTCGACCCCGACCGTGGCCGCCGGCTTGCCGAGCATGTGTCGGAGCAGGCGCGCCACGGTCTGCTTGAGCTCGCGACGGTCCACGACGATATCCACCATCCCGTGGTCCAGGAGGAACTCCGAGCGCTGGAATCCCTCGGGAAGCTCCTGCTTGATGGTCTCCTCGATGACCCGCGGCCCGGCAAAGCCCACCAGCGCGCCGGGCTCGGCGACGTTGACGTCGCCCAGCATGGCGAACGACGCGGTCACCCCGCCGGTGGTGGGGTTGGTGAGGATGGAGATGTACGGGATCCCCGCCTCGTGGAGCCGCGCCAGCACGGCGGAGGTCTTCGCCATCTGCATCAAGCTGTAGATCCCCTCCTGCATGCGGGCACCGCCGGAGGCGCTCACGATGATCAGCGGGACCTTCTGGCTCAGGGCCGCGCGCCCCGCCCGGGCGATCTTCTCGCCCACCACCGAGCCCATGGAGCCACCCACGAAGGAGAAGTCCATCACGGCGATGACCACGGGGACGTCCTCGATCTCCCCCAGGCCGCTGATGACCGCCTCCGTCTTCCCCTTGGCTTCGGCAGCCGCGATGCGCTCCGGATAGCTCTTCAGGTCGCGGAACCCGAGGGGATCGGCGGCGCGCAGGTGATCGTCCAGCTCCTCGAAGGTCTGGTCGTCGATGAGAAGCTCCAGGTACGCCCCGGCGGGAATGCGCAGGTGATGCCCGCAGCTCGGGCACACGTTCAGGTTCTGCGCCAGCCGTTCGCTGTAGAGGATCTCCCCACAACCGGCGCACTTGTCGAAGACGTTGCTCGGAACATCCCGACGGTCCTGAGCCTGCAGCGGCTTCTTGTCCTTACGGAACCAGGCCAAAGGGGCGCTCCCTTTCGCGGGGTCGGGGCTTCACCGTCCATGGCGCGCGCCGGCGCTCACCCGGGGTGCCCCTGTTCACCGCTCGTCCGCGACGCGCACCGCCAGGGCCACGGCCACCCAGCACATGAGCAGAAACGTCCCACCGTAGCTGATGAACGGAAGGGGAATACCGGTGATCGGCACGAGCCCCACGGTCATGCCGATGTTGACGAAGATGTGAACGAGCCAGGCTCCGAAGATACCCAACAGCACCAGGCCGGCAAAGGGATCCGGTGAGTCCTGGGCCCGCTTGACGAGCCGCCAGAGCACGTACGTGAAGGCGAGGAGAACCAGCAGGGCGCCCACGAAGCCGAGCTCCTCTCCCACCACGCTGAAGATGAAGTCGGTGTGCTGCTCGGGGAGGAAGTCGAAGCGTTTCTGCGTACCCAGGGTGAAGCCCTTCCCCAGGAGCCCGCCGGATCCGATGGCCACCTTGGACTGGATGATCTGGTACCCCGCGCCCCTGGGATCCGCGTTGGGGTTGAGAAAGACCAGAATGCGGTTCTGCTGGTACGCCTTCAGCGACTTCCACAGCGGGCGCGCGATGGTCCCGGCCGCCAGGTTCGCCAGCACCACCGTCACCGACTCGAAGAGGAAGAGGCGGTACCGGTACAGGTACAGGAAAGCGAGCACGCCCAGGATGTACAGCGTCCAGATCTCGGTGTTGAACGCCAGAACCAGCCCCACCACGGGGCTCGCCACCAGCAGCAGCATGGCGATGGGGGCACCGGCCCAGAAGAGCATGGCGATGAGGATCCCCACGAAGGCCATGGCGGTCCCCAGATCCGGCTGCAGCATCACCAGGCCCAGGGGAAGCGCCACCACGGCGGCCGGGGCCAGCAGATCCCTGAGCGACGTGGGCGCCTCCGTCCGCTGCGCCAGCAGACGGGCCAGCACCAGGATGGTGGCGATCTTGGCGATCTCCGAGGGCTGGAACCCGATGGGACCGAAACGGATCCAACTCTTCACGCCCGCCGCCGTTCCCCCGCCCGTGCCGACGACCAGCGTGATCGCCAGCAGCAGAACGCTGAACACGTACGACGGCACCGCCACCCACTCGATCCAGCGCAACGGCACGCGCGCCAGCACGGTGAACGCCATGAGGGCGAGGGCGAACCACAGGCTCTGACGGATCCACGCATGCGCCGTGACGGGGTTGGGGATGTAGACCACCCCCGCCGAGTAGATCATGGCGATGCCGAAGAGCGAGAGCGCCAGGATCGCGAGCACCAGCGGTGGGTCCACCGCCCATCTCCGGAACAGGCGGATCATCGGCCCTTCCCGAAGCGAGCCTGGTACCAGGGCGGAATGCCCAGGCCGGCCCTGATGTAGTCCTGATACGTCTGGATCGTGTCGATGGGTAGCCCGTACTTCTTCCGGAGGTAATAGTCGGCGGCCTTGGCCACGATGGGCGCGGCGATGCTTCCGCCGTGCTCACCGTGCTCGACCACCGCCACGATGACGATCTCCGGGGGCTTGCCCGGGGGACCCGCCATCCCCGCGAACCACGCGTGGTCCCCGGCGGTCCCCTGCAGGCTCTGCACGTTCTGCGCCGTTCCGGTCTTCCCCCAGACGTACCAGTACTGGAGCGCGGTCTCGTAGTGGGCCGTGCCCCCCGGCGCGGTGGCCCTGCGCAGCCCGTCCCGGAGCGCCGCCAGGCTCTGGGGCGACAGGTGCAGCGACCAGGCATCGCCGGTCTTCACGCCCCTGGCGATGGACGGGGCCGGCGCCGTCCCGTCCCGGGCAAGCGCCGTATAGAACTGCGCCATCTTGAGGGGCGTCTGCGAATTGGGCCCCTGGCCGATGGCGAGGTTCAGCACCTCGCCCTCCTGGCCCGTGTAGTTCCAGGGGGGCCGCTGCCAGAACTTGGGGCTGTCCGGAAAGACGCCTGTCGCCTCCTGGGGCAGGTCGATGGGGCATGGCTTGCTGAAGCCGATGTCGGTGGCCGCCTTCAAGAGGCGGTCCAGGCCGATCTTCAGGCCCAGCTGATAGAAGTAGACGTCACACGAGTTGCCGATGGCCTCCTCGAGGGTCTGCTTCCCGTGGCCGGCGGCGTCCCAGCAGTGCCACGCCCGCCCTCCCCACATGAAGACCCCGGTGCAGCGTTGGGGCATGGTGTCCCCGGGGCTCACCACCCCCAGCTCCAGGCCGATGGCCGCCGTGGCCAGCTTGAACGTCGAGCCCGGGGGGTAGCGGCTCATCACGGCGCGGTCGAGGAGGGGATGCTGAGGGTCGGAGTTGAGCTTGGCCCAGAGGTCCGGGGCGATGCCGCCCACGAACGCGTTGGGGTCGAACGAGGGCGCCGAGTAGAGGGCCAGCACCCCCCCGTCGGACGGGTCCATGGCCACCACCGCCCCGGCCATGGAGTCCGGGAAGATGTGCGCGATCCACTCCTGGAGATCGGCGTCCAGGTTCAGGTGTAGATCCTCCCCTGGCGTGCCCGGGTCCGCGGTGAAGCCCTTGAAGTCCCCGACGATCCTGCCCCGGGCGTCCACCTCCACGGTGCGCAGCCCCGGCCGCCCCTGGAGCGTGCGCTCGTACTCCTTCTCGATGCCGGTCTTCCCCACCACCATGCCCTGCGTGTAGACCGAGTCGGGGAACTCCGGCGACCCCAGCTCGTCGGCGGTGATCTCCCCCACGTAGCCCAGCACATGGGCGGCCGCCGGTCCGAGAAGGTAGCGCCGTCGCGGGCGCATGCCGATGTAGACGTCGGGGAACTCGGCACTCCGTTCCTCCAGCGCGCTCACCACCTTAAAGTCCGCGTCCCCGTCCACCACGACCTCCGTGCCGTAGCGGCGCATGGTGGAGATCACCCGGTCGATGCGCTCGTCGGAGAGGTCGACGTACCTCCTCATGCGGTGGAGCGTCGCCCTCACGGAGTCCAGAGGCTCGGGGAGGAGCGTGATGGCGTATCCCGGCACGTTGTCGGCGAGGACCTTCCCGTTGCGGTCGTAGATGGTGCCGCGCGGCGCCGGCACGGGAAGCTGACGCAACCGGTTCGACTCGGCCTTGAGCCTCCACACGGTGGAGCCCAGGACCTGCATCCGGAAGAACGCCGCGGCGAGGATCCCCATGATGAGGAAGAGCGTGGCCTGGGCGGCCAGCGCCCGGCTGCGCCGTAGGTGGGGATGGAACAGCTTCACCGTGACGTCTCCCTCCAGAGCCCGGACACGGTCAACACCACGATCCCCGTCACCGCCGCATACACCCCGCCCAGAAAGCCCTGGACCAGCACCTGGTCCGCGAACGGCTGCCGGAGCGCCTCGCCCATGGCGAGCCAGGCGACCAGATCGCGCACCCACTTTCCTATCACGAAGTACGATACCAGGAAGACGAGGGAGTCTCCAACGAACAGGTTCCGGGTCACGGCACCCAGAAGCCCCACCATGGTCATGGCCACCGCATTGGCACCGAAGGAGGCCACGCTGAGCGCGTCCTCCAGAAGCCCCATGGCCAGGCCCAGCCCCGCTGCGGTGCCGACGCCGACCTCCCGAGCCGCGAGGAGGAGCGCGACGGTCAGCAGGTCGGGTGCGGCGTGCCGGACCCCCAGGCCCACGTGGAGCAGAAAATGGAGCAGGACGAGGACGGCGACCACGACCCACACCCGCGTGCGGGCCCTCATCATCCGCCTCCCGCCTCCGGACCTCCCACGTCCCTCCGGAGCTGCTCCACGAGGGCGCGGAGCCGGCGCACGGTGTCGGTGATGGCCCTCAAGCTGTCCGCCCGGGCATGCTCCCTGCGAAGGCTCTGTTCCCGAGTGCGCACGGAGTCGAGGGGCCATGCCCGGCTGACGTCGAGGACGGGCTTCCCTACGGCCACCAGCACGTGGGTCACCGCCCCCGGCTGCACCATGGGCCTCAGCCAGTAGCTCTTGAGCCATCCCCCCTTGGTCTCCGCCACGCCGTCGATGCGGCCGATGGGGATGCCGCGGGGGAAGACGCCGCCCAGGCCACTGGTGAGGACCAGCGTGCCGTCCGGAACCGCCTCGTGGTAGGGCATCCCGTTGAGGACCATGCGATCCTCCTCGCGGAACGCTCCCCGCCGGTCCTCCACCAGACCGAAGCCGGTGCCGTCGGCCAGCATGGCGGATGCCCGGAAGTCGGGGTGCGCCCAGTCCATGCCCACCGACGTATGGGCTCGCACTTCCCGGATGACGCCTACCAGCCCGTAGGGATCCACCACCGGAGCGCCCTCCGCGACGCCGTCCTGGGAGCCCAGGTCCACCAGGAACATGCTCTCGGAGCCGGGGGTCCCGGGCCGGAGCACGGATGCCGGTCGGAAGGAGGGCCCGATGCGGGCGGAGAGCCCCAGGAGGGCCCGCAGCGTACGGTTCTCGTCCCCCAACGCGCTCTGCGTGGCGAGGATCGCGGTCACCGAGTCGAGCCGTGCCTGGAGCGCCTCGACCTTGCGTGACCGGAGCTCAGCCGCGACGAGGTGCTCCTGCGTGGCGAGAAAGGGCTTCAGGAGCGTCGCGCGCAGACTCCAGGAGATGCCTTGCTGAGCCCCCTCGGGGAGATACGAGGAGGCCAGGGCCAGGATGAGGAAAGCCGCCGCCAGTATCCCCTGGCGCCGGCCGCCGGTGCGCTCGGGCTCAGGTGAGTAGGCGGGCACGGTGCTTCACCCACCTGCGACTACTGTACAAGGACGCTGCGGTACTTCTGCAGGTCGTCGAGGATGCGGCCAGCGCCCCGCACCACGCAGGTCAGCGGCTCTTCGTCCGTATGGATGGGGAGGTTGGTCTCGTGATGGAGAAGCCGATCCAGCCCCCGGATCAAGGCGCCCCCACCCGTCATGACGATTCCCCGGTCCACGATATCGGACGACAGCTCGGGCGGCGTGATCTCCAGCGCCCGCCGCACCGCCTCCACCACCGCCTGGATGGGTTCCTGGATGCACTCGCGGATCTCCTGCGAGTGCACGGTCGCCGTCTTCGGGATGCCACTCACGAGATCCCGCCCCTTCACCTCCATCTCCCGCTCTTCGCCGAAGTCGAATGCCGAGCCCACCTGGATCTTGATCGCCTCGGCGGTGGGCTCGCCGATGAGCAGGTTGTAGTTCTTGCGCAGGAACGTGACGATGGCCGAGTCCAACTCGTCGCCCCCCACCCGGATGGAAGTGTTGGACACGATGCCGGAGAGGGCAATGACCGCGATCTCCGTGGTCCCGCCTCCGATGTCGATGACCATGTTCCCGGTGGGAGTCTCCACCGGCAGCCCCACGCCGATGGCCGCCGCCATGGGCTCGTCCACCATGTAGACGGCCTTGGCCCCCGCCGCCATGGCCGACGACCGCACGGCGCGCCGCTCGAGCTCGGTGATCCCCGACGGCACGCCCACCACCACGCGCGGCTTGATGCGGAACACGCGCTTCGCCGTGACGTGCTTCAGGAAGTGGCGCAGCATCATCTCCGTGACGTCGACGTCGGCGATGACGCCATCCTTCAACGGCCGGATGGCCTCGATGCCCTCGGGAGTGCGGCCGAGCATGCGCTTGGCCTCGAGACCAATGCCCATGATGCGCTTGGTCCCCCGCTCCACCGCCACGACGGAGGGTTCGTTCAGCACGATCCCCTCCCCCTTGACGTACACGAGGGTGTTCGCCGTGCCCAGGTCGACGGCGATGTCGTTCACGGGGATGAGACGCCCCGAGTTGAACCAGCTGCTCAGTCCGGCCAATGCTCGCTTCAGGTCAACGGAGAGTGGGCCCAGAAGGGCGCGTGCAAACGTACGTTTCCCCTCGGCGTGATGCCAGGGCTTTCGTTGGGCAGAACGCCGAAACGCTGCTGATACACGGCGGGCTCACGCGGTTCCCGTGCTCCCGAAGCCCCCTTCGCCCCGCCCGGTGGCGGACAGCTCGCCGCTCTCGGCGATGTCGGGCGTCTCGAAGCGTGCGAACACGAGCTGGGCGATGCGCTCGCCCCGCGCCAAGGTCACAGGAGCCCCGCCCAGGTTCTGCAGGATGATGCGCAGCTCGCCCCGATAGTCCGGGTCGATGGTGCCGGGGCTGTTCGGCATGGTGATGCCGTGCTTCAGCGCGAGCCCCGAGCGCGGGCGTACCTGACACTCGACGCCCTCGGGAAGCTCCATGACCAGCCCGGTGCTCACCAGCCGGATCTCCCCGGGCTCCAAGACCACCTCGTCTTCCGCCGAGCGGATGTCGAAGCCCGCCGCATGCGGCGTGGCCCGCTCGGGCAGAGGCAGATCCGGATTGCCGGCCAGGCGACGAAAGTAGACCCGGGGGCGGAGCGGGACGGCTCCGCCCCCGGGCCGGGCGTCCTGGGACGCCCCCGCCTGCTTCGGCTCTCTCGCCTGGGTCACGCCTTCTTGGTGACCTTGAGGAAGTCGTCGACCTTCCTCGGCTTCATGCCGAAGGCCGCGGCGACTCCCGGGAAGGTGATGTGGCCGTCCACGGCGTTCACGCCGAGCTTCAGGGCGGTGTCGTCCCTGCACGCCTTTTTCCACCCCTTGTTGGCCAGGGCGATGGCGTAGGGAAGCGTGGCGTTGGTGAGCGCCAGCGTCGAGGTACGGGGCACGCCGCCCGGCATGTTGGCTACGGCGTAGTGGATGACGTTGTCCACGACGTACACGGGATCGTGATGCGTCGTCGGCTTGATGGTCTCCACGCAGCCGCCCTGATCCACGGCGACGTCCACGATGACCGTGCCGGGACGCATGAGCTTGAGGTCCTCACGCGTGACCAGGCGCGGCGCTTTGGCGCCGGCGATGAGCACCGCGCCGATGATGAGATCCGCGTCCTCCACCTGCTTGCGGATGGCGTAGCGCGTGCTGAACAGGCAGCTCACGTTGGCCGGCATGACGTCGTCCAGATAGCGCAGCCTGTGCAGGTCCACGTCCATGATGCTCACGCGGGCACCCATGCCGGCGGCCATCTTCGCGGCGTTGGTTCCCACGACCCCGCCACCGAGGATGAGCACCTTGCCCGGAAGCACGCCGGGGACACCGCCCAGGAGTGTCCCCAGGCCACCCTGGTGCTTCTCCAGGTACTTCGCGCCCTCCTGCACCGCCATGCGCCCCGCGACCTCGGACATCGGGGTCAGCAGAGGCAGCTCGCCGGAGGGGAGCTCCACGGTCTCGTAGGCGATGGCGATGGCCTCGGTCTTGAGGAACGCCTTGGTGAGCTCCTCGTCCGCCGCGAAGTGGAAGTACGTGAAGAGCACCTGGCCCTTGCGGATCTTCGGCCACTCCTTGCGGATGGGCTCCTTCACCTTGAGGATCATCTGCGCCCGCTTCCACACCTCGTCGGCGGTCTTCACGATCTCCGCACCCGCCGCCTCGTAGAAGTCGTCCGTGAAGCCGCTGCCGAGGCCGGCGTTCTTCTCGATGACCAGCTTATGGCCTTCCGCCGTGAGCATCTCCGCTCCGGCGGGTGTGAGCGCGACGCGGTATTCGTCGGGCTTGATCTCCTTGGGTACGCCGATGAGCATGTCCGTCTCGCTTGCCTAGGGGTCGATCTCGGTCGTTTGTGGGGAGGGACCGGGCCCCACCGCCTCAACGACACGGACGGAGCCCTAGCGCATCAAAGCTAGTGCACCCGAGCACAAGGACAACGGGAGTCGCGTCCCCCCCGGCAATCGGCGCCTACGCCCGCCCGAGGCGCAGCACCAGCTGGTGCTCGGGAGCGCAGTAGCGGCCCGCCAGCTCCGCGACCTCCTCCGGCGTGACGGCGTCCAGGCGGGCGAGAATCTCGTCCAGGGCCATGAAGGGCTCGTCGTACAGGCCGAAGGCCGTCAGCCGGTGCAGACGTGCCGACGTGGATTCCAGCGAGATGAGGACCTGGCCCTTCACCTGCTGCTTCGTGCGCTGGAGCTCGTCGGGGGGGATCCCGCTCCCCGCCACCTTCGCCATCTCCGTCCGCACGGCTGCCACGGCCCGCTCCTCCGTCGCCGGGCGGGTCCCGACGTACACCCCGCCGACCCCACCCTCCTTCTGGAAGGACTGGTACGTGTACACGGAATAGCAGAGACCCAGCTCCTCCCGGACCTTCTGGAAGAGCCGGGAGCTCATACCGCCTCCCAGCGTCGCCGACAGCAGGGTGAGGGCGTAGCGGGAAGGGTCCGAGTGGCGGGGAAGAGCCGTGCCGAGGACCACGTGAGATTGTGCGCTGTCCCGCGTCACCCGCTCGTCGCCCTCCGCCGGGGGCGGAGGCGCCACCACGTCGTGGGGGGGAGCGCCGCCGTCGAGGCCTTCGAAGAGCGCCGCCACCCCGTCCAGGAAGGCGTCGTGCTCCAGGTTGCCAGCCCCCGCCACCAGCAGGCTGCGCCCGCGGTACGCCTCCGCATGGAGCCCGCGCAGGTCCGCGGCGGTGAGCTCCGCAACGGTCTCCGCGGTTCCGAGGATGGAGCGGCCGTACGGATGGCTCCCGTACAGACGCGCCCCGTGCAGCTCGAAGACGAGGTCGTCGGGGGTGTCTTCCACCTGGGCGATCTCCTCCAGGATCACCTCCCTCTCGAGCTCCAGGTCCGTGTCACGCAAGGAGGGATTGAGCACCATATCGGCAAGCACGTCGAGGGCGTCCGGAAGGTGCCGACCCAGGACCCGCGCCTGGAAGGCGGTATGCTCCCGGCTGGTGTAGGCATCCAGGGCCCCGCCCAGCGCCTCCAGCGACAGGGCGATGTCGTGGGCGGTGCGCCGGTCGGTGCCCTTGAAGACCATGTGCTCCAGAAGGTGGCTGGCGCCGGAGCGGGCCGCCGGATCGTGGGCTGCGCCGTGACGCACCCACACCCCGGCGGAGACCGAGCGACGGCCGGGGACCTGCTCGGTGACTACCTGCACGCCGTTGGGGAGCACGCTCTCGCGGATGGCGCCCTCGGTGATCGTGACGCCGCCGGCCAGCTCCCTGACCCCGGACGGCGAGGAGGGCACGGGCGGAAGCCCGTGCCCTCCCCGAGAGGGTCCACCCATCGGGCCCGCCGTCACCCTCCCGCGGCGGCGGTCGCCTCCGGGGCGCCGGACGGCTCGGTGGCGCCGGCCTCCTCCGCCAGAGCGGCCTTCCGCGACAAGCGCAAACGGCCCTTCTCGTCGATGGACAGGAGCTTGACCCTGGTGATGTCGCCCTTCTTCAGCACATCCTCGGTCTTCTCCGTGCGCGACTCCTGGAGCTCGGAGATGTGGCACAGCCCCTCGATGCCCGGCAGGATCTCGATGAAGGCGCCGAACGTAGTGGTGTTCTTCACCGGCCCCTCGTAGACGCGCCCCACCTCGGGCTCCTGACAGATGGCCTCGATCATCTCACGGGCGCGCGCGCCGGCCTCGCCGGACACCGCGGCGATCTTCACCAGCCCCGAGTCATCGATGTCGATGGTGGCGCCCGACTCGTCCTGGATGGCCCGGATAGTCTTGCCCTTCGGGCCGATGATCTCCCCGATCTTCTCCGGATTGATCTGGATGGAGATGATGCGCGGCGCGTACTGGGAGATGTCCTCCCTGGGCGCCGACAGCGTCTGATCCATGATGCCCAGGATGTGCATGCGCCCACGGTTGGCCCGCTGGAGCGCCTCTTCGAGAATCTCCACCGTGAGCCCCTCGATCTTGATGTCCATCTGGATCGAGGTCACGCCCTTGCGCGTTCCGGCGACCTTGAAGTCCATGTCGCCCAGCGCGTCCTCCATGCCCAGGATGTCGGTGAGCACGGCGACCCGCTCGCCTTCCTTGATGAGACCCATGGCCACCCCGGCACACGCCGCGCGGATAGGCACGCCGGCATCCATGAGGGACAGCGACGACGAGCATACCGTGGCCATGGACGAGGAGCCGTTGGACTCCAGGATGTCGGACACGATCCGCACCGTGTAGGGAAAGTCGTCGTAGGGGGGGAGGAGCGGCTGGATGGCCCGCTCCGCCAGGTTCCCGTGGCCGATCTCCCGGCGGGACGTGCTGCGGAAGGGGCGCGCCTCCGCGGTGCAGAACGGGGGGAAGTTGTAGTGCAGCATGAACGACTTCGTGACCTCCTCGCGGGAGTCGATGGAGTCGATTCGCTGCTCGTCGCGGGCGGTGCCCAGAGTGACCACGCCCAGCGACTGGGTCTGGCCCCGCGTGAAGAGTGCCGAGCCGTGGGTCCGGGGCAGCACGCCCACCTCGCACGTGATAGGCCTGATCTCATCCAGGCCGCGGCCGTCTGCCCGCTCCCCCTTGTCCAGGATCTGCTGGCGCATCGTCTTCTTCTCGATGCCCCGGAGGATCTCGCCCATGTCCTTCTCGTAGGCGGCAACGTCGTCATCGTCGCCGGAGAACTGCGAGACCAGGTCCTCCTTGAGGGCGGCCATGGCCTGATGCCGCTCCTGCTTGTCGGTGAGGTTGAGCGCCTCCTCGACACGCGCCGCGGCCAGGTCCTCGACCTTGGCACGGAGCGCGGCATCGGGCTCGATGGGCGTCCACTCCATGTCGGGCACCTTGTGCCCCTCCAGCAGCTCGTTCTGGAGCGCCACCAGCTCCTTGATGCCCTCGTGGGCCACCTGGAGCCCCTCGACGATATCGGCCTCGGGCACTTCGATGGCGCCGCCCTCGACCATGGTGATGGCTTCGGCGGAGCCCACCACCGTGATGTCGACGTCGGAGTACTCGAGCTGCTGGAAGGTGGGGTTGAGGATCCACGTCCCCTTGATGCGCCCGATCCGTACGGCGGCCAGCGGCGTGTTGAAGGGGATCTTGGACATGTTCAGCGCCACCGAGCAGCCCAGGACGCCGAGGACGTCGGCGTTGTTCTCCTGGTCGGCGGAGAGCACGAAGCAGGCGAGCTGCACGTCGTGCATGAAGCCCTCCGGCATGAGCGGCCGGATGGGCCGGTCGATCTGGCGGGCGGACAGGATCTCGTTCTCACCGGGGCGGCCCTCACGCTTGAAGAAGCCGCCGGGGATCTTGCCCGCGGCGTAGGTCTTCTCCCGGTACTCCACGGTCATGGGAAAGAAGGGCAGGTGCGTGGGCCCGTCGCTGACGACGGCGGTGCACAGCACCATGGTGTCGCCGTACTGCACCACGCAGGAGCCGTGGGCCAGCTTGGCCATGCGGCCGATCTCGAGCGACAGCGTACGCCCGGCGAACTGCCGCTCCATTCTCTGGATCATTGGATCAACTCACTTCGGTTGGGACCCCTTTCCGGTGGTCCTCTGAAACAGCTTGCCGAAGCGCGTCACGGAGGACGGAGGAGAGAGCGACCGCCGCAGGGGGCACGCGTGTCGCGCGTCGCCCGTCATGCAGCCTCGTAGTTTGGTGAGGCCGTCTCTCGTCCGAGGCCGCGAGGCTCCCGGCAAAGAAGGAAACTTCTAGTGACGCAGACCCAGGTCTGCGATGACCTGCCGATAACGCTCCAGATCCGTGCGCCTCAGGTACTCGAGGAGGCGCCGCCGCTTGCCGACCATCTTCAGCAGGCCGCGCCGGCTGTGGTGGTCCTTCTGGTGCTTGTCGAAGTGCTCGCGCAGGTCGTCGATGCGAGCGGTGAGGAGCGCCACCTGCACCGCGGGGCTCCCACGGTCGGTGTCGTGGAGTTGGTACTTCTGGATGATCTCTTCCTTGTCGAACGCCATGGGGCGCCGTGCCTCCTCGAGAGTCGTAAGCTGCAGGGGAAGCTGAACTTCCACGTTCATTCAGCCTTGCAAGATAGAACAACCAAAGGTTGCGGTCCAGCGGGTCCGGCATGTTCCCGGTCCCCCCGCCTCGCACCCCGAGCGCTACCCGGGCCGCGGCGCGTCCAGGATTCCGCGCACGGCCTCCACGTCCTCGCGCATCCGGCTCACCAGCGCGGCCGCGGTCCGGAACGGCCGCACCGCACGCAGATGCTCGATGAAGTCCACCCGTACCTCCTCCCCGTAGAGGTCCCCTTCGTAGTCCAGCAGGTGGAGCTCGATGCTGGGGGGGGAGCCCTGGAAGGTAGGCCGCGGGCCCAGGTGCAGCGCCCCCTTGTACGTGCCGCTTCGGAGCACGCCCCATACCGCGTACACGCCGGGGGGCGGGATGAGCTTGCCGGCGTCGGACACCTTGAGGTTCGCGGTGGGGAAGCCCAGCTCCTTGCCACGCGCGTCCCCGCGCACCACGATGCCCCGGCACGAGTACGGACGGCCGAGACACGCCATGGCCTCGCGCAGGCGGGCCCCCTGCACCGCCCGGCGGATGCGTGATGAAGACACCGGGTGGCCCTCGCTTTCGATGGGAGGCACCACGTCCACCGCGAAGCCGAGCTCGCGGCCTATGGCTCTGAGCGTCTCGGCGTCGCCGGAGCGGCCCTTCCCGAAGCCGTGATCGTAGCCGATGACCAGCTCCTCGACCCCCAGACGTCCCACGAGGATCTCCTCGACGAAGTGCCGGGGCTCGTAGCGGGACAGCGTCTGCGTGAAGCTGATGAAGACCGCGTAGTCCAGGCCGCTCTCCGCCAGGATCTCCTTCTTCTCCACCGGAGTGGTGAGCAGGGGCGGGGCGTGCTCCGGCCTGACGATGCGGAGCGGGTGCGGATCGAAGGTGACCAGGACGCTTCTGCGCCCGGTGCTCTCGGCCCGACGGCGTATCTCCTGGAGCACGGCCCAGTGGCCCCGGTGCACCCCGTCGAAGGTGCCCACCGTGACCACGGTTCCCCTGTCGGAGGGGATTCCGGGGCGGTGCGCCCAGTGAACCGTGCCCTCAGTCATGCGCGAAGACCTTTCTCGGGCGGAAGCGGCCACCCGACAGATCGCCCACCGCCACCAGATCGTCCCCCCGGGCGGCCACCGCAGGCGACGCGTCCGGGCACCCCGGACAGGGAACCACCCGTCCGTGCCGGAGGTCGCCCACCGCCGCTTCATCGACCTGCGTCCGCGGTATGTGCGCCAGCGCATCCAGCGGAGCGACCCAGTGGCTCGCCACGCGCTCCGGCGCCGCCAGGTCGTCCAAGGCCAGCGCGTCGGCCACCTGGAACGGGCCCACGGCCGTGCGTCGGAGCGCCGTGAGGTGCGCCCCTACACCCAGGGCGTCTCCCAGGTCCCGGGCCAGGGCGCGGACGTATGTGCCGCTGGAACAGCGGATCCGCAGCCCGACCTCGGGAGGTCGGAAGAAGCTCACCTCCAGAGCGTACACGGTGACCTCCTGTGGCGGCAGACTCGGCGCCGCTCCCCGGCGGGCGAGGCGATGCGCGGCCACCCCGGCCACCTTCTTGGCGGAGTATGCCGGCGGGACCTGCAGGATCGGGCCACGCAGACCCGCCAGCGCCTCTTCCACCTGGCTGAGGCCCAGGTCCCGCCACCCCTCCGACGCCGCGACCACCTCCCCCTCCGGATCCAGGGTGTCGGTGGCCACCCCGAGTCGGGCCACCGCCTCGTAGCGCTTCTCCATGCCCGTGACGAACTCGGCCAGCCGGGTGGCCCGGCCGACGCACAGCAGGAGAAGCCCGGAGGCGAACGGATCCAGCGTGCCGGTGTGTCCGACGCGTCGCTCCCCCAGGGCTCGGCGTGCGGCGGCGACCACGTCGTGAGACGTGGGTCCCGGGGGCTTGTCCACGGGCAGGAAGGCGTCTCGCGCCGTGCCGCTCACGCGTCCTCTTCCTCCTCGCCCTCTTCCCCGTCCTTCTCGCTCTCGACGCCCTCGTCGGCGGTGTCTCCGACGGACCCGTGGGGCAGCACCTCCGCGAGGATGGCCTCGATGCGCTGCGCCTCCTCCAGGGAGGTGTCCTGGAGAAAGCGGAGCTCCGGGATACGGCGGACATGCAGTGTCCGACCCAGCGTACGCCGCAGGAAAGGGGCGGCGGCGTGCAGGCCCTCGAGGCTGCCGCGCCGATCGGCCTCCTGGCCATGAAGACGCACGTGGACCTTCGCCGTGGTCAGGTCGGCGGCCACGTGCACCGCGGTCACGGTGACATCTCCGACGCGGGGGTCCCGAACCGAGGTGCGCAGGAGCTCGGAGAGCTCACGCCGAAGCTGCTCGTTCAGCCGAGCGATGCGCTTCGAGGCCATCAGCAGGCGACGGCGAAGCTCACGTGAGATCCCGCCGCGCTTCCGTCACGGTCACGCCCCGGGCCTCCTGCACCAGATGGTTCGCCTTGTCGAGGACGGACTCGGCGAAACGGCCATCGGTGGCCACCAGAGCGATGGAGATCTCCGCGCGCGCATGCACGTCCTGGTAGCCGGTCTCGGACACGGAAACGTTGAACCGGTTGCGCAGCCGGTCCTTCAGGGAGCGGACCACGGAGCGCTTCTCCTTGAGGGATGCGCACCCGTGAAGGGAGAGCTGCCAGGTCTGCCAGGCCACCACCATATCGATCGGAGAGCCGTGATCAGCTGGCTCCGGCCAGCGTCCTGGCGACCTCTTGCACGGTATAGCACTCGATGACGTCGCCGACCTTGATGTCGTTGAAGTTGGCGATGCCGATGCCGCACTCGAAGCCGTCACGCACTTCCTTCACGTCGTCCTTGAAGCGCTTCAGGGAGCCGAGCTCGCCATCGTATACGACGACGCCGTCGCGGATGAGGCGCAACCGTCCCTTCCGCTCGATGACGCCTTCCGACACGTAGCAGCCGGCGATGGTCCCCACCTTGCTGATGCGGAAGATCTCCCGCACCTCGGCAGCGCCCAGGATCGTCTCCTTCTTCTCCGGCGACAGCATGCCCTCGAGGGCGGCGCGCACGTCGTCCACCGCCTCGTAGATCACGTCGTAGACCTGGATGTCCACCCCCGAGCGCTCGGCTTCGACGCGGGCGGCGGTCTGCGGGCGGACCCGGAAGCCGATGATGACCGCACCCGCCGTGTGCGCGAGGAGGACGTCGGATTCGTTGATGGCGCCCACGGCCCGGTGGATGATCTCCACCTGGACCTCGTCGGTGCCGAGCTGCTCCAGGGCATCCGCCACGGCCTGCACCGAGCCGTCCACGTCACCCTTGATGACGAGGGGCAGCGTGGAGGTGCGCCCGGAGGCGACGAGCTGGGAGAAGTCTCCGAGCTTGAACCCGCGCTCGCGGATGCGAAGCTGCTTCTCACGGTCCAGGCGCTGGCGGTTCTGGGCGATGCTGGTAGCCTGGTCCGCGTCCATGGCCTGGAAGGTGTCCCCGGCCTGCGGCACTCCGGACGACCCCAGCACCTGAGCCGGGACGCCGGGACCGACCTCGTCCACCGAATTGCCGCGCTCGTCCAGGAGCGCGCGCACCCGCCCGTCGTACATGCCGCACAGGAACGAATCGCCGACATGCAGCGTGCCCCGCTGCACCAGGACCGTGACCACCGGGCCCTTGCCCACGTCGAGCTGGGCCTCGATGACCGCGCCGTGGGCTTCCCGGTCGGGATTGGCCTTCAGCTCGAGCATCTCCGCCTGGAGAAGGACCTTCTCCAGGAGCTCGTCGATCCCGTCGCCCGTCTTGGCGGAGATCTCCGCCACGAGCACGTCCCCGCCGAAGTCCTCGGTCTGCACCGAGTGCTGAAGGAGCTCCTGCTTCACCTTCATGGCATTGGCCGCCGGAAGGTCGACCTTGTTGATGGCCACCACCATGGGCACACCTGCGTTGCGCGCGTGGCTGATGGCCTCGATGGTCTGCGGCATCACCGAATCGTCGGCGGCGACGATGAGGATGACCACGTCGGTTACGTCGGCGCCGCGGGCCCGCATGGCGGTGAACGCGGCGTGCCCCGGCGTGTCCAGGAACGTGATGCTGCGCTTGTCCGGAAGGCGCACATGGTAGGCGCCGATGTGCTGCGTGATGCCGCCAGCCTCGCCGGCCACGACGTTCGACTTCCGGACCCGGTCGAGGAGGAGCGTCTTGCCGTGGTCCACGTGGCCCATGACCGTCACGACCGGGGGCCTGGGCCTCAGGCTCTCGGGGGCATCCTCCTCCACCTCCTCTTCCACCTCGGCCCCGTACTCCTCTTCACGGACGGCGGTGAAGCCGAACTCCTCGAGGAGCATCTCGATCTGCGGGAAGTCCAGGCGCTGGTTGATGGTCACCAGCAGGCCCAGGTTCTTGAACGCCGAGCCGATGATCTCCGTGGACGAGACGTCCATGAGCTCGGCGAGCTCAGCGACGGTGAGGAACTCGTTCACCCGCACCGTGCGGGCCTCGCGCTCCCGCTCCTGGCGCTCCTCCTCCTCCTGTGCCTCCATCTCCTCGCGGCGCGACCCCTTCCGACGCTTCTTGCCCTTCCCACCGCCCTTCACCTCGGCCATGAAGCGCTGGAGGTTCTCCTGCACCGCGTCCTGGTCCACGCGCTGGCGCTTCTTCCCCTTCTTGCCCTTGCCCCCCTCCTTGCGCCGGCCGTCGGGCGTGTAGCCCTCCGCCTGGATGCGCACCTGTCCACCGGGTCCGGCGCTCGCCGCCGGAGCGGGGGTGGGGCGGCGGATGACCCGCGTCGGGGCGGGGCCCTGGGGTGCTCCACGACGAACCGGCTGCGGCTTCACCGGAGCCGGTGCCGGCTCCTCGGCCTCGACGTCCTCGGCCTCCAGCTCCTCCTCGGCGGCCTCCACCGGTTCCTCCTCGGCCTCGGAAGCCTCCTCCTCAAGAGCCCCGGCCGCTGCCGGCTCCTCCTCGGCCTCGACCTCTTCCTCGGCCTCGGCCTCGGCCTGTTCCTCGGCCTCGACCTCTTCCTCGGCCTCGGCCTCTTCCTCGACCTCTTCCTCGACCTCCTCCTCATCCACCGCCTCGGAGGCGGCCACGGCTGGGGCCTCCGGCTCCGGTGGGGCCTCTTCCTCGTCCTCGGCCTCAGGCTCGGGCTCCGCCTTGGCGGCACGACGACGACGACGACGACGACGAGGCCCCGAGGCCGCGTCTTCGAGGGCGGCGGCGACAGCGGCGGCCGGGTCCTTGTGGCCAGCCCGACGCTCACGCTCGACCCGAGCCAACACCTTGGCCACCTGGCCCTCGGTGATGCTCGCGTCCTCGTCCGGGACGGGAATACCCATCTCCCGAAGAAGGGCGATTAGGACCTCCGAATCGACCCTGAGGTCCTGAGCTACCTCGCTGACCCGCATGCTGTCGCTATTCCTCCACGTCGTCCGCTGCTGCTCCGTCGTCGACCGGCCCCAGCCTTCGCTGGAGCTCGTCGGCGAACGTCTCCGCAGTCACGGCAACCGCCGAAACGGGCCCCGCCCCCACGGCGGCGCCCAAGGTGGCTCGATCCCCCAGGATGGCCTGGGGGATCGACCGGTTCTCCAAGAGTCTTCGTATCTTTCCCAGCTGAACGCTCGAGGCGTCGCCGGCCATCAAAATCAGCCGGGCCTCGCCCTCGCGAACGGCCCGGCGTGCCGCATCCATCCCCGGCATCACCGCACCCGCCCGTCGGGCCAGGCCCAGAAGGCGGAAGGCCTCAGCCTTCCCCTTCGCCCTCATCTTCCGCCGTCTTCGTGGCGGCGTCAGCCTCGGCTTCTCCTGCCTCGGCCGCCGAGGGCGGCTCACCCTGGAAGTCGAAGAGAGGCCCCTCGGTCCCCTGCGCCGAGGCGTCACCTTCCACCACCGTGAGCTCGTCGATCAACTGCAGGAGGCGGTCCGCCTCCGGCTCTCCGATCCCGGGAATGCGGAGAAAATCCGCGCGTTCCAGGTCGATGATCTGGAGAAAGGTATCATATCCAGCCGTGGAGAGGGCCGCCAGTGTGGAAGCGTCGAGATCGAGCTCGCCCAGCGGGAAGTCCGCGGTCTCGTACGTCTCGTCGGGCCCGCTGGAGAAGAGGGACAGGTCGGCCCCTTTCTCCAGCCACTCCCGGGAGCCGTACAGGTCGATCTGCCAGCCGATGAGCTGCGAGGCCAAACGCACGTTCTGGCCGTTGCGGCCGATGGCCAGGGAAAGCTGGTCCTCGTCCACGATGGCGGTGATGACCTGACGCGTCGCGTCGCTGAGGACCTTGGACACGCGCGCCGGCGCCAGCGCCCGGCGCGCGAAGACCTCCGTGTCGGGGTGCCAGGGGACGATGTCGATGCGCTCGCCGCCCAGCTCCGAGACCACGGCCTGCACCCGGGATCCCTTGAGGCCCACGCACGCCCCCACCGGGTCGATGGAGTCGTCCCGGCTATACACCGCGATCTTCGTGCGTCCCCCGACCTCGCGGGCGAGCTCCTTGATCTCGACGATGCCCTGGTAGATCTCCGGGACCTCGAGCTTGAAGAGCGCGGCCACGAAGAGCGGATCCGCACGGGACAGGATCAGGCGTGGACCCTTGGGGGTCTCCTCGACCTTCTTGAGGACGGCCCGGATGGGGTCACCCTGGCGGAAGCGCTCGCGCGGATTCTGGTCCTTCCACGGGATGATCGCGTCGGCGTCCCGTTGCCGGTTCAGCATCACCACGAGCTTGCCCCGCTCGATCTGCTGGACCTCTCCGGAGAGCAGCTCACCGACCCGGTCCGCGAACTCGTCGCGGATGCGGTCACGCTCGTTCTCACGAACGCGCTGGACGATGCGCTGCTTCACGGCCATGACCGCGTTGCGTCCGAACTCGGCGAAGTCCACGGGGATCTCCATGACGTCGCCGACCTCGTAGGTCTCATCGTCCCAGCGTGCCTCTTCGAGGGAGATCTCGCACGACGGGTCCTCGACCTCCTCGACGACCCGGCGCAGAACGACGATCTCGAACTCGCCGGAGTCCTCGTCGATGGTGATCTCGGCGCGTACGTTGGGTCCGTGGATGCGCGCGAGCCCCGCGAGGATCCCGTCTTTGATGAGATCGTTCATGTCCTCCGGGGACAGGCTCTTCGTCGAAGCCACGTCCCTGAAGGCCGCTACGATCTGGGCGGCGTTCGGCATCGTTCCTCTCTCACCTCCACGTGAAAACCAGGTTGGCACCCGCGATGTCCCCCCGCGGAATGCTCACCTCGCCTCCATCCGGCAATCGCAACCGCACGGCGGTCACCCCTTCCCCCTCCTCCAGCCCCAGGAGCTCGCCCTCGAGCCGACGGGCGCGTCCCGCCAGGACCTCGTGTCCCTTCAACGCGATGCGCTCCCCGCGGAAGCGTCGGTAGTCCTCGTCGCTGACCAGGGGTCGCTCCACCCCCGGCGAGGAAACCTCCAACACGTACCGCTCGGGCAACTCCTCCACACCATCCAACCACTTCTCCAGGACGCGGCTCACGGCCGCGCAGTCGTCCACCGTGACCCCGTTTCCCGGAGTCGACCCCGGCCGGTCGATCCTTACCCGGAGCACCGGACGCCGCGAGCTCCCGCCCCAGCGAACATCCACCAGGTCGAAGCCGGTCACACCCAACCTGGCCTCGATCCCGCGCTCGATCTCCGGGATGGACCGCATGCCTGCGCCTCCCCGACGTCGGATCTGCGCTCCCGACGCCAGATCACACCGAATAAAAAAGCGGGGGCCACCAACTCCCCCACTTCGCACTGCGCCGCCACCAGGCGGCTATGCCGGTCTGGGAATATACTACGACGTCCCGGGCCCCCTCAAGGGAGGTGACCCGGCGGGTGGCTGTGCCGGGGCGGGAACCTCAGCCCGTCTTGTGCCCCTTCTTGCCTCTGGTGCCTCGTTCGGCCGCCTCCGGGCGGAGGCGGGCCTCCAGGTCCGACACCCGCGCCTTGATGTCGTCCACGACGTCCCGCAGCCCGTCGAACTCCTTCTGGTGGACGAGATCGAGGCGGTCCTTCGCTCCCTCGGCGGCCTCATGCGCTCTCTGGAGCGCCGTCTTCATCACCTCCTTGGCTCGATCCGTGGACAGGTCGCCGCGCTCCCGCGCCTCGTTGATGGTCTCCTCCAGGGCATCCTTGACGGCGGAAAGCACGCCGATCCCCTGTCGGATGCCGCCGGAGACCTTGGCCCTGGCGCTCTTCTTCTTCTCATCCTCAGCCATGCTGGAATCCCCTCCTGGTTCCCGGAGCGTCGACATCCCGCGGCGGCCGGACGCCACCGCCGTATCCGACCCTACGCCCTGCGCGCGACGAGGATTCAGTCCTCCCGCTCGACGTGCGCGCCGAGCTCGCGCAACCGCTCGTCGATACGCTCGTACCCCCGTTCGATCTGCCTGATGTTCTTGATGTGGCTCGTTCCGTCGGCGCCCAGCGCGGCGATGAGGAGCGCCATCCCCGCGCGAATGTCGGGGCTCTCCACCACACCCCCCTTGAGGGGCGAGGGGCCCACCACCACCGCCCTGTGGGGATCGCACAAGATGATCGAGGCGCCGAGGCCTACGAGCTTGTCCGTAAAGTACATACGGGACTCGAACATCTTCTCGTGCACCAGGACCGTGCCTTCGCACTGCGTGGCCGTCACCAGGGCGATGGACGTGAGGTCGGCGGGGAAGGCCGGCCACGGTCCGTCGTCGATCTTCGGCACGTGTCCGAAGGCGTCCTGGCGGATCCGGTGGCGCGCGTCGCCGTGCACGACGACGTCGCTTCCCCGCACCGTGCACTCCACACCCAGCCGGCGGAACCCCAGCACGGTGGAGTCGAGGTGCTCCACGGGCGCATCCTCGACGGTGATCTCGCTCTTCGTGACGGCGGCGAGCCCCATGAAGGAGCCCGTCTCGATGTGATCTCCGCCGATGCGGAAGCGGGTGCCGCCGAGCGCGTCCACCCCTTCGATGTCGAGGACGTGCGTGCCGATCCCACGGATCTCGGCACCCATGGCGTTGAGCATGTTGCAGAGGTCCTGGACGTGGGGCTCCGCCGCCGCGTTTCGCCAGCGTGTGTGCCCGCGGGCGAGGACCGCCGCCATGATCGCGTTCTCGGTTCCGGTCACCGAGGGCTCGTCCAGGAAGAAGTCCGTCCCGCGGAGCTCGCGCGCCCGGATGCTGAAGCCGCCGTTGAGCTCCACCTTCGCCCCCAGAGCCTCGAAGGCGAGGAAGTGCGTGTCCATGCGACGGCGTCCGATGACGTCCCCGCCGGGTGGCGGCAGCTGCACGTGCCCGAAGCGGGCCAGCAGCGGCCCCGCGAGGAGGAGCGACGCTCTGATCCCCTCCGCCAGTCCCTGGTCGATGGCGTTCGCCGCCAGGGGGCGCGGATCCACCGTCACCTCGTTCGCGCCCGTCCACTCCACCGCCGCGCCCAGAGAAGACACGATCTCGAGAAAGGTCAGCACGTCGCGGATCCGCGGAACGTTCTCCAGGGTCACGGGCTCGCGGGCCAGCACCGTCGCCGCCAGGCACGGCAGCGCCGCGTTCTTGTTTCCGGCCGGCCGGATGCGGCCCTCGAGCCGTCGACCGCCTTCCACGCGGAAGGTCGCCATTCTATCCGATGATGGGTGTTCCGGGGGTTCCCTGAGCTGCGCGATGGCACGGGAACGTGGCTCCGCGGCGTGGGCCACGGCGCCTGCAAGATACCCAGCACCATCGACCGCCAGCAACCGACCCATCACTGCTCTCCCTGGTCCTGGAAGGGCGCCCGGGCCGACGTCCGCCCGGCACCCGCCTTCCGTCCACACAGCTCTGCACGTGGAGGATGCAGGATACATGCCGACGTCCCCTCCCCACCCCGGCGGGCGGGCCCGGGAGCACGCACATGGTCGCGGATGGTGGCACGTGGAGGCCGTTGCGAGAAGACCCGGTCTGGCTCGATGACCGCGCCGTCGGTTAGACTAGGTCGATGATCTCGACCCTCGCCCACAGCCTGCTGCAGAGCCCCGTCCGGGATACGGTGGTGGCCGTGGCCGCTCGCGACGGCCTCGGCCTCGCCGTGGACATTTCGCTCATCGTCGTGGCGGTGGCCGTGGTGGTCATGTCGCTGGCTCTGGCACGCCTGATGGCGCGCGCGGATCGCACGCTGAAGGACGTCCGCGCAGGCGTCCGGCAGGGGCTCGGCCCCGTATCCGACCGCGCCCGCGCCATCTCCGACAACGTGGAGTTCGTCACCCATGCGCTGCGCACCGACGTGGAGCGAGTGAACGCGTCGGTGAAGGCGCTCACCGAGCGGTTGCACCAGGCGTCGAACCGCATGGAGGAGCGCATCGAGGAGTTCAACGCACTCATGGAGGTCGTGCAGGGAGAGGCCGAGGACATCTTCATCGACGCCGCGGCCACCGTGCGGGGCGTGCGCGAGGGGGCGCGCAGCATCACGAGGCCCAGGCCATCCGCCGCCGGCGGGGCCCTTCCCGAAGGGGAGGGCGACATGGCCGCGCTCGTCGAGGGGGAACCCAACCCCACTCACGCGACCGACGAGGGAACGCTCGGGGAGGAAGCCGAGTCGCCGGAGGACGACCCGGAGGGTCCCGCCGCACCTACGGACGTCGACGTTCCCGTACCGCGCTCCACCACGGGCTGACGCCGCACCGCGAGACATCGTGACCCTCCTCGCCGCTCTCGCCCTGTGTCTGGGCTGGCTGCTGCTCGTCCCCCAACCCCTGTGGGCTTGGGGACCGGCCACCCATGTAGGCCTGGGTGAGGCGCTCCTGAGCGCACTCTACCTCGTCCCCCCCGCGGTGCAGGCGGTGCTGGCACGCTTTCCGCTGCACTTCCTCTACGGATCCGTCGCCGCGGACATCTCCTTCGCCAAGAAGTACGTCCCCGAAGGTCGGCACTGCCACAACTGGTCGGTGGGAGAGGAGATCCTCGAGGCGGCGGACTCCGAGCCGCTCGCCGCGGTGGGCTACGGCTACCTCGCGCATCTGGCGGCGGACACCGTCGCCCACAACGTCTTCGTCCCGCGACAGCTGCTGCTCACCAGCACCACCCAGGCCATCGGCCACACGTACTGGGAGCACCGGATGGACATGCACGTGGGGGAGGACTTCCTGAGCCAGGCGCGGCACCTCGTCGTGGAATACGACCACACCGATGCGGATGCCCTCTTCGACGACGTGCTCAGCCGCACGATCTTCAGCTTCCGGACCAACCGGATGATCTTCCGCCAGATGATCCGCTTTCAGGGGTACGAGCGCTGGCAGCGGGTCTTCGACAAGGTCCTGGCCAAGTCCCGCTTCGACCTCCCGGATCCCGCGGTGGACGACTACTTCGCCCGTTCGTTCGACCAGGTCGTGGGCTACCTGCGGGACCGTGGCACGTCACCGGCCGCCTCCCTGGACCCGGTGGGTGAGCTCAGCCTTCGGCTGGCGAAGAAGGCCCGACGACTGGCCCTCTCCGACCACGCGGTGGACCACCCGGAGGTGCTCGCGGAGATGGCGGAGGACTTCTTCCCCTTCTCCACAGGGCCGCTGCGCTACTGGCCCGAGGTCACGGACACGGACTTCGCCCCGGCCATCACCGCGCGGACGCAAGGCAAGCAGCCGCGCGGGCCCCGGCGGCGGCGGCGCAGACGTCGGCGGAGTTGAGGCGGGTCGCTTCGGCCGAGTGGCCTCCCGCCCTGCCCCGTCAGCCTCCGGCGTGCGCCGACGCCTGCTGCACGTGGGCGTCCATGGTCTCCAGGAAGGCCCGCAGCGCCGATGCCTCCGCCATCACCACCATGCGGTCGTGCGCCTCGATGGCGAGGTCCGGGTCGGCCATCTTGCGGATATGGTATGGTCCCTTGAGGACGTAGAGGACCTCCACCCCGAACCGCGACCGGAGCTGGATCTCCCGCAGGGTCCGTCCCCGCAGCGCGGCCGGCGCATCCACCTCGGCGAGGCGCATGCCGTGACCCAGCTCCACCCCCTCCGTCTCGATGGAGAAGCTCCGCCTCTGCGCCAGCGAGGACGCCAGGCGCAGCTTCTGCAGCTCGTGGGAGTACCGCTCCAGCACGTCGGAGGCGTACACCACGCCCAGAAGGCGGCCGTCGTCGCCCACCACGGGGAGCAGGTCGGCGCCGGTGTCCGTGAGCAGGTCCAGGGCCTGCTCCACGTTGTCGTCCTTGTTCAGCACCTCGGTGGGCGACACCATGTCCGCGGCGACCAGCACGGCCTCCAGGGGCCCCCGATCCGCCAGGGATCGGTGCAGGTCCTGGACGCGGATCACGCCCGCCAGGCTGCCGTCCGGCTCCACGACGGGAAAGGTCGTCTGGGAGACGCCCAGCGCCTCGCCGAGGATGGTGCCCAGGGGGGCATCCTCCGTGAACGACCGGTACTCGGTGTGCAGGACCGAGCGCACGCTCATCTGCCGGAGGATGGTCTCCTCCCGGCCCTGTCGCATGGCTATGCCCTTGAACTTCAGCTTCTGCGTGTAGATGGACTCGCCCTTGAGGGAAGACGCCACCACGGAGGACAGGATACACGCCAGCATGACGGGAAGGATGATCTGGTAGTCACGCGTCATCTCGAGCATGATGACGATGCCCGTCAAGGGAGCGTGAGCGGTGGCCGCCACCACGGCGCCCATGCCCACCAGCGCGTATGCCCCGGGACTGCCGTGGGGGAAGGGCGCCCACCTCTGCACGGCCGTGCCCACGGCGCCTCCCAGCGCCGACCCCACGAACAGGGACGGTACGAAGACGCCGCCGGAGCCGCCCGAGCCGAGAGTGAGCGACGTGGCGACGATCTTCGCCACCACGAGAGCCAGGAGGAGCCCCATGGGGAAGTGCCCCTCCAGCATGCGGTCCATGGCCACGTGGCCGACACCGAGGATCTGTGGGAAGAAGAGACCGATGGCGCCGACGATGAGCCCGCCCGCCGCCGGCCTCACCCAGGGCGGCAGGGACGTGCGCTCCCACGCCTTCTCCTGGCCGTACATGAAGAGCGTGAAGCTCAACGCCACGAACCCGGCCAGGATCCCGAGGAAGACGTAGGGGATGAACTCGAGGGGGGAGGTGAGCGTGTACGGGGGAATCTGGAAGGTCGGAGCCCCGCCGGAGAGCGCACGCGTCACCACCGTGGCGGTGACACCCGCCATGACCACCGGCGAGAACGACGCGATGGCGAAGTCGCCCAGCACGACCTCGAGGGCGAACAGGGAGCCGGCGATGGGGGCGTTGAAGGCCGCCGCGAGCCCGCCGGCCGCGCCGGCGGCCACGAGGGTCCGCACGTCCTCCTCGCCCAGGCGCGTGATCTGGGCGACCACCGAGCCCAGCGACGCGCCGATCTGGATCATGGGGCCCTCGCGGCCGGCGCTCCCGCCGGATCCCAGCGTGAAGGAGGCGGCCATCGCCTTCACCACCGCGACCCGGCCCCGGATGATGCCGCCGCGCATGAGCAGCGCTTCCACGACCTCGGGGACGCCGTGCCCGGACGCGTCCCGGGCCGCGAACCAGACGAGGGGACCTACGAACAGGCCGCCGACGGCGGGCAGGATCAGGATCTTCCAGCGCGCCACCGATCCTATGGCCTCCAGGATGTCGCCACGCCCGCGTGCCCCCCAGAGCAGCCACTGCATCCCGTGGATGAGCTCCTTGACGCCCGCCGCCCCGAGCCCCGCCACGATCCCGACGACGGCCGCCAGCAGAAGGAGCCGGAAGTGCTGTCCCCTGGCGAGGCCACGGACTCGATGCGTGGCCAGGTCGACGTTACGTCGGGCGCGCAGCCACTCTTTGCGCAGCTGTCTGCTGTGGTTCACGGTGCTCTCATCTCGGGTCTCATGCGAAGAGCCATAAAACCTAACAGTTGGGACGCAGGAGGAAGTACCGTGGGAATCATGGCGTGCGTCACGGCCAGTCCTTCTCCAGGTTGGCGTAGCGCACCAGGAGCTTCTTTCTACCCACGTCGTCGAAATCCACCGTCACCTTCAGGTCCCGGCCGAAGCCGGTGACCTCCACCACGGCACCCGAGCCGAAGGTCTGGTGGAGGACGCGCTCTCCCCGCACGTACCGTGGGAGGTCCTGGTTGACGCCGTAGTCTCCGTCGGCCTCCGGCTCGTAGCGCGGCTCGTGGTCGTCGTGGAAACGGCGCCTGCTCCGGTGCGGGGTCGAAGTGGCGACGAGACGGAGACGCGCGCTCAGGTGCTCGTCACGGAGCTCGCGGGGAATGGCCTCGACGAAGGGTGACAGCGTGCCGTAGGTGAAGTCCCCCGCCCTGCGCCGCTGCCGCGCCCAGCTCAGGAAGAGCTTGTCCTTGGCGCGCGTGAGCCCCACGTAGAAGAGCCGCCGTTCCTCCTCCAGCTCCGCGGGCTCGTCGTAGGCCCGAGCCAGCGGGAACAGGCCGTCCTCGAGACCGGTGATGTACACCACCGGGAACTCCAGCCCCTTGGCGTTGTGCAGCGTCATGAGGGTGACGGCGTCGGCGTCGGGGTCGAGCTTGTCCACGTCGGCCACGAGGGCCACCTGCTGGAGGAACAGGTCCAGCTCCGTGAAGGTGTCCACGTCCTCGGCGCTCACCGAGTCGACCAGGTCCGCGTCGAAGTCCACCGCGCCGGCGACGAGCTCCGCGACGTTGCGCGCGCGGTCCTCGCCGTCGGGCCCCTCGTCGGTGAGCTGACGCACGAGATCGAGCTCCTCCACCAGCTCCTCCAGGAGCTCGCCGACACCCACCTGCGCCGCGCGTAGGCCATAGCGCTGGACGAGGTCCGCGAAGGCCCGGAGCCCTCGAGTGGCGCCGGCGGGCACGCTCGGCGCCTCGTCGGCCCGGGCGGCGGCCTCCAGGAGCGTCAGGCCCCGCTCGGCGGCCCACCGCGTCAGGCGCTCCTGCGAGGTCGCGCCGATCCCCCGCCGCGGGTAGTTCACCACCCGGTCGAAGGCGCCGGCGTCCTTCGGGTTGGAGATGAGGCGCAGATAGGCCAGTACGTCCTGGATCTCACGGCGCTCGTAGAAGCGCACGCTGCCGATGACCTGGTACGGCGTGCCCTCCCGGCGGAAGGCGTCCTCCAGGGCCCGCGCCTGTGCGTTGGTGCGGTACAGCACCGCGAAATCCCGGTACGCGCTGCCCGGCGTCTGCTCGTAGCGGACTCGGATGTCCTCCACCACGCACCGAGCCTCGTCGGTCTCGTCGTAGGCCTCCACCAGCGTGATGGACTCGCCGCCCGTACGCTCGGTGCGCAGCGTCTTGCCCTTGCGGTCGACGTTCTCGGCGATGACCGCGTTGGCCGCCTCCAGGATCCTCCGGGTGGAGCGGTAGTTCCGCTCCAACCGTACCACGCGCGCTCCCGGGAACGCCTTCTCGAAGTCGAGGATGTTGCGGATGTCCGCACCCCGCCAGCCGTAGATGGACTGGTCGTCGTCGCCCACCACCATGAGGTTCCCGTGCTCCGCCGCCAGCAGCTCCAGGAAGCGGAACTGGGCCCGGTTGGTGTCCTGGTACTCGTCCACGAGGATGAACGCGAAGCGCTCGCGGTAGCGCCGGAGGAGCTCGGAGCGCGCCTCGAGGAGCTCCACGGGCTTCATGAGCAGATCGTCGAAGTCGAAGGCGTTCTGGTCGTGGAGCGCCTGCTGGTAGGGTCCGAACACCTTCGCCACGCTCCGCACGAAGATGTCGAAGGAGCCCTCGTTGTCCCGGGCGAAGGTCCCGGCGTCCACGAGCTGGTTCTTGGCGTTGGACATCTCCGCGCGGATGGCCTTCGGGTTCCACCGCTTCGTGTCGAGACCCACAGATTCCTGCACCTTCTTCACCAGGCGGAGCGAGGCGTCGGCGTCCAGGATCGTGAACGTGCGGTCCCATCCCAGGCGGTCGGCGTGCCGACGCAGCAGGCGCGCGCCGACGGCGTGGAACGTGCCGACCCACATGCCCGCGGGCGCCGCCCCCAAGAAGCGGGCGATGCGTTCCCGCATCTCGCCGGCGGCCTTGTTGGTGAAGGTCACCGCGAGAATCCGGTCGGGAGCGACCCCGTGCTCCCGGACGAGGTGACAGATGCGCGCGGTGAGCACCCGGGTCTTTCCCGAGCCTGCTCCCGCCAGCACCAGGATGGGACCCTCGAAGTGCTCGGTGGCCTGGCGTTGCTCGGGGTTCAAACCCTCGAGGTGGGAGGTGCCGTCGTGGGAACCGGAGCCCTCAGGCATCGGCCACCGGCAGACGGATCTGGAAGGTGGTTCCGTCGCCCCCGTCCAGCAGCTCGATACGACCTCTGTGGACGCCCTCGACGATGCGCCGGGAGAGCGCCAACCCCACACCCCAGCCCCCGGATTTGGACGTGATGCCGGGATCGAAGATACGGTCCCGGATCTCCGGATCGACGCCGGGGCCGGTGTCACGGATGCGCAGGCTCACCCACCCCTCGCCCATCTGGCGCGCGTAGATGGAGATGCGCCCTCCGCGCCCGGCCAGCGCGTCCAGCGCGTTCTTCACCACGTTCTCCAGTGCCCACACGAGCAGCACCTCGTTGCCCTTCACCTGCGGGAGGTTGCTGGGCACGTCGAGGACCAGATCCACCCCGCGCCCCAGCTTGGGCAGCCGGGCGGCGAGGTACCGCTCCAGGTCCCGGGCGATCTTGTGCAGCGAGACCCCGCGCAGCTCGGGCTCGCGGCCGATGAGCTCGAAGCGGTGGCTGACACGCTCCAGCCGGACGAGGTCCTCCTGGATGGCGTCGGCTATGTCCGACTCCTGGAGCGAGCCGGGGCGTTCCTCGTCGGGGAGCTTGAGCACCTCGAGCCATCCCTGGAGAGAAGACAGCGGCGTGCCGAGCTGGTGGGCCAGCTCCCGCGCCATGGAGGTCCACGCGCGCTCGCTCTCGGCACGGCGCTGCGTGCGGATCATGGTGAAGCCCACGAACACGGTGAGCAGAAGCGCCCCGGCCAGAAGGAAGGGAATGCGCTGGAGGCTCCGCACCTGGGGCGTGTCCCCGTAGTGGATGTGCTGGAGTCCAGCCCCCAGCACCGGCGGGTGTCGCTCGTCGAGCCCGTGCATGATGTCGCGCACACGCTTCTGGCCCTGGGGCGTGTTCAGGTCCACGTTCACGCCGAGGTTGCGCGCGTCCAGGATCGTGTCGTCGTTGGGGCCGGTGAGGATCAGGGGCACACCCGACTGGATGACCTTGGTCTGGAGCCGGTACAGGGCGTCCTCAGCCCGGGCGGCGGTGGTGTCACTGAGGGCGTCCTGGATCTCGGAGTAGATCTCGGTGAGCGTGCCGGCCTCCGACCGCAGGGCCTGCACGATCTCGAAGCTGTACACGACGTACGACCCCAGCAGGATGACGAACAAGGTCGCCAGCGCGACGGGCCATCGGATGCGGGTCATGGCCGGACGATCGCGGGGGGCCCCAGGCTACGCCAGAGGAGCCAGGCGCTCGAGGCCCAGGTAGGGACGCAGGACCTCCGGGATCACCACGGTACCGTCCTCCTCCTGATACGTCTCCAGGAGCGCGGCCACGACGCGCGGCAGCGCCAGCGCCGACCCGTTGAGCGTGTGCACGTACTCCGGCTTCTTTCCCGGCCCGGGCCGAAAGCGCAGGTTCGCCCTGCGGGCCTGATAGTCCGTGAAGGTCGTGCAGCTGGACACCTCCAGCCAGGCCCCCACGCCGGGCGCCCACGCTTCCAGGTCGTAGGTCATGGCTCCGCTGAAGCCCAGATCGCCGGTGGCCAGCAGAACCCGCCGGTAGTGCAGCCCCAGACGCTCGAGGAGCGTCTCGGCCTCCCGCGTGAGCTCCTCCAGGGCTTCGCGGCTCCGCTCGGGGCGCTCGTAGCGCACCAGCTCCACCTTGTCGAACTGGTGCACGCGCAGCAGGCCCCGGGTATCCTTCCCCGCCGCGCCCGCTTCACGCCGGAAGCAGGGCGAGTACGCCGTGTAGCGCACGGGCATGTCCGAAGCCTCGAGGATCTCGTCGCGGTGCAGGTTCGTCACCGGCACCTCCGCCGTAGGGATGAGCCACAGGTCGTCCCGCTCCGTCTGGTACGACTCCTCGGCGAACTTGGGGAGTTGCCCGGTGCCGGTAAGGGTCTGCCGCGTCACCAGATAAGGGACGCGCAGCTCTTCGTACCCGTGCTCGCCCGTGTGCACGTCGAGGAAGAAGTTGATGAGCGCGCGCTGGAGGCGCGCACCCGCGCCGCGGAGCACCGGAAAGCCCGAGCCGCTGATGCGGGCGCCGCGGGGGAGGTCCAGAACCCCCAGCGCCTCACCCAGCTCCCAGTGGCACCGGGGCTGGAAGGTGACCGCGCGCGGCTCGCCCCACACCGACACCACCCGGTTGGCGTCCTCGGCCCCTTCCGGCACCTCGTCCAGGGGAATGTTGGGCACCGCCAGCAGGGCCTCCTGCACCCGTGCCTCGTTGGCCCGCACCACCTCGTCCAGCTCGGCGATGCGCTCGCCCAAGGCGCGCATGGCCGCGACGAGCTCGTCGGCGCTCTCGCCGGCGCGCTTGAGGGCACCGATCTTCCTGGAGGCCTCGTTGCGCTCGGCCTTGAGCTCGTCCACCTGGCCGACGGCCGCGCGGCGCGCCTCGTCCAGGGCCTGCACCTCCGCGACCACTGCGGGATACTCCGCGTTCCCCCGGCGCGCGAGGCCGCGCCTCACCTCGTCGGGCTCGTGGCGGAAACGGCGGATGTCGAGCATGGTCTCGATGCCTGTTCCTGGCGTAACTGAGCCGGCACCTTCGACGTTCACACCCGGGCGAAGGGAGCCCGCCGTCGCGGTACCGAAGAAGGTGCGAAACTTGCCGGCGCGCGGAGGGAGGTGTCAACCCCGAAAAGGCGCGTGGTTGCTTGACTTGACCCGGGGTGCCAGGTAGGTTCCTCGCCCGTCCACCAAGCCCCCCGGAAACCCGCGCAAGGCCGCGGCGGTGCCGTGCCACCCCAGGCGGGCCCGAGTCTGGTGAGCGAGTGAGCCATGGGCGCCGACGACGCATCCCCTCCCCCTCCGCGCGGGTCCATCTTGGTGGCGGACGACGAGCCGCACATCCGGAGAGTCCTCACCACCCTCCTTCGCAACGCGGAGTTCCAGGTCCTGGAGGCGTGCGACGGTGCAGAAGCGTGGGCCCTCGTGGACTCGCCCCGCCCCATCGATCTGGTTATCCTCGACCTGATGATGCCGAAGGCGACGGGCCTGGAGGTCCTGGCTTGGATGCGGCGCCACCCCCGACACGCACGCACTCCGGTGATCATCCTGACGGCCAAGGGGCAGGACACCGATCGGCAGAAAGCCCTTTCGGGTGGCGCCGAAGACTTCCTCACCAAGCCGTTCAGCCCCAAGAAGCTCCTCCTGCGCATCCGGGAGATCCTCTCTGAGCGTTGACCCCCATGTCTGGATCCTGGTGCTGGCCGGCGGAATCGGTTCCCGCTTCTGGCCGGCGAGCACTCCGGATCGGCCGAAGCAGCTGCTTCCGCTGGCCGGCGCGCGCCCCCTCGTGGCCGACACCGTGGAGCGGGCGCGCACGCTGGTGGCCGACGACCACATCCGCATCCTCGCCGGCGCACACCTGGTGGGCCCCATGCGGAAGGCCGTGCCGGACCTGCCGGCCGCGTCGTTCCTGGTGGAGCCCCAGGCCCGGGGCACCTGCCCGGTCCTCACCTGGGCGGCGTGGGCGGTGGCCCGCGAGGACCCCGAGGCGATGCTCGTGTCGCTCCACGCCGACCACCTCATCCACCCGCTGGAGGGCTTCGTCGACACGATCCAAACCGCCGTCGAGCTCGCCCGCGGGGAGGACCTTCTGGTCACGGTGGGCGTCCCCCCCGACCGCGTGGAGACGGGGTACGGCCACATCCGTCCCGGAGCCCCGATTCCCGTGGAGGGAGGGGGGCAGGCGTTCCGCGTGACGGAGTTCCACGAGAAGCCCGACGCGGAAACCGCACGCCGGTACATGGCCGAGGGGTGCCTGTGGAACTCCGGCATCTTCGTGTGGACGGCCGCGCGCTTCCTCTCCGAGGTGGCGCGGCACGCTCCCGAGGTCTCCTCGCTGCTCCCGGTGCTGGAGTCCGACGGACCCGATGCCTACTTCGCCGCGGCTCCCGTCTGCGTGGTGGACAGGGCCGTGATGGAGCGGAGCGACCGGGTGGCATGCGTGAAGGCCACGTTCACGTGGGACGACGTGGGAAGCTGGGAAGCGCTGGCGCGCACGCGCGCGGCCGACGCCGAGGGGAACGTGACGCAGGGCGAGGCCGCCGTGGTGGAGGGACGCGGCAACGTCGTGTACGCCGACCAGGGCCGCGCCGTGCTCTACGGTGTGGACGACCTGGTGGTGGTCCACACCGGCGACACCACCCTGGTGATGCCCCGGGCGCGCGCAGCGGAGCTCAAGTCCCTGCTTCGGGAGCTGGGGGAGGCGCAGTGAGCGGGCCACTCCTCTACCTCTTCGACGACCGGCGCGCCCGCACGTGGGCACCCTTCGCCCTCACCCGCCCCGTCGGGGAGCTCCGCTACGGGTGCCTCACGACCCGGGAGCGGAGCGAGCGGGTGCTGGGCCTGGCGTGCGCGGGCCACCTGGCCGACGCCGCCCTCGAGGGCTTCGACGAGCCCGAAGCGGCGCCCGTGGTGCAGGCGGACGACGTGCCACCGGAGGCCACGAGGATACTGCTGTCCAGCCGCGCGGTTCTCGACTTTCAGGAGCCGCCCGAGGCGCAGGGCCCCGCCCGCCTGACCCTCGCGGGGGAGACGGTCGGGTGGGTGGTCCCGCCGGGGAGGCCCCTGCCGCCGCAGGCGGCCCTCCTCGACCCCACCTCGGACGGCCACGGCCCTTCCGTGGCGCTGGCCGGAGAGGTGCTCGCGCGGCCGTGGAGCCTCGTCGGCGGCACCCCCGGACGTCTCGTCCGGGACATGGCGCATCTCTTCCCCGGGACCGACACCCCGGAGGGCGTCGTCCGCTTCGGCGAAGGCGCCCTGTCGCTGGGCGAGGAAGCGGTGGTGGAGCCCGGCGTCGTGGTGGATACACGCCAGGGTCCCGTGCGCCTCGACGCGGGCGTGCGCGTGGAGGGACCCGCCCGCCTCGTCGGCCCCCTCTACGTGGCGGCCGGCTCCACGATCCTGGGCGGCAGCGTGGGCACGTCGTCCATCGGACCGGTGTGCAAGGTGCGCGGTGAGGTGGCGGACTCCGTCATCCTGGGCTTCGTGAACAAGGCGCACGACGGCTTCCTCGGCCACGCCATGCTGGGGTACTGGGTCAACCTCGGCGCCCTCACCACGAACAGCGACCTCAAGAACAACTACGGCACCATCCGGATGTGGACTCCCGACGGAGCCCTGGACACCGGCCTCGTCAAGATGGGGTGTCTGCTCGGCGACCACGTGAAGACCGGCATCGGCACCCTGCTCAACACCGGCACGGTCATCGGCGCGGGCAGCAACGTGTTCGGCGGCCTGATGCCGCCCACGGTGGTGCCGCCCTTCTCCTGGGGAGCGGGTGGCGACCTGGGCAAATACCGTCTCGACAAGCTCGTCGACACCGCCGAGGCGGCCATGGCACGGCGCGGGAGGAGCCTCACCCCCGCCGCCCGGCACATCCTGGAGCGGGCGTGGCGGAGGACCCACGGCGACAGCGCGCCGTGAGCGCGGGCCGGGTACCACGATGAGGGTCGGCGTCCTGGGGAGCGGAAGCTCGGGGAACGCGACGCTGGTGTGGGCGGGCGACACCCGGGTGCTGGTGGACGCGGGCTTCAGCGCCCGGCAGATGGAGCTCCGCCTGGCGCGTATGGGCGTCCAGCCGGAGGACATCGCCGCCATCGTCGTGACCCACGACCACGGCGACCACACGCGGGGCATGGGAGTCTTCGCGCGCAAGCACGGTACCCCGCTCTACATGACCGAGCGCACCCGGGATGCGTGCGCCTCTCTCTTCCGGGGCGGAGAGGAGGTCCGCTTCTACCGCCCCGGCCGCCCGTTCACGGTGGGTGACGTGCGCGTGGAGCCGTTCCTCACGGTCCACGACGCGGCGGATCCGGTGGGCGTCGCCCTCGTGGACGCGCGCACCGGCCTCCGCCTGGGGGTCGCCACCGACCTGGGACGGCCTACCGCCCAGATTCGTCACGCCCTCGAGGGATGTGATCTCCTGGTTCTGGAAGCCAACCACGACGAGGTCATGCTCGCCACCAGCGTGTACCCCTGGGCCGTGAAGCAGCGCATCGCATCGAGTCACGGCCACCTCTCCAACCAGGCGGCGGCGCGCTTCGCGGCGGAGCTTGCGCATCCGCGCCTGGCCGGGGTCGTGCTCGCGCACCTCTCCCACGAGTGCAACCGTCCGGAGCTCGCGCGCCGGGTCGTGGGTGACGCGCTCCGGGAGACCGGGTGGTCCGGGTACCTGGGCGTGGCCTCCCAGGACGAGCCGCTCCCCCTGCTGGACGTGGAGACGCTCCGTCGGAGAGCGGGTCCGAGCCAGCTCAGCCTTCTGTAGGCCGACTTGAAGACCGCCACCCGCCTCCCTACTGCTTCACCGGCGTGATCCTGAGCATGACGACGCCGTGCCCGGGCACCCGCGTCGTGAGCCTGTCCGCGAAGGTGCCGTCGTCGGTGTGCACGCCCAGGTCCCGGTGTGCCCACAGGTCACGCACCGTGGCCGGCCCGTTCTTCAGCCCGATGTCCGCCCAGCGCACGTAGGCGCCCGCGGAGTCCGTGCGCTCGTTGAGCACCGCCACCGCCGCGGACCCGTCGGCCAGCGGCTTGGCCCACACCTGCACGCCGCCGCCACGGTCGAACACCACGCCACCCTGCACGCCCAGCGAGTCCTGGTCCACCGCGATCACCTCATTGTTAGTGAGGATGTCCCGGATGGCGTCGGACATGTGGCGCAGGTCGTTCCCCGCGATGAGGGGAGCGGCCATGATCGCCCACAGCGAGAAGTGCGCCCGGTATTCGTCCAGGGTCATGCCGCCGTTGCCCACCTCGAGCATGTCCGGATCGTTCCAGTGTCCGGGACCGGCCGCGGCCTGGTGGCGGGCGTTGGCGTCGGCGTTCCAGATCATGCTCTGCCAGCTGTCCCAGATGTCGTTGGTGGTGCGCCAGAGTTGGCCCACGGTGTCGGCCCACTCCCAGGGCCGGTTCTGCCCCCACTCGCAGATGCTCAGCACCATGGGGCGTCCAGACTGCCGGAAGGCGTTGCGCACGATGGTGTAGCGCGTGGCCGCGTCCAGCGAGTCCGCGTGGCACCAATCCACCTTCACGTAGTCCACGCCCCACGCTGCGTAGGTCCGCGCATCCTGGTCCTCGTGCCCGTACGAGCCCGGACGGCCCTGGCACGTCCGGTCTCCGGCGTCGGTGTAGAGGCCGAACTTGAGCCCCTTGGAGTGCACGTAATCCGCCAGCGCCTTCATCCCCTCGGGGAAGCGCTCCGGATCGGGCACGATCCGGCCCGTGGAGTCGCGGCTTACCTGCCAGCAGTCGTCGATGACCACGTACTGATACCCCGCGTCCTTCATGCCGCTGGAGACCATGGCGTCGGCGATGCCCCGAACCAGGGTGTCGCTCACGTTGCAGCCGAAGCGGTTCCAGGTGTTGAAGCCCATGGGGGGCGTGGCGGCCAGGAGGGGCCGTGCGGCCGGGGCACCCCCCGTGGTGGCGGGTCCCTGGGCACAGGCGGCGACGACGGCGAGGACGACCGAGGCTGCGACGGGTGCGAAAGCGGTGGTGCGGCTCATGGTTGGCTCCCGAAGGAGGGACGGCTCCGGTGCCACTTCAGGTAACCGGCCCTGCGGCGGTCGGCAAGGCACCACGCCGCAGGGCGCGGCGCCGCGAGTCAGCGGGGGACGCGCCCCGTGCGCTGGTACCACCAGCGCATGCACCTGTGGAAGACGTCCACCGGCTCGCAGAACATGAGAGGGCATCCCCCGGCGATGCACGCGAGGCCGGCGCGCCGGCACTCCGCGAGCGCTTCCTCGGAGACGCTTCCCTGCCCCACCGATCGGTGGAACCAGACGTGGCCGATGCCGCGCTCGGCGCACGCCCGCACGACGCTCGCCGACTGCGACGGGTGGGTCACCACCACGACCCCGCCGAGCTCGCCGGGAACGTCGCGCACGTCGGCCCAGCACCGGACACCCTCGACCTGCTCCGCGCCGGGGTTGACGGGCACGACGTCGTACCCGTTGGCCACCAGGCGGCGGAAGATGGAGTTCGCGGGCTGACTCCCGCTCCGGGAGACGCCGGCCACCGCCAGCCTCCCGCTCCCCAGGAACTTCTCCACGGATCCGGGCAGGGTCGGCATGGCAGCCTCCGTTGTGGTGGTTACATCCCCAGCAACCTCAGGAAGTCGTTGGACAGCGCCCACAACATGATGCCCACGACGATGATGAAGCCGACGTTGCTCCAGCGCAGACGTTGCTCCACGCTGAGGGCGCGACCGCGCACGGTCTCGATGGCGATGAAGAGGAGGTGACCGCCGTCGAGCACCGGGATGGGGAGCAGGTTCAGGATGGCGAGGTTCACGCTGAACAGCGCCATGAAGGCCAGGAAGTCGGCGAGGCCCGCCGCGGCGGCCTGTCCCGACGCCTCGCCGATGGTGACGATGCTCCCCATGGAGCGGGGTGAGATTCCTCCCGTCACCAGCCTCCGGAGGAAGTCGAGGATCATGACGGTCACGCCCACCGTCTTGTGGTATCCCGCTGCCACGGCCTCGCCCAGGGATACCTGGTGGTACGTGAAGTCGTTCACCGACTGCCCGACCCCGATCTTCCCCACCTCGGCGGTGGTGCCGTCGGCACGCTCCTGCTTCTCCGAGCCCAGGGTCACCGGACGGATGAGCGTGTCGCCCTCCCGCTCCAGCTTGACGGACACCCGCTGCCCCGGGTGAGCTTCCACCTGGTTCTGGAAGTCGTACCAGTTGTGCACGGGCACGCCGTCGACGGCCAGCAGCTTGTCCCCGACCTTGAGCCCGGCCTTCTCCGCCGGGGATCCCGGCTCCACCCAGCCCACCGAGGCACTCACCCAATAGTCCACGGCACGAAGCAGATTCGTGCGATCCTTCTCGTCGGCCGGAATGCGGATCCGAATCGTCTCGCTGGGATGGCTGAGCGCTATGGTGACGGGCCCCGGGTGGGCGTCGTAGAGGCCGTCCTGCACATCGCCCCAGTTGTGCACTTCCTTGTTGCCGATCCGCAGGATCGTGGCTCCCGGCGGTACCTGGGCCAGGGCCTGGGTCCCCGCGGGCAGCAGGTCGGCGGTGATCTGCCCGATGCGGGTGGTGCTCAGCTCCGGGAGTCCCCAGTGGGCGAAGACCGCGGCGTACACCACGAAGGCGAAGATCATGTTCATGGCCACGCCCGCCGAGATCACCACGGTGCGCGCCCAGATGGGCTTGCCGTCGAAGTCACGGGGCCCGGGTTGGCGGGGCTCGCCGCTGCCCCCACCCTCCAGGCGCTCCATCACCTCGTCGTCCATCCCTCCCATCTTCACGTATCCGCCCAGGGGAATGGCGGAGAGGACGTACTCCGTCTCACCGGCACGGAAGCCGACGAGCTTCGGCCCCAGGCCGATGGAGAAACGCTGTACCTCGACGCCCACCGCTTTGGCGGCGGCAAAGTGCCCGAGCTCGTGCACGAAGATGAGCACGCCGAGCACGATCACCGTCGCGAGAATCGTCATGCGCTCTTCCCCGTCTCATGCCTGTTGTCGCCCAGCCGACGGGCGGCATCGGCCGCGATTCCCCGCGCCGCCTCGTCCGCGGCCAGCACGTCTTCCACCGTATGTACCTCGTGGGTTCCAACGCCTTCCAGGGCCCGGCTCACCACGTCGGCCATGTGGGGGAAGGTCAGCCGCCCCTCCAGGAACGCCTGGACCGCCACCTCGTTGCCCGCGTTGTACACCGCCGGGGCGCATCCCCCCCGCCGCCCGGCTTCCACCCCCATGCCGAAGAGCGGGAAGACGGCGTGGTCGATGGGCTCGAACGTGAGGGGCGACGCCAACACCGGGTCGTACGTCCGCAGCGTGTCGTCCTCCACTCGCTCCGGATAGCTCAGCGCGTAGAGAATGGGCAGCTCCATGGTCGGAAAACCCAACTGTGCAAGGACCGAGCCGTCCACGAACTCCACGAACGAGTGGATGATCGACTGGGGGTGTACGACAGCGTTGATGTCGTCGTACCCGAATCCGTACAGATAGTGCGCCTCGATGACCTCCAGAGCCTTGTTCGCCAGAGTCGCCGAATCGATGCTGATCTTCGCCCCCATGTCCCAGGTGGGGTGGTTGAGCGCCTCCGAGGGCCGCACGTGATGCAGCGCCGAGGCCTTCCACCCCCGGAACGGTCCGCCGGAGGCCGTCAGGGTGAGGCCCCGCGCGGAGGCCCGGTCGTGTCCCTCGAGACACTGCAGGATGGCGCTGTGCTCGGAGTCGATGGGCACGATCTCGCCCCGTCCTTCTCCGGCGGCCTCCATGACCAGGGGCCCTCCGGCCACCAGGGACTCCTTGTTGGCCAGGGCCAGCCGGTGGTTCGCCTTCAGGCACTCCAGCGTCGGCTCGAGTCCCGCCGCTCCCACCAGCGCATTGACCACGACGTCCACGTCGTCGCGCGTGGCCGCATCGAGGACGGCCTGTCTCCCCGAGGTCCAGTGCGTCGAGCCTCCCGAGGCCGGCGGCGGGGCGCCGTCGGCCACCACCGCCAGAGCCGGGTGGAAGCGGGCCACCTGCCCGGCCAGGGCACCCACGCTGTGGTTCGTGACCAGCGCGGCCACCTCGAAGCGGTCGCTGTGTCGCGCCACCACCTCGAGGGCGCTCCGGCCGATGGAGCCCGTGGACCCCAGCACGGCCACCCGGATCACGAGAGCCGTCCCACGACCACGAGCAGCACGTACGCCAGGGGCAGGGTGAAGACCAGGGCATCGATGCGATCGAGCACGCCGCCGTGTCCCGGGAAGAAGGTGCCGGAGTCCTTCACCCCCGCCTCCCGCTTGAGGAGGGACTCCGCGAGGTCGCCCACGACGGCGCCGAGACCGAGGAGCATGCCGACGAGGGCGGCCACGCCCGGTCCCGGAATGGGTGCCTGCGGGAGCGCACTCCGCGTCGCGGCCATCCACGCCACGCCCGCCAGCGCCGCCGCCGCCAGCTCCGCCCACAGCCCGACCCAGGTCTTCTGGGGGCTGATCCCGGGAGCCAGCTTTCTCCTTCCCCAGGCCGACCCGGCGAAGTACGCCGCGGCGTCACCGATCCACGTCACGGCCAGGGGGAGGACGACGACGGCCAACCCCATCCAGGGCGAAGCCTCCGCCCCACCCCATCCTCGTGCCGAGGGGAGCTCGCACAGCAGCGGAGCGCTGGCCAGCGACAGGCCGCTGTACATCACCCCGAAGAGCGTCACCGCCACCACCGCCAGCGGGCTCTCGTCCGGCCTCCGGATGAAGAGCGCCGAAACCAACGCCACCAGCGCCACGCCCGCCAGTACGACCAGAGCCACGGGAGCGTACTCGTCGAAGCGCGACCAGCGCACGGCGGCGAGGACCAGCGCCGGCGCTCCCACCACCCCCAGCCAGCGCAGGGGTTGGACGCCGCGCGCCGCCGCCAGGCGGTACAGCTCCCAGGTGGCCAGAGCCGCCATGACGGCCACCAGGGCCCCGAAGATCCAGCCCCCGAGATAGACGAGCGTCAGCACCGTGGGAATCCCCACCACCACCACCGCGACGCGCCGGCTCAGGTCGGCCAGAGGGCGCGGCACGGCGGATGCGGAAGAGGACACGGACCGACTCCCGGCGCTCAGGGTGCCGAGACGCGCCCGAAGCGGCGCTCCCGGCGCTGGTAGTCGAGCACCGCCTCGAACAGGTGCTCACGGGTGAAGTCCGGCCACAGCACCGAGGAGACGTGCAACTCCGTGTACGCGAGCTGCCAGAGCAGGAAGTTGCTGAGGCGGTGCTCGCCGGAGGTGCGGATGAGGAGATCGGGGTCCGGAAGCTCCGCGGTGAAGAGGGTAGCGGCGAAGACGTTCTCGTCGATGTCCTCGAGGGCGAGCTCGCCCGCGACGACGCATCGCGCCAACTCTCGCGCCGAGCGCAGGATCTCCTCGCGCCCTCCGTAGGAGATCATCAGGTTCAGGCGCAGCTCGCTGCCCCCCCGTGTGCCCTCGACGATGGTGTCCACGGCCCGCCGCGTCGTCGGATCCACCCGATCGAGCTCACCGAGGACGTGCACCTCCACCCCCTGGCGCCTCAGCTCCGCACGCTCCTTCCTGGCATAGAGCTGGAGGAGTGACATCAAGGCGGACACCTCCTGGGGTGGACGCTGCCAGTTCTCCGTCGAGAAGGCGAACAGGGTCAGAATCCGCACGCCGGCCTCGACACAGCCCTCGATGACCTCGCGCACGGACTTCATGCCCTCGCGGTGCCCTCGGTGCCGCGGCAGCCCCCGAGCTCGGGCCCACCGTCCGTTCCCATCCATGATGATGGCAACGTGCTCGGGCACGTCGCCGCTCAGGCGAATGCGGTCCAGCAGCTCGGAAGCCATAGCGGGACTAGGACGCTAGAGCGCCAGAACCTCCTGCTCCTTGTGCTTCACGAGCTCGTCGATCCTGTCGATGTACTCGTGGGTGAGCTTCTCCAGCGCCTCCTCCCTGCGGTGCCCCTCGTCCTCACTGATCTCGTGCTCCTTCACCTTCTCGTGGAGCTCGTCCCGGACCGTGCGGCGGGCGTGGCGGATGGAGACCCTCCCCTCCTCGGCCATCTTGTGCAGGAGCTTCACGTACTCCTTGCGCCGCTCCTCCGTGAGGGCCGGAATCGGCACGCGGATCACGTTCCCGTCGTTCGAGGGGTTGAGACCCAGATCGGCGATCTGGATGGCCCTCTCGACCTCGTGCATCAGCGACTTGTCGAACGGCTGGACGACGAGGAGGCTGGGCTCCGGAGTGTGGATGGTCGCGACCTGGTTCACGGGCAGCTTCGAACCGTACGCGTCGACCCGGACCGTGTCGAGGAGGGCGGGCGTCGCCTTCCCCGTGCGCACCGTCGCGAACTCGCGACGCATGGCGTCGAGCGCATCGTCCATGCGCTCCCTGGCTTCTTCCACGTTGGCCATGAAGCTCTCCGGATGTGGCGGAAGTCTCTCAGTAGGGTGATCGGAAACGGAAGCGGGCTGTCACCCGAATGCACAGAATACCGCGGTGGCGGATCCCAGGCGGAGCGCCGACGACATGGCGGTCGCTACCGAGAGGAGCTCCGGTGACGGGACCGTGTCACCGCGACAGCAACACTAGGATACAAGGGTTCCCACTCGGTCACCACGGATGGCGGCCGCCACGGCGCCGCGCTCCTCCAGGTTGAGCACGATGATGGGAAGGGCGTTCTCCTTGCAGAGGCTGACGGCGGGGGCATCCATGACGCCCAATTCGCGGGCCACGACCTCCTGGAACGTGATCTCCGGGATGAACTCGGCCTCGGGATTCACGTGGGGATCGGCGCTGTAGACACCCTGGACCTTGGTAGCCTTGATGACCACGTCCGCCTCCATCTCGATGGCGCGGAGGACCGCAGCGGTGTCGGTGGAGAAATAGGGATTGCCGGTACCCCCGGCGAAGAGCACCACGCGACCCTTCTCCATGTGACGCAAGGCACGTCGTCGGATGTAGGGCTCGGCGATCTGCTCCATGCGGATGGCCGTCATAACCCTAGTGTCGACGTCCTTGGTCTCCAGGAGATCCTGCACAGCCAACGCGTTGATGACGGTGGCCAGCATCCCCATGTAGTCTGCCTGCACGCGGTCCATGCCCTGCCTGGAGGCCATGGATCCGCGCACGATGTTGCCTCCGCCGATGACCACGCCCAGACGCACGCCCATCTCGGCTATGGAGCGGATCTCGTCGGTGAGCCGATCCACCACGGCCGGCTCGATGCCGAAGCCCTGCTCCCCGGCGAGGGCCTCGCCGGAGAGCTTCACGAGAACACGCCGGTACATCGTCGAGTCCTGCTCGCTTCGGCCGCCGTCGCTCACTCTGCCACTCCTGTCCGCGCTCTCAGCTTTCTCCCACCCTGAGGCGCGCGAAGCGGGCCACCTGCACCTTCTCGCCGGTCTTCGCCGAAACGCCGGTGATCAGGTCCTCGATGGTCCTGTCGGGGTCCTTGACGAAGGGCTGTGCCAGCAGCGTGCTCTCCTTGAAGAACTTCTGCATCTTGCCCTCGACGATCTTCGCGGCGATGTGTTCCGGCTTGCCCTCCTCCTTCACCTGCTCGAGGTAGATCGCCCGCTCGTGCTCCACCACGTCCGCGGGAATGTCCGCCTGGGAGACGGCCAGGGGAGCCGCCGAAGCGATGTGCATCGCCAGGTCCTTCGCCAGCGCCTTGAACTCGTCCGTGTTCGCCACGAAATCGGTCTCGCAGTTCAGCTCCACGATGACGGCCGTCTTCCCGTCGAAGTGGACGTAGCTGCCGATGGTCCCCTGGTTGGCCGAGCGCGCGGCGCGCTTGGCCGCGCGGGCGACGCCGCGGGCGCGCAGGAGATCCAGCGCCTTGTCGGCGTCGCCGCCGCTCTCCTCCAGCGCCTTCTTGCAGTCCATCATCCCCGCGCCCGTCCGGTCGCGCAGGGCTTTCACATCCTGAGCAGTGATCGTCATCTGGTCGGTCTTTCGTCGGTCTCGTGTCGGTTTCTCGTAGCTCTCTCGGCACGGAGGCCCCGCCTCCGGCTGTGAAGAGAGGCGGAGCCAACGCGCATCGGTCCCGCGTCGCCGCTGCCGCCTCTGGCACCCCACGACCCCGGAAGAAACCCCTGGGCCGGGGGCCATCGAGCCGGGACGAACCCGGCTCCCTTCGAAGAAGGCTCCTGTCGCTAGGAGGCGCTCTCCTCCGCGTTGTCGCCGCCCTCGGCCACCGTGGCCGCCGCCTTCTTGGTCCGCGGCTTCCTGGGCTTCGCGGCCGACTTGGCCTTGGAGGCTTCGGCTTCCGCGGACTCCGGGGCCGGGGTGTCGTCGGATGCAGCGGCTGCCTCCTCTCCGCCTTCCTCCCCGCCGCCTTCCTCCCCTTCCTCCTCACCCTTCCGGTGCTGCGCGATGACCTCCGGCCGCGGCCGCCGCTTGCGCCGCGGGCGGCGACGGCTGGCGGGCCGCTCCTTCTCCGTGGTCTCGCCGGTCTCGGTCGAGTAGGTCGTCGCTTCCACGTCCTCCGGCCGCCGCTGGTCCTCCGGGACCTCACGGCGCGCCACTTCGATGGTGCTCGCGATGGCCGCGCTGATCAGTCCCACGGAGCGGATGGCGTCGTCGTTGCCCGGAACAGGGTACGTGATGAGGTCGGGGTCCGCGTTCGTGTCGGTGATGGCGATGACGGGGATCCCCAGGCGGGAGGCCTCCCGCACGGCGATGGTCTCGCGCTTCGCGTCCACGACGAACACCGCGCCGGGGAGGCGTCCCATGTCCTTCACGCCGGCCAGGTACTTCTCGAGCTTCAGGCGCTCGCGCTCGAGGAGGAGCCGCTCCTTCTTCGTGTAGAACTCGAAGGCGTTCTCCTCCTGGCCGCGCTCCAGCTCCTTCAGGCGACGGATCTGCTTCCTGATGGTCTGGAAGTTCGTGAGCATCCCCCCGAGCCACCGCTCGGTCACGTAGAAGGCACCGCAGCGCTCGGCCTCCTGCTCGATGACCGCACGCAGCTGGCGCTTGGTGCACACGAAGAGGATCCGCTCACCGCGGAGGACCACCTCCCGCACGGCCTGTTGGGCCGCCAGCAGGCGATCGAGGGTCTTGCGCAGGTCGATGATGTGGATGCCGTTGCGCTCGGCGAAGATGAACGGCTTCATCTTCGGGTTCCAGCGGCGCGTCTGGTGTCCGAAATGGACACCGGCCTCCAGAAGCTGGTTCAGGCCGACTTCCTGCATGTGCGTCAACTCACTCGTGTGGGGCCGATTACGCCCCGATCAGGATGATGAAGCGGCGAGTGCCCTCGGGCCCTCAACGCTTCGAGAACTGGAACCGCTTGCGGGCCTTGGGTCGGCCGGGCTTCTTCCGCTCGACCTTCCGGGGATCCCGTGTCAGCAGCCCCTTCTCGCGCAGCACGGGGCGCGTCTCCTCGTCGTGCTCGACAATGGCCCGGGCCAGCCCCATACGCACCGAATCCGCCTGGCCGGTCAGGCCTCCCCCGTCCACGCGCACCACGACGTCGAACTGGCTTTCCAGCCCCGTCACCCTCAGGGGCTCGACGATGCGTAGACGGTGGGTCTCCCGGGGGAAATAGCTCTCCAGCGTCCTTCCGTTGACCCGCCACTCGCCGGTGCCGGGGCGGAGAAGGATGCGGGCGGTCGCCGTCTTGCGGCGCCCCACCTTCTGGATCTGGTTCTTCGTGTCGACGGCCATGTCCTCAGCGTGCCTCTTCAGATGTCCAGGGGTGCGGGCTGCTGACCCTGGTGGGGGTGCTCCGGGCCCGCATAGACCTTCAGCTTCTTCCTGAGAGTCCGCCCCAGGGCGTTCTTGGGAAGCATCCCGCGCACGGCCATCTCGATGACCCGTTCCGGGTGCGCCGCCATCATACGGCGGAAGGGGATGTGTCTCTCGTGACCCATGTACCCGCTGTACCGGAAGTACGTCTTCTGGTCCGCCTTCTTGCCCGTGAGCGCGACCTTGGAGGCGTTCACCACCACGACGTGGTCGCCGGTATCCAGGTGCGGAGTGAATATCGGCTTATGCTTGCCCCGCAGGACGCGCGCGATTTCGGTGGCCAGGCGGCCGAGCGGTTTCCCGGTGGCGTCCACGACCCACCACTTGTGCTCGATCTCGTCGGCTTTCGGTGTATACGTTCTCATGCCCGGCGTCGGTAAGGCGGTCGGTTACAAAGCTTTAAATGATATCCGGCCGCCAAAAACGTGTCAACTGCGCTTCGGCGTTGCGCGGTGGGGCTTTGCGGCATCCGGGAGGGGACCAGGGGAGGACGGGGGGAGGGGCCTCGCGGTGGCGGGACCCGTCGGACCTACATGAAGGTCTCGAGAAAACGTGCCCGGGAGGCGTGGCGGAGCCTGACCAGGGCCTTCTCCTTGATCTGGCGCACCCGCTCCCGGGTGATGCCCAGCAGCGACCCGATCTCCTCCAGGGTCATGGGCTCCTGGTCGTCCAGCCCGAAGTACAGCCGGAGGATCTTCGCCTCCCGCTCCTTGAGCGTGGACAACGCCTCCTCGATGGTCTTCTTGAGGGCCCGCTCGTACGCCTCGTCCTCGGGGCCCGGCGCGTACTGGTCCGGCAGATAGTCCAGGAGGCGGTTGTCCTCACCCGGCGTGAGGGGAGCGTCCAGCGAGAGGTGGGATTGGGAGATGGCCAGGGTCCGTTCCACCTCCTCCTGGGAGATGTCCAACTCCTGGGCGATCTCGTCCACCGTGGGCTCCCTGCCCAGCTCCTGAAGGAGCGCCGAGCTTCGCCTGCCTATGCGGTGCAGCGCTCCGGCACGGTTCAGCGGCACGCGCACGATGCGGCTCTGCTCCGCCAGCGCCTGCAGGATGGCCTGCCGGATCCACCACACCGCATAGCTGATGAACTTGATGCCCTTCGTCTCGTCGAATTTGTGTGCCGCCCGTATGAGGCCGAGGTTCCCCTCGTTGATCAGGTCCGGAAGGGGCACGCCCTGGTTCTGGTACTTCTTGGCGACGGAAACGACGAAGCGGAGGTTGGAGCGCACGAGCTTGTTGAGCGCATCCTCGTCGTCCTTCCGGATGCGCCGCGCTAGCGCTGCCTCCTCCTCACGGTCGATGAGGGGGTACTGGCTGATCTCCTTGAGGTACTGATCCAGGGAGCCTTCCCGGAAAACACCTCTACGGGAGGAGAAGCTCATCAGGTCTCGTCGGCTCGGCGCGGGAGGATGTCCTTGTCACGGACGTGCGGCCCCATGCTCCACTCCGCCAAGGGGGGAATGACGCGTCGAAAAGAATCGGGCACGCACGTGACTTGCGCAACCACCCCCCCGCCGAGCACGGGCGTGGACGCGTCCCAAATCCGCGACCTCAGTGTATACGCTCACCCAGGCGATGCCAGCGGATGTCCAAGAGCCAAGGTGCATGGTCGGGCGAGTCTGGATTGTAGGAGTAGTATACCAGCCACGGCTTCCCGCGGATGGCGCTCCGCGGTACGAAGCCCCAGTACCGGGAATCGTCGCTGTTGTCCCGATTGTCACCCAGCACGAAGTACTTCCCCGCCGGCACCACGATGGGACCCCAGGTGTCGCTGGTGGGATGATAGGAGCCGGGCGGACCCGCGAGCAGGTTGTCGGATTGCCAGGGCATGTCCAGATGGACGGCGTTCGCGGGGCGCTCGACGTAACGGGCATACGGCTCGTTGACCAGAGCGCCGTTCACGTAGAGGCGGGTGTCCTTCATCTGAAGCGTGTCCCCCGGAACGCCGATGAGCCGCTTCACATAGTCCTTCGTGGGGTCCGTGGGGGGGACGAAGACGATCACATCTCCCCGCCTGGGCTCCTCGAAGGCCGGCAGATGAAGGTGGGTCCCCGGGATCTCGGCCCCGTACACGGCCTTGTTCACCAGGAGGAAATCGCCCACCAGGAGCGTGTTCTCCATGGAGGATGTGGGGATCTTGAACGCCTCCACGACGAACGTCCGAACGAAGAGGAAGAGCGCGAAGACCACCACGACGAACCTGGTCCACTCCCACGTGGTGGCGAGGAGGCCACGCCGGCGAGATCCGGAGGATCGCATGATCTCCGTCACTCCGCCCGACGCTGCTCGATCTCGTGCATGCCTCGCCTCCCAGCGGAGCGCTCTACCGCCGCCGATCCCCCGGCCTGGCCGTCGTGTCACCGGCCCACCACCGTTGGACGCGGCTGCTACACGCCCCCTCATCATACCGTTCCGGTCTCCCGCAATCCCAGAGTAGGGGCGGAGCACCGCACACGACAGGGGCACGCTTTCTGTGCTTCGCAGGCCCCCTTACCTTCGGGCGACGTGACGTGAGCCCTCCAACCCGGCTCGGTTCAGGCGATGTCGGTCCTGCTCTCCCTCGGCGCCGGCAGGCGGCCGCACTCCCTCGCACTCGCCGCGATCCTGTTGGTCGTGGGCGGCACGTTCCTGTGGTCGCGGGAACACTCCCCCGGCTCACGGACCGTGCCTGCGGCGGACGGGTGTGCCGGGCGCCCTGGCGCCGGGCCTTGCCGGCCGGGACCCGGCGCCACGGCGTCCGGGGGGGAGGGCGCTCCGGTTCTGCCGGCGGACGAAGCGTGCCGCGACGTCGGCTACCTGTGCGCGGCTCTGGACACCGCCAGGAGCATCGTGATCCGTCACTGGAAGGACTTCCATGGGACGATGGTCGTGCACGTGCCGCCGCCGCCCTTTGAAGATCCCGCCACGGCGCGGCGGCTGCAGGATGCCGCGGCTGACGGCATCCTCATGTGGAACGGCCAGCCCTTTCCCCTCGTCGTAGACCGAGATGGGTTCCGAAAGGCACAGGTACAGGTGCGGTGGACCCGCACGCTGGGCGCGTCCCGGCTGGGTGTGGCGCACACGGTGTGGGGCCCGTCCACGGGACTCGAGGTCCGCTCCCTCGAGCTGTCCACACGCAACCCGTTCGATTCGTCGCGAGTCCTCGATCCGTCCCAGGTAACCCTCACCGCGGCTCACGAGATGGGTCACGCCCTTGGCCTGCCGCACAGCGACCGGCGCGGCGACGTCATGTACCCGAAGAACACGGCCAGGACGCTTTCGGCCCGGGACTACCGGACCGTGGAGGCGCTGTACGCCCTCAGGGACGGGACGCGCATCGTTCACTAGCAGGACGACTCAACCGCCCCTTCCCCCGCCCAACGTGACACGTGCCCCCACGTAGACGGCGCGTCCCGGCGCGGGAAACCCCACCACCTCTTCGTAGCTCCTGTTCAGCAGGTTGTCGCCACGCACGGAGATCTCCACACCGGGGCGTCGGCCTGCGGCGCGGTCCACGTTCCACGAAGCCTCCAGGGAGACCAGCGTGTACCGGGGCAACGTCACCCGCGTCGCGGGATACGTCGCGAAATCCCGGTCGGCCCGGGCCCCCACGACGTTCACGGCCCCACCCAGCGCCACCCCGCCTCCCAGCGTGGCCCCCATCTCCAGAGAGGCGCTGTGCCGGGGTCGACGCAGGAGCGCACCGCCGGGCGCGAACTCGTCACCGGGCCCACTGCCCACCCCCGGGTTCACCACATAGGTGGCCAGCCACGTCCACGACGCAGAGCCCCACACGGGTCCGGCGGAGCCATCCAGGGCCAGCTCGACGCCGCGGGCGCGGGCACGAGCCACGTTGTAGAAGTTGGGTGACTCGGGGCTGGGCGTCGTGGCCGTGTACTGGATGAGGTCGCGGAAGTCCTGGTCGAAGTACGTGCCCCGGAGGACGAGATCCTCCCCCATCAACCGCTGGTCCAGGCCGACCTCCCATGACCGCGATCGCTCCGGCTCGAGGTTCGGGTTTCCCCGGGCGAACCCGGTGGCGAAGTTCTCGTAGAAGGTCGGCTCCTTGATCCCCGTCCCGAGAGAAGCCCGCAGGCGCGGCCCCGCCGCCCCCATGACGCGCGCCACCCCTCCCACCTGCCACGTCCACAGCCGGCCGAACCGTTGGTTGTCTTCCAGGCGCGCGCCCCCGTCGTAGGACAGCCAGCGCCGAGAGCCCGTCACCTGCGCGTAATAGCCGCGGTTCCACCGAGAGTTTTGACTCCTGTCGGACGAGGACCCGTAGTCGCTGGACGACTCCGTGACCGACCGATCGCTCTCCCGCTCGAGCTCCCACCCCAGGGTGGCCACGAGGCCGCCCATGCGGACATTCCCGCGCACGTCCGCCGAGCTCCGCCGCATGTGATCCACGCTCGACGAGGCGTACACGCCCACCGTGTCGGCGGGGCCGTCCTGAGCGTCGTCGGTGCCGCCGTTCACACCATGCGTGCCGAGGTCCAACTGGACGTCCAGACCCCTTCCCAGCGCGCGGTCCGCCTGCAGTCCGAGGGTGGATTCATGCCCGTAGGTGAACGAGTTCCGGTCGACGACGTTCCCGGATCCGTCGGTGGGGAAGTGATACGTGTGATGGCTGAGGCGCGCCGTGAAGCGCATCCGCGTCCGGGCGTCGGGCGCCAGGTGGAAGGCGCCCGACGCGACGTCGTCCGTGTAGCTGTTGTTGAAGGGCAGGATCCCCTTCGTGTGCACGCGCGACAAGCCCACGGAATACCCTGTCCGGTCGCTCCCCCCGGACGCATCCAGCGACCAGTCCTGGCGTCCGAAGGACCCCACACGCGTGGCCAGCGCCGCGCGCGCCGGCCCCCGCCCGTCCCGCGTGATGATCTGCACGACGCCAGCGACGGCCCCGGAGCCGTAGAGAGCGCTCCGGGGACCGCGGACGACCTCGATCCGCGCCACGTTGTCGAGGGTGAGGTTCGAGAGGTCGAAAGCTCCCCCGGGCTGGTTCACCTTGACACCGTCGACCAGGACGAGCACGTAGTCGCTCTCCCCGCCCCGCATGAACAGGGACACCGTGGACCCCATCGACCCGTTCTGGACGACGGTGAGGCCCGGGACCTGGCGCAGGGCGTCCTCGACCCGCACCAGCCCCCGCGCGCGCAGAGCGGCCCCGTCCAGCACGGTCACGTCGCTGGCCAACGCGGCCAGGGGGCGTGGCGTGGCGCTCGCGGTGACGACGAGGCCCTGGATGGGAAAGGGGTTCTCCTGGGCGCTCACGGCGCCCGGAAGCACGAGGAGGAAGAGGGCGCCCAACGCCCCTGTCGAACGCTTCACGGGTGGCTCCCTTCGCGGGCCTCCGCCCGCTGCCGGAAGAACGAATCCCGCTCTTCCGAAGAAGAACGGGACCACCCGCGAACCCGCCGGCCGGACCCGTCCCCCCGCGGAGATCGGGTCTCGGATCGGATGGGTCACGTCTCCTGGCTCGAGGCCGCCATGCCCGCCTTCCCGGGAGCCGAAGCGCCCAGTGGCATCCATGGAGCATGCGTTCCGAGGTTTCCTCGGACCTCTTACAGTGGCGGGGCCGCGCCGGACTCACACCGGCTTCCGTTGATGACCCACCCGCCGAGATTGAACTATCACAAGAAGACTACCCATCGGCGTCCGGAGTCACAAGCCACGCCGACGGTCCGCATCTTACATGCGGAATGGGCTCAAGCGTCTCTGACCAACCCGTACTTCTCGATCTTCTTGTAGAGGTTGGAGCGTGGCATCTCCATGCGACGAGCCGCCTCCGCCACGTTCCAGTCGCTCTCCCGGAGCTTCTGCAGGATGAAGGCGCGCTCCGCCCGATCCTTGAAGTCCGCGAACGTGTCCGCACCCAGCAGCTCGCCTCCCAGGCCCGCACCGGAACCCTGTGAAGAGACCAGGAGCGCTACGTCCTCTCCGCTCACGGTATCTCCGCTCGACAGGATGAGCAGCCGTTCCACGGTATTGCGCAGCTCACGCACGTTGCCGGGCCACTCGAGGCTCGACAGACGCTCCACGGCGTCGTCGGTGAACGCGCGAGGCGTCACCCGGTCGGCACGGGCCATCTGCTCGGTGAAGTGTCTCACCAGCATCGGGATGTCCTCGCGCCGCTCCCGCAGTCCGGGAATGTGGATGGGAACGACGTTGAGCCGGTAGAAGAGGTCTTCGCGAAACGTCCCCGCCTGAATCTCGCGTGGCAGATCCTTGTTGGTGGCGGCCACGACGCGGACGTCGACCTCGATGGCCTTGGCGCCCCCCACCCTCGTCACCACACCCTGCTCAAGCGCGCGCAGGACCTTGGCCTGCGCGGCCAGCGACATGTCCCCGATCTCGTCGAGGAAGAGCGTGCCTCCGTCGGCCTGCTCGAACTTCCCCGCGCGGTCCGCCACCGCCCCGGTGAAGGAGCCCTTGATGTGCCCGAAGAGGGCCGACTCGATGAGCTCGGAGGGAATGGCTGCGCAGTTCACCTCCACGAAGGGCCCCTCCGCACGCCGGGACAGGCGGTGGATGGCCCGCGCCACCAGCTCCTTGCCGGTCCCGTTCTCGCCCGTAATGAGCACACGGGCATCCGTTGGGGCCACCCGTTCCACGCGCTCCAGAACCTGCCGCACCGCGAAGGAGTTGCCGACGATCTGATATCGGCTCTCCACCTGGTTCCGGAGAGCCTGCATGCTCGCGGTGAGCCCGCGCAGCTCCAGGGCCCGCTGCAGGGTCACCAGCAACCGGTCGGTGTCCAGCGGCTTCTCCAGGAAGTCGTAGGCGCCCTTCCGGGTGGCCTCGACGGCGGTGTCGATGGTGCCGTGTCCCGAGATCATGATCACGAGAGCGGCCGGATCTTGCTCGCGCAGCCTCTGCAGGACCTCGAGCCCGTCCATGCCGGGCATCTTCACGTCCAGGAAGACCACGTCGGGGTGCCGGCTCGCCGCCACCTCGAGCGCCTCCTGGCCGGCCGAGGCGGTGTGCACCTCGTGACCCTCGTACTCGAAGACCTGCGCGAGGGCGTCGCGGATGGATTTCTCGTCGTCGATGATGAGGAGCATCGCCATGGGGTCCTCGTCTCCTACCGTTTGGCTGTCAGCACGAGGGTGTCCCGCTGGACGTAGATCGACTTCACTCCGTCGGGGATGGGCACGGGCAGGGCATCCGGGGGCATCGTGGAGGGTGCCCGTCGGTGGAGGCCCTTGAGGACATCCACCACCATCCTCTTCGGGACGGGCACATACGCCACGGCGACCTGGTCCACCACGAGTGCCATGTACTCCGGATCGTTGGGGACGAGAGAGCCCTCCATCTCCAGCGGCACCGTGTCGGGGAGCATGCCCATCATCCCCGCGAGGCGCGAGAGCTGCGGGAAGGCGGCTGTGGCCACGCGCGCCTGGAGGTGGATGCGCCCCTGCCGCAGGTCCACCGTGGGCTCGCTCACCCCTGGCGGGATCAGTCCCGGGACGGCGAAGCGCACCACCGCCGTAAGCTCCCGCCCGCTCAAGGCCATACGGTTCCCGCCCCTGCCACTGCGGAATCTCTGGAAGCGGTCCAGGGTGGAGTCGGCGAGCTGGGCCGTGGGCTCGCCCGAGGCTTCGGGCGCCGCCTGTGCCGGAACCGCGTCCATTCCCAGCAGCCTCTCCAGGGGTGGGAACACATAGGAGCCCCACCGGAACCCCGCGTACGCGGCAAGCACCAGCGCCACCACCAACACCACGGCAGCGAAGATCTTCTTCAGCGTACCGAACACCCTTTCCTCCCTCCTGGCGGAATCTCCGGCACCCTTACCCTCCCCAGTCCTGCATCGAGACCCTGCGGCGGCCACGCCTACCTCCCCGTGAGCCTGGCGCTGGCCAGCACGCTGTAGCGGGAGCCTTCCCGCGAGAGGTGGCTGCGCATCAGATCCAGGGTGTGGATGGCGGCTCGGCCGCTGAAGTCGAGCTCCGCCATGACGTCGTCGAAGCCGCGGAACTGTCCGGCGCCTCCCCTGGAGTCGGCTCGCCCCAGGGTGAGATGCGGGTGGAAGGCCCGGGTCTCCGGCTCGAAGCCCACGTCGGCGAGGCCCCATTCCAGATCCTGCTTCAGGCAACGGAGCTCGGCGCTGGCGTCCACGCCCAGCCACACCACCCTGGGTCTGCGCACGGTGGGGAACGCACCGAAGCCCCCCAACGTGAGATCGAACGGAAGGGTGGACTCGGCCACGCGTCGCACGATCTCCTGCACCTCCCGGACATGCTCCTGCCGAACGTCACCCAGGAACTTCAGCGTCACGTGATAGTTCTCCGGATCGATCCACCGCACGGGAAGCACCTCCTCACGCAGCCGCGCCGAGGCCCGGTGTATGCGGGTCCGTTCCTTCTTGGGCAGGTTCAGCGCGACGAAGATCCGCATGTCGTCCCCGGCCCCGTCAGCGGGTGGATGAAGCCGGGGTCGACACGGCCCTGCGTCCGGCGATGGCGGCCACGCCCTCCAGGGCCCGGTCCACGTCGCTCTCCGTGCTGGACCACCCCAGGGACAGCCTCAGCGCTCCCGAAGACCGTGTACCCAGGAGCACGTGGGTCTCGGGGGCGCAGTGGAGCCCCGAGCGGCCCTGCACGTCCCATTCCCGGTCCAGGCGGCGTGCCAGCGTGGACGGATCCACCCGGGCAGCGGTGAGCGTCACGATGCCCACACCGTCCGGGGCCGGGGGGGAGCAGACCCGCACTCCCGGCATCGCCGTGAGGCCCGAGCGGAGGCGGGCCTTCAGCGCGGCCCCGCGACGGTGCAGCTCCTCCACCCCCAGCGAGCGTACGACTTCGATGCCTGCGAGGAGGCCCGCGATCCCCGGAGCGTTGAGCGTGCCTGCTTCCAGCCGGTCGGGCATGGCGTCGGGCATCTCCCTGGGCATGGAGTCCCCCCCGCTGCCTCCCCTCAGAAGGGGCTCGATCTCGATTCCGGGACGCACCCAGATGCCGCCCGTCCCCTGAGGCCCGAGCATGCCCTTGTGGCCCGTGAACGCCACGAGGTCCGCTCCGTCCGCCGCGCACGTCATGGGCATGTGACCCGCGCCCTGCGCCGCGTCCACGAGGACCAGGGCGCCCGCAGCGTGGGCACGCCGGGCGAGGTCGGCCAGGGGAAGCCGGTTGCCCAGGACGTTGGACGCGCTGTTCACCACCACCAGGCGGGCCCCCGCCATCTTCCGCTCGGCGTCGTCCAGGTCCAGCTCCCCCTCCGGAGTCCCCCGGAGCAGACGCACCTCCACGCCGCGGATCCGCTCCAGGTACGCCGCCGGCCGGAGCACCGCGTTGTGGTCGTACTGGGTCACCACCACCGCGTCACCCGGGGCGAGCACGCCCCACAACGCCGTGTTCAACCCCTGGGTGGCGTTGAAGAGGAAGGCCACCCGGTCCGGATCGCCGGAGAGCCCCAGGACCCACTGCACGGCCTGCCGGCACCGGAGCGCCAGCCGCCCCGCTTCCAGCGCCCGGTCGTAGGCGCCGCGGCCGGGGGTGGCCCCGCACTCCCGGAGGAAGCGGGCCGTCGCCTCGACGACCTCGGAAGGTCGCACGGCCGATGTGGCGGCGAAGTCGAGGTAGTGGCTCATGGGATTTCGAGGGGAGGGTCCGGGCGCCTGACGGCGCCCGGCCCGGAAACTACCGATTGCGGCTCTCGGGGGACAACGGAGGCCACGGTGCGCGGGCCTCCGGCTTGCCTTCCGCGGGGTTGAGGTACATGCGCTGGGTGGGGTACGCCAGATCGATGTCGGGAGTTTCCGCGAAAGCCTCAAGGATGCGTTCCCAGATCGCCCCCGCGGTGCCCCGCCGCTGCCGCGGCTCGGTGAGATAGCGCGCGGTGAGGAGCACTCCCGAGTCCTCGACGGACGTGTACACCAGGGGCGTGAGCTTCGTGTAGTGGATGAAGTACCGTTTCGTGGCCCGCCGGAGATGCGTTTCCGCTTCCTTGCTCGTTTCCAGGGCCTTCGCGTCCACGATCTCCTGGAGGATCTCCTTCGCCTTCCGCCAATTGCTCTCGAAGGTGACCAGCACGGGGATCTCGTTCCACAGGTAAGGGAAGGTGGCGGTGTAGTTCGCCAGCGGCTGCGTGAAGACCATGGAGTTCGGGATGTGGATCATCCGCCCGGTGCTCTGGTCCGCCGCGACCCAGTTGCCGATCTCCAGGAGGGTGATGGCGAAGATGCGCACGTCCACCACGTCGCCGGCATGGTCACCGACCTGGACGCGGTCCCCGAGCTCGAACGGCCGTCTCCACAGGATGAAGACCCACCCGGCGAGGTCCTCGAGCAGATCCTTCAGGGCGATGGCCACCCCGGCGGAGAGGAGGCCCAGGAACGTCCCCAGCGACCGGATGGCCGTGAACCAGACCAGAAGGACCAGAAGAAGACCCAGGATGAAGGACACGTAGCCCGTGCCCTTCGACCATCTGTACCGGAGCGTCCGGTCCTCCACCCGGCGGTCCACGATGTGCAGAACCAGGCGGCGAAGGAACAACAGCGCCAGGGCGATGAGCGCCGTGGCAATGATGTTGGACTGGGCGTCGACGCCCAGGCCGGTCAGCTGCTGGAAGCTGCGGCTGAGGTTGTCCACCGTCTGAAACCCCGGAATCGTGGCCTGGACCATCATCGGAGACCTCTCAGCGCTTCGCGGCTCCCGGCGCCGGGACCGCCCGGTCCTCCCGGGGGGCTCTCCCGCCGGTGGTGATCACCACCACCGATCCTACGATGATGGCCGCTGCCGCCACGGAGCGAAAGCTCAACGGCTCTCCCGCCAGCGCCCAGCCGAGCACGAGAGCCACCACGGGGTTCACGTAGGCGTACGTGCCCACCCGGGCCGGCGTGGAGACCGAGAGGAGCCAGATGTAGGCCGTGTACGCCACCAGGGAGCCGAACACGACGAGGTATGCCAACGCCGCCATGGAGCGCAGCGAGACGGATGCCGGGTGGAAGCCCCGCCATTCCCCCACCAGCGCCGACAGCGGAACCAGCAGCGTCCCGCCGGCGAGCATCTGCATGGACACCCAGAGTCGTGGGCGGGACGGCCGAGGAGCGTGCCGGGAGTATATGGACCCGGTGGCCCAGGCCAGGGCTCCGCCGATGACGAGGAGGCTCCCGAAGAGCGCCCGGAGACCTCCCGTCCCCGCCCCTGGTGCCCCGACCAGGAGGGCGAGCCCCGCGAAGCCCCCCAGCAGGCCCGCCGCCACTCGTCCGGACGGACGCACGCGCATGCCCCACCCCCAGTCCACCAACACCATCCAGAGGGGGACGGCACCCACCAGGAGCGCGGTGAGGCCCGACGGAACCCATTGCTCCGCGGTCACCACGGCGCCGTTCCCGCAGACCAGGAGCAGGCCACCCACCACGAAGGCGGCTCGCCACTGGGCCGGCGTCGGCCGGGGGGCCCCACGGCTCCGCGACCAGGCGTAGAGCGCGCTCCCCGCGATGAGAAAGCGCACCCCCGCCATGAGCAGGGGTGGGATGGTCCCGATGGCGAAGCGGATCGCCAGGTACGTCGAACCCCAGATCAGATAGACGGCGCCGAACGCCAGCAGCACCGGGGTCCGACCCGGGGACGACTTCAATTCGCCTCGCCGGCCACGTGGCGTGCGAGGGCCTCGCAAAGGCGCCCCCCCGGTCCTGCCAGGGGGGCGCCCGTCATCCTGAAGGCTGCGCCTCTCAATGCGACGCCGCACCTCCGTGCTCGGTGGACATGATGAACTGCGCGATGTCGGCCTTCAGCTTCTTGGCCGAGGCCTGGTTCAGGTACGCCATGTGCCCACTCTTGAAGTACTTGAACTCCACGCGGTTCATGTAGGTCTGGTCAAAGCCCAGATGGCGGAACGTATACTCCGCATTGGCGAAGGGCGTCGCCATGTCGTAGTAGCCCGCCCCCACCATCACGTGCAGGTACGGATCCTCGGCCATGGCCAGGCGCAGCGACTCCACGTCGTTGGGATAGCCGCGGTAGCCGGCGTTCCCGTAGTTCCACATGCCGGTATGCCCGCCCATGTAGTACTGCAGGTGCGTCTTGTAGTCGAGGTCGTTGTGAAGGTACTGCATGAAGGCCGACATGAAGGCCCCGGAAGGAGCCACGTCCGACGGATCGTAGTCCTGGCGCTGGTTGGCGGCGTTGCCGTTGATGCCGATGAGCCGGCTGTCGTAGCGGCCCACGGTCTCGCGCTGATCGCGGAGCAGCTCCGTCCGAAACGTGCCGGGATCGATGCGCAGGTTCGTCTCGAGGATGAACTTCTGCGACAGCCCCGTGAGCTGTGCGAGCTTCTGGGCCACCGCCGTCTTCTCGGCGTCCGTCAGGGCGTTGCCCTTGGCCAGGGCGGTCATGTAGTCGCCGAACGCGTAGTCCCGTGACTGCTGCGCCACCTGCTCGACGGTCTCGCTCTCCATGTTCGGCGAGAGCTTCTTGTGGTACCACGCCGTCGTGGTGTAGGTGGGAAGGAAGGTCGAGTACGCGATGTCGTTGGTGGGCGACGGCGCGATGTACTGGAAGTCGAGCACCGTGCCCAGGAGCATGATGCCGTTGAGCTCGATGCCCTCGTTCCTCTGCAGCTCGGAGGCGAGCCCGGCGGAGCGGAAGGTGCCGTAGCTCTCACCGAAGAGATACTTGGGCGACGCCCACCGGTGGTACTGGTCGAGGTAGTCGCGGATGAACTCCCCGAACATGGAGATGTCGTTCCGCTCCCCGGTGAAGTCCGAAGCCGGCACCCCCGGAGCCGGGCGGGAATAGCCCGTCATCATGGCGTCGATCTGCACCAGGTCCGTGACGTCGAGGGGCGAGTTGGGGTTGTCCACCAGCGCGTACGGGGGCGCCGGCTCCGTGCCGTGGGGACCCATGTTGGGGTGCTTCGGGCTCATGATGCCCATGTCGAGCCAGATGGACGACGAGCCCGGACCTCCGTTGTAGAAGAACGTCACCGGGCGCGTGGCGGCGTTCTCCTGGTCACGTGTGTAGGAGATGTAGAACACCGTGGCCTTCGGCTTCCCGTCGGTGCCGTAGAGCACCATGGTGCCGGCATTCGCCGTGTACGGGATCTGCTTGCCGTCGATGGTGATGGTGTGATGTGTCGTGGAGACCTTCCCCACGGCCGGGATGCCGTTCGATTCTGCGGCCCCGCTGCCGCCACCACGACCGGGAGACCGACCTCCAGGGGAAGGCCGCTGCTGGGCCGCCGCCGGCGCGACCGCGAGGATGGAAGTAGCGATGCTCAGCATCAGGAGCCGTACACGCATGGCAATCTCTCCAGCAAGAGAATCAATGAAGCGGAGACGACCGGAAGCAGACCCCGGGTCGTCGCTGGCTGGAGACGGACCCGCGGTCCACAAGACCGCATGTATGTCCCGCGAAAAGGTCAGAGTGTTGGAGATGCCATCCGGGGTTGCCTGACGCGAAAAGGGCCGCCCCCCGGGGGGCGGCCCCTAGCTCCTTCTCTCGTGCTTCGGTGCTCTGTCGATCCGCCGGATCGCGGCTATGCGTCAGGCGGCCTCGTCGGCCAGATGGGTGTCCGCGGAGTGGCGCGTGCGATGCCGTACCTGCTTCGTCACCAGGAGGATGACAACGCCGAAGGCGATGAGGAGAACGGGCAGCGCGAACGCGAAGATCAACCCGGGACCCACATGGCTCCACAGGCTCGCCAGCAGGTCAATCGTCGTGCTCATGTTCGATCCAATCTATTCATGCGGAGCCGGCGTGCCGGCTCTCGTTTTCGTTGATCCAACTCCCAACGACATAAGCTTAAGAAAACGAGGCTTCGCACAGAGTCGGGGAAACCCCCACACCCCTCGTGGGAGGATGCCCCGTGGGCCCTCCGGGCCGGCCCACACCCGGCACCGACGGCTCCGCCCCTGGCCGTCCTCGCACCCCGATCCAGGCCGTCTCCGTCAGGAGACATCGCCCCCCGGAAGCCTGTACTGGACCGCCTCCAGGACGTGCTCCTCCCGAACCTCGGGCTCCTCCCCCAGGTCGGCGAGGGTGCGGGCCACCTTGAGGACGCGATGGAACGCCCGGGCCGAGAGCCGGCCCCGGTCCACCGCGTCCCGCAGCGGGCCGGCCACCCAACTGGAGGGCCGGACCACGCGGCGCAAGAGGGCCGGCCCCATCTGACCGTTGGCGAACACGCCGGGCTCCCCGCCGAAGCGCTCCTGCTGGGAGAGACGTGCGCGCGCCACCCGGGCCTGGACAGTGGCCGAGGCCTCACCGCGGCTCTCCTCCGAGAGCGCGTCGAACGACAACGCGCCCACCTCGACCTGAAGGTCCACCCGGTCCAGGAGCGGTCCCGAGATCCGACTCCTGTAGCGAGCAACCTGGGCCGGGTCGCACAGACAGCGGTCTGATCCGTCCCCGCAGTACCCGCACGGACACGGGTTCATGGCCCCCACCAGGAGGAAGCGGGCCGGGAATCGCTCCGTGCCGCGCACGCGGGACACCAGCACCTGCCCGTCCTCGAGGGGCTGGCGGAGCGCCTCCAGGGCGTTGCGCCGGAACTCGGCGAGCTCATCCAGGAAGAGCACGCCGTGATGGGCGAGGCTGATCTCGCCGGGACGCAGAGGCACCCCGCCGCCGATGAGCCCCGCGTCGCTCACGCTGTGGTGGGGCGCGCGAAAGGGCCGCCGCCTGAGGAGCGCACACCCCGGCGGAAGGCATCCCGCCACGGAGTGCACCCGCGTGGCCTCCAGGGCTTCGGCCAGGGTGAGGGGCGGCATGATGCCGGGAAGCCGACGGGCCAGCATGGTCTTTCCCGCGCCGGGTGGTCCTATGAACAGGATGTTGTGGGCCCCGGCGGCGGCGATCTCCAGCACCCGCTTCGCGGTCTGCTGGCCCTTCACGTCCCTCAGGTCCGGACCTCCTTGCTCGCCCTGCCCGAGCAGGGCGGCCGCGTCGACGCGCACGGGGCTCAGGACTTCGTCGCCCCGCAGGTGGCGGAGCACCGCGTTCAGGTCGCCGGCACCGAAGACGCCGATCCCTTCCACCACCGCCGCCTCCAGCGCGTTGGCGGCAGGCACCATCACCGCACGCGCGCCGGCCCTCGCGCACCGCGCCACCACCGGCAGCACCCCCCGTACGGGGCGCACCGAGCCGTCGAGGCCGAGCTCCCCCACGAACGCGACCCCCTCGAGGACCTCGGCCTCCACGTGCCCCGCCGCGGCCAGGAGTCCCACGGCGATGGGCAGGTCGAAGGCGCTCCCCTCCTTGCGCACGTCCGCCGGGGCCAGGTTCACCGTGATGCGTCGGGGCGGCAGGGGGTACCCGGCGTTGCGCAGTGCGGCGCCCACCCGCTCACGGCCTTCCCGGACGGCGCCCTCCGGCAGTCCCACCACGGTGAAGGTGGGAAGTCCGGACGCCAGGTTCACCTCCACCTGGACGAGGTAGCTGTCCACGCCGCGGACCGCAGCGCTGGTGACGCGTGCGAGCATGGAGCACGGTCGGTGTTGCGCCGGGGCGGTGGAATGCCTCGTTCGGCCGGAGCGTCGGCGCCCGTCCCGCCCCGGAGAGCCCCCCGCTACATCGACGCCTGCGCCGTACGCGCTATGATCTCCTCCTGGAGATCCCGGCCGATGTCCACGAAGTAGTCGCTGTACCCGGCGACGCGCACGAGGAGATCACGGTACTCCTCGGGTCGCCGCTGGGCGTCGCGCAGGGTCTCCGTGTCCACGACGTTGAACTGGATGTGGTGGCCGCCCAGGCGGAAGTAGGTCCGCACCAGGTCCGCCAGGCGGTCGATGCCGGTATCGCCCTCGAGGACCTGCGGCAGGAAGCGCTGGTTCAGGAGCGTCCCTCCGGACTTCACCTGGTCCATCTTCCCCAGCGACTTGCACACCGCCGTGGGCCCCCGGCGGTCCGCCCCCTGGGACGGAGAGGTGCCGTCGGAGATGGGCATGCGCGCCCTCCTGCCGTCCGGCGTGGCGCCCACGCGTGTGCCGAAGTACACGTGGCACGTCGTGGAGAGCATGTTCAGGTGATAGTGCCCCCCCCGGGTGTTGGGGCGCCCGTCGATGGTGCGGAAGAGGGAGTCGTAGATCCGGCGCATGATGTCGTCGGCCCGGTCGTCGTCGTTGCCGAACTTCGGGGTCCGGTTCAGCAGGAGCTGCCTCAGCGACTCCTCTCCCCGGAAGTCGTCCGCCAGGGCGCGCAGAAGCACCGCCATCTTGAGGCCCGCGTCGAAGACGTGCGTGCGCACCGCCGACAGCGCGTCGGTGGTGGTGCCGATGCCGCAGCATTGAATGTAGCTGGTGTTGTATCTCGCCCCGCCGTCGTTGTAGTCGCGGGCGTTCTCGACACAATCCCGGATCACCACGGACAGGAACGGGGCCGGAACCCAGCGGGCATACAGCGATTCCACCACCTGGTTCATCTGGACCTTCACGTCCACGAACCAACGGAGCTGTGCCTCGAAGGCGGCGTAGAGATCCTCGAAGGAGGCGAAGGTGCGGGGGTCCCCCGTGGCGGGTCCGATGCGCTTGCCCGAAGCGGGATCGACCCCGTCGTGCAGCGCCAGCTCGAGGATCTTCGGCGTGTTCAGATAGCCTGTGAGGAAATACGCCTCCTTGCCGAACGCTCCGGTCTCGATGCACCCGCTGGTGCCCCCCTCCCGCGCATCCTCCACCTTCTTGCCCGCCCACACCTGCTCGGCCACGACCTCGTCGGCGTTGAAGATCGAGGGGTATCCCAGCCCCTTGCGGATCACACGGCACGCCGCCTTCAGGAAGCGGTCGGGCGTGCGCATGGAGACCTGAACGTTCGCCTGCGGCTGCAGGAGCCGGACCTCGTCCATGACCTCCAGGAGCAGGTACGAGAGGTCCGACACCGCGTCGGCACCATCCCGGTCCAGTCCGCCGAGGTTGATGTTCGTGAAGTCGTTGTAGGTGCCGCTCTCCTCCGCGGTGACTCCGACCTTCGGCGGCGCGGGATGGTTGTTGAACTTGATCCACAGACACGAGAGGAGCTCCTTCGCGCCTTCCCGGTCCAGAGTCCCGTTGGCGAGATCCCGCTCGTAGAACGAGCGCAGGTGCTGGTCGAGGTGGCCGGGGTTCATGGCATCCCAGCCATTGAGCTCGGTGACGGTACCGAGGTGGACGAACCAGTAGGTCTGTATGGCCTCCCACAGGTTGCTCGGCGGGTGCGCAGGCACGCGGCGGCACACCTGGGCGATGCGCCGGAGCTCGCGTCGACGCACCGGATCTTTCGTTTCCTGCGCCATCTTGGCGGCGAGCTCCGCGTGGCGCCGGGCGAAGACGATGGCCGCGTCGCAGGCGACGTCCATGGCCTGGAGCGCCTCCGCCTTCCGCGTTGCATCGGGGTCGTTCAGATAGTCGAGGCGGGCGCTCCTCACCCGGATGCGCTTCTTCGTCTCCAGGAGCCCGTGCCGGTAGATCTCCCCGTCCAACGCGGTGTGGCCCGGCGCACGCTGTTCCATGAACTCCGTGAAGATCCCCGCCTCGTAGGCGTCCAGCCACCGCTGGGGCGCCCGGGCGAAGACGCGGTCACGCATGGAGCGGCCGCTCCAGTATGGAATGATGTCCCGCTGGTAGAGCTCCATCGCTTCGTCGCTGGTGGCGTAACGCGTCCTCTCGCGGCGGTCCAGCGTGCTCAGGTCCTCGACGCTGTGGCACGTAAGCTCTGGATAGGTGGGCACGGCTTTGGGAGCCGGTCCGCGCTCGCCCACGATGAGCTCGTCCTCCCCGATCCAGATCGTCTTTCTCTCGCAGAGCTCCCGGAAGGCCAGAGCGCGAAGCACGGGCACGGGGTAGCGTCCTTCGTTCTCACGGTAGAAGCGCGTGACGATCTCGGCCCGCTCGGTGGACAGCGTGGGCGTGGCCTCGAAGCTCCTGCGCCGGAGGCGCTCGACGCGGTCGTTCATGATCCCTCAGCCTCCGATGATGACGTTGAGCCCCAGCTCCCGGAGCCGCTCGCCCAGCGCCAGGGCGCGCTCGGGCGGTATGGGGCGGTCGTCCTTCAACCTCCAGGGGACGCCGAAGCGTTGGTGCTTGTCCCGGGCGGCGCGATGGAAGGGCAGGAGATGTACCGCCTCCACCGAATGATCGGAGCGCCCGGCGAGAAGGACACCGGCGCGCTCGATGTGCTCGTCGCCGTCGCTGATGCCCGGAATCAGGGGCAGACGCACGTGGACCCGGGCCCCGCCCTCCAGCAGTCGTTCCAGGTTCTCGAGGATGGGCCGAAGCGGCACCCCCGTGGCGCGGCGGTGCAGGGCCGGGTCGAGGGTCTTCAGGTCGTAGAGGAAGAGGTCCGTCTCCTCCGCCACCTGCATCAGGACCCGCGGGGATGCGAAGCCCGTGGTGTCTACAGTGCGATGGATGCCGACCCGACCGCACGCACGCAGCGACTCCAGGACGAACCCCCACTGCAGGAGCGGCTCTCCACCCGAGAAGGTCACGCCGCCACCCGACTGGTCGTGGAAGATTTGATCGCGCTCGATCTCGACGAGGAGCTCCTCCACGGTCCACGTCTCCCCCACCAGCTGCCGAGCCTCCGACGGGCAGGCCTGAACGCAGGCACCGTCCACCTTGCAGCGGCTCCCGTCCACGACGACGCCCGCCGGGGTCATGGAGAGCGCGCTCTCCGCACACGCCTCCACGCAGGAGCCGCACCTCAGGCAGCGCTCGGAGTCGTAGTGGATGAACGGCGCCCTGCCCTGGCTCTCCGGGTTGTGGCACCACCAGCACGACAGCGGACATCCCTTGAAGAACACCGTGGTGCGGATGCCGGGCCCGTCGTGGACGGAATACCTGCGGATATCGAAGATGAGGCCTCTTCGCACGCGTGCTCTCCCGGGCAGGGTCCAGGCCAGGGAGGGTGTGCCGCGGGCGCCCGGGCTCATGGCCAACCCGGAATATAGCGGCTTGCGGCCGGATGCCGCGGCCCAGCTCTCGCCACGGAGGCCTGAGCCACCGGTGGGAAGGCCGGGGAAGGCGGTCCGGGGGGAACCCGATCCCGGCTCGCTTCGGTCGTAGGGAGAATCCCGGATGCGTAAGGAGATTCCCCGCTTGTGCCTCCCTGCCCTCCCCAATACCCTTTGGGGCCTTCCGGGCCACCCGCCCGGAACGCGCAGTGCATCCACGGAGAGTTTGGAACCTACATCGGAACCCAAAGGGAGCGCGTCCATGAAGGTCGCCGTCCTGAAGGAAACACGCGCCGGCGAGCACCGGGTGGCCCTCGTTGCCCAGGGTGTACAGACGCTGTCGAAGTCGGGGCTGGAGGTCGTCGTCGAGTCCGGCGCCGGCGAGGCGGCCGGCATCTCGGACGACGGGTACAAGCAGGCGGGAGCCTCCATCGCCGGCAGCGCGGCCGAGGCGTTGAAGGGTGCGGGATTGGTCCTGCTCATCAACCCGCCCGAGGCCGCCACGGTGACAGGTTTGGCCGAGGGAACGATTCTCGTTTCCTTCCTGAGCCCCATGACCGACCACGCGTTGGTCAAGAGCCTCAAGGACCGCAAGGTCACCGCCATCTCCATGGAGATGGTCCCGCGCATCACGCGGGCCCAGTCCATGGACGCTCTCTCCTCGCAGGCGACGGTGGCGGGATACAAGGCCGTGCTCATGGCCGCCGATGCCCTCCCGAAGTTCCTGCCCATGTTCACGACGGCCGCCGGCACGATCCGACCGGCCAAGGCCCTCATATTGGGTGCCGGCGTGGCCGGGCTGCAGGCCATCGCCACGGCAAGGCGTCTGGGTGCGGTGGTGGAGGCCTTCGACGTCCGTCCCGCCGTCAAGGAGCAGGTGGAGAGCCTGGGCGCGAAGTTCCTGGAGACCGAGCACGATGTCACCGCCGAGGGCGAGGGCGGCTATGCCAAGGAGCTCTCGGAGGAGCAACACCGGAAAGAGCTCGATCTCATCGCCACCCATATCGCCGACGCCGATGTCGTCCTCACCACCGCGCAGATCCCCGGGCGCAAGGCTCCGGTGCTCGTCACCGCGGATATGGTGAAGTCCATGAAGCCGGGGTCCGTCATCGTCGACCTCGCTGCCGAGTCCGGTGGCAACTGCGAGCTCACCAAGGCGGGCGAGACGGTCGTGGCCCACGGCGTCACCGTTCTGGGCCCCTCCAACCTGCCCGCCACCATTCCGGTGCACGCCAGCCAGATGTACTCGAAGAACATCGTCACCCTCGTCGGCGAGTTCGTGGACAAGGAGGGTGCCGTGAATCTCGACTTCGCCAACGACGTGGTCGGTCCCTCCACGGTGACCCACGCCGGCGAGATCGTGAACGAGCGCGTGAAGGAGGCTGTGGGCGCGTGACGCCCGAGCCCCCGCGTTCGACCCTGACACGAGAAACGTGACGCCCAACTCCGAGGAGAACCCATGGGCGAGTTGATGATCGCACTCTACGTGTTCACCCTCGCGACCCTGGCGGGCCGCGAGGTGATCACCAAAGTCCCTCCCACGCTGCACACGCCGCTGATGTCGGGCTCCAACGCCATCTCCGGCATCTCCATCGTGGGGGCCCTGATCGTGGCGGGCCGGACGCACGGGACGCTGGAGCTCATTCTCGGCGTGGCCGCCGTGGCCATGGGGACCATCAACGTGGTCGGCGGGTTCCTGGTGACCGACCGCATGCTCGCCATGTTCAAGAAGCGTTAGGGGGGAAGCTCACATGAACGGTCATATCATCGTCGAGCTAGCCTACCTCCTGTCGGCGATCCTGTTCGTCGTCGGTCTGAAGCGCCTCCAGTCCCCGGCGACCGCCCGCGCGGGCAACGCCATCGCGGCGGCGGCCATGCTCATCGCCATCGTCACCACGATGGTGGACAACCAGATCCTGTCGTGGACCGAAATCATCATCGGGCTCATGATCGGGGGCCTCATCGGCGGCATCTCGTCGTACGCCGTGAAGATGACGGCCATGCCCCAGATGGTGGGTCTCTTCAACGGTTTCGGCGGCGGCGCGTCCGCGCTGGTGGCCATCGCCGAGTTCGTCACGCTGAAGGGGCAGATCGGCGTCGGCACCCACGGCATCAGCGTCATGGCCACCGTGATCATCGGCGGCGTGACCTTCTCGGGCTCCATGATCGCGTTCCTCAAGCTCCAGGAGTGGATGACGGGCAACCCCATCGTCTATCCTCTCCAGAAGACGTTGAACGCCCTCTTATTCCTCGCCGCGTTGGCCACGGGCATCTTCGCCCTGGGCGTCGGGCACGTGGGCGATCCGTGGACCATGTTCTGGATTCTCACCGCGATCTCGCTGGTGCTGGGGGTCACGCTGACCATCCCCATCGGCGGCGCCGACATGCCCGTGGTGATCTCGCTCCTCAACTCCTACTCGGGATTGGCGGGAGCGGCCGCGGGCTTCGTGGTCATGAACATGGTGCTCATCATCGCCGGGGCCCTGGTGGGCGCGTCGGGGATCATCCTCACCATGATCATGTGCAAGGGGATGAACCGGTCGCTGGCCAACGTCGCCTTCGGCGCCTTCGGCGGCACCGCGCACATCGACAAGTCCCAGATCGGCAAGCGCCCGGTGAAGCGGGCCGACGCCGAGATGGTGGCCGCCGAGCTCGGCTACGTGCACTCGGTGGTCTTCGTGCCGGGATACGGCCTCGCGGTGGCACAGGCGCAGCACGAGCTGCGCAAGGTGGGTGACCTGCTGGAAGCCCGCGGCGTGGACGTGAAGTACGCCGTGCACCCGGTGGCGGGCCGTATGCCCGGGCACATGAACGTGCTCCTCGCCGAAGCCGACGTGCCCTACAACAAGCTCTTCGACCGCGACGAGATCAACGACGACTTCCCCGATACCGACGCGGTGCTCATCATCGGCGCCAACGACGTGTGCAACCCCGCCGCACGGGATCCCAAGAGCGTCATCGCCGGGATGCCCATCATGGATGTGGACAAGGCGCGGCGGACCATCGTCATGAAGCGTTCGCTGTCACCGGGCTTCGCCGGCATCGACAACGACCTCTTCTACAACGACAACAACCTCATGTTCTTCGGCGACGCCAAGAACTCCCTGGCGGAGCTGGTGAAGGCGATCCGCGAGCTGCCCTGACGCGCATCCGGCAGCCGACATCGAGGGGCCGGGAGCGGATGCTCCCGGCCCCTCGTGCACGTCCGACGTCGCTTCTCCACCCCCACCGTCGTGTGCGCCTCGGGAGGGCGAGGGCGTCGTCTACGCCTCCGTGGCCGCGCGTGCGGCATCCTGCAGGAGGCTCCAGAGCGCCGCGACGTGCGATTCCATGGTCTTCAGGTTGCCGATGGCCACCCGCAGCACCAGACGCCCACCGAGCTTCGTGTGCGACAGGAACGCGGTGCCCGATGCGTTCACCCCATCGAGGATGCGCTGGTTGAGCTCGTCCGCCTCCTCGTCGGCCATGCCCGCCGGCGCGTGCCGGAGACAGACCAGCCCCAGCGTCACCGGTGCCGCCACGCTCCAACCCTCCGTGGCTTCCGCCCACGACGCCAGCTGCTTCGCCAGACGCACGTGCTCCCGGATGTTGGCCACCAGGCCCGCCCGGCCGAACCAGCGGAGCACGAACCAGAGCTTCAAGGCCCGGAAGCGCCGGCCGAGAGCGACACCGTAGTCCATGAGGTTCTTCACCTGCCCCTGCTCAGCCGTGCGCAGGTACTCCGGAACGAGGGAGAACGCGCGCACCAGCTCCTCGGGGCGTCGGCAGTAGAGCGCCGAGCAGTCCGTGGGGGTGAAGATCCACTTGTGGGGGTTGATGACGATGGAGTCGGCCCCCTCCCACCCCGCGAACATGGGGCGCAGCTCGGGGACGATGGCCGCCGGGCCCCCGTACGCCGCGTCCACGTGCACCCACGCACCGTGGGCAGCCGCCAGGGGCACGATCTCCTTCACCGGGTCCAGGGAGGTCACCGAGGTGGTGCCCAGGGTGGCCACCACCGCCACCGGCCTGATCCCGGCGGCCTCGTCCTCCTTCAGCGCGGCGTCCAGCGCGTCCAGCCGCATGCGGAACGCGTCGTCCGAGGGGATGGCGCGGTACCCTTCACGGCCGAATCCCAGGGCCATGACGGCCTTCTCCACCGAGGAGTGCGCGTGCTCGGATGCGTAGACCCGGCCACGGGGAAGGCCGAACAGGCCGCCGGCGTGCACCTCCGGATAGGCGACTTCGCGCGCGGCTGCAAGGGCGTAGAGCGTCGAGTGCGAAGCGGTGTCGTTGATGACGCCGTCGAAGCCCTCGGGGAGTCCGACGAGCTGGCGGAGCCAGTCCATGACCACCTCCTCGAGCTCCGTGGCCGCCGGGGAGCTCCGCCAGACCATGGCATTGAGGTTCATGGCCGCCGACAGCATCTCCCCCAGGATGCCGGGGCCCGACCCCGTGGTGGCGAAGTAGCCGAAGAAGGACGGGTGGTTCCAGTGGGTGACTCCGGGCACCACCAGGTTCCGGAAGTCGGCCAACGCGGCTTCCATCTCCTCCCCGCTCTCGGGAGGGTGGCCGGGGATGCGGGAGCGCACGTCCCCGGGGCGTACGTCCGGGAAGACGGGCAGGTTCCCCACCGACCCCAGGTAGTCGGCGATCCAATCGGAGACCTCGTGTGCGAGGCGGCGTAGCTCTTCCGGGGGAAGATCCCCCACGCCGCGGGTCATCTCCGTGCTCAGCGCCTACCGTTGCGCGAGGGAGAGACCATGCTGTTCGGGGGCGTCACCGCCTCCACCAGCTCCGTGCGGAGCACGTCGAGCTGGCTCTGGATCTCCGCCCTCAGCTCGGCGGTGGGCGGCACGTCCGGAATCCCCGACCCCTCGAAGAGCGCGAAGAAGAGCGCATCCGTGTGCCCCACGCTCGCATGGGTCACGCCGCGATCGATGGCGCGATTCAGACGCAGCACGTCGCGAAGCGAGATGGGTGCCCGGCCGGCGAGAGGGGGCTCCTGGTAGAGAAGGCGGATCACCGCCTCGCGGAGGAGCTGGAACTCCTCGATGACCTCCCCGGCCGCCAGGCCGCGACGGGCCGCCACGTTTCCGAAGAGCTCCGACCCCCGTACCCACAGCGGGTCCACCTGGTCGCGATACGGGCCGAGCATGGCGGGAAGGAAGTTCACCAGGAGGTCCACGAACTCCGCGAGGAGCTCGTTGACTCCGTTGGCGCGCCGGTCGTACCGGCTCTGGATCTCCCGGAGCCAGCGGTCGGCGAGGCGATCCCGACGCGCTTCCACCCAAGCGGCCAACTCGACTGCCTGAACCCTCCGGCGGCCTCGGGGCGGGGCGGAATCCGGGTGTTCCGGTCTTGCTTCTGCGGTCCAGGAGGTCGGAGGCTCGGCCGCGATGTTCCTCATGTCTGCCGGGGTTCGAGTCGGGCGCGGCGAGAAACGCCCAGAGGCGCGCTCCACTGAGCCGGAGCGGTCCCTGGTGCTCCTGCCGGGACCTCAAAGATGTTCGATCCTACGAGTCGTCGCCACCCCCCAGGGGAGCGTCGTCCCGCCACGCTCGAAGGTGCAGGGACACGCGCGTGCCACGTCCCGGCACGCTCTCCAGGGTGACCGACGCGCCCCACGACTCCACCAGCCGACGCACGATCGCGAGGCCGAGCCCCGTGCCGGTGGAACGCGTGCTGAACTGCGGCTCGAACACTCGGGGCATGAAGTCCGCGGGGATCCCGGCGCCGTCGTCCACCACCTGGAGGAGGACGTTCTCGGACCCCTCCGCGTGGGCTTCCACGCGTACCGTGCCCCCGTCCCCCAGCCTGAGCGCCGCTCTGGCGTTCTCGAGGAGGTTTACCAGCACCTCCTTCATCTCGGGAATCCTCGCCTCCACGGCGGGGAGACCGGTCACCACCTCACCCTCGAAGCGCACCGGGCCATGGGAGCCCTCGTACAGGGCCAGCACCTCCTGCACGACGGCCGCCACGTCCACCGCCGCCAGCGGCATGCCCCCCGCCTCGGAGGGCGCCCCGAAGCGGGAGAACGTCCGGGCGATGGCCGCCAGCCGATCGATCTCCTTGAGCATGGCGTCCGCGTTGCGCACCAACACCTCGCCGAAGTCCGGCTTGCGGTCCTCCCATGCCCTCCGGATGTGCTGGATGGACAGCTTGATCGGTGTCAGGGGGTTCTTCACTTCGTGGGCCACCTGGCGCGCCATCTCGCCCCAGGCCAGCACGCGCTCCGCGCGCAACTCGTCGGTGACGTCCTCGATGGCCACCACGGCCCCACCCGCGGCGGGCTGGGTTCCCAGCCTGCGGGCACGCACCCGGACCCGGCGGCTCCCCACGTGGAGCTCCCCTCCCGACTCGGTACGGCCCGCGTCCAGGAACGCGCTCACCCAGTGCGCCAACGCCTCGCCCTGGGCCCCCGCCGCCGGCAGCGGCTCACCGACATCCACCGCCCCTCCCAGCAGCACCTCCGCCCGGGGGTTCACCAGCGTCACCCGGCGCCCCGCATCCAGGGCGATCATGCCCACGGCGGCCTCCTCCATGATGGCCTCCGTCCGGCGGGACGTCCGCACGAGCTGCCGGCGGGCACGCCTGAGCCGCCCAACCATCCTGTTGAACGCCCGGAACACGGCGCCGAACTCGTCGGCACGCCCCGCCGGGAGCCGAAGTCGGAGGTCGCCTCTCCCGACGCGTTCCGACGCTTCCTGGAGCGCGTGGATGGGAGACGTGAGGGCACGCCCTACGAGGAGCGCCAGCATCAGGGACAGGACTCCGCCCACCACCACCGCGAAGCCCACCAGCTCGGCGATGTCGGAAGCGCGCACCGCGGTAGCACCGGCCTGGATCGGCACCTGGGCCACGAGGACGTCCCCGCTGGGAAGGCTGCGGTACGCCGTGGCGTACGCCCACTCTCCCAGGGAGCCGTCGGTGGTGGCCCGGACCTCCTCACCCTTGAGGAGCTGTTCGGTCCGGTAGGGGATCCAGTCGTTATACAACCCCAGATCGACGAGCTCCTCCACGGAGCCGTCCCGGAGCTCCCCATTCTGGTAGTCCAGGAGCTCGCCCCCCACCCGCCGTGCCAGCGCCTGCATCCGCCCACTCACCTGGTGGTACCAGCCGGCCGCGTCCTCCGTCACCCTCTCCGCCAAGACCTCGGCGGCCCGATGCGAGGCACCCGCGATGGCTCTGTACGCCACGGACCCGAAGATCGCGTTGGCCAGCACGAAGAAGCCGAAGAGGGCCAGTGTGACGCGGGCCCGAAAGGAGATCACCACGGCGCCCAGGCGCACGCCCAGGGGATTCCCACCCTGCAGCAGCGCCCGCCCCACCACCCAGAACAGCAGGAACGACGCGATGTCCAGCACCAGGAGCAGGGTGCCCCGCGCCAGCGCCAGCAGGCCGCCGGGCAGGACCACCGCGTAGTTCGCGTGGTACTGGGCGTTGGGAAAGCCCAGGACCATCTCGCCCTGCCATCCGTCCGCAGTGCGCACCCAGCGCAGCCGCCCCGGAGGCTCCCTCTCATCGGCCGCCCGGGGGATGATGGTGAGGGGATCCTCCCCGGTTCGGCGCCCTCCGGCCAGGAGCGGACTCAGATGCAGGCCCGCGTTGGGGTCCGGAAAGGGCGGCGCCGCAACGGTCAGGACCTGCCCGTTGCTCAACGGCACGCGCAACACGTACCGAGCGTCCTCCCGGTCGTAGCGTACGACACGGATCCCCGGCAGCGTGTCCTCGAAGACGTCCTTGGATACCACGGGGCGCTCCGCCACACCCACACGGAGCTCCTGCTGCGGAACGCCTGCCTGCGACCAGAGCGTCAACCATGCCGTCTGGCCCAGGCCGCCCAGGCCGCTGGCCGCCCAGGCGTCGTACATCATGTCGACACCCGCCTCGCCGGTCGCGTCGAGGGAGTCGGCGGCCTCCCCCAGCCTGTAGAGCGCGCTCCGCACGGCCGGGTCGTCGGGCGCCTTCACGCGCTCCAGGCGCTCCTGCCCCGTCTCAATCCGCGCGTGCACACGGGCTCCCCACGCCACCGGTATTGCCGCGGTGGAGGCGAGCAGGCCCGCGAGGATCCACGACACGGGGGCACGGCGCCAGCCCGGCCATGCGCGCAGGGAAGCGGCCGTGAGCGTGACGGGAACGCCCCACAGCAGCGGCCACCACACGGGAATGTGGGCCGTGCGCCAAACGAGCAGGGCAGCGCCGCCGCCCAGCACGAAGCCCAGAGCTATCCCCAGCGGGCCCAGGTAGCGATGCTCACCGCCGGCTTCGGCGACACGCACCAGGATCGCCCCCGTCGCCAGGGTCAGGAGGAGCACACAGACAGCCTGATAGACGCTCCAGTACATACCGCCACCCGCCAGAGCCGTGGGCGACAGCGCAGACTCTAGCAGCCACAGAATAAGCGTGTAGACTGCTGCCACCACGCCTCCTGCGAGCCACGGCCGCAGGCGTGGTCGGGGGCGAGGGAACACCGTAACCACCGTGACCAGGGCCAGCACCATGATCGCCAGCCGCCCGAGGGGAACCGGATTGGGCGCCGGCAGCGCGAAGCGCGCCGTATCGAAGAGGGGCTTCAGAGCCGTCAGTTGCTGAAACGGCAACGCTCCCGCAACGAACACCAGGGTGAAGGCGGCGGTGGCGCCCGAAGTGAGCCCCCGGGGAGCGCCCATGGCCAGGAGCGTCCACGCCAGGAGGGTGATCCCCGCTACAATGATGCGCCAGCGGTCACGGATCTCGCCGACTCGCACCCCCGGTTGGGGACGGTCCAGAAGGACGGTGAAGAGCGTCTGGTCACCGACCCGGAGGTCCCACCCCCCCACCCCCGGCGGTGGGTTCTGCACGATGCGGATCCCCTCCCCCACCTCGTCCCTGAAACGGGACGCGAAGTCCCCGGCGTCGGCCCCCAGCCAGGGAGGCAGCTGCGTGCTCAGCAGGATGGCCGCCACCGCGGTTCCGGCCGGGCCGGCGCTGCTGGTCACATACAGGTAGCTGAAGAGGGGGAGGTCGCCGAAGAGGTAGCGGCGAGCCCCCCGCCGTACGTCCTCCGGCACCCGTCCGCGATGGACGCCGTCCCATACGACCAGACTGTCGGCGGAGTCGTACAGCGCCAGCGCCGAGACCCCGTAGCGCCGGCGCAGGGTCGCCACGGTGGCGTCGGCCACCTTCCCGCTGAACGCCTGCGCCGCGAGGGCGTCCGCGGCGGACTCCGCCGCGTTCTCGCGCCCCTGGAGCTCGGCGTTCAGCCGCTTCCCCACGTGCTCCTCCCGGCTCCGCCAGTATGCCGCCCAGTCGTTGCGCACGCCCGAGACCTGGCGCTGGCCGACGAATCCCGCGAGGATCCCCGCGAGCAGCACCACCACACCGACGGATCCGGCGCGGCTGCGCTGCCGGCCCCAGAGCGCGGCGGCGCACGCCCCGACGGCGGCGAGGACCAACACCCGCGGCTCCGGCGTCCCGGCCCACAGTCCGAGGGCGATGACTCCCAGCCACGGCCCCACACCACCGGCGAAGGCCGCCACCCGGTTCCGGATCGCGGAGGAGCTCGACGGTGACGTCATATGCGCTTGATGAGCTGAGCTGGTCGGAGGTGGGACGGATACTGGGGCGGGACCCACGCCTGGTGGTGCCCGTCGGCGCCCTGGATCAGCACGGGCCCCACCTGCCCCTGGGCGCCAACACCATCGTAGCCAAGCACGTGGCCTCCGAGCTCGCCCGGCAGGTGGGGATTCTGCGCGCTCCCACGTTCTGCTACGGCGTGACCGCCTCCGGGGGTCCCTACGCCGGTACGGCGGGTCTTCGTCGGAAGACCTTCCATCGAGCGCTGAACGAGTTGCTGGCCCGCTGGGAGGACCACGGCGTGAAGGAGTTCCTGGTGGTGAGCGCCCATCGGTGCGAGCCTCATCTTGAGGCCATCCTCATGGCGCTCACGGCTCGCGCCACCACCACGGTCTTCGACCTGTACCACATCGACGTGTCCGACCTGCTGGACGAGGATCCCGGGCTGGCGCACGCCGGCGAGCTGGAGACTTCGCTGCTTCTGCACCTCGCTCCCGACCTGGTTAGGCTCCAGGACGCTGCGGACTTCGTCCCGGAAGACCGCGCGCTGCGAAGATACACCCGTGGGAGGGCACCCACACCCCCATCCGAGAGCCGGGGCATCCTGGGCCGGCCGTCTCTGGCCTCCGCGGCCAAGGGACAGGTGGTCTTCCAGCGCTATGTGGACACGCTCGTCTCCGTGGTGGCGGGATCGGTGCCCCGGACCGGTGACGAGCAGACGGTGTAGCTCTGGGAAGTCACACGCACCGCCGACCTGCATTCCGAGGCAGACCCCGATGTCGCTCCGCCGAATCCTGGCCGCCCTGGGACTGACGCTCGTCCTGGTGCCCCCGGCCCTGCAGGCCCAGAGCGTGGTGGTGGACGAGGGCACGTTCGCCATCACGCTGGCCGGCAAGCCGGCGGGCAAAGAGACGTTCCAGATCCGCCGCTCGGGGCTGGGCACGGACGCCGTCGTCCTCGCGCAGGGACATGTGCAGCTGGACGAGCCGAGTGGGAAGCTGGAGCTCACCACGCTTCTGGAAGTCGGGCTCCCGAACGGGGTGGCGACCGGCTATCGTCTCAAGGTGACCGGGACGGAGACCTCCGAGCTGAGCCTCAAGCTGGCCGGTGGCATCTACGTGTCCCTGATCAGGTCCAACGCTGGAGAGGAGCAGCGGGAGTTCCTGGCGCGGCCGGGCACCCACATCCTGGAGGAGGGGGTGGCCCACCAATACTACTTCCTCCACGACGTGGCCGGCGGGGCGCGCACCCCCATCATTGAGCCCCGTACCCGCAGGGCGTTCGAGCTCACCGCGTCGGCGTGGACGGACGAGGAGCTGCACCTGGGAGCCAACGTGGTGCAGGCCCGTCGCGTGACCTTCACCGAGGACGCCGGAGGCAAGGACGGGCGCACGGTATGGTACGACCGTCAGGGGCGGGTGTTGAGGGTCGAGATTCCCTCCCTGGGTTACGTCGCGGAGCGTCAGGATCTGGTGGGTTAGCAGGGTGCTGAGAAAGGGGAGCACCCCCCGTTGGGAGCGCCACGGCCCCGAATCCAAGGCGGAACGACGAAGGCATAGCCGTAGCTACGTCGAGGAGTTCCAACGCAGGAGGCGGGGCCGCCGCCCACCGTGCGCCTTGGTGCACCACCCCAGGTGGTTAGCTTTCGGAGCCCGCGTCCCGTGAAGGGGCCGGGGCGCTCGTGCGTAGTGCCGAACGGATTGCTCGAAACCGGTGCGTCCCGAACGGCGTACGGGCGATAGCCCTCCACTGTCTTTCCCCCCCAAGGTGCACCAGGGAGGTCGTGAGGATGAGGATCCGCGCAGGCGCGCTGGCCGCGGCCGCGCTGCTGATCACAGCGTCGGCCCGCGCCCAGGAGACGGTCCCCGCCAAGATGTCGCTGGAGCAGGCTCTCGACATCGCCCGCAGAAACAACCCCACCTACCTGCAGGCGGCCAATAACATGGACGTCGCCGACTGGGACGTGCGACAGGCCTACGGGCAGCTCCTCCCTTCGGCGTCCGTCAGCACGGGCGTCTCGTGGCAGGGTGCGGGAAACCAGCAGCTCGTGGGTGGCCTCACCCTGGGCCAGCTCGGTTTCGGAAGTCAGCCCTCGTACTACTTCTCCAGCTATCAGGTGGGCTTGAACTACAACCTGAGCATGTCGACGATCCTCGGCGCGTCCCAGGCCAAGGCCCAGCGCCGCGCCACCGGTGCCAGGATGCGACAGGCGGAGGCCACCCTGGTCCAGCAGGTGACCCAGGCGTACCTGGAGGTGCTGCGCGAGCAGGAGGCGGTCCGCCTGGCTCAGCAGCAGGTGGAGAACTCGCAATACAACCTGCGTCTGGCCCAGGGCCACCTCGACGTGGGCACGGCGACCCCCATCGACGTCGGCCAGGCCCAGGTCCAGCTCGGCCGGAACAAGGTGTCCGTGCTGCAGGCACAGAATGCCCTGGCCACCGCACGCATGCGCCTTCTCCAGCAGCTGGGTGTCTCGGTGGACCAGCACGTGGAGCTCACCACGACGTTCGAGCTCACTGAGCCCACGTGGACGGCGGACAGCCTCTACATGATGGCGGTGAGGAACAACCCCGGCCTCGCCGCGGCGCGCAGCACGAAGAAGGCCGCCGACGTGAGCGTGAGCAGTGCCCGGTCGGCCTACTATCCGAGCCTCTCCCTGAGCGCGGGATGGAGCGGCTTCACCCAGCAGGCCAGCAACACGAACCTGCAGATGGCACAGGCGCAGGCGCAGATCGCGAACGAAGTGAGCCAGTGCAACACCTTGAACGATCTGTACAGCCGTCTGGCGGACCCTCTGCCCCTCATGGACTGCACCCAGTACCGACTCACCGACGCCACGCGCCAGGCCATCATCGACGCGAACAATCAGTTCCCGTTCAAGTTCCAGCACTCCCCTCCGCGTGCGTCCCTCTCCATCAGCCTGCCCGTCTTCCAGGGGCTCACCAGGCAGCGGAACCTGGAGGCCGCCAAGGCCCAGCGTGAGGACGATGCCGAGCAGCTTCGGGACCAGGAGCTGGCGCTGCGGGCCAACGTGGCCATCGACCTCGCCACCGTGAAGACCGACTACCAGAGCGCCCTCCTCGAGGAGAGCAACCGCAGCCTCGCGGAGCAGCAGCTCCGCCTCGCCCGCGAACGCTATCAGTTGGGAGCCATCACGTTCGTGGATCTCGTGAACGCCCAGACCGTGCTCGCCCAGGCCGACCGCGATCGCTCCGCCGCGATCTTCGCGTACCACGACGCGGTCGCCGCCCTCGAGGCCCTGGTCGGGACCTCTCTACGCAACTGACGACACCGGGGAAACCCAGGGAAACCAACGGGAACGGAAGAGAAACCGAGAGAAATGCAGACCCGAACGAAGGTCCTCATCGGCGTGGTGGTGGTGGTGGTGTTTGGCTCCGCCGCCGCCCTCAGCGTCGCCAAGTCCAGGGATCGGGGCCTGGACGTGCGCATGGAAGCGGTCAAGCGCCGTGACCTCGTGCAGATCGTCACCGCCAGCGGCAACATCCGTGCGCGCCGCAAGGTGGACATCAGCTCCGACGTCTCGGCCAAGGTGTCCCAACTCCTGGTGAAGGAAGGTCAGGACGTGAAGGAGGGGCAGGTCCTCCTGCGCCTCGACCCGGCCCAGTACCAGGCGGGGGTATCCCGCGCGGAGGCCGCGCTGTCCCAGTCCATGGCGGACTCGGCACGGCAACGGGCCAACCTCATTCAGGCGCAGCGGAATCTGGATCGCTTCCTGGCGCTGCGCTCCCGGGATTCCCTCCTGGTGAGCGCCCAACAGGTGGACGACGCCCGCACGACCCTCCAGGTGTCCCAGGCGCAGCTGAAGTCGGCGGAGTTCGGCGTCTCCCAGGCACGGGCCTCGCTGGACCAGGCCGAGGACCAGCTCTCCAAGACCATCATCCGGGCGCCCATGGACGGTAAGATCACGCGCCTGAACGTGGACCAGGGGGAGACAGTGATCATCGGTACGATGAACAACGCCGGCAGCCTCATCCTGACGATCTCCGATCTCTCGGTCATCGAGGTGGTCCTCCAGGTGGACGAGACCGACGTGCCCCAGATCGCCCTGGGGGACAGCGCCAACGTTCGCATCGACGCCTTCCCCGACCGCACCTTCACCGGGCGGGTCACGGAGATCGGCAACTCCGCCATCAAGCCGCCGTCGCAGCAGGCGACCGGGCAGCAGGCGGCCATCGACTTCGAGGTGATCCTCACGCTGGACCCCACCGACGTGCCGCTGCGTCCGGACCTGTCCGCCACCGCCGATATCGTCACGGCGCGCCGCACCGACGCGCTGGCCGTGCCCATCATCGCCCTCACGGTCAGGGACCAGACGGCGGACACGGCGAGGGCGGACTCCGTCCAGGAGAACCCCGTGCCCGGTGAGACCGCGAAGCAGGAGGTCGAGGGCGTCTACGTCGTGAAAGACGGCAAGGTGAAGTTCACGCCGGTGAAGGTCGGCATCGCGGGCCAGGAGTACTTCGAGATCCTGTCGGGACTCTCCGTCGGCGACACCGTCGTCGCCGGGCCCTACCAGCGCATCCGGCAGCTTCACGACGGGGACGCGGTGAGGCAGGCCACCGGGCCCCAGATCAGCTCATGACGCCGTAGAGAGGGCTCCGACCGTGCAGCTCTGGGAAGGGATCTCCCTGGCGTTCCAGCAGATCAGGACGCAGAAGATGAAGAGCTTCTTCAGCGTCCTGGGCGTGATCCTGGGCGTGATGTTCCTCATCGTGGTGGTGACGGTCGTGCAGGGGATGGACCAGTACGTCCGCAAGGACTTCACCGCCCAGGTCTTCGGCGTGAACACGGTGACCCTGCGTCGATGGCAGAGCGTCAGCATCAACACCAACCCCGAGGAGTGGCGCGCGCGACAGCGGCGGCCGCGCATCCAATACGCGGACGTGGATGCCATCCGCCGGCAGCTCTCCATTCCGGCGCGCATCGGGGTGGAGAGCGAGACCGGCGGCGATGCCGTGGGCGACAACGGACGCTCGGTCACCGGCGTCGAGATCATGGGCGCCTCGCCGGAGATCTTCACCATCCGCGATCTCAAGATCGCGCGTGGCCGCGCCTTCACTCCCCAGGAAGCCGACGCCGGGGTCCCGGTGGTGGTCCTCGGCTCCCAGACCGCCACCACGATCTTCCAGGGTGTCGACCCCGTCGGCCACACCGTACGACTCCGGGGCTTCCCCTACCGGGTCATCGGTGTGCTGGAGGAGCGCGGCTCGCTCCTTGGGCGGTCGCTGGACAACCTGGCCATCGCCCCGGCGCGCTCGCCCATCCAGGCGCTGACCGGACCCCGCGGGACGGTGGGCAACGTCGTCATCCAGACCCTCGATCCGGCGCAGCTCCGGGACGCCCAGCTCGAGATCGAGGGAATCATGCGCACACGGCACCGGCTGCGCCCCACCGAGCCCGACGACTTTTCGCTCGAAACCGCCGACCAGGCCATCAGCTTCTGGGACAAGATCTCCCACATCCTGTTCCTGGCCCTGCCGATGCTGGTGTCCATCGCGCTGGTGGTGGGCGGCATCGTCATCATGAACATCATGCTGGTGTCGGTGATGGAGCGCACCCGCGAGATCGGCGTGAGGAAGGCCATCGGTGCCCGACGCCGCGACATCATGACACAGGTGCTCATCGAGTCGGCCACGCTCTCCACCGTGGGCGCCATCTTCGGGGTGGCGGCCGGCATCGGTGTCGCGTACCTGGTGGCGGCGCTGTCTCCCATGCCGGCGGCGGTAGCTCCCAAGTGGCTCGCGCTGGGTGTCGCCCTCGGCGTCGGCGTGGGGGTGGTGGCCGGCGCATATCCGGCTTCCAAGGCCTCCAAGCTCGACCCCGTGGACGCGTTGCGCTATGAGTGAGAACGGCCCCCGGAGCGCTTCGCCCATCACGGCCCTGACGGAGGGGCTCTCCATCGCCGTGGACGCGCTGCGCGCCAACAAGCTGCGCTCGAGCCTCACGATCCTGGGCGTGGCGGTGGGCGTCTCGGTGGTGGTGGCCATCTCCGCGCTCATCACGGGGATCCGATCCAGCGTCATGGAGGCGTTCCAGTCCCAGGGACCGAACAACTTCCTGGTGACGCGCTTCGACTTCACGGCGGCCCGGGTGGTCCAAGAGGGGAACAACCGCCCACCGTGGTGGAACAAGCCGCAGCTCACCCCACGAGAGGCGCAGCGCATCTCGCAGCTCCCGGGCATCGAGGCGGCCCTCTACACCTTCGGCTTCCAGGAGAACTTCGACTTCGAGGGGCACCGGGTGCAGGGTGTGAACGCGCAGGGGACGGCCGCCGGTTGGCCCCGGTACACCCAGGGCGACTTCATCGCGGGGCGTGACTTCACCCCCGGCGAGGTCCTCCAGAACCGCGCTCTGGTGGTCCTGTCCGCATCGTTGGCGGACTCGCTCTTCGGCCAGCGCGATCCCATCGGTCAGCGAGTGCGCGTGGCCAGCCCGTGGCGGGGGACCATGGAGGAGTTCACCGTCATCGGCGTCTTCGAGCCCGCGCCCAACATCTTCTCCAGCGTGGCCAGCCAGTTCGCCGTGTTCCCCTATACGGCCGCCATCCGTCGCCTCCGCGAGTCCGACTGGCAGGCGCAGATCACGGTGGTGCCCGACGACTCGGTGACCATGGCGGACGCCCAGGACGAGGTCATCGCCGCCCTGCGGAGCATGCGCGGTCTGGGCCCTCGGCAGGAGAACAACTTCGCCCTCATCGCCTCGGCACAGATCCTGAGTCTCTTCAACCGCCTCACCGGCGTGTTCTTCCTCGTCATCCTGCTGCTGGCGTCCGCCGGCCTCCTTGTGGGGGGGGTCGGGGTGATCGGCATCATGCTGATCAGCGTCACCGAGCGCACACGGGAGATCGGGGTCCGCAAGGCGGTGGGTGCCACCCGCCGGGAGATCCTCTGGCAGTTCCTGGTGGAGGCGTCCGTGCTCACGGCTATCGGCGCGGCGGGCGGCATGGTGGCGGGCGCCATCCTGTCCGCGGGGGTGGCCCACTGGACGCCCCTCCCGGCGCGCATACCCATCTGGTCGGTGGGTGCGGCCTTGGCCATGGCGGTGCTCACCGGCATGCTCTTCGGCCTGCTGCCAGCGTATCGAGCCAGCAGGCTGGAGCCCGTCGCCGCCCTGCGTCACGAGTGAGGGAGGACGAGCCCATGGTGGAGCCCCTCGACGTCCTGGCGATCATGGCGCATCCCGACGACGCCGAGCTCCTGTGCGGTGGCGCGCTCCTCAAGAGCGCCCGTCGGGGGCACCGCGTCGGGGTGGTGGACCTCACCGCCGGCGAGATGGGAAGCCAGGGCTCGGCCCGGATCCGGGCCGAGGAGGCCGCGCGTGCCGCCGGGATCCTCCAGCTGGCGGAGCGCCGGTGTGCCGGACTTCCCGACTCCGGGCTGGTGAACGACGCCGCGTCGAGAGGCGTCGTCGTGGAGATCCTCAGGGAGCTGCGCCCGCGGGTGGTGGTGACCCACTGGAAGGTGGGACGCCATCGGGACCACCGCGTGGCGGCGGAGCTGGTGAGGGACGCCTGCTTCCTCACCGGACTCAAGAAGCTCCCGGTCGGGGGAGCGCCTTTCCGACCGCTCAAGCTCATCTACGCCACGGCCTTCCGCGAGGATGCCGAGCCGCCGGACTTCGTGGTGGACGTCACCGAGGAGACGGACGCCAAGCTGGAGGCTCTCGGGGCCTACGCGTCCCAGTTCGACGGCGCCATTCAGGCCGGCGAGGTCTTTCCCGGCGGTGACCGGCCCCTCCTCGAGCAGATCCGCGTCCAGCTCGCGCACTATGGGTCGCTCATCCGCGTGGCGTACGGCGAGCCGTTCCGCGTGGACGAGGTGATGGAGGTCGGGACCCTGGCGGAGCTCGGGGTGTCGAGCTTCTAGGCACCCTCGGGCCTCGGATTCCGCGGTCTGGTGTCAGGCTGCCCCCTGCCGCACATTGGGCCCCGCACCCGCAATCCCACCGAGACCTGTCATGCCATCAGCACACCATCGCCTCCGCGCTCCCTTCCTCGCAGCCGTCTCCCTCCTGGCCCTCGCCCCGCTGGCCCTCCAGGCCCAGCAACGGCGCGCGCGCCACGCGCAGCCCAGGCAGGCCGAGGATCCGCGCTTCTCGCAGACCGAGAAGCCCCCCCTGCACGCCGAGCACTGGCTGGCCATCACCGGGAAGCCACTGAGCGCCACCGCCGGCGCGCTGATCTTCGCGGAAGGCGGCAACGCCGTGGACGCCGCCGTGGCGATGCTGGCCGCCGGCTGCACGATGTGGGACACCCTGTCCTGCGGTGGCGAGACCCAGGCCCTCATCTACAACCCGCTCACGCACAAGGTCATCGGCATCGACGCCCTCGGCGTCGCTCCCACGGGGGCCACGCCCGAGTTCTATCACAGCAAGGGGTACCGCTTCCCACCGGAGTACGGCCCCCTGGCCGCCGTCACGCCGGGGACCGTCGGCGGGATGCTCACGATGCTCGCAGAGTACGGGACCCTCTCCCTCAAGCAGGTGCTCGCCCCCGCTATCCAGATGGCGGACGGGTACCCCATGGAGGCCCAGCTTTCCCGCACCATCGAGCACTACAAGGGCTGGCTGAAGAAGTGGCCGTACTCGAAGGCGGTCATGCTGCCCCACCTCGGGCAGTCGTACGAGGCTCCGGAGCCCGGTGAGATCTTCGTGCAGAAGGACCTCGCCACCACGTGGCGCAAGCTCGTGGAAGCCGAGCAGACCGCGCTGGCGCAGGGCAAGACCCGGAAGCAGGCCATCTACGCGGCGTACGACCGCTTCTACAAGGGCGACATCGCGCGGGAGATCGTGCGCAGCATGCAGGAGCAAGGCGGCCTCTTCACCATGGCCGATCTCGCCAACTGGAAGGTGAAGATCGAGGAGCCCTACCACACGGACTACAAGGGCATCGAGGTCTACAAGCTCCCCATCTGGCAGCAGGGCCCCGTGATGCTGCAGATGCTGAACATGCTCAAGCTCATCCCCGACATCGCCAGCTACGGCTACAACTCGGCGCGCTACATCCACACGCTCTACCAGGTGATGAACCTGGCGTACGCCGACCGGGACTTCTACTACGGCGACCCCTACTTCCCACCCAAGGAGCCGGTCCAGGGATTGCTGTCCGAGGCGTACGCCAAGGCGCGCTTCAAGGAGATCGATTGGACCAAGAACAATCCCGACGTGAAGCCCGGGGATCCGTATCCCTATCAGGGCGGGACCAATCCCTTCAAGAAGCTCCTGGCCGAGTGGAACCCCCTGTCGTTCACCCCGAAGGACACCGCCAGGAGCGGCGGGCAGGACCAGGCCCCGGGGGCGGCGAAGCGGGATACGTCGTACGCCACGGCGTCACTCGGGTCCATGCGCATGTCCGGGACGGCGGAGTTCCTGCCGGAGCACGCGACCCGGGCCGATACCGCCTTCGACGAGCAGTTCTACGCGGGCACGACCTCCATCGAGGCCGCGGACTCCACAGGCTGGGTGGTCTCGGTCACGCCCAGCGGCGGCTGGGTTCCCGCGGTGATCGCGGGGCACACCGGCATCGGTCTCTCCGAGCGGGCCCAGAGCTTCGTCACGCGGCCGCAGGACGGCCCGTACAACGTCATCGAGCCCGGCAAGCGGCCGCGGGTGACCCTCACCCCGACCCTCGCCTTGAAGAACGGCGAGCCGTACCTCGCCTTCGCGGTGCAGGGCGGCGATTCCCAGGATCAGAACCTGCTGCAGTGGTTCCTGAACGTGGTGGAGTTCCACATGACCCCGCAGGAGGCGGCCGAAGCGCCGAACATCAACAGCTACGAGATGCTGTCGTCGTTCGGCCAGCATGAGAACCGCCCGGGGGTCATGCTCGCGGCGACGTCGCTCCCGGACTCGGTTCGGACGAAGCTCCGGGCTATGGGCTATACGCTGCGGTTCGCCCAGCGCACGTCCGGGCCCATCAACGCGATCCTCTTCGATCTGAAGCACCACACCATGTGGGGTGCCTCGAGCAACCACGGCGAGGACTACGGGATCGCCTGGTAGGGCGGGAGGCCGATTTCACGCGCCCGTCTGACAGCTGACCTCCAGCACCACGCGCCTCCACGACGGCGCGTCCTCGCCGCCCACGCGCACGGCTCTCGCCTCCGCCACCCCACCCCGGACGAGCCAGGGCCAGAGCCAGCGCGCGATCTCCGGCGGCAGATGACCGATGGGCTCGCCGCTGACCAGGTGGACCCAGACTCCGGGCTCGTCCTGCCCCGGCGGATCGGCCATGAGACGGACCGCATCCCCGGCCCGGACTCCCCCGAGGTGACGCTCCCGCCCTCCGAAGACGGTGCCGTGGACGGTGGACCGGAACGAAGGGGGCTGGCCCTGGGGAAAGGGAGGCACCGTCTGGGTCATGGGAAGCGCCGGATTCAGGAGGAGCGGAGCGGATCGATGACCGCGGTTCGACGCGGCGGCCGGGATCATTAACTTAGGATCCGTTTCCCCGGAGGCGTCAACTGCCCATGGACCCCATCTATCTGGATCACGCCGCCACCACGCCGGTCCGTGACGAGGTCCGCGCCGCCATGGCGCCCTTCTCGGACCAGGTGTTCGGCAACCCGTCGAGCCGGCACCGCTGGGGCCGGGAGGCCGCTACGGCCCTGGCCGAGGCGCGGGAGGCGTGTGCGGAGAGCCTCGGGGCCCACACCTCGGAGATCCACTTCACGCGTGGGGGCACCGAATCGGACAACCTGGCGATCCTCGGACGGGTGGCCCGGCTTCGTGGCGATGGTGAGACGCCTACTGTGGTCATCACCGCGGTGGAGCATCACGCCGTCCTGGACGCGGCACGCCACGCCACCGCCCGGCGCGCCGGGCGTCTGGTGGTCCTGTCCCTCACGGCCGACGGCGTCCTGGACCTCCGGCCCCTGGACGCGGCGCTCGCCGACGGGCCGGTGGTGGCCTCGGTGATGTGGGTCAACAACGAGACCGGCGTCGTGCTCCCCGTGGACCACGTCGCGGCTCGCACGTCGGCGGCGGGCGCCACCCTGCACAGCGACGCCGTCCAGGCGGTGGGCAAGGTCCCCGTGCGCGTCGACGAGATGCCCGTCGACCTGCTCACCGTCACCGGTCACAAGATCTACGGACCGAAGGGCACCGGGCTCCTCTTCGCGAGGCGCGGCACGCACCTTTCCGCCCTGCTCCACGGCGGCGGCCAGGAGGACGGCCTGCGCCCGGGCACGGAGGACGTGGCGGGTGCGGTGGGCCTGGCGACGGCGCTCCGCCTCGCGGTGGCCGAGCAGCCGGCCGAGGCCCGGCGGCTCGGCGCCCTGCGCGCGGATCTGGAGGCCCGCCTGCGGGACGGCGTGGTGGGGCTCCGCATGCACGGCGCCTCCGCGAACCGGGCGCCGCACATCGCCAGCGTGGGCGTGCCCGGGGTGGACGGACAGGTCCTCCTGGCGGCCCTGGATCTGGAGGGTATCGCCGTCTCCGGCGGCTCGGCTTGCGCCAGCGGGAGCACGCGGCCGAGCCACGTCATCGAGGCTCTCTACGGTGAGGACGACCCGCACGCGGTGGTACGCTTCTCCCTGGGACGCGCTACCACGGAGGCCGACGTCGAGCGTGCGGCCGCGGTGACGTGTGCGGCGGTCTCGCGGATCCGTGGAGCCTCGGAGACTTCGGGGACTTCATCGGGGACTCCGGACAGCCGGGACGTTCCGGGGCTCCCGCGCGCCGCGGGAACGAGGGCGGACGCATGAGCCGGGTCCTCGTGGCCATGTCCGGGGGCGTGGACTCTTCGGTGGCAGCGGCCCTTCTGGTGGAGCGGGGCCACGACGTCGTGGGCGTCACGATGAAGACGTTCTGCTACGCCGAGACGCCCAGCCATGGCAAGACCTGCTGCGGCCTCGACGGCATCGCGGACGCTGGCCGTGTGGCGGCCACCCTCGGCATCCCCCACTTCGTCTTCGACGTGGAGGAGGAGTTCACCCGCGACGTCATCGACGACTTCGTGTCCGAGTATTCCCAGGGGCGTACGCCCAACCCCTGCGTCCGCTGCAACTCGAACACCAAGTTCCGGGACCTCATGGCCCGGGGTCGTCTTCTGGGATGCGAGGGCATCGCCTCGGGGCACTACGTGCGCATCGCCCACGCGGAGGACGCGTCGTCGCTCCTCCGTGGGCGCGACAGGGCCAAGGACCAGGCGTATTTCCTGTGGGGACTTCCCGCGGATCTCCTGCCCTCGCTCCTCTTCCCCCTGGGTGGGCTCACGAAGTCCGAGGTACGCGCGCGGGCGCGGGCCCTCGGGTTGTCCACGGCGGACAAGCCGGAGTCCCAGGAGATCTGCTTCGTGCCCACCGGGGACTACCGCGACCTGCTCTACCGGCGGCTGGGGCCCCGACACCCTGCCCTGGAGCCTGGGCCCCTGGTGGATCGCAGCGGTACGGTGGTGGGCGAGCATCAGGGGTACGCCGGCTTCACAGTGGGGCAGCGCAGGGGGCTGGGCGGGGGCTTCTCCGAGCCGATGTTCGTCCTGGAGATCCGCCCGGCATCCCGTGAGGTGGTGGTGGGCACACGCGAGGACTCCTTCAGCGACTTCGTGGAGGTGCGGGAGCTCAACTGGCTCGCCGAGCCGCCGCCGGCGGGAGCCTCGGTGCGGGTGCAGCTCCGCCACCGCGCCCGGGACGTTCCCGCCCGGATGGGCACGCGAGGGACCCCGGGGGAGCCGATGCGCCTCGAGCTGGCGGAAGGGGTCGCCGCGGTGACCCCCGGCCAGTCGGCGGCGCTCTTCGATGGGGAGCACGGAGAGCGGCTGCTCGGAGGTGGCAGGATCGTGCGGGCGGGCCGAGCCGACTGAAGGGCTCTCCGGCGCTGCACGGGGGCGTCGCTCGAGGCCGGCAGGTCGCCGGACCACGACCTGCTAGTGCTTCATCCCGCTGGCCTCAGTGCTTCATCCCGCTGGCCTGCGCGAACTCCTCCATGGCCTTCTGCTCGGCCTCGGAGAGCTGGTCGGGGACCTCCACCTTCGCCTCGACATACTGGTCCCCGACGTGGTCGCCCTTTCGTACGCCTTGCCCACGAATCCGGAACCGGGTGCCGTTCTGCGTGCCGGCGGGGATCTTGAGCACGACCTTCTTGCCGCGGATGGTGTTCACCCGGATCCTCGAGCCCAGCGTGGCCTGAACGATGTTGATGGGGACCGTGACGTGGATGTTCAGACCGTCGCGCCGAAAGAACCGGTGTGGCTGCACCCGGAAGGTGATGATGAGGTCACCCGGCTTGCCCCCGTCCCGGCCCCGCTCTCCCTGGCCGGAGAGGCGCACCTTGGACCCGGTGTCCACTCCTTCCGGGACGCTGATCTGGATCTTGCGGCTCTGGCGCACCGTACCCCGGCCCTGGCACGAGGGACAGGGGGTCTGGGGGATCTTGCCTCGTCCGAAGCACGCCGGGCACGGCCGCTTGACCGCGAAGCCGCCCTGGCCGAACGAGACGTTGCCGGAGCCGCCGCACTCCGAGCACGTCTTCAGGGACGTACCGGGCTTGGCGCCGGAGCCTCGGCAGGTGACGCACTCCTCCGTCATGGCGACCTCCACGGAGACCTTCCCGCCCTGGGCGGCGACCAGGAACGGGATCTCCACCACGTACTCGACGTGCTGGCCCTGTTGTGGCCCCCGCTTGGGGGGCGCGTGTCCGCCCTTTCTTCCCCGGTCGAAGAGGGAGCTGAACAGGTCGGAGAGGTTCCCGAAGCCTCCCTGGAGGTCATCGAAGGAGAAGCCCGGCTCCGACTGGAACCCTCCCGAGCCCGGGCGCGAGGTCGAGGCGCCTCGCCCGAACCCGAAGGCTCCCAGACGCCTCATGTTGTCGTACTGCTTGCGTTTCTCCGCGTCGGAGAGGACCGAGTACGCCTCGCCGATCTCCTTGAAGCGTTCCGCCGCCTTCGGGTTGCCGGGGTTGGCGTCGGGATGGTACTGCTTCGCCAGCTTGCGGTACGCCTTCTTGATGTCGGCGGCGCTCGCCTTCTCCGGAACCCCGAGGACCTCGTAGAAGTCCTTCTTCGCGGCAGCCATGGACCGCTCAGCCGTGCTTGTGCACGCTGACGCGCGCTGGGCGCACGAGTACCCCCTTCAGCTTGTAGCCCTTCTGGAGAACCCGGGCGACGCGGTCCTCGTCCTCTTCGGACTCGGCAGGCTCCCGCATCATCGCCTCCATGACCTCCGGGTCGAACACCTCCCCCAGGGGATCGACGACCTCGACGCCTGCATCGTCGAGGACACGGGCGAACTTCCGCTCCACCAGATCGATCCCTTCCATGATCCCATCCACCGTCGCGCTCTCCAGGTCGAGATCCGCCACGCGTTGGAGGTCGTCCAGGACGTCGAGGAGCTTCGCCAGCAGGTCGGCCTGAGCGCGTCCCCAGAGGTCGAGACGCTCCTGCTCCAGCCTCCTGCGGTAGTTGTTGAACTCGGCCGCCAGCCGAAGGTGTCGATCGTTGAGGGCGTCGAAGTCTTCCTTGAGGCCGGCCAGCTCCGCCGCCGGCGACGCGCCCTCGCCGGGACCCGGCGCCGGAACCCCGCCGTCCGCCTGTTCCGCCTCCTCGGCGGCGCTCTCCATGTCCGCGGCCTCGTTCACCGCCTCCGCGTCGGCCTCCGTGTCGGCGGCGCCGGCCGCGTTCTCATCGTCCGGCTGGCCCTCGGATGGCACGGTCGCCTCCTCCTCCGGCTCGAGCTCATCGGTGTTGGATGCGGGATCGGTCATGGTCTGCTGGACTGGTAACGCGTGAACGTTCGGCCCCAAAGGTGTCGATGCGCCGCCATGCCGAGACGCGTCGTCGGAACCCCGGCCGTAGAAGATACCACTACAGAGGCCCGGCTTCAGCCCCGGCGACCCCCACGGCCACGGTCCACCAACGCCACCGAGCCCACCGGACCACCGAGGCCGCGCTCCGGCGAGCCCTCACCCGTCCGCCGCGACACGGCCATCCAGAAGCCTCAAGAGGAGAAACAACGCGGCCTGCGCGGCTCGCTCCCGCACTGCCTGCCTGTCGCCGGGGAAGCGCTCCTTCCGGGCCACGGATCTCCCCTCTACGGCAGCGGCGTACCAGACGGTTCCCACCGGCTTCTCGGCCGTGCCACCCGTGGGCCCTGCCACGCCCGTCACCCCGATGCCGGCGTCGGCTCCGAGGCGCTGCGCCACCCCGACGGCCATCCGGCGCGCCACTTCCTCCGACACCGCACCGTCACGGGCCAGCACCGAAGGATCGACCCCCAGCTGTGCGGACTTCACCTCGTTGGCGTAGGCTACCACGCCGCCCTCGAGCACGTCCGAGGCCCCGGGGAAGTCCGTCAGACGCTTGGCCACCAGCCCGCCGGTGCAGCTCTCCGCCACCGCGAGGACCCTCCCCCGGGTCCGCAGCGCATCGGCCACCGCCTCCGCCAGGTCGCCGCTCGCGCACTCGAACCGCCAGGGGGCCAGGACCGATTCCAGCGCCTCTTCGAGCCGTCGAACATGTCCCTCGACCTCCCGCGTCTCCAGGCCGATGAAGGTGAAGCGCACATCCACTCCGCGGACGTCGGGGAGGAAGGCCAACCCCGCCGGCGCCGTACCCTGCGGGAGCCGCTCCGCCACCTGCTCCGAAAGGCGCGACTCCGGAATTCCGGTCGTGTGGACGAGGTGCAGGTGCACGGGAGGAAGGCTCTCGCCGAACCGCTCCGAGACCAGGGTGGTGAAGTCACCCTGGAAGATCCCGCGGAGCTCCCGGGGCACTCCGGGAAAGAGCACCACGAGCGCACCGTCACCCTCCATGGCGAGGCCCGGAGCCGCTCCGTGGGGATTGGCGAGCTTGCGCGCGCCCCAGGGAACCTCCGCGATGCGCCGGTTGATGGCGGGGAGGTCGTCCATGCCCCGGGTGCGGTACCGGGCCCGCATCATCTCCAGGATCTCGGGGTCCTCCGCCAGGGGCCGACCCAGCAGCTCCGCGACGACGTCCCTGGTGAAGTCGTCGGGCGTCGGCCCCAGGCCACCGGTCACGAGGACCAGGTCCCCCCCGCGCATGGCCTCGCTCACAGCCCACCGGATGTCGTCGGCGTCGTCGCCCACGGTCCAGCGACGGGTCACGGGGATCCCCATGGACGCCAGATGGCGACCCATCCAGGCGGCGTTGGTGTCCACGGTCTGGCCCAGCAGGAGCTCGTCCCCCACCGTCACGATGGCTGCCTGTACCGACCCCGTTACGGTGGACATGTCCGCGCTCCCCCCGTCAGCTCCTGATCCCCACCACCGACCTGTATCGCCACAGGTAGTCCAACATGGAGTACACGGTCAGGATGATGGCCAACCCGAGGGTGATCCCCACCCACGCACCGTGGAATCCACTCCAGAGCCGCCAGGCCGTGAGTCCCTCCCATCCCCTGTTCTGCGCCATCATCGCGAGGGGGTACCAAGCCAGCAGGCCTCCCGAGAAGAAGGACTGCGTCAGGGCCTTCCGCTTCCCCGCGGCACCGGCGGGGATGACGATCCCCCTGCGCATGGCGTAGCTGCGGAACACCGTGATGAGGAGCTCTCTTCCGAAGATGACCACGAGCACCCACGCCGGCAGCGCTCCCCACCAGGGAACCAGGCCGAGGGGGTCGGTGCCGTGCGACAGCATGTAGAACGGGACCAGGGTGGCGACGAGCAGCAGTTTGTCCGCGATGGGATCCAGCAGCTTGCCCAGATCCGTGATCCACCCGTAGCGGCGCGCCAGGTATCCATCCCAGAGATCGGACAGCCCCGCTGCCACGAAGAGGACGAAGGCCCAGATGCGCGAGTCCACGCTTGGGGCGAGGGCGAGAAAGAAGATCACTGGGCAGATCGCGATCCTCGCTATCGTGATTACGTTCGGGAGAGTCAGGCGACGCCCTGACACGAGAACAGGCTCAGCTGAGGTTCTTGACGACCAGCTTGCTCACGGTGGAAAGGGTCTCGAAGACTCCCTTCCCTTCGATGGCGATGGCCTCGAAGTCCGGTACGCCCATGGGATTGATCTGCGAGCGTAGATCCTCCGCCGTAAGGATGTTGGGCATGTCGCGCTTGTTGTACTGGATGGCGAAGGGGATCCTCTGCAGGTCGTAGCCGTAGGTCTCGAGGTTCTCCTGGAGGTTGTGCATAGCCTCGATGTTCGCCTCGGCTCGGGTCGCCTGCGAATCGGCCACGAAGATCAAACCGTCTACCCCCTTCAAGATCAATCGCCTGCTCGCGTTGTAGTATACCTGTCCGGGCACCGTATACAGGTGGAAGCGCGTCTTGAACCCCCGAATCTCCCCCAGATCCACGGGCAGAAAATCGAAGAAGAGCGTGCGCTCGGTCTCCGTGGCCAGGGAGATCATCTTTCCCTTCGTCTCGGGGTTCACCCGCGAGTAGATGTACTCGAGGTTGGTGGTCTTCCCCCCCAGGCCCGTGCCGTAATAGACGAGCTTGCAGTTGATCTCCCGGGAGGCGTAGTTGATCATCGACATGGGCCGACGCTACCTCCCGTCCTTGCGGTCTCTAGGCTCCACCTGAGCTCCCACGGATGCCGAATTCATCGGGCCACAAGCTAAGCCGCCGATGCGTTCGCGCCAATGAAGGCGGTGGCCCGATCTGCCGAGAGGAACGCATAAAGTCGGAAAGCCCGGCCCGGCGGGCAAGATCGCGACCTCACGCAGCGCCGGTGCCCGGGCCCACGGCGCTCTCCGCCGCCACCTCCGACTCCATCCTCCTGACGATGGCCGCCGCCCGCTCACGCAGGAGCTTGCGGGGCTCCCAGGCGATGAAGTCCCGGAGTAGCCTGATGTTGTCGACGGAAGCCGTCGCCCGGGCCATGTGACCCAGGGCGGCGAGCCGGCGCAGGGCCTGGGGGCTGAAGAGGTCGCGCCGATGCCGGGAGATCTGGTCCCGGATGACGAGAGCGGCCACGGCACCCGCGGCGGTGGCCGCCAGGATCGTGATCCCGCCGATCTTCCACTTCGAGCTCGTCTTCACATTTCCCTCCGACCTGCCAGCGCTTCGGCGATGGTGGTGCCGTCCACGTATTCGAGGTCGCTCCCCACGGGGATTCCGCGGGCAAGCCGGCTGACTTTCGGCCCCAGGGGCCGGATCTGTTGTTCCAGATACACCGCCGTGGCCTCACCCTCCACGCTGGCGTTGGTGGCGATGATCACCTCCCTCACCTCACCCCCGGAGGCACGGACCCGCTCCAGGAGCGGGGCCACGGACAGCTCCTCCGGACCGATCCCGTCCAGTGGCGAGAGCCGTCCACCCAGAACGTGGAACACTCCCCTGTACTGCCCAGCTCGCTCGATGGCCCCGACGTCGAACGCCTCCTCCACCACGCAGATGAGGCCGGAGTCGCGCCGGGGATTGGCGCACACCTCGCACAGCTCGTGCTCCGAGAAGTTGCCGCATCTCGCGCAGGGACGGATCCGCTCCGCCAACTCCATCACGGCCCGGGACAGCCGCCGAGCGTCGTCCTTGGGCCCCTTCATGAGATGGTGGACGAGGCGGAGCGCGGTCTTCGGTCCGATCCCGGGAAGGCGGGCGAACTCGCCGGTGAGCTGGTCGATCACCGACATGCCGGGCTGCCCTCCCGTCGGTGGCTCAGAGAAGGCCCGGCATTCCGGGGAGGCCCAGCGGCAGACCACCCGTGGCCTTGCGCATCTCCTCCTCGTAGTGCGCTCTGGCCTTGGCTTGAGCCTCGGAGACGGCGGCCAGCACCAGATCCTCGAGCATCTCCACGTCCTGCGGGTCGACGCATGCCGGATCGATGGAGACGGCCTTCGCGCTCCCCTTGCCGTCCACCGTCACGGTGACCATGCCGCCCCCCGACGAGGCCGTGATCTTCTCGGAATCGAGAGATTCCTGGAGCTTGGCCATCTTCGCCTGCAACTGCTGGCCGAGCTGCATGATCTGCTGGAGGTTCGGATTCATCTTCGTCCGCCGTGGTCCACTGGGGCGATCGGGCGAGGGCCTTGGGCAGAGCCCTCGATTCCCGAATCATTCCATGAGTTCGAGGTCGAGTTCTTGTACCGCGCGCTCCAAGCGCGGTTCCTTGCGGTACAAGGCTTTCAGGGTGTCCTGCCGGACCTCGCGGCGGGTCACGCGAGTGGGTGCCGACGCACCCGGAGCCGGGGCCTTCACCACCAGCTCCGGCCGTCGACCGAGAAAGGGGGTCAGCCCTTCCCGCACGCGCCGGAGGACCGCGGGGTCGCCCAGCCGCTCCAGGGCGGGACCAGGGGGCGGCTCGATCTCGACGTGGTCGCCCAGATCGCGGACTTCCGTGACCCGCAGAAAAGCGGCCATCCCTCTGGGAACGCCCCGTCCCGACTCCAACCAGAGTTCCCACGCCTCGGCGACGGTGGCAGGGGGCGAGCCGGCGGGTTCGGCTCCTCGATCACCGCCTCCCGCGCCCGGAGCCGCACCGCGGCCCCCTGCCTCGGGCGCAGCACGGTGCCGGGCCCGGGGCTCGAGTCCCAGCGAGGGCTGGTCGGTCGCCTGCGCCTCCGGCTCGTCGGCGGACGAGGCTCGTCCGGGGCCACGGGAGGGGGGCGGGTGTGGTGCTCCCGGCGGGTTTGCGGCCGGGGAAGACGGCACGCCTCCCAGGGCGCGGATCAACTCCTCCAGATCCACCGTCCGGTCGAGGTAGCTCAGCCGCAGCAGCAGCATCTCCACCATGACGCGGGGGCTGGCGCTCCGGCGCAAGCTCCCGTTCGCCTCCAGCTCGGCTCCTGCGGAGAGCATGCGCACCAGGTCCCCAGCCGCGAACGCCTCCGCGCGCTCCGCGAAGGCGCGCCGCAGGTCTTCCCGGAGGTCCAGCTGCACGTCGGGGGACAGCTTGAGCCGGAGCACCGTGCGCAGCACGTCCATGAGGCCGTGGTAGAACTCGACGAGGTCGTATCCTTCGTCCAGGAGCCCTTCCACCAGCGTGAAGACGTCCCCGTGCCGGCCCTCCGCCAGGATGTCCAGAAGCTCCAGATAGCGCTCTTCCCCCACCAACCCCAGGACCCGGCGGACCGCGTCGCTGTCCACCTCGCCTCCGGTGAGGGAGAGGACCTGGTCCAGCAACGAGAGAGCGTCGCGCATGCCCCCATCGGCCTTCCGCGCAATGATCCTCAGGGCATCCTCCGGGGCGGGGGCGTCCTCGGCTTCCAGCACCGTCGTGAGGCGAACCACGATGTCCGAGACGCCGATGCGGCGGAAGTCGAAGCGCTGGCACCGCGACAGGATGGGCGCCGCCGCCTGCTGGATCTTCTGGGGCTCCGTGGTCGCGAAGACGAAGATCACCCGTGGGGGTGGCTCCTCCAGGATCTTGAGCAGGGCGTTCCACGCCTCCCGGGTGAGCATGTGGGCCTCGTCCACGATGTAGACCTTGTACCGCCCCTCCTGCGACGGCGCATACATGGCCCGCTCCCGCAGGTCCCGCGCGTCGTCCACCCCCCGGTTGGAGGCAGCGTCGATCTCCACGACGTCGAGAGACGTGTGCCCCCCCCAGATGCGCGAGCAGCTGTCGCACGTCCCGCAGGGCTCCCCCTCCGGAGTGCGGTTCGGGCAGTTCAGGGCCATGGCCAGCACCCTGGCCAGCGTGGTCTTGCCCACGCCCCGGGGCCCACAGAACAGGTATGCGTGGCCCACGCGGTTGCCCGCCACCGCACGCCGCAGCGTCTCGGACACATGCACCTGCACGGCCACCTCGTCGAACCGGCGGGGTCGGTACTTACGTGCTAAGGCCGTGTGGGACAATGGCTTACCGTGAAGAAGTGATCGGTGACAGCAACTGCCCGGGCATGCTCGGGGGGAAGAGGATATGCCCCAGGCTACCCGCAGCGACGATCACCGCACTTACCGCTGCTACCTGCGGGGTCCTGACGGGATTCGTGAGCTTTCGCCCTGCGGACCTGGGGCACTCCCGAAGCTAGACGGGGCTTGGATCGGGGTCAACGGCGCACGGTATCGGCCGCTCCGGATCTCCGGCGGGTCTCCCCCCCTCACGTCCACCCGGGGCGCCACGCGTCCTCCACGTGCTCCACGCGGGCCACGTGCAGCTCCCGGTCGACCTCGATGGCCATGGCATCGAAGCGCACGGAAACCCCCTCCAACCGATAGCGGAACAGGAAGTCCGTGGCCACGGCCTCGATCTCACGACGCTTCAGCGCGGTGATGGCCTCCTGGGGCAGGCCGAAGCCGCGCCCGGCGCGGGTCTTCACCTCCACGAAGGCCACCACGTCCCCGCGCCGCACGACGAGGTCGACCTCGCGGCGGCCGAAGCGGTAGTTCCGCGCGAGCACCGTCCACCCCCGCCGCTCGAGGAAGCGCGCGGCTCTGCCCTCTCCCCAGCGCCCCAGCGCATGTGCGGGATTCTCCAGCGGCGTATCCTGGGCGTCCATGCCCCACGATGCCCCCGGGATCGGGGCCCGGGAATGCCCGTTTGGGACGATCGGTCAACCTTGTGTGAGGACCCCGAGGGGTGCCGTGACCTCCCGCCCGATGGCCCGGGCGATGAGGCGGATCTGCTCCATGAGCTCGGCGAACTGCTCGGGGTAGATGGACTGCGCCCCGTCGGACAGCGCCTTCGTCGGATCGGGATGGACTTCGACGATGATGCCGTCCGCACCGGCGGCCACCGCCGCCCTGGCCATGGGCGTCACCTTGGAGCGCACGCCGGTCCCGTGGCTGGGGTCCGCGATGATGGGCAGGTGGGAGAGCGCCTTCACCACGGGAATCGCGGTGAGGTCCAGGAGGTTCCGGGTGTGCGTGTCGAACCCTCGCACGCCCCGCTCACAAAGGATGACCTGCTCGTTCCCCTCGGCCAGGATGTACTCCGCCGCCAGCAGCAGCTCGTCGATGGTGGCCGCCATGCCGCGCTTGAGAAGGACCGGTTTGCCCAGGCGTCCCGCACGGCGGAGAAGCGCGTAATTCTGCATGTTACGCGCTCCTATCTGTACGATGTCCGCATACTCCGCCACGGCCTTGGCACCCTCGGGATCCAGTGCTTCGGTGACGATGGCCAGACCCGTGGCTTCCCTGGCCCTGGCGAGGAGCTCCAGGCCTTTCATCCCGAGTCCCTGGAACGAGTACGGAGAGGTCCGTGGCTTGAAGGCCCCACCCCGCATGACCGTGGCCCCCAGGTCCCGCACCTGGTGGGCGATGTCCATGATCTGTGCTGCGCTCTCGACGGCGCAGGGTCCCGCCATGACCACCACGTCCGAGGTCCCGATCCTGGTGCCGTTGGCCAGCTCGACGACGGTGTTCTCCTCTCGCCACTCCCTCGACACCTGCTTGTACGGGTGCGTGACCGGGATGACCTCGAGAACCCCCTCCAGGCCCTCCAGCCTCGCGGAGTCCACGCGGCCGTCGTTGCCCAGGAGTCCCACGGCGGTGCGTTGGCCCCCCGGGATGGGGCGAGCCTCGTACCCCATGTCCTTGATGGCGTCCACGACCTCCTGAATGTGCTCGGTGGTCGCGTTGTGCTTCATGACAACGAGCATTTCCTGCGTCGCTTGCCTAGGGTTCTCGGATGGCTGCGCCGCGCCCGGGCGCAAGACGTTAATGCTAAGCGCGCGTGGGCGGAGGGTCTACCAGGGAGGTGGGAGGACGGCGATGCAGTGTCATCGGGGGAGGCCTCGCATCATCCCCCGCACGGGCACGGTCACTCGGGCATGTGGCGCCGGACGGACGGCTCACGTGGCCGCCGCTGCTTGCAATGCTTCCTCCAGGCGGACGCCGACGATGGTGCTCACCCCCGGCTCCTCCATGGTCACCCCGTAGATCCAGTCGGCGGCCTCGATGCTGCGGGGATTGTGGGTCACGACCACGAACTGGGTGTCGGCCTTGAAGTCCTGCAGCAGCTTGATGAACCGCCCGATGTTGCTCTCGTCCAGGGGGGCGTCCACCTCGTCGAGCACGCAGAAGGGGCTGGGCTTCACCAAGTAGATGCCGAAGAGGAGCGAAAGAGCCGTGAGCGCCCGCTCACCTCCGGAGAGCAGGTCGATGCGCTGTGTCTTCTTCCCCTGGGGAGATGCGTGGATCTCGATGGGGGATTCCAGCGGGTCCTCGTCGTCCTGGAGCCAGATGTCGGCCTCGCCGCCCTCGAAGAGGCGCAGGAAGGTCGCCCGGAAGTTGTCCCTGATCTTGGCGAACGTCGTCACGAAGAGGTCGGTGGCCGTCTTGTTGATCTCGCGAATGGCGTTCCGGAGGTCGTTGCGCGCCTTGACGAGGTCGTCCCGCTGTTCGGTGAGGAACTCGAGCCTCTTGCTCTCCTCCTCGTGCTCCTCCACGGCGAGCTGGTTCACTGGGCCGAGCTTCTCGATGGCGACCACCAGGTCCCGAAGCTCCTCCTGGAGCGTCTCGGGCTCCCCCTCCACGGGCTCGGCCGTCTCCAGCAGCGACTCCAGCGAGCGCCCCCATTCGCCTTCGAGGCGCTCGCGGATACGCTCGATGCGGCCGCCCAGCTCCTGACGCTCGAGCTCGAGCGCATGCTTGCGGTCGGAGGCGGCGCGCTCGGCGGCCCGTGCTTCCCGGACCTTCTGCTCCGCCCCCGCCAGGGCGTCGGCCACGGCCTGGAGGGCCTCGTCCTTCTCCCGCAGCCGCATCTCCAGGGTGGTGCGCTCCGCGAAGAGGTGCTCCATGGCGGCGTCGCCCTCCGCACGCACGGTCCGGGCGTCGGCCAGCTCGACGCGGAGCTGCTCCTCCTCCAGGTTCAACGCCGCCGTTCGTTCGTGCGCCTGGGTCCGGGCCGCGACGATCCCCTCCAGGCGCTCGGAGAGACGGGTCACGTCCCCCTCCTGTCTGGCGAGGTCCACCGCCAGACGAGCCTCCTCGGCACGCGCCGTCTCCCACTCCTCCTGGACGGCCTCCAACGAGTCCCGGGCGACCCCGCGCTGGGCCTGGATCCCCTCCTCCTCGGCCACGAGCACCTCGCGGTCCCCCCGCGCCTCCCTGGAGCGCTCGAGGGCCCGGGCTCGCGCGGCGCGTGTGCCCTCCACCTGGCGGGCGAGATCGTCGTGGTGGCGGTCCATGCGGCCCTTCCGGTCCGCCTGCGTCTGGAACTCGCCCTCCACACGGCGTCGGACATCCTCGGCGTCGCGGAGCGCACCTCTGGCCCGCTCCAGCTCCTCCTCGGCCTCGTGCGTCGCCGCCTCGGCCGCTTCTCGGGCTGCGCGCGCCGCCGCAGCCGCCTCCACCGCCGACTCATGCTCCGCCAGCGTGGCGCGCAGCTGTTCCTTGCGCTCCATCAGGCCGGTCACGCCCACCGGATTTCCGATGCGCACGACGCCCCGACGGTCCACCACCGTGCCCGAGGCGGCGACGCGCTCCCCCGGCGCATGCCTTCCCAGATCGACGTCCTGAACCAGGTCCACGCCGTCGAGAAGGGCCTTCACCCAGGGCGCACCGTCCCCGGAAACGTCGATGCGCTCCAGAAGCGTGCCGGTGGCATCGGCGGAGCGGGCGGGCACGCGATCCAGCGCCAGCAGGATGAGACCGCCGCCACCCTCCCACGACCTGGTGAACCAATCGTGGAGACGCGACACCGTGGCGCCGTCCCGCACCACCAGAGCCCGGGCCAGCGGCCCGAGATACGATTCGAGCGCCGGGGCCAGCGCCTCGTCGGCGGTGATGAAGTCCGAGAGCGTGCCGGCCACGCCGTCATCGGCGAGGGACAGAGCCGCTTTCACCGCAGGCTCGACGCCCTCCCGATCCCTCTCGAGGCGCTCCAGGGCGACGCGACGCGCACCCAGGGAAGCAGCGCGATCCGCCGCCTCCATCTCCCGTGCCCGGGCGCTGACCAGCGCCTGACGCGCCGAGGCCAGACCCGTCACACACGCATCCACCTCCGACACGGCGGTGTCCACGCCGCGAGCCAGGTCCTCCAGCCGGCCGGAGAAGAGGTCCCCCTGGGACTCCAGGTCGGTGATGGCCTCCCCCGTGTCCGACAGCTCCTGCTCCAGGCGCTCCAGCCGCCGCTCCAGCTCCGCCGCCTGCGCGTCCGACGCTTCCGCGTCGCCCTCGAGCTGGGCGCCCCGACGCGCCAGCTCCCGCTCGCGGGACTCCACGCCGTCCAGATGATCCCGGGCGTCCTGCAGGCGTTCGCGGACAGCCTGCACCTCGGCGTGACGTGCGTCCACCAGCGCCCGCAGCTCCTCCACCTCCTCCCGGAGGCGATCCCGGTCCGCCTCCAGCTCCTCGGCGTCCCGGTTCAGGCGCTCGGCACGGCCCACGGCCGCGGCGCGCTCCTCGTCGATCTGGGTCAGCCGGCGCTCGGCGTACACCGCCCGCTCGTCCGCCACCGCCAGGTCCCGCTCCCAGCGCACGAGCTCCTCGCGGACCGCTTCGAGCTTCCCCGCCGCTTCGGTGCGCTCGCGCTCGGCGTCGACCTCCTTGAGCCGAAGCGCCTCGTAGTCAGCCTCCGCAGCCCTCAGCTCCGCCACCATTCCCGCGCCGGCCTCGAGATCCTCCTCGAGCTCCTTCCTCACGCCGGCCAGCCTCTCCGCCAGCGTCTCGAGCTGGTGACGGACCACCGCCACCTCGACGTCCAGCCTGCGCTTGCGGTACTGCAGGTAGCGCTCGGCTCTCCCCTTCTGGCGCGCCAGCGAGCGCACCTTCGTCTGCACCTCGGCGATGACGTCCTCGAGGCGCTGGAGGTCCAGCTCCGCCCGCTCCAGGCGCCGGGACGCCGCCTTCCGGCGGTCCTTGTACTTGCCGATCCCCGCGGCCTCCTCGAAGAGGCCCCGGCGCTCGTCGGCACGGTCCGAGAGGATCGCGTCGATCATGCGGTTTTCGATCATGGCGTACGCGTTCGAGCCCAGGCCGGTGTCACGGCACAGGTCGAGGACGTCGCGCAGGCGCACGGAGGAGCGGTTGATGGCATACTCGGAGCCGCCGTCCCGGAAGACCTGCCGGCCCAGTTCCACCTCCTCGAAGGGGAGGGGCAGCGCCCCGTCCTCGTTGCTGACGGTGAGGGACACGGACCCCCGGTTCACCGGCCTCCTGTTGACCGTCCCCTGGAAGATCGCCTCCTCCATCCTGGCGCCGCGGATGGCGGTGGGGCGTTGCTCGCCCAGCACCCATCGGATGGCGTCGCCGATGTTGGACTTCCCACAGCCGTTGGGCCCCACGATGGCGGTGATACCGTCGTGGAACTCGATCTTGGTGGCATCCGCGAACGACTTGAAGCCGTGGATGCGCAGGGCACGGAGCTTCATGCGGGCAGGCGACCTGTTCGGTCAAAGAGGGTTGCGCCGTGGGGGTCCACGGCCGGGACAGGCGTCGTGATTGCGGACACGGAGGTCACGGGAGGAGCACCCACGCGAAGGGCCGAGGGGCCCGTGCCACCCCCGGAAAGGACCGGAATCCCCGGGATCGGCCGGTACCCGAGAAGCGCCGCCCCCACCAGGCCCAGCAGCACCACCACCAGAACCAGGAAGGCGAGGAGCAGGCCCCTTCGCCGGCGCGGGGCTCGGGCCACACCGGTGCCGGCATCCTTCAGGACCGTCTCCCGGGGGGGCGCCTGTGGAGCGGACCTCGGCTCCACCGTCGATTCCCCGGAGGACTCCTGCTGTGCCTTCGGCGTGAGCGCGAGAGGAGCTTTGACGGGTGCCAGCGGCTTCGGCACATCCTTCCCGACGGCCCCGGCGCGCGCGGCGGCCGTCGCCTCCTTCACCGCCGAGGCTTCGGTCGCCTCGTCCTCGGTCGCTTCGTCCTCCGTCGCCGCGGCTTCCTGGAGATCGACTCCCGCCGTAGGCTGGTCCTCCCCGACGCTCATCCCCTGCTCCCCGGGGAGGCTCCCGGGCTCCTTCTCCGGTTCGGCGGCAGCCCCGGTGACGGGCTCAGAGGCGGCGGACGGCGCGGGCTCCGCCTCGGAGGCTTCCCGCCGTCCCACCACCGCAGTCACCGGAGGGACCGTGGTCTCCAGGAGCGGCGACAGGTCCTCCGTCTCCGGCGCGACGATCATCACCTCCGAAGCCTGGCGCAGAACGGCATCCCTGGTGGGTGCGTTGTGCGGCAGGAACACCGCCAACGTGACGCCGGCGTTGCGAAAGCCGTCGCACAGAGGAGCCCATCTGGGGGAGGCCAGCGCCGAGCCCGCGTCGGCCACCGCGGTCCCCGCAGAGACCAGGTAGAAGCCGCCGTCCTTCACGCCCTGCGCGACTCGACGCACCGAGGCACCCCAGAGGAGGATGTCCGAGAGACCCTCACCGTTGGCCAGCCCCAGCTCCCGGTGCAGGGTGGGCGCGTGCAGGTTCAGGTCGGCGAGGACCACCCGATACCGGGAGGACGCCCACGCCCGCGCGAGGGCGACGGCGCAGGCACCCGCCCAGCCGGCTTCAACCGCGTCGTCCGTGGCGAGGATGGCCACGACCCGCCCGGCATCCCCCGGGATGCCGGAAGGGCGAGGGAGCGCGCCGGCATCGAGCGCGGTCCAGGCTGGCAGCTTGGAGATCATCTTTGCGCCGGGAGCCCGTGGTGTAGAGAGAGCGCGGCCGCTCCGACCCCCTTCGGGCCTTCCTGGACAGGCCGGGCGGGCCGACGGGATCGGCAGGTCGGCGACACGGCGGAGGGGCGCCGGGCCGGCGTCAAGTTAGGCGCCTCTCCCCCCTCCAGGCAAACGGCTCGATGGCCGGAAGAGCGTGCCGGATGGAGCCTTTCGTGAGGCCGCACGACGCCGCCCGGCGCGGGATCACACATCCTCGGCCTCCCAGCGCGGCGCGTCGCCCCAGAGGTTCTCGAGCTGGTAGAACTCACGGGCATGGGGATGGAACACGTGAACCACGAAGTCGATGTAGTCCAGCAGAACCCAGCGACCGCCCTGGAGGCCCTCCACGTGGCTGGGGCGCGTCCCCTCGCGGCGCAGCTCCTCCGAGATGTGCTCGGCGATGGCCTTCACCTGCACGTCGGAGCGCCCGCTGGCCAGCACGAAGAAATCCGTCGCGGACGAGATTCCCCTCAGGTCCAGAGCGATGACGTCGTATCCCTTGCGCTCGAGGGCGAGCTCGGCGGCCCTCGCCACCACCGTGGGCACTTCCGCTTGCGTCAGCGTGGTTCTCGGCACCCTGGAGCCTCCCGCCCTCGTGGTCAGGATTCGGCGCGCTCCACGCGGACCTCGATCTCCGCGTCCACTTCCGCGTGGAAGTGCACGGACACGGCGAACACGCCCAGGCTCTTCAGGGGCTCCTCCATCACGACGGAGCGCTTGTCGAGCTCGAAGTCCAGCTTGCCGGACTCGTTGGCCCGGTCCGCGACGTCGGCGTTGGTCACCGAGCCGAAGAGCTTGCCGTCCTCTCCGGCACGGGCATGGAACAGGAGGGACATCCCCGCCAGCTGTGCAGCACGGCGATGGGCCTCCAGATAGTCGCGGCGCGACCGTTCCTGCGCCCTCCTCTGCTCCTCTTCCAGACGGCGGATGTTGGCAGAGCTGGCCTCGTAGGCGAGGCCCTGCGGGATGAGGTAGTTCCGTCCGTATCCGGCCTTCACGGTGACGATGTCGCCCGCGTCGCCCAGACTCTCCACCGGCTTCTTCAAGATCAGCTTCATCGCTTCTCCGTTGCTCTCATGAATCGTTGTGTCGCGCGCGGGCCTCGCTCACCCTCTTGCGGACGTCCAGCCAGGTGTCGCCGATGCCGATCACCGCGGCCAGCCCCGGCACCAGGGGCGGAAGGAGGAGGGCTCCGACCACCAGCAGGATGTAGCCGAAGACCGAGAGCCCGCCAGTCAGGAACAGGACCACGGCCGCGCCCCGTACCGCATAGAGCCCGCCCATGAACACCACCGCGTTGGCGCCCACGCGGGTGAGGCCGTCCGCACGAAGCACGAGGAGCACGACGCCTCCTATGAGCACCCAGACGAGGTGGTCGTTGAAGCGGAAGCTCCTCAGGGGCCGCAGCGCCCCGTCACTGTCGGTGGTGAGCCGAACGTAGACCCACCATGCCACCCCCAGGGCCGCGAACGAGGCGAGACCGAGCATCGCGGGAAAGACCAGGATCTGCTTGTCCACTACATCGTAGAGGGTGCTCACCAGCGCCTGGGGCACCCCCCGCCCCCCCCGCATCATGCGGAGCCCTTCCATGAACGCCGCCGCGCCCTGGGTCATCCGATCCTGCACCACCCACTGTACGGCTCCCCACGCCCCGCGGCGCACGCCGAGCATCAGTGCCGTCAAGCCGGCGGCACCCGCCACCGCCCCCAGCGCCCGACCGGAGAAGGCCGACTGCGGACGCCGCACGGTGAGCGCAGCGAAGCAGCCTCCGAGGAGAAGCGCCCAGGCCAGATCCAGGTACCGCCCGCCTTCCACCGGAAGGCTGACAAACGCGATCAGGAGAGCCACCATCCCCACGGCGAGGACGATGCCACGGCGGATTCCCAGGACGAAGGCCAGAGCCAGGTAGGGGACCCCTATCAGCAACGTGGGCTGAGCTACGGATCCGAACAGCGCCACGACGAGCAGCGCGAGCACCCGGGGCCAACTACGGCTCTCCTTCGCCGAGGCCGAAGCGGGTGGAGAGGAGGTCCCCACCGGATTCCTATCCCTCGTGACGTCGAGTGTAGGGGATGAGCGCCAGGTACCGGGCGCGCTTGACCGCGCGTCCGAGCTGACGCTGGAAGCTCGCGGTCACCTTGGTCGTACGCTTGGGCAGGATCTTCCCCGACTCCGTCAGGAAGCGCGAGAGCGTCGCTACGTCCTTGAAGTTGAGGAGCTCCACGGGAGGCCCCTCCAGGCGCCGCCGACGCCCGCGGCCACCCTGGAACTGCGGGGGCGAGTCGTCGTCCTCGTCCTCTTCGTCCTCCTCTTCCTCGTCCTGCTCCTCCTCGCCCGCGGGACGGCGCACCTCGGCGAGGATGGATTGACCGGACGTGGGCTCGCCCTCGTTGAGCACCAGCAGGTAGCGCATCACCTCCCCGTCGAGCTTGAGGAGGCGCTCGAACTCGGGTAGGGCGTCGCTGGCGGCGGTGAACTGCGCCACGACGTAGTAGCCGTTCTTCTGCTTGCTGATGGGGTACGCGAGCTGACGAGGACCCCAATGGTCCACGGCGGAGACTTCCCCGCCCTTCGCCGTCGCGAGCTCGTGGAACTTCTCGAGCTTGGCGTTCGCGGCGCTCTCGTCGAGCGCCGGGTCGAGGATGTAAACGACCTCGTAGAGCCGCATGCTTCGTTCCCTCGGTCCGTCGGGTTCACACGGGCCCCACCGGAACGGCTCGCCGAACGTTGCGGCAAGGCGGCCGAGGCGGAGCGGGATGACTTGTCAAGCTATGTAAGCTAGCGCAGCGGGCCGCCGCCCGGTACCCGGGGCCTCCGCGCGTGGGTGGCTCGACGTCTCGGTCTCCGCGCCTTCGGCCGGGACGGGCGGGGCCCCGCCAACGGCTCCGCCCGCACGGCGGCTCTCCCTTCAGCGAGCCGCCAACGCCTCCTGCATGGCCAGGATGAGCGGGCCATGCCGGGAGAAGGCCCAGGCGGCCTCCTCCACGTCCAGGCGCTCCCGGTTGGTGTGCGCGTAGCGCTCCTCTCCGGGGCCGAAGCCCAGGGTGGGAATCCCGAACACGCCGCAGGTCCACCCCCCATCGGTGGCGAACGTCCACGGTCGCACCGTCGCCGGAGCCACGGGGGCGTCCCGTCTTCCCACCGCCCGGGCCGCAGCGGTGACCATGGGGTGGTCCGCTTCCATGAGGAAGCCCGGGCTGAACATGTTTCGCTCCACCTGCAGACCGGTGTAGGTGCGCTGCGCCTCGGCCGCCATGCGTACCTCCACGCCGAAGCCGTCCGGCACCGTCGGCAGGCACCGGGCGAGGGCCGTGCGCATCCGCTCCAGCAGGACCTCGTCGTCGTCCTCCGGCAGGATCCGCCAGTCCGACGTCACCACCACCATGTCGGGAATCACGTTCCGGCTGCTCGGGAGCACGTCCACCGAGGTGGCGACCGCGGTGGATCGGCCCAGCACCGGGTCCTCGGGAAGCGCTCCGGCGAGCTCCCGCGTCGCCGCCAACACATCCCCGAGGAGATCCAGGGCGTTGTGCGCCCGGTCCGGCGCGCTGGCGTGGCCGGCCAGCCCGGAGATCACGACCTCCACCTCCGCACGACCGCGGTGCCCGATGCACACATCGCCGCGGGTGGCCTCGCCGATGACCACCGCTCCGGGCCTCAAGCCCGACTCGAGGAGGAGCTTCATCCCGAGGCCGCCCCGTTCCTCCATCACGGTATGTGCCGCGATGACGTCTCCGGGTGCCTTCCCCTTGAGCGCGGCCACCGCATAGGTCTGGAGGGCCAGCTGGCCCTTGATGTCCATGGCGCCGCGCCCGTGGAGGAAGCCGTCCTTCACGACACCCGAGAACGGAGGGATCTCCCACGCGTCGGGGTCGCCCTCGGCCACCACGTCGAGGTGGCAGTTCAGCAGGACGGACGGCGCGTCCCCCCTGCCCCGGGCGACGCCGATGACGTTGCCGGCGGCGTCGACGCGGACGTCGTCCAGGTCGAGAGCCTCCATCTCCTGTCGCACCCGCCCGGCGACCTCGCCCTCGGCACCGGGCAGACCCGGGATGCGGATCAGATCGGACGCGAATGCCAGCGCGTTCTCGAACGTCGGTTCCTTGGCCATCGCCGCTTCCTCCTTCTCGCCGTTTCGCCCTCTCGTCCTCGCCTCAGCGTCGTCCCCCCCCGAGCAAGACGGGGCCGGACCCGAGCGGGTCCGGCCCCGTGTCATCACGTCTCCGGGTGGATGAGGCTCACCCGAAGAGTCCGTGGACGAGGTGCTCCACCCAGTGGAGCGCGGTGGGCTCGGTCACCTGGATGTGGTACACGCGCACGAACCACGGCGAGAGCACCAGGGAGACCACGCTCATCAGCTTGATGAGGATGTTGAGCGAGGGTCCCGACGTATCCTTGAAGGGATCGCCCACCGTATCCCCCACCACCGCCGCCTTGTGCGGCTCGGACCCCTTGCCGCCGTAGGCGCCGGCCTCGATGAACTTCTTCGCGTTGTCCCACGCGCCCCCGGCGTTCGCCATGAAGAGGGCCATGAGCACGCCGGTCACCGTGGCACCGGCCAGAAGCCCGCCCAGGGCCTCGACGCCGATGAACCGGCCCACCAGCACCGGCGCCGCGATGGCCGTGATCCCCGGGAGGATCATCTCCCGGAGCGCCGCCCGGGTGGAGATGTCCACGCACCGCGCCGAGTCCGGCTTCGCGGTGCCCTCCATGATCCCCGTGATCTCCCGGAACTGGCGGCGCACCTCGTCCACCATCCCCTGCGCGGCCTTGCCCACGGCCGTCATCGTCAGCGACGAGATGAAGAACGGCAGGATGCCCCCGATGAAGAGGCCGATCACCACCTCCGGGTCGACGAGGTCGATGCCCGTCACGCGCAACCCGACGTTCGAGGAGTAGGCGCTGAAGAGGGCCAGGGCGGTGAGGGCCGCGGACCCGATGGCGAAGCCCTTGCCGATGGCGGCAGTGGTGTTGCCCTGGGCGTCCAGGGTGTCGGTGATCCTTCGGGTCTCGGGACCCAGATGGCTCATCTCGGCGATGCCGCCCGCGTTGTCGGCGATGGGCCCGTAGGCGTCCACGGACATGGTGACGCCCACCGTGGCGAGCATCCCCACGGCGGCGATGCCGATGCCGTACAGCCCGGCGAAGTGGTACGAGACCCAGATGGCCACGCAGATGAGGAGCACCGGGATCGCGGTGGACTGCATGCCCACGGCCAGGCCGCTGATGATGTTCGTCGCCGCGCCGGTCTGGCTGGCGTCGGCGATCCTCCGGATGGGCGCGGCCCCGGTGTAGTACTCGGTGGCCAGGCCGATGGCGATCCCCACCAGCGTACCCGCCACGATGGCGACCCAGGGGCCGTAGGTCGGGAAGACCCGCGCACCGGCGGTGGGATCCGTGAACGTGATTCCCATGGCTTGCACGATGAAGTACATGATAGCCAGGAAGAGCGCGGCGGCGATGAACGTCACGTTGCGCAGCGCCGCGGCGGGGTTGGTCCGCTCCAGGACCTTCATCATGCCGATGCCGATGACCGACATCACCAGGCCGACCATCACCGCCAGCAGGGGAAGCGCCACCGCCGCCACCCGATGTTGTGCCAGCGCGGGAGCCGTGGCGCCGATGGCGAGGGTGGCGACGATGGAGCCGACGTACGACTCGAAGATGTCGGCGCCCATCCCGGCGATGTCGCCCACATTGTCGCCCACGTTGTCGGCGATGGTGGCCGGGTTGCGGGGGTCGTCCTCGGGGATGCCCGCCTCCACCTTACCCACCAGGTCGGCGCCGACGTCGGCGGCCTTGGTGTAGATGCCGCCGCCCACGCGGGCGAAGAGCGCGATGGAGCTCGCCCCCATGGCGTAGCCGGAGACGATCTCGGAGAAGGTCCTGAACTCACCCGTCCCGGGCACCGCGCCCGCGGCGAAGAGGGCGTACAGGGCCCCCAGCCCGACGAGGCCCAGCGCGCCGACGGCGAGGCCCATGACAGAGCCGCCGAAGAAGGCGACGCGGAGCGCCTTGCCCGGGCCCTCCCGGTTGGCCGCGGCCGAGGTGCGCACGTTGGCCCGGGTGGCGGCCTTCATGCCGAAGAAGCCCGCGAACATGGAGCAGAGCGCGCCGGCGACGTACGCGATGGCGGGAACGGTGCCGATGGCCAGGTATAGCAGGATGGCCACCACCACCACGAAGAGCGCGATCACCGAGTACTCGCGCTTCAGAAACGCCATGGCACCGGCATGGATCTGCTCGCTGAGCTCCATCATGCCTTCGGTGCCGGCGTCTTGTCTCTTGACGTACATGTATATGAAGGCTGCGGTCACCAGGCCCAAGAGACCCAGTACCCACGCCCAATCGGTCAATCCGACGAGGTCGGTCATAGGATCGATCACCCTCTGTTCGTCGTTAGCCAGTGCCCTAGCGGCCCGACTCTCGTCGACTCGTGGCCGCTAACGATTGAAACGGTTCATGGCAGCCTCCGTGCCCTCCGCGAGCCAGATCTCGACGGCTCGCGTGAGCTCCGGGAGGAGCCCCACCACCACGTCCTCGTCCCCTTCGGGCATCGGCGAGAGAACCCATTCGGCGAGGTCCATCCCTTCCGGTGTCCTCCCCACACCGATCCTCAGGCGGGGGTATTCGTCGGAGCGCAGCACGCCGGATACGGACTTGAGTCCATTGTGACCGCCCGGGCTTCCCTTCGGACGGAAGCGTATCCGCCCGATGTCGAGCGCGGCATCGTCCACCACCACCAGCAGATCCTGCGCCGGATCGAATTCGTCCAACTCCTGAAGAAATCGGAGCGCCAGCCCACTCCGGTTCATGTAGGTGGTGGGCTTCACGAGCAAAACCGAACGCTCGCCCACCGTCCCCATCGACTTCAGCGCTGGGCCGTCCCGCCTGTAGGCTCCGAAACGCCAATCGTGCGCCAGCCTGTCCAGCATCCACCACCCCACGTTGTGCCGGGTGGCGTCGTACTCGGGCCCGGGATTGCCGAGCCCGACGATGACCTTCACCTCGATTCCACGAAGGCAGGAGGATCAGTCCTCGTCCGCGTCGGCCTCGGCCTCCTCGCCGACCCGCTCGGGCTCGGCGCCTTCCTCCGCCTCGGCCTCCTCGCCCTCCTCGGGCTCCGGCTCCTTCTCGACACGCGGGGCCGCTACGAGGCACACCGTGCGCGTGGGGTCGATGGTCACCTCGACCCCCTCCACCACGCCCATGTCCGAGACGTGTATGCTGTCGTCGAGGTCCAGCCCCGACACGTCCACGTCGATGGACTCGGGAATCAGCGAGGGCAGGCACCGCACGGGGAGCTCGTGGACGATCTGCTCAAGAACGCCCCCATGCATGCGCACACCCACCGGCACACCCACCAGGTTCACGGGGATCTCGACGTCCACCTCGACGTCCTTCTGGATGCGAAGGAAGTCGATGTGCACGGGAGTCTGGGGGCGGTCCGGCTCGGACTGGATCTCGCGCACGAGGATCTGATGGGAACCCTTCTGTCCGTCGATCCGGAGATCCAGGACGGTGTTCTCCACCGAGATCACGTGGAAGAGGTGCTCCACCTCCTTCGCGTCCACCGACAGGTGGACGGGGTCCATGTCCTTGCCGTAGAGGACAGCGGGCACGCGGCCACTGCGCCGCAGCTTTCGCGCTGCACCCTTGCCACTGCCCTCGCGCTTCGTGGCGGTCAAACTCTTCGTCATGGTCATCTTCGTCTGTTTCCTACCGTCCGGGTCCAGGGGACCGATTGGGGCCGTCGCCGGGCCCGTCTGTTGACGTCAGCTCTCCGGCGGAATCTCGAAGAGCTGGCTTACCGATTCGTTGGAGTGCACATGGTCGATGGCCTTGGCCAGAAGGTCGGCCACCGAGAGGATGCGCAGGTTGGAGAACCGGCGCTCCTCCGGAACGTGGATGGTGTTCGTGACGACCATCTCCTCCAGGGGCGCCTCGGCGAGGATCTCCGTTGCCCGACCCGAAAGGACGGGATGGGATGCGCACGCGTACACCGCTCGTGCACCCCGATCCTTCAGGGCGCACACGGCGCTGGCCAGCGTACCTCCCGTATCCACCATGTCGTCGGCGAGAAGACACGTCCTCCCGTCCACTTCGCCGACGACGTTGAGTACCTCGGCCACGTTCGCCTTGGGGCGCCGCTTGTCGATGATGGCGAAGGTGGCGCTCAGTCGCTTCGCGAATCCTCGAGCCATCTTCGCCGACCCCACGTCGGGTGCTACCACCACCAGATCCTCGAGGGCCAGGTCCCTGAAGTACTTCGTCAGAACCGGCGCGGCGTAGAGGTGATCCACGGGGATGTCGAAGAACCCCTGGATCTGGTGCTGATGGAAGTCGATGGAGACCACCCGGTCCGCGCCGGCCGCCACGATGAGGTTGGCGACGAGCTTGGCACCGATGGACACCCTGGGCTGGTCCTTCCGGTCCTGCCGCCCATAGCCGAAGTACGGCACCACCGCCGTGACCCGGGCCGCCGACGCGCGCTTCGCCGCGTCGATGAGCAGAAGGAGCTCCATCATGTTGTCCGCCGGCGCGGGCGTGGACTGAACGATGAAGACGTCCCGGCCGCGTGCGTTGCGGTCGATGCGCACGAAGATCTCGCCGTCCGCGAAGTTCCTGAGCGTCACGCCGTCGGGGGACTTGCCGATACGCTCCCCGATCTCCTCGGCCAGAGGCCGATTCGCCCGCCCGCTCAAGAGGAGGAGGGGTCCTCGTCTATAGGTGTCGTCCATGGATCGGATCCGCAGCTCACCGGGTGGGCGAGCAGGTGTCATGCACGCCCATGAAAGCCCGAAAAGCTAGAAAGGACGCGGGAAAGCGTCAACGACGCGAGCCAACGTCGCGACGTTGGCCGAGTCTACCCAAACCCGACGCAAAACACCACCGCCGGGGACGAATCCCCCGTCACCGGAGGAGTTGGTCGGATTGGCCCGGGTGGATTCGAACCACCACCGCCGGTTCCAAAGACCGGTGTCCTGCCATTAGACGACGGGCCAGCGATGGCGGGCGGGATGCCCGCAGCGCGCGTGACCATCCTACCCCGTCCAGGGGACCCGATTCAAGGGCGCCGGGCCTCGGAGGTCGGCACGGCACCCTCCGCTCGTCGCCAGTCGCCCAGAGTGCGAGCGACCAGAGACGGCCAGGGAAGACTCCGGGACAGGAGCTCCGCAGCCCGTTTCGCGCTTCCGGCGTCGGCGAAGACGCCGAAGCACGCCGACCCACTCCCCGACAGGAGTGCCGGAGTTGCGCCCCCATTTCGGAGCGCATCCAGCGACGCCGCCACCTCGCGGTGCGTGGAGGCCACCACCGCCTCGAAGTCGTTCACCGCCAGGGCGGCGACGTCTCCCCAGGTCCGCGGGACATCCCTGTGCGAGCCCGCGCGAGGAGCTTCTCCTCCCCCCAGGCGGCGTTCCGCGAGAGCGCTGTACGCCCAACCGGTGTCCACGTGGACGGGAGGCAGAACCAGCACCAGATGGGCATCGGGAAGGGGCGGGAGCGCCTCCACCCTTTCGCCGCGGCCCCTCCCCAGCGCCAGGGTGCTGGCACCCAGGAAGAAGGGCACGTCGGAGCCCAGCCCCCCGGCGATGTCCGCCAGCTCCACGTCCTCCACCGGGTCACCCAGAAGTGTGTTGGCGCACCTCAGGGCCGCCGCCGCGTCGGAGGAGCCCCCCCCGAGCCCGGCCCCGGCGGGGATGCGCTTCTCCAGCCGCACGTGGAGGCCCATGTCGGACCCGGCGGCATCCAGCACGGCCCGCGCCGCCAGGTATGCCAGGTTCGACGTCGGCGGGCCGAGCTCCGCCCCCACCACGTCCAGGCCCACCTCGCCGCCGGCGACGAGGTCCATGGCGAGGTCGTCGTGGAGGCTCACCGCCTGGAAGATCGTCTCGATCTCGTGGTACCCGTCGGACCGCTCCCCCAGGACCCGCAGGAAGAGGTTGACCTTCGCCGGGGGCCCGCAGCGGATCGACCCCGGAGGACTCACCGTCCGCCCCTCTCCGCAGGGGGCGCAGCCGCCACGGGATCCTCCTCGTGCTCGCGCTCAATGCTGGCCTCCACCCGCTCCTCCGCCCCCCCTACGTCACCGAAGGAGAGCCCGAGGCGCCACGCGTAGTACAGGCCCATGAAGGTGATGGGAAACCATCCCCCTGCCCAGTAACCGAACGCGAAGGCCAACGCCTTGGCCGGAGGCACCGAGTACACGTCGCTGAGGGCGAACTTGGCCGCCGCGTGGAAGGTGCCGACGAACCCCGGAGCCGACGGGGCCGCCACGCCGAACGCCACCACGGCCTGAGTGAACCAGGCGGAGATGACCCCGGTGTGAATGCCGAAGGCCAGCATCCCCAACCAGTAGGAGAGGCCCTGGAAGAGCCACAGCCCGAGGCTCCAGATCAGGGACAGGACCAGGAGGCGAGGCGAACGGAGCAACGCGACGGAATCCAGGAACGCGGTCAGGGCGTCCACCATGGGACGTGCCAGGGACCGTGGCAGCAGCCTGGACGCCATACGGTCCGCCAGACGTACGAAGCCCTGTGGCCAGACCGCCATGGCCACCAGAGTCAGCAGGAACACGAGCACGAGAGCCAGCGTCCCCCGCAGGATCATCGCCCCGAAGTCGCTGGACAGCAGTCCCGCCGCCGGGAAGCCGGGCGTGAGCGCCGGCACCACCAGAAGCAGCGCGAGCACGACGCTGTCCAGGAAGCGCTCCACCACGAGCGACCCGAAGGCGGCGCTCACGGAGACGGGCTCCATGCGGCTGAACGCATACGGGCGCAGGAACTCGCCGGCGCGCAGGGGAAGCACGTTGTTCCCCATGAAGCCGATGGCCACCGCGGCGAAGCGTGCCCTGAACCCGGTATCGGCCTTCACGGGTGCGAGGAGCAGCTTCCACCGCATCGCACGCACCACGAACCCTGCGGTAGCCACGGCGACGGCGGCGGTGAGGAGCCACATGTCGCCCTGGCGCATCTGTTGCCAGATCTTGCCCAGGTCCTCACCGCGGAGCGCCCACCAGAGGGCAACGACGGTGACGCCGAGGCCGACGAGCGACTTGCCCCAGTGCTTCCTCAACGGGGGCTCCTCGCCCTCCGCATGAGCGTCGCCATCTCCCGCACGGCGCCCTCCAGGCCGGTGAACATCGCCCGGGAGATGATGGAGTGCCCGATGTTCAGCTCCTCGATCTCGGGGATCGCGGCCACGGGAGTGACGTTCTCGTAGGTGAGCCCGTGTCCGGCGTGAACGTCGATGCTCAGTTTGCGCGCCAGGGAAGCTCCCGCGTGCACCCGGGCGAGCCGCTCGCGCCGTTCCTCACCCCGGGCGTTCGCGTACTCCCCGGTGTGCAGCTCCACGGCGTCGGCTCCCAGGTCCACCGACGCCTTGATGGTCGTCTCGTCCGGATCGATGAAGAGCGACGTGCGGATGCCCGCGTCCGTGAGGCGCTCCAGGGCGTGGGCGATCTTCGAGCGCTGCGCCTCCGTGGACAGGTCCAGGCCACCCTCGGTGGTGATCTCCTGCCGCTTCTCCGGCACCAGCGTCGCCTGCTTGGGCGCCCACGCGCACGCCAGATCCAGGATCTCGGAGGCCGCGGCCAACTCCAGGTTCACGCAGGTGCGCACGGTCTGCATGAGCAGCTCGACGTCCCGGTCCTGAATGTGACGCCGGTCCTCCCGCAGGTGCACGGTGATGCCGTCGGCACCACCCAGCTCCGCCAGGAAAGCCGCGCGCACCGGATCGGGCTCGTCCGTGCGGCGTGCCTGCCTCACGGTGGCCACATGGTCGATGTTCACATAGAGCCGCATGTTCGTCACGGGTTCTCCAGCAGTCCGAGGATCTCGCGGCGGACGTCGTCGTCCAGGTAGCGGTCGGCCAGCCGGACGAGGTGCCGCCCCAGAAGAGCGTAGAGCTTCCGGTCGTCGGGCTCCAGCGCCCGCAGGTGAAGTCCGATGGTCTCCACATCGCCCCGGGGGATGGGGCCGGTCACCGCCGCTTCGAGGCCCGCCTCCTCGATGTTGGCCAGGGTCCCCCGCACCAGCGCGAGGAGCGCCGGCATCGCTTCCTCCGGCGGGACGCCCGCTCGCACCAGCATCCTGCTCGCACCGTCCAGTAGAGGTGGCAGAAAGTTGGATGCCATCACCGCGGCGGCGTGGTACAGGGGCCTCTGCGTCTCCGCCACGGTGAGCACCGGCGATCCGAGAGCAGACGCCAGGCGCCGGGCCACCGCCACCGCCCCCGGGGTCCCCGTGACCGCCAGGTACGACCCCGGGATCCGCTCCGCTCCCGTGACGGGGTTCGCGATGGCCTGCAGCGGATGGAAGGACCCCACCTCGTAGCCGCGGGCGTAGAGAGGTGCCATGACGTCGTTGGCCAGCGCCCCGGAGAGGTGGAAGGCGGCACACCCGGGCGGGGGCTCACCCTGTCCCGCCAGCGCGTGCGCCATCTCCGGCACGACGTCGTCGGGGACCGCCAGGAAGACCGCACCGGTGTTCCCCGCCGGCCGGGCGAGGCCGAACACGTACTCGGCCAGCCCCTGGATGAAGAGTGGATGCGACGGCGGCTCCGGTCGACGCCCGCACACGGTCAGCGACTCCACGGCTTCGGTGTGCACCAGAGCGTATCCCAGGGCGGTACCCGCCCGCCCGGGCCCGACGATGAGAACGTGCTCCAGCGCGCTCAAGCGACCTCCCGCACCTCGACCTGTGCGCGGGAGCGGAGCCGGCCCACCATCGCCCAGGGGACGCGGGCGACCACCAGGACGCTCCCGTTCTCGTCCGCCCGCCGGATCACCTCACCCTCCCGATAGAGCGCCGCCAGCAGCTCGCCGTCCGCGGCGGGAAGGCGCACCTCCACGTGGGCCAACCTCGCGCGGGTCCGAGCCCGCAGCGTATCCCGCAGTGCCTCGAGACTCCCGGCGTCCAGGGCCGAAACGAAGACCGCCGGCCTGGGCTCCAGTGCCCGAACGCGCCCCCGCAGGGCCTCCTCCTCCGCGTGGGTCAGACGATCGATCTTGTTGAAGACCAGCAGGCGCTCCGTGTCACGCAGGCTCAACTCCTCCAGAACCTCCCCGACGACCTGGCGCTGCTCCTCCCAATCGGGATGCGAGGCGTCGATGACGTGGAGGAGCACGTCCGCCTCTCTGGCCTCCTCGAGGGTGGAGCGGAACGACGCCACCAGATGGTGGGGGAGCTTGCGGATGAAGCCCACGGTGTCCGTGATCAGCGCTTCGTAGCCCGAGCCCAGATCCACCGACCGCGTGGCGGAGTCCAGCGTGGCGAAGAGCCGATCCTCCACGAAGAGGTTCGCACCGGAGAGCGCCCGCAGCAGCGATGACTTGCCGGCGTTGGTATACCCTACGAGGGCCGCCCGGAACTGTCCCTGCCGTGAGCGGCGCTGGATCTCGCGCGCCTTGGCGACCTGACGCAGCTTCTCCTTCAGATCCGAGATGCGCGCGCCGATGAGCCGGCGGTCGGTCTCCAGCTGAGTCTCGCCCGGCCCCCTGAGCCCGATGCCGCCGCGGATGCGCGACAGGTGGCGCCACATACGCCGCAACCGGGGAAGCAGGTACTCGAGCTGGGCCAGCTCCACCTGCATGCGTGCCTCTCGGGAGCGTGCCCGGGTCGCGAAGATGTCCAGGATCAGCTCCGAGCGGTCCATGACCCGGACGTTCAGGAGCTCCTCCAGGTTCTTGCCCTGGGCCGGGCTCAGCTCCTCGTCGAAGATGACCAGGTCCGCGCGGCGCTCGCCCACCATGGCCCGGAGCTCCTCGGCCTTTCCCTCCCCGACGTAGAATCTCGGGTTTGGGCGGTCCAGCCTCTGGCGCAGCGCACCCACGACCCGCGCTCCCGCCGTGTCCGTGAGGCGCCCCAGCTCCTGTAGGTGCTCATCCGCCAGGCGAGGCTCCAGGTCGCGCTCGGGGGCACCCACCAGGACCACCCTGTCCTCCGGCGTCCTGATCTCGATGAGCTGTGTGGGAATCCTGCACCTCCGTGAAGTCACGGCGCCCGCTCCGGCCGCGGCGCCGTCAGGGGCGAAACGGGCCCCGCTGGTGGAAGGGAAGCCCCTTCGCGTCCAGAGGCGCCTGGAACCGAAGCTCCCCCGTGAAACGATACTCAAGCTCCCCTTGCCGATGAAGGCGCGCCGCGGCGACTCCCGCCCCTCCCGGGTGGTCGAAGGGAACGTTCAGCCTCGGAACGTGCCCCCCCCACGCCCGCCTTCGCTTCTCGGCCTTGTCGCCACTCATGGCTCTTCCTCCCCGCGGTCCTCCTCTCCTTCCGATGCGTTCCTGTCACGCGCCTCCGCTTCCCTTCTCCGCTCCGCCCACCATGCCAGGCGGGCGGCCACCGTCTTCTCGTGGCCGAAGCGGCCCGGCCTGTACAGCGTGCGCCCGAGCAGGCTTTCCGGAAGGTAGGTCTGCGCGGCGACCCCGTCCCTCTCCAGGGGATCGTACCGGTACCCCTTTGCATACCCCAGATCGCGCATGAGGGACGTGGGCGCGTTGCGGATGTGGAGCGGCACCGCTTCTCCGGGGGTCTCCCGGGCCAGCGCCACCGCCGCCGACCACGCCTGGTAGGCCCGGTTGGACTTGGGCGCCGTAGCCAGGTAGAGGGTCGCCTCCGCCAACGCGAGCTCGCCTTCGGGGGATCCCAGGAAGTGGAACGCGTCGCGTGCCGCCACGGCCACCGTCAGTGCCTGGGGATCCGCGAGGCCGATGTCCTCCGAGGCCATGCGCACCAGCCGTCGAGCCACGTACAGAGGGTCCTCCCCCCCCTCGATCATGCGGGCCAGCCAGTACAGCGCGCCGTCGGGGTCGCTCCCCCGCACCGCCTTGTGCAGGGCGGAGATGAGGTTGTAGTGCTCCTCCCCGCCCTTGTCGTAGGTGGCGAAGCGGTACTGGAGCGCCTCGCGGGCGGCGTCGACGTCGACCTGCCCGCCCGCTCCGACGAGGGCGCCCGCCGCCTCGAGGGCTCCGAGGGCGCGCCGTGCGTCGCCGTCGGCGGCCTCCGCGAGAAAGACGAGAGCCTCGTCGTCCGCGTGCATCCCGAGATCCCCCAGACCGCGCTCCACCGACGTCAGCGCCTCCCGCAGAATGGACTCCAGGTCCTCCCGCGAGAGAGGGTTCAGCACCGAGACCGGCGCCCTGGAGAGCAGGGGCCGTACCACCTCGAAGGAGGGGTTCTCGGTGGTGGCGCCGATGAGGATGATGGTGCCCGCCTCCACATGGGGCAGGAAGGCGTCCTGCTGCGCCTTGTTGAAGCGGTGGATCTCGTCGACGAAGAGGATCGTGCGCCGTCCGGTGGCGCGCAGCCGCTCCGCTGCTTCGCGCACGACCTCGCGGACGCGCCCGATGCCGTCGGTCACCGCGCTGAAGGACACGAACGAGGCGTCCGTCTCCCGAGCGATGAGGCGGGCGAGGGTCGTCTTGCCGCTCCCCGGAGGGCCCCAGAGGATCATGCTCCCCGGCAGTCCGGCGTCGAGCATGGCCCGCACCGCCTTCCCCGGGCCCAGAAGGTGCTCCTGGCCCCGGAACTCCTCCAGGGAGCGGGGGCGCATGCGGGCCGCCAGCGGCGCTCCGCGGTCCGGCGCGTCCTGGGCCGGCCGCACCGCGGACGCCTCGGGCGGTGCGGGGGCCGCGGCCTCGTCGCCGAAGAGGTCCGGGTCACTCATCGCCGGCGGCCTCGCCCTCGCGCTCCCCCACCATGGTCAGGACCTCGGCCTCCAATCGATCCCTCCGGTTCAGCCCGGGATCGTCCAAGACCCGCTCCAGGAGGCCCTGCAGAACCCGCCCGAAGAGCGGACCGGGCCGGAGCCCCATGCGCATGAGATCCCGACCGTCCAGCGCCAGGTCGCTCAGCGTGAGCGGTGGCGCCGTGGCCAGGATGTCCCGCGTCCGGCGCCACGCGGCCACCACCGCCGACGCAGGAGGAATCCCGGGCATGCCCGCCCCCGCCCGGGCGCGGGCGAGCTCCAGTCGCGCCACCGCCGCCAACCGCTCCACCCCCACCCCGCTCAGCCAGCGCCGCACGTCCGCCTCGGAGGCTTCGGTCCCCGGAAGGGGCGGCGCCCCGGCCCTGCGGGCGATCTCGTCCGCCTGCGCGTTGGAGAGCCTCAGGCGCACCACGAGCTGCGCCACCGAGGGTGCGTCCAGCCCCCTCACCAGCGCGGCCAGACGGAGCAGCGGGCGGCCCCGGGGAAGCCGATTCACAGAACGCAGGGTAAGCGCCCATACGTCCTTCCGCTCCTCGGCCAGAGCGGCCAGCTCGGGATAGAGGACGTCGAGGACGTGGGCCGTCGTGTAGAGGGCCAGGGCCCGCGACGGATGGGGATCCGCGTCCAGGATCTTCACGAGCTCCTCACGGATGCGCTCCGCCGAGAGGGCGGAGAGGCTCGGTGCCGCGGCCGTCATCGCTCGCCAGGTGGCGTCCTCTATCTCCAGGCCGAAGCGGCCGGCGAAACGGCAGGCGCGCAGCACGCGCAGAAAGTCCTCGCTGAAGCGCCGGTCGGGATCGCCCACGCATCTGAGCCGTCGCGATTCGAGGTCCGCCACTCCCCCGTAGGGGTCGAGCCACACCTTCCGGAGAGGATGCCAGGCGATGGCGTTGACCGTGAAGTCCCGCCGGGCCAGGTCGTCCTCGATGCGATCCGCGAACGCCACCACCGCGTGACGCCCGTCGGTCTCGACGTCCCGACGGAACGTCGTCACCTCGAACATCGCGCCTCCGGCGGCCACCACACCCACCGTGCCGTGCTCGACCCCCAGGGGCACGGTACGCCGAAAGAGCCGACGCACTTCGTCGGGCCGCGCTCGGGTGGTGATGTCCCAGTCGCCGGAGGGAAGGCCCAGGAGCACGTCGCGCACCGCCCCACCCACGGCCCACGTCTCGTAGCCCGCGTCCTCCAGGGTGCGCGCGATCCAGCGCACCGCCGCCGGGGCCGACGGCCCGGGGTGCGTCACCCCACCAGAACCGCGCCCCCGTTCACGTTCAGGATCTCACCCGTCACGTGACGGCCAAGCGCGGAGCACAGGAAGACGATGGGCCCGGCCACGTCCTCCGGGCTGGCCAACCGGCCGAGGGGGATACCCGCTTCGACCTTCGCCCGCGCGCCGTCCCGGAGTGCGGGCTCCGCCATCTCCGTCTCGACCCACCCCGGGGCGACGCAGTTCACCGTGATCCCCCGCGGTGCCAACTCGACACAGAATCCCTTCACAAGGGAGATGACGGCTCCCTTCGTCGCGGCGTAGTCGCCATGATACGCCTCGCCACGCTGGCCCGCGGTGCTGCCTACCAGCACGAGGCGGCCGTCCTCGCGGAGGCGGTGTGCCGCCGCCCGGCACGTATAGAAGATCGAGTGGAGGTTGGTGTCCACCGTCCCGTGCCACTGTTCGTCGGTCATGTCGGCGACGGCGGTGGGTGGCACCGGCCAGATCCCGTGGTTGCCCACGAAGATGTCCAGACCGTCGAACTCGTCGTCGGCTCGCTTCAGGAGGGCTTCGGCGTCCTCACGACGCGAGAGGTCGCCGGCCTGCGCCCACGCGCGCACCCCCAGCGCCGTCAGCTCCGCCACCACGGCGTCGGCGTCCTCCCGCCGTGTCCGATAGCCGATGCCCACGGAGGCGCCCGCCCGGCCCAGCAGCAGGGCCGTGGCCCTCCCCACGCCACGGGAGCCGCCCGTGACCACCGCGTTCTTCCCCGTCAGATCGATGAGCGCGTTCATGGGGTCTCCGGCGTCTTCTCGGGTGGGGAGGCGGACCCGGCGGGCATCCATTTGCCCGCCAGTTGCTCCCGGTGGTGGCGCTCCGAGGCGAGGATCTCGCGGAGCACCGCCACCGTGTCCTCGTCTTCGACGCGATGCAGGGCCGCCTCGTACCAGCGCACCTCGTCCTCCTCGCGCACCTTCGCCACCGACTCCCAATCCCTGAGGCT
>Ga0307418_1000002_pt1 | contig 115097 bp, 105 predicted proteins | sample SalMarWE160220MG_2_FD_202160 | JGI IMG/M metagenome (GOLD analysis project Ga0307418, IMG submission 202160) | Salt marsh sediment microbial communities from the Plum Island Ecosystem LTER, Massachusetts, United States - WE1602-20 | ecosystem: Environmental > Aquatic > Marine > Intertidal zone...
AAGTGTGCAGGTGCATTTCGACCTTTGTTTCCGCAGATCCTCTACGAATGTGGTTGTGCGTGCTCAGCCGCCGCCCGAGCGATATTCGCGGACCTTGGCCGAGTCCCCCAGAGCCTCGTAGAGCCGAATCACGCGCCCCAGCGCCGCCTTCGTCCGACCGTGATCGGGGCCGTAGGCACCGAGAATGATCTTGTAGCTGCCCACCGCGAGAGGTTCGGCCTCCCGGTACCGGCCCTCGTCGATGAGCACGTCGGCCAGCAGGCTGCGGGACGTGGCGGCCTGCCAGGAATCGTCGCCGAACTTGGCTGCCATGATGCGTTCCGCCTGCCGGAAGGCCGATGCTGCCTCCTCGTAGCGCTGTTCCTTGACCAGGACGGAGCCGAGGTTGTTCAAGTTCGCCGCGATGTCGGGATGCTCGTCGCCCAACGTCTTCCGATCGATGGCCAGGCTTTCCCGGAACAGCGTCTCGGCCTCCCTGTAGCTGCCCTCGTCCCGTTTCACGAGCGCGAGATTGAGGAGGTTCGACGACACCTCGGGATTGTCGTCACCCAGGACCGCGCGATTGACTTCCAGCGCCGCCCTCAGCAGCGGGTCCGCTTCGGCGTAGCGGCCACGGCGCCAGAGGAACACCGCCAGGTTGTTCTGGGCCCGGGCGACCTCCGGATGCCGGTTGCCCAGCAACCGCGTGTTCATCTCCAGCACGTTGCGCAGCAGGGGCTCCGCCTCGTCGAACTTCTCCTCCCGCTGCAGCGTGATGGCGAGGTTGTCCATGAGGGTGGCCACGTCCGGGTGGTCGCCCAGGGTGTCGCGGGTGGTCTCCAGCGAGGTCCGGAACAGGGATTCCGCCTCCGCCAGGTGGCCGGTGTTGGCGAGCATCGTCGCCAGGTTGCCCTGGTTGCGCGCGACTTCCAGGCTGTGCTCGCCGAACAGCCGCTTCCGCATCGCCAGGGCGCCGCGCATCAGGCTATCCGCGGACTCATAGCGCCCCATGAAGGCGCGGTTGGTGCCCAGGTTGTCCAGGCTCTGGGCGACCAGCGAATCATCGCCCGGGCCGGACGCACGCCGGCGGATGTCCAGGGCGGCGGCCATGAGAGTGTCGGCCGCCTGATAGTCACCCCGATACTCGGCCAGTGCGCCGAGGTCGTTCAGGCTCTCGGAGATGCCGGAGTCGTCGGGAGCCAGGTCGGCTCTACGCAGCTCCAGCGCCTTCCGGAACTGCGCCTCCGCCTTGTCGACCAGCCCCAGGCCCTTGTACGTGCGGCCCAGCGTCGTGCGGACGGCCGCCTCCACGTCCGGTTGGCCGGCGAGGCTGCTGTCGGCCTTCGCCGCGGCCCGGTCCAGCACATCCGCCACGCGCACGTCCCGCGTCCCCACGTAGGGATTCGCCGAGGCGAGCATGGTCTGGAGGAAGGCGTTCACCGCTCTGGCCTTGGCCGTCTCGGCTTCCGCCCGATCCCGTTCCCGGGCGATGCGCGCAGCCTGGATGCTCATGCCCGCGGCGGAAAGAGCGAGCAGCCCGAAGATCGCCGCCGCCATCGTCACGCCGACCCGGTGCCGTCGGACGAACTTCCCCATGCGGTAGGCGGCTCCGGGGGCGTGGGCCAGGACGGGCTCGTGATCAAGGTGGCGCTGGACCTCCAACGCCATCGCGTCCGCCGTCTCGTAGCGACGGATGCGGTCCTTTTCCATCGCTTTGAGGATGATCCAGTCCAGGTCCGAGCGGAGCTCCCGGCGCAGCGCCTGCGCCGTCGTCCTGCGGTAGCGTGCGATGGTCTCCTGCGTGTCGCCCAGGCTGGTGAGCTTCACGCTCGGGCGCTCCACGTCCGTCTCCCGGATGGCATGCCGGATGGCGTACTCCGCCGTGGCCACGAAGTCGAACGGCAGCGCACCCACCAGAAGCTCGTAGAGCATGACGCCCAGCGAGTAGATGTCGGTGCGGGTGTCCACGTCCAGCCCGGACATCTCGGCCTGTTCGGGGCTCATGTACTCGGGCGTGCCGACGATCTGGCCCACCCTCGTCACCAGCGTGCGCTCGGTCAGGTCGTGGCCCAGCGCCTTCGCGATGCCGAAGTCGATGACCTTCACCACCGGCTCATTCTCCTTCACCGTCACCAGCACGTTCGACGGCTTCAGGTCCCGGTGGATGACGCCTTTCTGGTGCGCGTGCTGGACGGCGTGACACACGTCCTGGAAGAGGTGTAGCCGCTCCGACGTCGACAGGCGGTTCGTGTCGCAGTACTCGGTGATCGGCACGCCCTGCACCAGCTCCATGACGAAGTACGGCCGGCCCGCCTCCGTGGCGCCACCGTCGAAGAAGCTGGCGATGTTGGGATGGTCCATCACGGCGAGCGCCTGCCGCTCCGCTTCCAGCCGGGCCAGGACCTGGCGCGTGTCCATGCCCGGCTTCACGAGCTTCAGGGCGACGCGCCTGCGCACCGGCTCGGTCTGCTCCGCCAGCCATACCTCACCGATGCCGCCTTCGCCCAACAGCTCCAACAGGCGGTACGGACCGATCGACCCGGGTGAGTGATCAGGGGGCCCGGTCATCGTGCTTCTCCTTGGGAAACCAGAAATGCCGGGGCGTGCCCGAGGACACGTCACGGCGTCGACGTCAGACCATCGCTATGAACAGGCAGGTCAGGAGCCAGGCGACCACCAGGACGGTCACCAGACCCACCTCGAGACTCGAGACGCGCTGTCTCCCCTTCTTTCCGTGGAACCAGCCGATCACGGCCGACGCCACCACACCGTAGACGAACGTGCAGAGAGACAGCCGATACACGAGGCCGGGGATCACACCACGATCCACGAGCTGGTCGATGAATCCGAGCACGGCATAGCCCGCCACGAGCGTGATCACCATGACCTGGGGAAGGCGCCGCCGGATCAAGTCGTCGACGAAGTCCCTGCCCACACCGCCTTGGGAGTCGGAACGGTGCCCCTTCCCCTCCCTCAGCACGCGCGCCACGTATGCCGCGTTCGGGCGTTTCTCCGGACCCTTGGACAGACACCGCATGAGCAGCTCGGCGAGGTCCGGGTCGACGTCATCGCGCAGGTCCTTCAGGAAGCGTGGGACCGACCGGAGGTGGGCCGCGCTCGACGCCTGTCCCGGAGTCCGGCGAAAAGCGCTCTGTCCCGTGAGCACCTCATAGCCCATCACGCCGAGGGCGTACACATCGGTGCCCCCCGTCACGGTGTCACCACGGAGTTGCTCGGGGCTGAGGTACTCCGGCTCACCCAACACCTCGCCGACCTGCGTGATCCTGGTTCCCGCTGCCTGCCCGGCCGGGAGAAGGCCCGCCAGACCGAAGTCCGTCACGAGCACGCGTCCGCTCTCCCGCTCACACAGGACGTTCGCGGGTCGGATGTCCCGGTGCACGAAGCCGCTCTTGTGCGCCGCCGCCAGGGCATCGGCGACATCCGCCAGGATCCGGCGCGCCTCGATCACCGGAAGGGGACCCTCGGCCGAGAGACGGTCTCCAAGGGTCACGCCGTCTACGTACTGCATCACGAGGTAGGGCACCCCATCGTGCGTGTACCCGAACCGGTGCACCGTGACGACGTTTGGATGATCGAGGGCGGCAGCCGCCGCGGCCTCACGCTCGAAGCGGGCTCTGGCCACTCTGTCGTCGGCCAGGTCCTTCGACAGGACCTTGACCGCGACGAGGCGCTTGAGCTGCGGATCCCGCGCCAGGAACACCTCTGCGGCGCTCCCCACGCCGAGGCGACGAACGAGCTGCAGCTCCGGGTCGACCTCGCCTGCCAGCGTGGATCCATCGTCGCCGGGAGCCGCAGGCCCCCGGTCAGCACCAGGAGCTACAGAGAGATGCTCGTTTCCCGGCCCGCGCGGCTGAGCCACGGCTGACCCCCCGTTTCTGGGGGAACGGCGTCACGAACGACCTGCAACCACGCTACGTTAGGCGACGGTGAAACGGGGCACAAGCGAGGCCCAGGCGGATCCATACCCTGTCATGGCGCCGGCCTCGAGCCAGGCCGCCTCCGCGGTGCCGGCCTTTGTTTCCGCAGATCCTCGACGAATGTGGCGGGACGGGGCTTCATCGTCACGCCCATCGCAGCCCCTCCTCGCCATCGGTGCAGGGGCCGCGCTGTCGGGGTCCTGGAACCCGCGTCCGGTGGGGGGCTGAGTGCGTAGCGCCCCTACGCCCCCGCCCCTTCGCCTCCTCTCGCTCGTGTGTGCGAGACCTGGAGCACCAGCCAGGCCACCACGGCGACCACCAGCAGCAACAGGCCGAAGATCGTCGTGGACAGCGCGATCTTGATGCCGCCGGCGATCACCGGGAACGAGATGGCGCTCGCCCGCGAGATCGCCTCTCCGGCCAGGGCCAACCCCAGCGCCGTCCCCAGGACCCCCAGGAGCGCGTTGAGGAAGCCCCACACCAGGACGGTGTGGCGGATCATGGGATCACGCGCTTCCACCGGACGTCGCGTCTGGAGGGCAGCCCTCACGATCTGCACGACCATGAAGAAGGTGGCTATGTACATCGGCCACTGGATGAAGCCCATGTTACGGAAGAAGTCCGACATGTCCCTTACTCCTGACTGGAGGGCGACACAGGGGCGAGGAGCGCGATGAGCTCCTCTTCGACCGCTCGTGCGGCCACGTGCCATTGATGCAGTGCCAGGGCCCCGAAGACCCCGAGGATGGTGAGGCCCAGCGTGAGTGCCGCCGCGTCCGCGCACCGCGTCATGGCTCCCACCACGCCCCCGACCTCGATGCCGCCACCCGTCGACAACGCCGCGGCGGCGACGTAGGCCTCGGTCACCACCACCAGCGCGCCGGCGGCCACGGTGAGCCCCACCAGCCCAGCCTGGATCGTGCCGGCCCGGGCCAGGCTCGCCGCGTCGGCGTCACCGCGGACGACGATGCGGAACGCCTGCCAGGCCAGGTGGGCGAAGAGCGGCAGGGCCACGCATCCCAGCACGACCAACGTCAGGGGAGCCAGACGCGTGCTGTACGCCACCGCCATCACGGGGGCGAGCGCCGCCAGGGCCGCCATGGCCCCGATGCCCGCCCGCTCGATGAGGCGGACGTGCCCGGGCGCCAGACGCTCCGCGATCCGGGCATAGGAGGAGCGGTGCAGTCCCGCGAGGGCCCCCGCATCCTCCTCGGTGGGCGAGAGCAGCTCCAGGGCCCGGGCCTCCGCGGCCTCGGGGGTGAGGCCCTCCGCCTCCAGGGTCGCCACCAGGTCCTCGAAGTCGGCGCGCAGCTCCCGCAGGAGCAGGGCCCGCCGGCGGGCCGGAAGGTCCAGCCGCGCGTTCAGGTCCCGGAGGACCGCGTGCGTGGTCCGTGTCATGGCGGCTCAGCCCAGCGCGTGCTCGGGCCCGTCCAGCACGCGGATCAAGTTCATGAACAGGGACTTCACCTCCCGGGACTCCCCCTCGAGGTAGCCCCGACCCTTCGCCGTCAGCTCGTAGGTCTTCCGCCTCCGCCCCTCCCCCTCCCAGCTCCCCCGGATCAGGCGCTCCTTCTCCAGGCGGTGCAGGATGGGATAGAGGGTGCCGTGCTGGAGGGCGAAGGCGCCCCCGCTGTCGCGCTCCACCGCCAGGGCGATCTCGTATCCGTGGGCGGGGCCGGCGCGGAGCCGGGCCAGGATCAGGAGCTCGTTGACGTGCTTCGAGAGGTTCGGCTGCTGGGTCATGGTCATAGTATAGAGTGTCTTTATATGGACAATCTATATATCGGCCCGGCACCGGTGTCAAGCGGCAAACGACGGCGTTCAGCGGCCTGGGCCGGGAGGGCCCAGAGGGAGAGGCCGCCGCGCGACGGGGCGGGCCCGTACGCGGTCGGCGGCGGGCGCATGGTCGCGACGGCGGAGCGCTCCGGGCGCACGGGTCCAACCCGTGCGTCCGCGGCGGGGCTTCCGGAGCGGTGCCCTACAGCTTCCCCATTCCCTCCAGGATCTTCTGCGGGGTGATGGGCAGCGTGTCGCTGCGCACGCCGACCGCGTCCCACACGGCCTCGGCGACGGCCGGAGCGGTGGGGCTCACCAGCCCTTCGCCGGCCTCCTTGGCCCCGTAGGGGCCCTCGGGGTCGTGGGTCACGATCTCCCAGGCCGCGCTCGGCGGCATGTCCTCCGCCGCGGGGATCTTGTAGTCCAGGAAGGTCGCGTTCCGGACGCGCCCCTCGACGGTCACCAGCTCCTCGGCGAGGGCGTAGCCGAGCCCCATGTGGATGGACCCCTCGAGCTGGCCCTCCACCGCCATGGTGTTGATGGGGACCCCGGAGTCGTGCGCCGTGTGGACCTGCTCGACCCGGACGATGCCCGTGTCCTCGTCCACCTCGACCTCGATGACCTGGGCGCCGAACGAGAACGCCGGCGTGACCAGCCCCAGGTTGCGGGGCGTGTAGTAGCCGAACGCGGTGAGGGGCTCCCCGAGGCGGCCGCGCAGAGCCTTGTACACGCACTCCCCGAAGCTCATGCCCCGGGAGGGCTTCGCCCGCACGAACACCCGTTCGTCGCCGAACGCCACGTCGTGGATCTGGTTCAGGTCGTACTCCGCGAAGAGCACGCCGGCGAGCATCTCCTTGATCTTCCGGGCCGCGTCCATGACGGCGTTCCCCGCCATGAGGGTCACGCGGCTCCCCCACGTGCCCAGGTCGGCCTTCGGCGTGACGGCCGTGTCCCCGGCGGTGAGGCGGATCTTCCGGATGTCGATGCCGAGCTCCGCCGCCAGGATCTGGCGGAGCACCGTGTCCGATCCCTGGCCGATGTCCGACGCCATCGTCAGCAGGTGCGCGGTGCCGTCCTCGAAGACGCGGACCTCGCACGACGTGAAGTTGTACTTGGTGTCGAACCAGTTGAACACGCCGCCCGAGATGAAGCTGCACCCCGCGACGCCGATCCCCTTCCCCGGCCGCTTGTGCGCGCGCTTCTCCACCCAGCCGCTGGCGTCGCGCACCTTCTCCAGGCTCTCGCGGAACCCGCACGTCTTCGCCGTGGCCACGCCGGGGACCGAGTCGCCGGCCTGCATCGCGTTGCGTATGCGCAGCTCGATGGGGTCGATGCCCAGCTCCTCCGCGGCCATGTTGAGCTGGCACTCTCCGGCGAAGAGGGCCTGCGGGGCGCCGAAGCCCCGCATGGCGGAAGCGGGCGGGTTGTTGGTGTAGACGTACCGCCCCAGGTAGCGGTACGCGGGGATGCGGTACAGCATGGCGCCGAAGTTGCCCACCAGGAACGTGGCCGTGGCCCCCATGGCGTTGTAGCCGCCGCTGTCCAGGAGGACGTCGAAGTCCTTGGCGAGGATCAGGCCGTCGCGGGTGAGGCCGATCTTCGAGCGCAGCACCATGGCGTGGCGCCGCCGCCCGTAGGCCAGCTCCTCCTGACGGGTGAGGGTGAACTTCACGGGCCGGCCGGTGCGGAGCGCCATGAACGCCGCGCAGAACTCCCACGTGCGCAGCTCCATCTTGCCGCCGAACCCTCCTCCCACCTGCGGCTTGATCACCCGCACGTGGTTCTCGGGCAGCCCGAGGGTCTTCGCCAGCAGCACCTGGACGATGTACGGCGTCTGCGTGCTGGTCCACAGTGTCACCCGCCCGCCCTCGTCGGGGGCCGCCAGGGCCGAGCACGGCTCGAGGTACGCATGGCTCACCGTGGGCACGCGGAAGGTATCCTCGCGCACGTACTCCGCCTTCTCGAACGCCTCGTCCACACCGCCGTACTCGATCTCCCGGGTCAGGCTCAGGTTGCCCGGCTTCTCCGCGCGGATCACGGGCGCTCCCTCGGCGAGGGCCTCCTCCACCGAGAAGACCGCGGGGAGCACCTCGTACTCCACCTCGATGAGCTCGCACGCGCGCCTGGCGGTGTCGGGGTCCAGGGCGCACACGGCGGCCACCTCGTCGCCGACGTAGCGGACCTTGTCCACGGCCAGCACGAATTCGTCCTGGATGTCCGGGACCAGGCGCCAGTTGCCGTAGGCGATCTTCAGCGTGTCCTCGCCGGTGACGACGTCCTTCACGCCGGGGAGGGCCTTCGCCTTCGACGTGTCGATGCTCTTGACGAGGGCGTGGGCGTGGGGGCTCCGCAGGATGGCCCCGTAGAGCATCCCCGGAAGCTTCATGTCGTCGGTGTAGACGGCCTGCCCGGTGACCTTCTCGGGGGCGTCGAGGCGGGGGATGCGGGCGCCGATGATGGGGGGCGTGCTCATGGCTTCGCCTCCCCGGCGCGGGCCAGGGCGCGGGCCACGCAGGTGGCGAGCACCCGGCTCGCCATCACCCGGACGACGTGGCGCCGGTAGGCCGCCGTGGCGCGGACGTCGTCGATGGGCTTCGCCTCCGCCGCGGCCGCCTTCGCCGCGCGCTGGAGGAGCGGGGTGTCGGGCACCTCTCCCGCGAGGAGCGACTCCGCCTCGGGACAGCGCATGGGCGTGGGGGAGACGGCGGAGAGCCCGATGCGCGCCGCGGTCACCCGCCCGTCCCCGCCCAGAGCCACCAGCGCGGCCACGCCGGCGGCGGCCATGTCGACCCGGCTCCGCGCGGAGAGCCGCTGATACGCTGAGCCCGAGCTTGCGGGAGGCGGAGGGAGGCGGATCGTGGCGACGAGCTCGCCGCGACGCAGATCGACGCTGGCGGGGCCTTTGTGGAAGTCCCTCACCGGAACCTCGCGGCGGCCGCCCCGGCACACGATCTCCAGCGTGGCGTCGTATACCAGCAGAGGCCCGGAGGTGTCGGCGCACGGCGATCCGTTGGCGAGGTTGCCGGCGACGGTGCCCATGTTGCGGATCTGCACGGTGGCCATCACCGAGCAGGCGTGGTGGAGGGCGGGAAAGCGCTCCCGGACCCCGGGGTGCCGCTGCACGTCGAAGATCCGGGTGGCCCCTCCGATGACGAGGCCGCCGTCATCGGTCTCCTCGATGCCGTCCAGCTCCGCCACCCGGCCCAGGCTCACCAGGTGGGCCGGCGACAGCCGCCCATTGCGGAGCTTGGGGATGAGGTCGGTGCCGCCGGCGATGATCCGCGCGGCGGAACCATACTCGTCCAGGAGCTCCAGGACCTCGCCCAGGGCGTGGGGTGTGTGCACGTCGAAGCTCAGGGGGGCGCTCATCGCGCACGTCCTCCATCGTGCTCCCGCGCACCGGCGGGTAGGGCCTCCGCGCCGCCCGCCATGCGCTTCGCCGCCGCGTCCACGGCCTCGACGATCTTGTTGTAGCCCGTGCAGCGGCAGAGGTTGCCCGAGAGCCCGCGGCGGATCTCGTCCTCGTCGGGCTCCGGCGTGTGGCCGAGGAGGAAGGCGCTGCTCAGCAGCATGCCGCCGGTGCAGAAGCCGCACTGCAGGGCGCCGTGCTCGATGAACGCCTCCTGCAGCGGGTGGAGGACGTCGGGCGCCTCGGCCAGGCCTTCCACGGTGGTGACCTCCCGTCCTTCCGCCTCCACCGCCAGGTAGAGGCAGGACGACACCGAGCGGCCGTCGACGAGGACCGTGCACGCGCCGCAGTCCCCCTCGTTGCAGCCGATCTTGGTGCCCGTCAGGCGGAGCTCCTCGCGCAGCACCTGGGCGAGGCTCGACCACGGATCCACGGCCACCTCGTACCGGTCTCCGTTGACGGTGAGTTCGAGAACGCGCTTGGCCACGGCGAATGTCCCGTGTCTGCTGGGTCTGTCGGGTCGGGGCCGCTCGTCAGCCCTTGATGAGCCTCGGCAGGATCATGTGGTTCTGCGGGCAGATCGACTTGGGATTCTGGTAGACCGCCCCGGCGAACGCCACCAGGTAGTTGCGCAGCTCGCTCATCGGGACCACCTCGTCGAGCATGCCGTAGCGGGCGCAGTACACCGGCCGCGAGCGGTCGTGATACTGCTGGGCCAGCTCGTTCATCTGCTCGATCACCGGCTCCAGTGGACGGCCCGCCTCGTCCTCCTTCACCAGGCGGCGCACGTAGGTGGCCACGGCCGCGGTCTCGCCGTGCATGACGTACACCTCGCTGGCGGCGGTGCCCAGCGTGAACGCGTTGTGGCGGTTCGCCGGCGGTCCGCCCATGAGGTAGTGGGCCGCCGCCGACGCCTTGCGCAGCACCACGCAGATCATGGGCACGTCGGTCTGCTGGATGGAGTAGATCAGCCCCTGGCCGAGACCCAGGAGCTCCGCCTTCTCGGCGTCGTCGCCCACGTCGATGCCCGAGGTGTCCTGGATCCACACGATGGGGAGCCGGTCGCGGCCGCACAGGGTCACGAACTCGTTCATCTTGATGAGGCCCTGGCGGTAGAGCTTCCCGCCGATGCCCGGGTAGTCGGCGTACTCGGGGTAGCCCTTGCCCAGGTAGCCCTGGCGGTTCCCCACCACCCCCACCAGGAAGCCGTCGATCTTGCAGAGCCCCGTGTACACCTCCGGCCCGTAGTCCGGCCGGAACTCGGTGTGCTCCGAGCCGTCCACCAGCCGCGCCAGCACCTGCTCGAACTCGTAGACCCGCTTGGGCTCCAGGGGAACGACCCGGTAGAGGTCGTCGACGGGGTACTTGGGCGGCTTGGGCTCGGCGACGCGGAAGAACCTCGGGTTGTAGGCCGGCATCTCGGCCATGTACTCCTTGAGGGCGTCCAGGACCTCGGTCTCCTCGTCGAACACGTACCGGAAGAAGCCCGTCTCGTCGTAGTGGACCTTCACGGTGCCCGGGGGCTCGCTCTTGAACTCCTTCGCCTTCTCGATGAGCTCGTGGGCCGTCTCCACGTCGAAGTGCCCCTTGGGCGCCATGCCGCTGACGATGCCCGCACCCCCCACGGCGATGTTGCAGTTCTTGTGGGCGAACAGGACCGTCGGGCTGATCCCCTGGTAGCCTCCCCCCGCCGGGTTGGTCCCGTAGATGCCCGCCAGGATCGGGATGCCCAGCTGCTCCAGCTCGGCGTGCCGGTAGAAGGGCGTGCCGGCGCCCCGCCTGTTGGCGTAGAACTTCTCCTGGTCCGGGAGCTTGGCCCCGCTGCAGTTCACCAGCCATACCAGGGGCAGGTTGAGGCGTTTGCTCACCTGCGTCACCCGCAGGATGTTCTCCGGCTGGCCCGGCATCCACGCTCCGGCGAACACCTTGTTGTCGAAGCCGATGACGACGGCCCACTTCCCTCCGATCTTCCCGATCCCGTCGATGACGTTGGTGGTGTCCTCGGGGTTGTCCAGGGGATTGTACAGAGTATGGAGGGGGCACCAGGTGCCGGGCTCCACCAGGTACTCGAGGCGCTGCCACACCGTCATCTGGCCGCGCTCGTTGATCTTCTCGGTGGAGAACCCGGTGGTCTTGACGCGCTCGACGGCCGCGTCGACCTCCTGCTCCACCTCCTGCAGGGCGGCCACGTTGTCCTCGGTGCGCTTGATCTCCCCCTTTCTCAGCTCCCGCCCCAGGTCGCCCATCTTCTCGAAGTACCGTCTCATGGCCACATCCCCCGGTGTGATGCTCAGGTGCTCAGAATGACGAGCAGGTCGTCCTCCTCGACGTAGTCGCCTTCCTTGACCCGGATCTCCTTGACCGTGCCGTCGCAGGGCGCGAACACCGGCGTCTCCATCTTGAGGGCCTCGATGACGATCATCTCGGCGTCCTCCTCCACGGCGTCGCCGACGGCGCACTTGATGGAGAGCACCTGACCCGCGAGGGGAGCCAGCATCTCTTCGTCCATTTCAGTCCTATCTCTGTGGAGCGTCTCGCGCATCGCGTCGAACGGGATCGCGACCCGAGGTACGCCCCTCTAGCGAAGCAGGGTGAGGAAGACGCCCGCGGCGATGACGGTGCCGATGACCCCGGCCACGTTGGGCCCCATGGCGTACATCAGCAGGTAGTTCTTCTTGTCGGCCTCGGAGCCCACCTTGTGGACGACGCGCGCCGACATGGGAACGGCCGACACCCCCGCGGCACCGATCAACGGGTTGATCTTGTTGCTGGAGACCAGGTTCATCCCCTTGGCCATGAGCACTCCGCAGGCCGTGCTCACGCCGAACGCTACCAGGCCCAGAAGGAAGATCAAGATCGCGCGCGGCCGCAGGAAGGTATCGGCGTTCATGGTCGCGCCCACGGGCAATCCGAGGAAGATCGTGACTATGTTCAGGAGCTCGTTCTGCGAGGCCTTGGTGAGGCGATCCACGACCTTCGCCTCCCGGAACAGGTTGCCCAGCATGAACATCGAGATGAGCGCGGCGGCCGGCGGGACCAGCAGCACCACCACGATGGTGGTGGCCAGCGGGAACATGATGACCTCGAGGTTCGAGGGCTTGCGCCCCTTCTTCATCCTGATGACCCGCTCCGCCTTCGTGGTCAGCCCCTTCATGATGGGCGGCTGGATGATGGGAACCAGCGCCATGTACGAGTAGGCGGCCACGGCGGCGCTCCCCAGCAGCTCGGGCGCCAGCTTGGAGGTCAGGTAGATGGTGGTGGGCCCGTCGGCTCCGCCGATGATGCCTATGGAGGCCGCCTGAACCAGCGACAGGCCGGCCCAGCGCGCCACGAAGAACGTCACGTAGACGCCGCCCTGTGCGGCCGCCCCCAGGAAGATGAGGCGGGGGTTGGCCAGCATGGGTCGGAAGTCCGTCAGGGCGCCCAGGCCCAGGAAGATCAGCGGCGGGATGATCTCCCACTGGATGCCGTGGTGGTAGAACCGCCACAGGAGACCCTGCCCGGGCTGCATGAGGTCGGAGAGGGGCAGGTTGGCGAGGAGGATCCCGAAGCCGATGGGCAGGAGGAGGAGCGGCTCGAAATCCTTGGCGATGGCCAGGTAGATGAGCACGAAGGCGATCACCCACATGACCAGCATGCCCAGCGTCATGTGGAAGAACCCGGACTGGACCAGGAGGCTGTCAAACCCCTTCATCATGGCAGCTGGTCCTCCACCGGGGCCTTCGGCTCGGCCGCCGGCTCGCCCCGCGACGCCCTCCACGCGTCGATCTTCCCTGCGACGAAGGCGTTGAGTCGAACGGTGAGGTACAGGAGGGCCATGCCGGCGAATACACCCACGATTCCCGTGACGAAGACCGAAACCGCCTCTCTCATTATCGGTTCGCCGCGCGGATGCCGAGCTGGTCGAGGGCGATGATCCACTTGCAGATGTTGGCCGAGCCCTCGACCATGGCGTAGGTCGGCGCGTCCCGATAAAAGCGCTCCACCGGGTACTCCGTGGAGTAGCCGTACGCGCCGAGGATCCGGACCGCGTAGGTGGCGCAGCGCTGCACCACCTCTCCGGCGAAGTACTTCGCCTGGGCCACCTCCAGGCCGTTGTTCATCTGGCCCTCGTCCTTGGACGCGGCCGCCTTGTAGACCAGGAGCCGCAGCGCCTCGATCTCGGTGGACATCCGGGCGATCATCTCCTGGTTCATCTGGAACTCGCCCACCGGCTTGCCGAACTGCTTGCGCTGCATGGCGTACTTGACGGTTTCGTCGAGGCATGCCTGGGCCAGCCCGACGGCGCCGGCGGCAGCGCTCAGGCGGGTCTGGTTCAACGACCCGAACACGATCCGCGTGCCGTCTCCGGGCTTGCCGAGGATGTTCTCCTTCGGGACCACCGTATCCTCGAGGATCACCTCACCCGTGGGCGACGAGTGGGAGCCCAGCTTGTCGAGCTCCCGGGTCGTCACACCGTTCATGTTCCTGGGCTCGATGACGAACGCCGACAGCCCCTTGGAGCCCGCCGAGCGATCCGTGTAGGCGTAGTAGATGAGGGTGTCCGCGACCTGGGCGTTGGAGATCCAGGTCTTGGAGCCGTTCAGCAGCCAGTGATCGCCCTTGTCCTGGGCCGTGGAGCTCATGGCCATCACGTCGGAGCCGGCACCGGGCTCGGTGATGGCGAAGCCACCGACGTGGTCGGCGCTCACCAGGGGAGGGATGTACTTGTCCCTCAGCGCGTCGCTGCCGTACTTGAGGATCGTGTAGGCGCACCCCAGGGCCTGCATGTTGATCTGGACCCGCAGCGAGCTGGAGACGCGCGCGATCTCCTCGGTCACGATCATGGCGGCGAGCCACCCCATCTCCGTACCCCCGTACTGCTCCGGGATGACCGTCCCGAACAGGCCCAACTCGCCCATGGGCTTGAGGGCTTCCTCGTACGGGAAGTAGTGCTCCGCGTCCCATTGGTCGACGTGCGGCGCGATCTGCTGGTCGGCGAAGTCGCGGACCATCTGCCGCAACATCTGGAGCTCTTCGGAAAGCGCGAAATCCATGGGAAATCCCGAGGGTGATGCGCAGGGCGTTCAGGCGCCCTGTGCGGGCCGAATCGATCGTAGACCAGGGGTGGTCGGGCGGCAAGCGTGCGGGAGGGCGCAGGGCGCTGCAGCTTCCGGCCGCACGTACGGTAATCGTGGACGTCCCGGCGGTACAGGAGGGAGTCCGCCGCGGCTTTCCGCCCGCCGACGCCTCGCCTCAGTGGATGGGCGTCACGACGTCGTTGTTCGGCGTGCCGCCGGTGGTGACGAGGGTGCCACCCGTCTGGCCGCTGAGCGCGCTCTTCACGATGAGGACGAGGGCCGCCACCCCCACCGCCACCAGCCCGCCCGTGCGCATCATGTTCAGCTTGCGGGTCTGCACGTCGAGGACGTCGGCCGGCGTGAGCGCAAGGCGCTGGTAGAAGCGCCGGGTCTGACCGCCGGCGGAGTAGGTCTGGCCGTGCACGCGCACCAGGATCTGGCCGTCCGGCTGCCGCCCCATGAGCCGCCCCTCGAGGGTCGTGGAACGATAGCCGAGCACGGTCGAGGCGCGGTCGGCCGCCGCTGCTGTCACGTGGGCCCGGACGTCGCTGCCCACGGGTACCGCGGCGGGGCTCACGGTGGTGTACGTGTAACATCCGCCCAGCATGCTCGTCCCGCACAACAGCGCCAGCGTGCGGATCCAGCGGTTCTTGCTTCCCACGTGACCTCTCCTTGCGAAGCCCACCACGCCTCTCTCGAGTCCCACGATTCACCGTGCGGGCCGTCCTGACCGCCGCGCCCAACAACCCCTGACCCCGCCCTGCGTGCGCGCTCACGATGCCGATCCGCAGCCGGATCTGCAACGGCGGCGCGAGCCGCGTCCGCCCCTCCGACGGGCTGGAACCCCAGGCCATTCGGCCGGGAGTTATGGAACTGAAAACGAGACAATTAATAATTTTTACACTTGACGGGCCAGGCCCCGCGTGTCATGATGCGCGCCACCAGGCACGCGATGGTGGCGTTGGAGTGTAGCCGAGACGGCTCCGCGAGGCGTACGGATCCTTGTGGTCGGGGCGGAATCAGCCGTTCCCTGCAACTGCACGTGGTTCCATCCACTACCGCGCATGCCTTCCCACCTATATGGGCCGCCGTGAGCGACCCCCTCCACTCCGCTCCGGAGCGTCGACGGAGTCCGTCGGTGCTGCTTGGCGGGTCAAAGAGACCCGTCCAGGTCGGTGCGGCGTGTTGTCAGACCCCCATTCTGCCCCAATGGAGGATCGCCGAATGGAACCTGCTAGACAGTCACGAACGTGGCTCTCGTTGGCGCTCGGCGTGCTGGCGATGGTGGTGTTCGCCATCCCGGGCCAGGCGCAAACAGGGCAAATCGCGGGCAAGGTCACCGAGACAGGTACGGGAAAGCCGCTCGTAGGAGCACAGGTCTTCATCCCCGGCACAGGTCTCGGCGTCTTGACCGCGCAGAACGGCTCGTACCTGCTGCTCAACGTACCCGCCGGGCCGACCACCATACGGGTCACCATGATCGGCTACGCCGCCAACGACAACAAAGTGACGGTGACGGCCGGTAGCACGGTAGCGGCCAACTTCGTCATGCATCAGTCGGCCGTTCAGATGAACGAGATCGTCGTGACGGGCGTGGGCGTGGCGACGGAGCGCCGCAAGCTGGGCAACACGGTAGCGTCGGTGGATATCGCCAAGATGACCCAGCACTCCGCGGCCACGAACATCAACCAGCTGCTTCAAGCGCAGGTCCCGGGCGTCAGCATGGAGACCTCAGGCGGGCTCGCAGGCGAAGGGATGCGCATCACGATCCGCGGAGGATCGAGCATCACGCAGTACAACCAGCCCATCGTCTACGTCGACGGCGTACGCGTCGCGAACGGCGGCGGGTGGGCCCCGGGTGTCGATGCCCAGGTCGGCGGGACCGCCGACCCGAGCCGGCTCGCCGACATCAACCCCGACGACATCGCGCGCATCGAGGTGCTGAAGGGCGCGGCGGCCGCCACGCTGTACGGCACCGAGGCTTCGGGCGGCGTGATCCAGATCTTCACCAAGCACGGCACCGCCGGCCCTACACGCTACACCGCGGAGCTCCAGACAGGCATCTCGAACTATCCCGGCAGCGCGTATGGCCCGGAGGCTGGATTCGCCAGGACGGCGCAGCAGGCGGCCTACCTGAGCAAGTACTGGGGCCAGAACATTACGCCTTACGTGCCGTTCAGCGTGAACGACATTCCCTGGGCCTACGAGACGGGCCACAGCCAGATGTACTCGGCGAGCGCCACCGGCGGCAGCAACGTGTTCACGTACCACGTCTCCGGCCGCTACCAGTACGTCAACGGTCCGTACGGGGGCTCGAAGCACTTCAGCGCGCCGGGCTTCAAGCTCGCCCAGGACATCGACAGCCACAAGCAGGCGAACGTGAGCCTGACCTTCTTCCCGACAGACAAGCTGCGCTTCCGCGTGACCTCGAATTATACGGAGTCGTACCACGAGGCGCCGCAGATGGGCAACAACATCTTCGCCGGCTTTCCACAGCTCCTGGACAGCAAGCCCGAGCTGGCCGGATGCGCGAACGCGGACACCTACGACATGAGCGCCATCATCGCGCCCACGACCTGCCAGCCGGGCCCGTCGAACCTGACGGGCGTGGCGGCGTTCGCCACGGCGCGTGAAGGCTGGCTGCTGGACAACTGGCAGAACACGCACACGTTCGAGGGCAGCGTCAACGGCAACTGGCAGATTCAGCCGAAGTTGATCGCCGACGTCACGTTCGGCGTGCAGAGCGTGAGCACGCGCGGCGTGGCGCTCTACCCGTTCGGCTGGAACGTGGACAACTTCGCCAGCTACGACGTGCACGGTGACCGCACGGTGGGCACGGAGTTCGGCCATCACCTGACCATGGACGCGCACCTGAACTGGGACGCGAACATCTCCGGCGACCTGACGTCGACCGCCGTGGCCGGCATGCAGATCTTCGAGACGCAGACGAACTCCGGATACGAGTGGGGCGCGGACTTCCCCGGTCCGGGCATCGACGTGGTGAGCGCCGGCGCGCAATTGAACAACTTCGAGTCGTACCTGAAGGAGGTACAGCTCGGTTACTTCGGCCAGGAGCAGTTGGGCTGGAGGAACTTCGCCTTCCTGACCCTGGGCGCGCGCTTCGACAAGCACAGCGCCTTCGGCACCAGCGCGCCGAGCGTGATCTACCCGAAAGCGAGCATCTCGGTGGTGCCCAGCTCGCTCTCGGGCTGGAGCCACACGCGGGTGTCGACCCTACGCTTCCGTGCGGCCATCGGTCAGTCGGGTCGGCAGCCCGGCGCCTTCGACAAGTTCACGACCTTCTCGCCGATGGCGGCATCCACGGGTGCGGGCCTCGTGCCCAACAACCTGGGCAACGAGGACCTGAAGCCCGAGGTCACGACGGAGGTCGAGGGGGGCGGCAACGTCGGGTTCTTCAACGACCGCATCGCTCTGACCGCGACCTACTGGAACAAGGTGACCAACGACCTGCTCTACCCGCGGCAGTATGCGCCGTCCGGCGGCTTCTCGCGCCAGCAGCTCTCGAACATCGGCCAGATGAAGGCCCACGGCGTGGAGCTGAACCTCAACGGCCAGGTCTTCACCCGTAAGAACGTCGCCTTGAGCATGTACGTGAACGGCGCCTTCCTGCGTCAGAAGGTGACCAGCCTCGGCGGCGCGCCACCCATCAAGGTGAGCGGCAGCTACCCGCGGCCGCGCAACTTCATCAAGGTGGGCTACGCACCGGGCTCCTTCTTCGGCGCGGTGCTGGCGGATGTACCGGCGGGCACGTACCCGATCTCCGTGGACGCGGGCTGCACTCCGGCGACCAAAGCCCAGTTGCTGGCATTCCTGGCGAACCCGATCAACCCCGGCGACCTGCACGTGCTGGTCAAGGGCGGCGACTACCTGACCACAAACGGTACGAATGGGTGCACGACGGGCGACTTCCTGAACAACTACGAGGGGAAGCCTTTCCCGGACTGGACGGGCGGCTTCGGCGGTACCCTCACCTTCCTGAAGAACTGGCAGCTGAGCGGCCACTTCGAGTACAAGCTCGGCAACTACACGCTGGAGGATCTGGCAGGGGCCTTCCACCAGGCGAACCCGTTGATCGGGCGTAACACCCCGCTGGCCGCCAAGACCGAGGCCACGTTGGAGAACCCGGCCAGCACGCCGGACCAGCGCGTGGCGGCCGCGGTCGTCTGGGCGACCCAGCTGGACGCCCTCGCCCCGGTGAGCGGGCTCAACGAAATGAAGAACGGCGACTTCATCCGGCTGCGCGAGCTCGACCTGACCTACACCCTGCCCGAGAGCGTGATGGCGAAGATCGGCGCGAGCAGCGGGAGCGTGACGCTGAGCGGGCGCAACATCTGGATGTGGACGAAATACACAGGTCCCGACCCCGAGATGAACTGGCAGGGGCTGCGCAGTCCGGGTATGTCCGCGGTCGACAACATCGACAACAACTTCCTGGTCGGTAACAACGGATGGGGGCTGCCGTTACCGCACGTGTTCACCCTCGCCATCCGCACGACGTTCTGAGGAGGAGACAGATGACTTCGACTAGAAGCTCGATCAGGCGGGCGCGAGGCATCACCGGTAAGCTGCTGGTGGTGGGGCCGCTCGTGGGTCTCCTCGCAATCACAGGCTGCGGCAACCTGCTCAACGTGGACAACCCGAACAACGTCAGCCAGTCCGACCTGGCCGACCCCACTTCCGCCTCCGCTCAGGCCAACGGCGCGCTGGCTGCCGTGGCCAACGGGACCAGCTACGTGCTCACCGTCGTCGCCGATGTGGGCGACGAGGTCACGCAGGGGGGCTCACGCGACGCCTATCGCCAGCTCACCATCGGCAACCTCAACGACGCGCACAACGAGTTCTCCGACGCCGCGTGGTCGCCGATGATGCAGGGCCGCTGGATGTCGGATTTCGCCATCGAGAATCTCTCGGCGTTCGCATCCGCAGGCACACTCAAGGACCCTGACGACCTCGTGCGGTCGTACCTCTACGGCGCCATCGCCTACGACCGCATCGCCGACTGGTACGAGGACGCCGTCGTGGGGTCGGACCACATGGACGCCGCGCCGCCGGTGGGTGAGGCGAACATGTACACCCTCTACGACACGGCCATGAGCTTCGTGAACACGGGTCTATCCCTGGCTCAGGCCGAGAACAACCCGGAGCGCGTGCTCGAGTTCACGGCCATGAAGGCGCAGGTCGCGTTCCATGACGCAGTGTGGCACATGCTGCACCCCAACGGCTCGCCGGTGGGGGGCAATGGGCCCGCGGACCCGCTCGTGAACGACGCGACGGCGACCGCGGCGGCCCAAGCCTTCTTCGCGTTGAATCCGGCGCCTGACTGGACGTACCGGTTCACGTACAGCTCCACGACGGTCGAGAACAACCTGGCGACGGTCACCAACGAGGATATCTACACGATCCTCTCGCCGACCGTCGCGGTCATGGATCAGTCGGGGAAACACCCGATGGCCCCATGGTCGGCCGTCAACGATCCCATCGACGGTATCCCGGCTCCGTCGTTGGTGGAGGGCATCCAGGAGTTCACCAACGGTGGTTTCTACTCGCCGCTCACGGTGATCTCCGCGCGCGAGATGCATCTCATCCTCGCGGAGGCCGCGCTCGCGCAAGGCGACAATGCGACGTTCACGGCGCAGATCAACGACGTACGGTCGTTGTACTCCAGTCTGTCGCCGTACAGCGGCCAGATTCCGGCTCAGCAGATGCTGATCCACGAGCGGCTCACCAACATGTTCCTGCAGGGCTTCCGCCTCGCGGATCTGTACCGCTTCGGTATCAAGTCGCCGGATTGGCTGCCGACGACGGCCGCGTACACGAACGCCGGTGAGTTCTTCCCCATCGCGTACGTCGAGCAGCTCTCCAACTGCCATATCGCCGGCACCTGCTAGCGTAGGCACACCTGCGGTCTCCACGACCGCAGGCACGCGTTAAAGCGGCCCCGGAGCCGGCACGGTCCGGGGCCGCTCCACGTGCAGGACCTCCGGAAACCGCGCCGCACCCCGGTGCCACTGCAAGAGTCCTGGACCTGCTTCGTATCTTGAGGACGTCGGGGTGGGCCACGTCCCGCACGGGGTGCGGGGGGCCGGACGCCCCCCGGGCCCGGGAGGAGCACATGCGTCGTATCGTCCTTTCGACCCTCCTCACAGGCGCCCTTCTGGGCGTCACCGGCGGCGCGCTGGCCGCGCAGCAGGTGGTGGGCCGCGTCATCAACACCACCAGCATGACCGCTCTCGCCGGCGCCAAGGTCACCGTCGTCGGTTCGAAGCGCTCCGCTGTCACCGATCACGAGGGCTTCTTCACCCTGAAGTGCCTGCCCACGGGGAAGCTGTCGATCCGGGTGGAGAAGGCAGGCTTCGTGGGCATGGTGGAGGAAGTGGACGTCGAGCCCGACGCCGTCACCCTGGTGCGGTTCGAGGTGCCCGCCGTAGGTGCCTTCCTGGACGAGCTCACCGCGGTCGTTCACCGCAAGCGCGCCGGCGACGACCAGGGGGAGGCCGTGGTGCAGGGTGGCAGCCACGACAACCGGTATCAGACCGCCTTGGACCTCCTGACCTATCGGATTCCCGGGGTCGTGGTGACGCCGGACGGCGGCGCCCCCGGCCACGGCTTTCGGGTGCTCATCCGGGGGGTGTCGTCCCTGAGCCTCAGCAACGAGCCCGCTGTCTACGTGGACGGTGTCCGCACGCATTCGGTGGATGAGCTCCGGAACATCCCCGCCAACGACGTGGAGAGGATCCGCGTGCTTCGGGGTGCTGCGTCCTCTACGCTCTACCCGGACGGTGCCAACGGCGTGATCCTCATCGAGACCCGCGGCGGACCCTCGGGGAAAGGGAACGCGCCCTAGTGTGATGTGGCGCGAGTTCGTTGGCATTCGGGTGTCGCGATCGCGCGTCTACCGCGCGGTACCGTCCGCCCGAGGCTCGACCGCCGGTGAGGGTCAGCGGAAGATCATATAGGCCGCGAGCAGGAAGCCGGCGACGATGGCGAGGTGCTTCATGATCGATCCATCGGTCGCGGAACGTGGAGGGCGACGCGTCCACACGATGATCGCCCCGCAGGGGCTGGTCCCGAATCGAGCGGGAAGCTCCACTCCCCGGTAGACCTCGATGGCCTCCACGTCCACGGGCGTGACCAATTCGTCGAGTGAGACGGAGGACACGGTGCGCACGCCGTCGATCCAGAGGTCGGGCCGACACCCCCCCCGAAGGCGGATGTCTGCGCCGTACACGGAGGGACCCACCGAGGCACCGGGCATCATGTGGAAGAGGTCGGAAACGTAGCGCGGGTGGGATTCCTCGACCTGCTGGCGGGTGATGAAGAACCCGGCCACGGTCTTGCGACGTCGCTCGAAGCCCTCGAGGCCCGAAGGAGACGGCCGGCGCACGACCACCTGGATGGGCTCCAGGGGGATCGGTGAAGCCGACAGCTCCGCGAGGATGGTCACGTCGCGGCCGGCATCCACGTGGACCGTATCCCTGCGGCCGAGGTAGCCCAGGAGCTCCACCTCCAGCGCATACGAGCCGGGCGGGACGTCGCGGAAGAGGAAGTCGCCACTCCGGTCGGTGACCCTCGTTCCGACGCCCCGCGTGCCCCCGGGTCCCGAGGCCAGGGACACGATGGCTTCCGCCAGAGGCGCGCCGGTGCCGTGCTCCACCACCGTGCCGTGCACCGTGGCGAGGGTGTCGCCGACCGACGTGCCTCCTGCCGGGTGCGCCCGGGCCGCTTCCTGAACCCCGGAGACCGCGGGGACCCCTGGGACGGCGCACACGGCCAGCGCCGCGCACACGCGCGCAGCTCCGCAGAACATCGTCTTGGCTGCCCGCCGCATGGAGTGATCCCTTCCGGAGGACGTCTCATCCGTCGAACGTCCGGCTTCGCAGGCTGCAAGCTACAACCGTCTTATACCGAAACGGGGCGGTCTCCACCAGGCTGCGCCGACCGGAGCCCCAATGCCCGCAGTCGTTGCACGAGCGCCGCTGGCTCCACCGTAGCCGGCGCTGGGCTCCACCCTCGCTGCGGCTGGCGCCACCGTGGCTGGCGCTGGGCTCCACCGTCGCTACCCCCGGCTCGCCCATCGCCAGGCGCTGGCTGGGAACATAAATCGGTCTTATTCTTATATCTTCTTATGTTCATATTCTAATGTTTTCCGGTCCGCCCTCGCGGGCCGCTCAACGGGAACACAACCATGAAGCTGCGCACCTCCCTGCTGCCGCTCGTCGCACTCCTCGCCTTCGCCTCCCCCGCCTTCGCACAGCAGGCCCCGGGCTTCTGGACCACGCCCGCCATCAAGGGGATCGGCCCGGTCCACGTCTGGCCCCAGGCGACGCTCCGCCCCAGCGCCACCGCCACCTACAAGGCGGTCTTCGACGTGACGAGGGCGGGCGATGCGAGGAAGATCAATCCGGGCCTCGACCACATCGCGCGCGCGGTGAACGTCTTCGCCGCCGCAGGCGTGCCCCTCACCCACCTGAAGTTCACGGTGATCGTCCACGGCCCCGCCACGCCGGTCGTGCTGGACGAGAAGAGCTTCCAGGCCAAGTTCGGCCACGCCAACCCCGACCTCGCGGTCATCGAGGCCCTGAAGAAGGCGGGCGTTCAGCTCCTGGTGTGCGGCAATGCCCTCGGCGACATGGGGTACACGCCATCCGAGGTGAACCCCGACGTCAAGGTGGCGCTCTCGGCGTTGTCCACCCTGATCATCCTGCAGGACCAGGGATACGCACTGCTCACCATGTGACCCGACCCCAGGAACGATCATGCGACGGCATTACACACCGCTCGTCTCACTGATGGTGGTGCTGGCCGCGGCCACCGGGTGCGGGCCCCGGCCCATCGACCAGACGAACAGCGCCGACCAGGCCAGCGCCGCCGGGCGGGCGAGCGCCTCCGGCAAACCGGCGGCGCGCCCGGCCTTCGACGAGGCACTCTACCCCCCCTGGTCCAAGGGCGAGAACGATCCGGCCCTGGAGAAGGGGCTCGAGTTCACCGTTCCCGAGGTGGAGAACCTGCCGGACTTCCACGGCAGTCTCGACAACCCACAGCTCGTGATCTTCGTGGGCGGGAACTACTACTTCGCCATGGCGCCGCTCGTGAAGGCCTTCGAGGCCGAGCACCCCGATCTGCGCGGGAAGCTCTACTATGTGACGATCCCGCCCGGTCTCCTGACGAAGATCATGGAGGCCGGCAACACGGTGACCGTCGGGAACATGACCTGGACCATCGCGCCCGACATCTACGCCGCGGGCCTCAAGCGCGTGGACGAGCAGATCGCCGCCGGCCAGCTCGTGGGCCCCGCGACGCGGTATGTGACCAACGACCTCACCATCATGGTCCCCAAGGGCAACCCCGCGGGCATCAAGACGGTCGCCGATCTCGGCAAGCCCGACGTCCGGCTCGTCATGCCCAACCCGGCGTGGGAGGGGATCGCCCGGCAGGTGCAGATCACCCTGCGCAAGGCGGGCGGCGACTCCCTGGAGCAGACGGTCTACGGGACCAAGGTCGAGGACGGCCGGACGATCCTGACCCATATCCATCACCGGCAGTCACCTCTATATCTGATGCAGGGGAAGGCGGACGCCGGCATCACCTGGAAGTCGGAGGCGATCTTCCAGGAAGAGGCGGGACACCCGATCTCGCACGTCGACATCCCGCCGGATCTGAACACCACGGCGGTGTACGCCGCGGCCATGGTCAAGGGCGCCCGGCATCCGGCGGCGGCACGGGCGTGGCTCGAGTTCCTGACCTCCGCCACGGCGCTCGAGATCTTCGAACGCTACGGGTTCAAGCCGGCACCGGCGCCGTAGCTTCCATCGCCCTTCGGATACTCCCAACGCGAGGGGGAGACGTGCTCGGACACAACGCGAACCACCGTCGCCTGTGGGGTCTCGTGGCGATGGCCGTTCTCGCCGTACCCATCCGGGCGACGGCACAGACCACGTCACCGGGCCAGGACGCCGCCGGCGTCACGCGCAGCGGAAACGGTCGCGGGGCACCCGCCTGCGTGACCTGCCACGGCCCCCGACTGCTGGGGGACCCGGCGCTGGCTTCCCCGCGCCTCGCAGGGCAGAGCGCTCCCTACATCGCGGCGCAGCTCGAGGCGCTGGCCAGCGGCGCCCGGCAGAACGCCCTCATGCTGCCCGTCGCGAAGGCGCTCTCGCCCGCGGAGCGCGAGGCCCTGGCGACCTACCTGAGCGGCCTTCCGGTGGAGCCGGACCCGACGCCGGACACGCTGGCGGCACACGCCGACTCCGCGACCCTCCGAGCGGGCGAGGCGCTGGCCACACGCGGGCGCTGGTCCGACTCTCTCCCCGCCTGCGACCGCTGTCACGGACCCGGCGGCATCGGCGTCGGGACCGCCTTTCCGCCGCTGGCGGGTCAGCCCGCACAGTATCTGATGAACCAGCTCGACGCGTGGCGGCAGGGAACGCGTCCGCCCGGCCCCCTCGACCTGATGTCCACCCTCGCCAAGCGAATGTCCCGGGCCGACGTCGCCGCCGTGGCGGCGTACTACGCGCTCCAGCCGCCCACGCTCGCGCCTCGCAAGGGGAATCGGCCATGACGGCCATGAAGACCTCCACGGCGACCACCCTCGCGGTGGCGGCGCTGGCCGCCGTGGCCGGTGCGGCCATCACGTACTGGAGCACACGGCCGGCCGCTCCACCCGCCGCTGCCCCCGTCGGGGAGATCGCCGCATCCGGCGCGGGACCCACCGCACCTGCCGCACAGGAACCCGCATTCGCGCCGCCACCGGACTCCGCCATCCCCGACGATGAGTTCGGCCGGGAGGTCCGACTGGGCCAGCGCATCTTCAACGAGACGGCCAGGTATGCACCGCGATACACGGGCAACGTGCTGAGCTGCACCAACTGCCACATCGATGCCGGCCGGCTCGCGGACTCGTCCCCGCTCTGGGCCGCGTACGTCAACTTCCCGGCATACCGCAGCAAGAACGAGCACGTGAACACGTTCGAGGAGCGCATGCAGGGGTGCTTCCGCTTCAGCATGAACGGGAAGGCGCCGCCGATGGGTGACTCGGTGCTGGTGGCGCTGGAGAGCTACGCCTTCTGGCTCAGCACCGGCGCGCCCGTCAACAAGCCCATGGCGGGACGCGGATACCCCAAGCTGTCGAAACCCGCGGAGGCCCCCGACTACGGCCGCGGCGCCAACGTGTTCGCCGAGCACTGCGCGCTCTGCCACGGCACCGACGGCCAGGGACAGCGCGCCGGCGGCACACAGGTCTTCCCACCGCTCTGGGGGCCGGAGTCGTTCAACTGGGGCGCGGGGATGGGCGGCATCGACAAGGCCGCGGGCTTCATCAAGGCCAACATGCCCCTCGGCCTCGGCGGCACCCTGAGCGATCAGGACGCCTGGGACGTCGCGCTCTTCATGGACAGCCACGAGCGCCCGCAGGATCCACGCTTCAAGGGCACGGTGGCGAACACCCGAAAGCTGTACCACGACTCTCCCATGTCCATGTACGGCAAGCGGGTGAACGGGGTGCTGCTCGGCGAGCACTCGGTGCCGCCGGGTGGGAGCACGCGCGGGCGCATCACGCCTTCTGGAGGATGACCTCGCGGAACGGCTTTCCGCAGGGGCTCGCGACATCCTCCGTGGCGACAGGGACGAGGGACGCCACTCGGTGGGCGACGTCGACGAACGCGCGCGGATCGCGAAGGAACATGATCGGGACGATGGCCTCCATGGCGGTCACGCCGGTGTTCGTCATATGGCCCTGCTCCGACGGCTGCTGGAGAAGCACTGCCAGGTGCCCCTTCCGGGCGAGGTGGGAGGCGACGGTGATCAGGGCGGGCTCCAGGTCCACGTACTCGAAGAACAGCGGACCATAGGCCATATCGAAACGCGCCGCGTCCCTGAATCCTTCCGGGAAGCTGCACCGTTCCGTCCGCAACATTCCCAGCGCCGCGAAGCGGTCACGCAGCGTTGCGAGGTACTCGCCATTGACGTCGACAGCCAGGATGTCCCGTAGCCTCGAAGCCCGAGCGCTCTCCAGACCGTTGCCGATGCCCGCCCCCAGGTAGAGGAGCGATTCCGGCTCGAACCTCTCCAGACACCGTGACAGGTGTTGCCGGATCATCTCGCCCTGTCGCACCGACTCGTGCTCCATGTGCCTCTCGTAGGCGGCGGTCGGCACGGTAACCCAGGGATTGTCCATTGGCTTCGTCATCGCGACGGATTCAGGGCGCCGGACATCCCTTGTCGAACACCACCCGCCAGTGGCCGTCGCTCTCCAGCCTCCAGACGGAGTTGAAGGTGCCGATGCGCTTCCCCGCGGCGTCGAAGACCGGGCCCGTGCTCAGGGCCAGCTTCCCGGAGGCGAGCACCTCGACGGACTCGGGCCGCCACGAGAACGGCGCCTCCGGACCGTCGAAGTAGCGACTCCAGCCGGCGGTGACCTCCGCTCTCCCGCGGAGAGTCCGATCGCCGAAGAAGACCGCCTCCTCCGAGACGAAGCCGGCAAAGGCCTCGGCGTCGCGATCCGCCATGGTCCTGGCGAAGGCGAGCTCGGCCTGCATCACCTGGCGCTGCAGAGGTGTGGCCGCCTCCTGCGCGCCCCCGAACGTGGGGGTGCCGGCGAACGCGAGGACTGCCGTCAGGGCGAGGAGGCGGAGAGGGAGGTTCAGGAGCTTCATGGGACGTCCCCTGACGCGTGTTGTGAGTGGGACGTTCTACGGCCGTCGCGCGGGACTGTTACAGCGCCGCCGGCGTCACCCCCCGCCGCTCGACCCGCCCACCGTCTTCTCGATGCGGATCGGCTCCGGATAGCTGATGGGCCCCAGGGACGTCTGGATGGAAGGCGTGGCGTCCAGGCGCACCGTGTGGGCCCCGCCTTCCCCGGTCGTGGCCGCCAGGGCCAGGTCCACCATCTCGTGCAGCTGGTCGTGGAAGAACTGGAGCAGGTCGAGCTGCACCGGCACCTCGACGGTCACCGGCTGGCCGGGAGGGAGCACGTACTCCTTCTCGACCTCGCCGCTCACGGTCTTCTGGTCGTCCAGGAACAGGGTCCAGTCGAGCTTGAGCAGACGGGCCTGCACGTTGTCCGCGGGGTTGGATGCCTGGACCTGGAGCACGGTGTGGAAGGGGAGCGTGCCCTGGGCGAGGGCGGCGCCGACGCGCGCGAGCTGGAGCGGCGACAGGTCCGAGTAGCTCCGCATCGATTGGATGGGGACCCCGGCCAGGCTGCTCCCGGACGTGCCGGCCAGGGAGAAGTCCACCCGGCGCAGCGCCGTGAGCTGCTTGAGGGTGGCGCATCCGCTCAGCCCGGCGAGGACGCAGAGGGCGACGATGGCGCGGACGTGTCTCCTGGAGGCTCCTGAACGTTCCATGAACGATCCCTTCGAGTAGGGCCGCTTGTGGGGGGGGGCCGCACCATCAACCTATAGCTCCGCCCTCAGGGCAACCGCCAGATGTTCAGCGTCCCGCTCGTGCCGTGCTGGTTCGCGTTCCCTTCCGGAAGCGCGATCCTCCCGTCCACCACGATGGGGCTGTTCCAGTGCCCGCCGCCGCACGGGAGCGTCGCGACGGCCTGGCCCGTCTCGGCCTCGTAGACCTGGAGGCCGCCTCCCGGGTCGTACACGTAGAGGAGACCGCCGGCGACCACCGGGCTGGTGCCGGGGCTCGAGCTCTGCCACGCGGACACGAGTCGGCCGCCGCTCAGCTTCCAGGCCTGCGTACCGCTGTTGTCCGCGACGAACAGCCATGTGGTGCCCCCGGAGTGCAGCACGGCGGGCGCCGTGAACAGATCGTTCCCCGACGGCGTGGACACGACCTGGGTCTCGCCGCCCTGGTGGGCGGTCGTGCCTTGCATGGTCTTCCAGTCCAGGAGGCGGATCTTGCCGTCCTTGCCGCCCTGCGCGACGAGACCGCCGCCCAGCAGCACCGGCGAGGTGGAGCCCAGGTCCGCGTCCGACGCGTTGAGCTGCGCGGTGTTCGTCGGCGTGTAGTTGCCCACCAGGCGCGTCGCGTCCGGATCCAGCTCGAGCGCCGCGTCACCCCAGTACGTGTTGCCGTCCCAGAGGCCGTTGCCCGTGGCGACGAAGATGTCCCCGCTCACCGAGTCTATCACCGCTCCGGCGCGGCCCCAGATCGCCGAGTCGCTCTCCGGGCACGACGTCGGGTCGATGAGCCCCGCCCGGTCGCTGCAGAGCGAGTTCCACACGTGCAGCAGCGCGCCGCCGGCCGCGTCCAGGATGGCGACGTGTCCCTGGTAGGGCGGCGCATCGCCGATGTAGCCGCCGGTGGTGGCGATGACGTGGCCATCGAAGAAGTTGAGCGCCGAGGCGATCTTCTCCCGCGTCGGCAGCTCGGTGATCGCCGTGCTCCACACCACGTGGCCGTCGTTCACGGCGAGCTTCTGGATGTGGCCGTCGGGTGAGGCCGCGTACAGGTACTGCCGGTCCGGGTCGGCCACCGGCGTCGCCGTGGTGATGCGGTACGATCCCGCCCAGCCGGCGTAGCCCGGAGGCGTGTAGCGCCAGAGCACGGTGCCGCTGTCGGCGTCCACGGCCAGCGTCTTGCCGTACGTGGTCGTGACGAAGAAGACGTCGTGGGTGCCGCCTCCCACGACGGCGCCGTGCAGGTAGATCGCGGACGCGTCCACCGTGCCGTCGAGGGTCACCTGCTGGCGCACCAGCGAGTCGACATTGGCGGCGGTGATGCCCGTGGAGTCCGCGGAGGCGTTGGAGCGGCCGACGTCCCATCCGAAGCGCGTCCAGTCGTACCCGAGGCCGGCTCGACGGGAGCCCCCGGAGGTCGTGTCCTGGGGCTGGGTACCCGCCCTCGGGCCTACGCCGTTGCACCCGGCGACGGCCAGCGCGAGGACGAGGCAGGCGCCCGCCCGCGACCGGAGGCGCACCGTGCCGGACGGCTCCGCGCTCGGGACGACACCTCCACCACCTCCTCCTCGTGGACGATTCGACATGGTCCCATCTCCTGCGGGGCGCGTTGCGAGTCGGGGCTCATACCGCGGCCCACCGGGGCGGTTCCGTGGCGCAACCGCATGGCGCTGCTTGCCGGCATCGACCCGCTCGGACGGCACCGTGAGCGGCCACACCCATTCGGCCCACCAGCAACGAGCTCAATCCGACGGAGTCAACAGCCGCCGGAACGGCAGAAAGTCCCACAGGGGCTGGAGGTCCTCATTCTCGTAGAGCGCATCCACATATATGCCCTGCGCGATGCCATCTCTGAGCAGCGCCGTGGCGCGTTCCTTCTCTCCGAGCCGGGCGGCGATGGCGGCGCGCCAGTAGAGATGTCTTCCGTGGGCGTAGGGATTGGCCCAGGCGGCGAGCCGGTCATCCACGCGGCGAGCTTCGGCCGCGTGGCCCGCGGCGGCGAGGGCCAGCCCAAGCGTGCCCAGGTAGTCCACCGACCGCGATTCCTCGGCGACGAGCTGCCGGAGCAGCACCACGGCCGAGTCGGGCTGCCCGAGGGACAATCGGGTCTGCGCCATGCCGTAGCGGTAGTCGGTGCTGCCGGCGTTCGTGTGGTACCAGTCCAGGGCACGCCGGAGGGTCCCGTCCGCTGCGGCCGGATGGCCGTGGAAGCGGAGCTCGCCGGCGAGCTGGAGCAGGAGGCGGCCGGGGGAGGGGCCGCCCTGTGCGCCGCGGGTGACCCCCCGATCGGCATAGGCCTTAGCCCGCTCCACATGCCCCATGCCGATCAGGGCCCGGGCCTGCCAGAAGCTCGGCTCCGGCCGATCCGGGAAGCGCTCCGCAGCTTCCGTGGCGGCCTCGAGCTCGCCGCCATAGTCATGCAGCTCGTGGAGAGCGGCGGTCAATGCCCGATGATAGCCGATCCACTGGCTGCGGGGCGGCCCCGTCTCCGGCTCGGTGCGCAGGGTCGCGACCGCCTCCCGAAGGCGGTTCGTGTGGAGGGCGAACTCCCCGAGCACGAGGCGGCCCTCGCTGCTCGGCTGGCGAAGGTAACCCTCTCGGGCGATCCGGTAGGCGCCCTCGTTGTCGCCTCGGACCTGGGCCTCCAGGAAGTCCAGCGTCCCTGGCCAGGCAAGGGCGGCTCGGTGCGCTTCCAGACCACGCAGGACACTGTCCTCCCGGGCAAGCTGGCCCAGATTCCAGAACGCGCTCGCGATCCAGATCGCCGGCGCAGTGAAGTTCGAGTCGGCCGCCCGTGCCCGGTCGAGCTCCCGTATCGCTTCCCGGAAGCGGTGCTGGAAGCCCAACTTCACGCCTGCGACGTATGCGAGGTACGCGTCGTACGTGGGCGGGTGAGCGTCGGTGACGGTGATGAGTCCGCGCAATGGAGTCCCGAGTCGGAGCGCCAGCCGCCCCATGATCTGCCGGCGGATGGGGCCGAGGGCCCGCATCGGCTCCGCCTGAGGGGTGCGGGCGGACTCGAAGACGTCCAGGACCTTCCCGCGCACCGGGTCCACGAGCTGCGAGCGCAGCTCGAGGGTGTCACCCAAGCGGACGATCGAGCCGGTCACGACGAGCCCGGCGCCGGTTCGGCGGGCGATCCAGCGTGGCCGGTCCAGCCCCGCGTTCGGCTCCGCCAGGGCGGCCCGGACCGTGGCCAGCGACACCGGATGGATGGTGTCGATGGCGGCGAGGCCTCCGCTGATCCAGTCCGCGGCGGCCACTCCCAGGGGGTCGAGCGACGTGCTCCCCGTCAGATTCTCGAAGGGCAGCACCGCCACCCGGTTGGGGACGGTGTCGCCGCGATTGGCGCGGACAACCACCAGCGCCAGGATTGCGGCTCCGGCCACGGCCGCCTCGACCGCCCACCGTCGGATGCGGCGGGCGGCACGTCGCTCCGAGGCTCCGGGCGGGGCAAGGGTGCGGGTGGGGTGGTCGATGTCGGGCGTCTTTGAACCGCTCTCCTCCTCGACACCCGGCTCTTCCGGCTTCCCCCTCTGGTTGGCGGCCTCCGGCTCCTGCGCCTCGACCGCCGGGCTGAGCGTTCCCGCGCGCACTGCCTCCATCACGGCCACCGTCTCCCGAGCCGGCGCGACTTCCAGCTCCTCGGCCAGGACGGTCGCGAACTTGTCGAAGAAGCGCAGCGCCGCCGCCCGGTCGCCCGCCGCGGCCAGCGCCCGGATGAAATCACGGACGGGACTCTCGTCCGTGGGCACCAGCCGCAGTGCTCGCTGCCCTGCCCGCTCCGCGTCCACCAGATGTCCTTCCTCGATGCGCACGCGCGCCAGCGCCCACGCCGCTCCGGCGGCCAGCTCGCGGAGCCGCTCCCGCTCGTCATCGAGCCAGGTCTCGAATGCCGGCGCATCGGAAACGTGGAAGCCGGCCAGCAGCCCACCTCGGTACAGCGCCACCGCATCGGCCCACCGCCGCTCGGCGGCCGCCCGCTCGAATTCGACGACGTCGCAACGGATCCGGCTCCGGTCCACGCCCACTTCGTCGGCGCCACGGACCTGAACCACGGGCTCGGGGAGCATGCGGCGGAGGAAGAACAGGCTCTGCGAGAGGGCTTTGCGGGCGCGATGCTCATCGAGCTCCGGCCAGAGCAGCGCCACCAGGGTGTCCCGACGCTGGAACCTCCGGGGCCGCGCAAGGGCGAGGTAGAGCAGGAGGGCGAGGCGTTTCGGCTGGGCAAGGACCGGCCGCGTGTCGCCACCGTCGGCGCGCAGGTCCACGGGACCGAAGGCATGGAGCTCGAGCATCCTCAGCTCCTACAGGTGGTCATACCGAAGTGACCGCCAGGTGAACCGAGCGTGTCAGCCGGGCGAACCCGGCTCCCCACCCTGGGCGCATAAGGTAAAGTCGGCGGACCGACCCTACAACGATCCGCCGAGCGAGCACCTCACGTGGGAGGAGGACCACATCATGAACATATCGTCTCTGACACCGGGGCTGCTGCTCCTCGTGCCGCTTGTCCTGGCCGGCTGCACCGGCGACGACTCCACCAGCGTCGTGGCGGCGGGGGTGCCCCCAGGGCCGGCGTCAGCCATGGCGACGTTCGCACGAGCGGGCGCGGACGCAGCCGTCGTCGAGCGCGTGGCAGACATGTACAACACGGGCATGAACGGAGGCGGGTGGGCGATCGCCGACGAAATCTACGCGCCGAACTACGTCCCCCACGTCCCCGGCTTTCCGCAGATGAAGGATCTCGCGAGCGCGATCGCGGAGCTCAACGCCGAGACCATGACGCTCAGCGACTACCACTTGGTGCTCGACGACGTCTTCGGTGCCGGCGACGAGATCGTGGCCCGGTTCACCGCAACGGCGAAGTGGATCTGGCAGGTGCCTGAGGCCAGGCCATACGTAAACCCGGGGATCATCATCTTCCGCTTCGAGAATGGGAAGATCGCGGAGGAGTGGTGGGAGTTCGACCTCCTCGGCGTGCAGGAACAGGTCGGATTCGTTCCCCCCACCCCCACCCGATCCGGGTACGGTTGGAGCCCCAGCTCAACCGTCACCGGAGATCCCGGGATCCCGGGGCAGAACGCGAGCCTGGTGCGTCGCGCCGCCCAGATGATGAGCACCGGTAACCTCGTGCTGGCCGAACACGTGCTTTCACCGGCGTTCCTCTACCACGATCCGGCCGTTCCGCCGGCGACCGACCGGACCAGCTTCGAGCAGGTCGTGGTCGCCCCGCTGCGCACCGCTTTCCCGGATGTCCACGTGACGATCGAGGACGTGGTCGCGAACGGCGATCGCGTCGCCGTCCGTTTGACGTTCCAAGGCACGCAGCTGCAGCCGTTCGGCGGCATCCCCACGACGGGCAGACGCGTGGAATGGACGGGCAGCGCCATCTACCGCATTGCCGACAAGAAGATCGTGGAGGCGTGGTCGGCGTGGGACGCGGGAGGCCTCCTGACCCAGTTGATGGCCCCATGACGACCCGGTGCGCCGCCCGGCCCAGCCGGGCGGCGCAGTCGTGGCGTTTCGGCCCCTCACCAATGCAGAGTATACGGTTTGCGCATACCTGCTGTTCGATAGACATTGGGGATCGAACGGGGGCTTCAGCTCCCGGACCTGCCCACCGGATCCTCGAACGGGGGCAGCCATGCCCGAGCTTCTCGACCGTCTCCGGGCCGCGCTCGCCGACCCTCGCACCTGCTCGCGGCCCAGCCCAGCGTGACTTCATGCTGGACCAGACGTCGAGCTTTGACCCCGCCGACCCCGAGCCCATGCCCGACCACGCTTCGCGCGGTGCCCTCCAGTTCGACCAGTCTCTGCCCGACGACTTCGACGACTGAGAACGGCTCCACCCCGGGCACCCCACCCCGCTCCGGCCGTGCTCGACGCGTATCGCTATTTCCGTCCGGACGCCCACTGGGCCGTGTGGGCCTCCCGGGCCACCAAAGCGGCGTCGATAGTCCTGACGCTGGCCGCCCGCTAGCTTCGGCACCGCGACCGCGGGCAGGAGGCCCCGGCCCGGCCCGTAGCGGAAGTGGACGAGATGGCCCTTCCCACCGCATCATGTCGCCATGAGTGATCCGTCCCCTCCCGTCGATGACCCCGAGAGCATCGGCCCGTACCGCATCCTTGGCGTGCTCGGCGAGGGTGGGATGGGGGTGGTGTACGAGGCCGAGCAGACGGTGCCGGTGCGCCGCCGCGTGGCGCTCAAGGTGATGAAGCAGGGGATGGACACGCGTCAGGTGGTCGCCCGATTCGAGGCCGAGCGTCAGGCGCTGGCGGTGATGCACCATCCCGGGATCGCCCAGGTGTACGACGGCGGCGCCAGCGGGACGGGTCGACCCTACTTCGCGATGGAGCTGGTACGGGGCACGCCCCTCACCACCTACTGCGACACGCACAACCTGGCACTCGCCGAGCGGCTCGCTCTCTTCATCAAGGTCTGCGACGCGATCCAGCACGCCCATCAGAAGGGCGTGATCCATCGGGACCTCAAACCGTCCAACATCCTCGTGACGGAGGTCGACGGAGAGGCCGCGCCGAAGGTGATCGACTTCGGCGTCGCCAAGGCGATCGGCTTCCGACTCACCGAGGAGACGATGGTGACCTCGTTCGGCGCGGCCCTGGGGACGCTCGCGTACATGAGCCCCGAGCAGGCGGAGATGTCGCTCTCGGACGTGGACACGCGAGCCGACATCTACAGTCTCGGTGTCGTCCTGTACGAGCTGTTGGTGGGAGAGCTGCCGATCGACCCCGCGAAGGTCGGCATCCAGCGCTTTCTGCTCGACCTGGTCGGCGGCGCGACCGACACACCGCGGCCCAGCCGCATCCGACGGGTGCTCAAGGGCGATCTCGATTGGATCGTGCTCAGGGCGTTGGAGCGCGACCGCGACCGGCGTTACGAGAGCGCCAGCGCCCTCGGCGACGATCTGCGGCACTACCTGGCGCACGAGCCGGTGGCGGCGCGGCCGCCGACGCCGGCGTATCGGTTCGGGCGGTTTGCGCGCCGCAATCGCGTCGCGGTGGTCGCCGGCACGGCCGTGGTGGTGGCATTGATGAGCGGACTGGTGGCGGCGACGGTGGGATTCGTCCGCGCATCGCGCGCCGAGCGCACCGCGCGGACGGAGGCGGCGACGGCCAAGCAAGTCTCGGACTTCATGACCAACCTCTTCGACGTGGCCGATCCGGGCGCAGCCGGTGGGCAGCACTTGAGTGCCGTGGATATCCTCGACAACGGCGCCAAGCGGATCCGAAACGAGCTGAAGGATCAACCGCTTGTTCGGGCGCGCCTGATGATCAGCATCGCCCATGCGTACCGGACGATCGGCGAGCTGACCCGTGCGACCCCGCTCGCGGAGGAGGCGGTGCGGTTGTTCGATTCGCTACCCGACGCGCCGCCGTTGGATGTCGCGTCGGCAAAGGGCGATCTGGCCGTCATGCTCGCGGACGCGGGCGGCGGGCCCCGCGTAGAGCGACTCGACCGCGAGGCACTGGCCACGTTCGATCACCAGCTGGGTGACACATGGGACGTGCGCAGCGCGAGCATCGCGGCGGGCCTCGCCTTCGAGCTGAACCGGCAGCTCCGGCACGCCGAAGCGGACAGCATCCTCACCGAGATGCTCGCCCGTCACCGCGGCCTCGGCGACGACGCCGGTATCGCCGACGTGTGGAACGAGTCGTGTCGCACCCGGATGTTCTTGAATGAGCTGGACAGCGCCCTCGCGGCGTGCGACTCCGGGCTCGCCGTCAGCGGGCGGCTCTACCCGGGGCCGAACTGGGTCACCTCGAACGCGCTGCAGTACCTCGCTCTGGTGCAGCGGCAGCGGGGGAAGTACGACTCCGCGCTGGCGGCGTTCCGCAAGACGCTCGCCATGCGCCAGGACCTCTACGGCGGCCGATCGCACGTGCTCTTCGCGTTCACCGCCCGAGACATGGCGGTCACGTTCGAGCAGGCCGGCGTCATGGACTCGGCGCTGGCGTACGCGCGCACGGCGGCGACGGTCGCGCGGACGGCGTTTCCGGACGGCAGCCTCTACCGACAGGATATGCTGACGTCATACGCCCACATGCTCAATCGTATCGGCGATCACGCGACTGCGCTCACGGTCACCCGCGAAGCGCTCGTGGACGTCGAACGATACGCCCGATCCCACCGCTCGGACCCGGAGGCGGCCATTGAGTGGCTGGCGGGTCGCGCCCGCTACGCGGCGACGGCTCGCGCGGCCGGACACGCCGTGGAGGCTCGCGCGGCCGCCGCGCGCAGCCTGACGATCGTGGACTCTCTCGCTCGGCGAGCGCCGCAGGACCGCACCACCGCGCTCGACCTGAACGCGCTGTGCTGGTGGGGAAGTCTCGCCGGCGGCGCCCGGCAGGTGCTCGCAACGTGCGATGCGGCGGTCCAGGCCGCCGACGCAGATACGCGCACACGTATCTTCGACAGCCGCGGGGTGGCGCGCGCCCTCGCCGGAGACGACGCCGGCGCCATCGAAGACTTCGAGGCCTACATCGCGGGCTCGACCGACGCGGGCGCCAAGGCCGAGCGGGAGGGCTGGGTCACTGATCTGAAGGCGGGGCGGAATCCCCTCTCAACGGACGTGCTGGGCCGGCTCATGGGCGTCGAGTGACCGCGCGGGTCCTGGTCGGCGCGCTGCTGCTCCTCACCGGGGGCGCGATGGGGTGGTGGATCGCCGTGCGGGCCCGGCGACCGCCGGCCACTCCGCCGTCCGGCGACGCCGGCCGCACCCGGTTCTTCGGCAACATCGTGCACGAGTTGCGGACGCCGCTGACGCTCGTACTCGGACAGATCGACGCCGCCCTCACCGAGACGGACCCGGCCAAGCGCTCGCACCAGCTACGCGTAGCGCAGCGGAGCGCGCGGCGGATAGAGAGATTGGCGGAGCAGGCGCTGGCGTTGACGCGGCTCGATGCCGGCGCGCTGCGTCCAACGGTGCGGGACCTGGAGGTGACGTCCTTCCTCGAGTCGCTGGTGATGTCGTTCGAGGAGCTGGCCGAGCGGAAGGGCGTCCTGCTCGAGTTCGTGGCTCGGCCGCGGCAGGTGATGGGACGCCTCGATGCCGATCACCTCACGACGATCGTTTCCAACCTCGTCTCCAACGCGTTCAAGTACACGCCCGCCGGCGGGCGCGTGGGCGTCGCGGCGGAACTCCGACCGCCGGATCGTCTGGTCATCACCGTGGCCGACACGGGACCCGGAGTTCCCGCCGACCGTCGTGAGGAGGTGTTCCGCCGGTTCAGCCGGGGGCCCGACGACGACACACGCCACCCGGGTGGGGCAGGAATTGGGCTCGCGCTCGCGCGCGAGCTGGCCCGCACGGCCGGCGGCGATCTCACCCTCGACACGGTCGCGCCGCAGGGTGCGCACTTCCGCGTCACACTTCCGCTCGGCGTCACGGCTCCGGAAGCGCCCGGTGTACCCCTCGATGCCACCCGGCGCCCCGAAGTGACGGACGAGATTCTCCACCGCACCACGGCGGAAGGCGTGCAGCAGCCGTCCGATCCCCCGCTGCCGGCGATTCTCGTGGTGGACGACAACGCGGACCTGCGCGAGTGGATCGCCTCCACGCTGGCCGGAGTGGGTTTGGCGACCGGGGTGAGCGGCGCCGAGGCGGCGCTGGAGGCGGCGCAGGCGCTGGTTCCCGATCTGGTCGTCTCCGACGTGCGGATGGCGGGAATGGACGGTGTGGAGCTGTGCCGCCGGCTCCGAGCCGACGAGCGGACGAGTCACGTCCCGATCGTGCTGCTCAGCGTACGCTCCGAGGTCGAGGCGCGGCTCGGCGGCCTGGAAGCCGGAGCCGACGAGTACCTGCCCAAGCCCATCGACGCACGCGAGTTGGTGGTACGGGTCAAAGGCCTCCTCCAGAGGCACGAGGCGCTGCGTGAGCGATTCCGCGAGCGGGTCATCGTCAAACCCGCGGACGTGTCGGCGCGCTCGGTGGATCAGGCCTTCTTCGAGCGCGTGGTGGCGACGGTGGAAGACGAGATCGGCAACCCCGACTTCAGCGTGCCGGAGCTTGCCGGGGCGGTGGCGATGAGCACCTCTCAGCTCACCCGCAAGCTCCGGGCTCTCGTCGGGCAATCACCCGCCCAGCTGGTCCGTGGGATGCGCATGGAACGCGCGGCGGCACTGATCGCAGCCGACGCCGGCACCTTGGCCCAGATCGGCTACCGCGTGGGCTTCAGCGATCAGGCCCACTTCTCCCGCACCTTCAAGCGTCATTTCGGCAAGACTCCCGGACAGTACAAAGACGAGGCCGCCCGGTTGCCCGGGCGGCCTCTACCGCGCTGACGAGAGCGCCGTTCTAGCGAAGCTGCACTAACGCCAACGCGGGTTCTCGGCATCCAGCCCCTCGGCGGTGAGGGCGGTGCGGTTCGAGCCGTCCAGTCCCTGGATGTACAGGCGGTTCAGACTCCGGTCGCTGCCGGAGATGGTCCCCACGACGTCCACGGTGACGAGCTTCGTGCCGGCGGAGTTGAAGCCGCCGAGAAGCTCGTGGCCCGTCGTGGTGATCTGCGTGGGATTGGTGCCATCGACGTTCATGACCCAGACGTCCTGCGCATTGCACGTCGCATCGCCACAGTGCTGGAAGTAGATCTTGGACCCGTCGGGGCTCCACATCGGGACCGAGTTGTTCAGGGTGGAGTCGTTGGTGAGCTGCGTGAGGCCGGTGCCGTCTTGATTCACGACCCAGATGTTGCTGTTGAAGGTGATGTCGCTCTCGGAGATACGGCGGGTGGTACGTATGAACACGACCTTGGTGTTGTCCGGCGACCACATGGGCGAGTTGTCGAAAGACAGCGAGTCGCGTGCCCCGGCCGCGTTCGAGACGTTGACGGCGCCGCTGCCGTCGGCGTTCATGATGTCGACGGTCTGGGCCGGTCCGCCTATCAGAGAGGAATCCACGGTGACGAGCAACCGCATCCCGTCCGCCGACCAGCCGCTGACGCTCCACCAGTCGGTGCCGGGAGTGATTCTGGTCACGCCGGTCAGGTCGGCGTTGGCCACGTGCACCGCGTTCGTGTATTGAAGGTCACTGCTCACGGGCTCGTAGCCGCTGAACGCGACCTTGCTGCCGTCCGGGGACCATACCGGCGCCCATTGAGGCGCGATCTGTGTATGGTGGTACGTGACGCTCTTGTTCAGTGCGATCTCGTAGGCATCGAAGTCGTTGCTGTTCTCGGCGGAGCCATGGAACGAGATCATGGTGTGCGCGGGATTCCAGTCGCCCAGAGAGCTGTCGAATTCGTCCGGGCTGTCGGTGAGGCGGACCTCCGGTCCCCCACTCGCATCGATCACGTAGATATCGTTACGATCGCTCGCCGAGCGCCGTTCGAACGCGATCGGGTCCTTGAAACAGGTGACTGCGAAGACGACCGACGTCGTCGTGCCGAACGTGACTGCTGCCGTCGTGTCCGGCTTGGCGTGCGGCGTGCAGTTGGCCGCCTGTCCTGTGAGAGTCAGGTGGGGGAAGCCCGGCGCGAGGTCCAGGTCGACCGTGTCGACGGGGTTCATGGCCACGCTGTCGGTGCCGACCCAGATGGTATAGCCGTCCGGATCGATATCGAGCCCGTCCGTGCTCGTGACGATCTGCAGCGTGCCGACGTTGGTGGCGCATGTCACGTCGAACGACACGGCGGTCGTCTGGCCCGACCTCACCGTGACGCTCTTCGCGCTGTCGGTCGCGCAATTCGCGGCCACCCCCGTCAGGGCGATCCGGTGGCTGCCGGCAGGCACGCTGTCCACCGTGAGGGTCCCGTTGACGGGAACGGCACCCCGCGCGAGCCCGTCGATATTTCCCTGGTAGCCGTCACTGTCGAGATCCGCACCGGTGGTGGCGGCCGTGATGGTGAGGGATCCGGCCGCCGGTGTGTCCTGACTCGGACCGGTGGTGCTGTTGCCGCATCCGGTCAGTGCCAGGAGAAGCGGCAGGATGGCGAGCCCGCCGGTCCACGTCCGATGGGTGGAGAAGGGAATGCTCATGGTGCATGCTCCGCTAGGGTTGCCCGCAGCATGCCACCTGGGAGCCCGGCCGGGCTTGCACGTTTCGCGCAAAGGTCGGCCGATTCCGCGCGAAATGTCCTACCCGGCCGGCGTTCCCGTCGTCATCGGAGCCTACATCTGTTCCTTCCCGCCCTCCCGCCAGCGAGCTCGCCACTTCCAGACGGTCCGCTCACTCACCCCCACGGCCGCTGCCGCGGCCGCTCCTGACTCCCCGGCCTCAAGACGCTCTACCATCTGTTCTCGACCTCGAGGCGTTAGCGCTGCATTCTTGTGGACGTTCACTGGGGGCCTCCCGGGGTGAGGGTTGGTGTCTCGCAACCCCCAGCTTCTCGCCCCGGACCCTCAGTGAACAACCTCCCTGGTTTTCCAACTAGGCGGCCCGGCTCGCACGGGCCCGTTCAGTCGACAACGGCGAACACCCGAAGCCCGCGGACACTCCCAACGCCGGACTCGCCACCACGGCCCGACCAGCCCCCCCGACGGCCCCGTCGACGACCGCCGACACGGCCACGCTGTGTCCGACCACCCCACCCCCATGTCCGGACACGCCGACGAACATCGTGACGAGGTTTTTGTCACAGACCAATTGCCTAACAGAAACCTCCCAACGCCCGGAGACGTTGGGAGGTAAGGCCGTTCTCAGTGCCCCGCCAGGGACTCGAACCCCGAACCTACTGATTAAGAGTCAGTTGCTCTAGCCAGTTGAGCTAGCGGGGCGGACACGCCCGCCGCATCGGATCGCACGGCGCACGAGGCGTCACGGTCCGGCCGCGAGCGCAAAAAGCTACCCTATCTGCGGGTGGGGTCAACCTTGCGGGGTGCCGCGCGCGGGACGATGCGCGCAGCGCTCTCCCGGCCGCCCCGCACACGACCCACGCGGTGGTGTGACGGTCCGGTTCCCCACGCCGCCAGGCAGCTGCCGGAAGTCACTCCTCCGTCGCACCCACCGGCTCCACCTCCACCTTCACGTCGAGCCCGTCTCTCACGGTCGCCGTCACCACGCAGAAGTCCTCGAAGAGCTCCATGCAGCGGGAGAGCCGGGACCGGGGGATCCCGTCCACCCGGGGCTGGATCGTCACCTTCACCTCGCCGATGCGCAGGCGGCCCCGCTCGTTCCGCGTCATCCGGCCCTCCACCCGGGTGGTGATGTCGCCTACCGGCACACGGGCCTTCTCCAGACAGAAGAGCAGGCTGGCGCTGAGGCAGTTGGCGATGGCGGCGCCCAGCACCCGGGAGGCGTTGGGGCCGGTGTCCTCGCCCAGGGGCCCCGGCTCGTCCAGCCGGAGGGCGGGCCAGGAATCGTCGTCGAAGTGGGCATCGAAACGGTACTTCTCGATGCGATCCAGGGTCAGGGAAAAGCGGCCTTCCGGCTTCGTCTCGCTCACGGTTCCTCCGTGGGTGTCTTTCATCCGTTTCGTGGGGCACGCCGCCGGAGCGGCGTCACTCCGAAAACTCACGCCCTGGGGCGTCGTGTTCCAAGTGGTGGCCGGCCCGCTGCGGGCGAGCGGCCTGTACCCTATCTTCTCCGGGGTTTCGTCGACAGACGCCTGCCCTTAAGGTCCCCGAACGTCGCGGTACGGCTCGGAGGCCGCGGCAGGACCGACTCTGGTGACTGTCCACATCGGGTCTACTCGGAGGTACTTCATGCGCAGTCTGACTCTCCTCGCCCTGCCCCTGGTCATGGTGGCGTGCCAGGCTCCTCCGGCCAACACGTCACAGAGCGCCGACACCACCGCTGTCAAGGACACCATGCCCCACCAGGCGCTCGCCCTCACGCCGACCCAGAAGGCCGGCGAGCAGACGTTCGAGACCGTGTGCTGGACGTGCCACGCCAACGACGGGCGCGGCGACGGTCCGGCCGTCCAGGCGGGCGTCGTCCCGCCGCCCCCGAACTTCCTGACCGGGGGCTACGCCAACCTCACGCAAGCGGAGCTGGAGCAGCGCTTCCAGGCCAGCCTCAAGGGAGCCAACGACCCGAAGCACCCGCACATGAAGTACGTGGTCTCGCTGCTCAAGCCCGCGAAGTTCGACGAGGCCCTGGCCTTCATCCCGGCGCTGGCGTATCCCCCGGAGATCCCGGGCAGCGCCATCAACGGGCAGCGTATCTTCCAGTTCCGCTGCGCCCCGTGCCACGGCAAGAACGGCGAGGGTGACGGCCCGGCAGCCGCATCGCTGGTGACCATCGCCCCGGCCAACTTCACCAAGGACACCCTCATCGCCAGCAAGAACTGGCAGGGCGTCTACAACCGCATCAAGGAGGGCGGCAAGAGCATCCACGGCTCCGCCATGCCCACCTGGGGCGTGATCCTCAAGGACGCCGACATCTGGGACCTGGTGGCGTACCTGGCCACGTTCCAGCCGGGACTCCTGAGCAAGCCGAGCTGGGAGTAACAGCGGGGGGCCCACCGGAACCCATACACGGAGCGCCCCGGCCCGTGAGGGTCGGGGCGCTCTGCTTTCGTCGGATCCGCTCTTACTTCTACTTCGTGGCGCTCGCCGTGTACCCCCACCACGTCAGCACGACGATGTAGGTCATCGCCGTAACGGTGAGGTATGTCCACAGCCTCCTGGGCTTGGCCCCCGGTTTCGGCCGGTCCAGGAAGGGCACGAAGAGCAGGATCACGCCCAGCACCCCGAAGGCGCCGATGCCCAGGAGCTCGCCCTCGATCCCCAGGATCTTCGCGGGAAGGAGCTTGAGCGTCTGGAACATGAACATGAAGTACCACTCCGGGCGGATGCCGGCGGGGGCCGCGGCGAAGGGGTCGGCCTTCACGCCGAGGTGCGCCGGCCAGAACGCCGCCACGGAAGCCAGCATGGCCAGCGCCGCCAGCCAGCCCACCAGGTCCCGCATGAGGAACTGCGGGAAGAACTTGATGGTGCGCTTGGGCCCGCCCTGGGCTTCGACGCCCGGCGGCACGCTCATGCCGTGCTTCTGCACCAGCAGCACGTGCAGCCCCACCAGACCGAAGACGACGGCGGGCAGAAACGACACGTGGAAGGCGTAGAAGCGGGTCAGCGTGGCGCCGGAGATCTCCTGGCCGCCCCTGAGGATCTCACGGATGAACGGCCCGACGATGGGCATCACGCCCGGGATATTCGTGCCGACGCGGGTGGCGAAGTACGACAGGGTGTTCCAGGGGAGCAGGTAGCCGGTGAACCCCATGAAGAGCACGCCGAAGAGCAGACCGACCCCGGTCATCCAGGTGAGCTCCCGGGGCTTCCGGTACGCCTTCATCAGCATGACGCTGAACATGTGCACGAACGCCATGAAGATCAGCAGGTTCGCGCCCCACGCGTGTATGGACCGGATGAGCCAGCCGAACTTCACGTTCGCCATGAGGAACTGGACGGACTCGTACGCGCCCTCGGAGCTCGGCCGGTAGTAGATCAGCAGCAGGATGCCGGTGCACACCTGGAGAATGAGCAGGAAAAGCGCCATTCCACCCATGTAGTACCAGAAGGAGTGCTTGTGGACGGGCACCTCCTTCTTCTTCACGATGGGCGCCAGCACGCTGAACCCGATGCGGTCGTCCAGCCACCAGATCACCTTCTGGACGACACCGCGCCAACCTTCGGCCGCCGGCCCCCGGTCGCGGGGCACCTCGCCGTGCGCGCTCATGCCTTCTCCACGCTCACGACGATCTGGTCGCCCCGCACGTTCACGGCGTATTCCGTCAGCGGTTTGGGGGGCGGGCCGGAGACGTTCTTGCCGTTGAGGTTGTAGTGGCCGTTGTGGCACGCGCACCAGATCTGCTTGATGTCGGCGCGGTACTGCACGGTGCACCCCAAGTGCGTGCACACCGCGTTGAACGCCCGCAACTGTCCGTTGGGCGTCCTGATGAGGATTCCGGGCTTGTCGCCGAACTTGAAGATGCGCCCGGTGTTCGCGGCCACGTCCGCGGGCTTGATGGACAGCGTCACGGAGTTCACCGCCGACTCGGCCAGCTCCGGTGGGACCCAGTACCGGACCACCGGATAGAGGATCGCCAGCACGAATCCTCCTACGCTCGTCCCGAGCACCCAGTCGATGAAGCGCTTGCGGGTCACCCCGCCGCGCTGCTCTCGATCCTTCTGGGACATCGATCCCTCGCTTCCCGCCGGAGAAGAGAACGCTCTATTCGCCATGCTGCTCTTCCGCCTCTCCGGCGCGGATCTTCAGGAGCAGTCCCGCGATGATGATCAGCACGAAGAGGGTGAAGACCGCCAGTCCCTCGCGGCGGTACGTGTGCTCGCGCAGAGCGGCCTTGCCCGTGGCGTCGGCCTTCGCCGTGATTGCGAAGCCGGGGGCCGTCTCCTTGCGCACCGTGGCCACGCTGAACGAGTGGACGGCGTTGCGGGCCTTGGTCTCGGCGTTGGTGACGTCCTGCAACTCAAAGAGCGCAGTGCTCACCTCCATGCCGAGGTTCTGGGCCTGCTCCAGCGTGGCCTTGCTCTGCTGCACCGCCGCCGAGAGAGAGTCCAGGTCCTTCTTGATGAGCAGGAACTGCTCCCCGTTGGGGTCGTCCGCCGCGTGGCACTGCCGGCACACCGTCGCGGTGCGGGTCACCAGCAAGGAGTCGGAGACCGGCTCGATGTCATGGTGGTTGTGGCAGGTGGCGCACCCGGGCAGGCCGTGCTCGTCGAACAGCCTCTCGTGGCCGCTCTTGTCGAAGTTGTCGGCCATCGTGGAGTGGCAATTGCCGCACACGTTGCGCACCGACGCGATGCCGGGAGGCGCCGCCCCGTGGTTCCCGTGGCAGGTGTTGCACACCGGCGCCGACAGGTCGCCCTTCACGAGGAGGAGCTGGCCGTGGACGCTTCGGGTGTACTTCTCCACCTGGTCGGTGGGGATCCCCCGCCCCGCCATGAGCGTGGAATCCGAGTGACAGCGCCCGCACGTCTTCGGGACGTTGGTGGGGTAGACGCTCGACAGTGGGTCGGTCGGCGACCGGATGTCGTGGGCTGGATGGCAGTCGATGCACGTCGCGACGGTGGTGTCGCCCTTGGTCCGTAGGAGGATCCCGTGGACCGACGTCCAGTACTCCGACACCTGGTCGGTGCGGAGGCTGGGGTCGAACTGGCGCATGAACGCGCCGTCGGAGTGGCACCGCCCGCACAGCGCCGGAATGTCCTTGCGCGCCGGCGCGTGCAGGAACCCCATGGCGGGATCGAGGACGTTGGAGCCTCCGCTACCATGGCACGAGAGGCACCCCAGGCCCACCCGCGAGTGGATGTCGCTGGGAAACGACTTCGCCGGCTGCGAGAGGCGTGGGTCGGAGAGCTTCAGGTGGCACGCCACGCAGTCCTCGGAGACGGGAAGCGCCTGGGCCTGCAGGGGCGCGGGCCTCCAGAGGACCGCCGCCGCGACCAGCGCCAACGCTCCCGGTGCCATGGAGAGCGCGGACCATACGCCAGGGAGCCGGGCCCTCATCGCCAGCCTCCCCTCGTCGGCACCGCTGCGACCCCCCGGCCGGCGCCCCCGGACAGCGGAGGTGCCGCACGGCGCCGCCTCCGCGCCGAGCTCAGCAGCGCCCGAGCGTCCCCCTTCGCCCCGGCTGCCCCGCCCGGCCGCACCTGGTGGCACTGGGCGCATACCTTGCCGGGCTCGTGGTTCTCTCTGTCCTGGTGACACACCAGGCAGATGTTCCGCGTCTCGGTCATGTGCTCGGTGACGGGCTCGTTGTGGCACCCGGCCGCGTTGCAGTTCAGGTGTGCCGCCAGCGTGTGCGCCCCGGCAGGCGGCTGGCGATGACAGGTCATGCACCTCGCGGTCGGCTGATGATGCTTCTCGTGACAGGTGCCGCACGACACGGTGGGCTTGAGGTTGGGCATGGCCTGGTGGCAGGTCTTGCAGGTGAACGACTTGTGGCGTGCATGGTCGAAGGGGAGCGACCGTGTCCGCGCGGTCGGCCAGACCGAGAGCTTGATCTGTTCCTGCACCACCAGCGGCGCGGGCGGCGCCTTGTGGCAGTCGAGACAGCTGCGCCCGTTGGTGCCGCCGTGGTGGCAACTCATGCAGTCCGTCTTCGTGAGCACGCGCTGGGTGACGAAGGCGCTGGAGCGATGGCACTGCGGGCATCCGACCCCCGCATGTGTCGTGTGCCCTTCGGGCGCCTTGTGGCACGTGCGGCAGGCGATCCCCACGTGATACTCGTGGGGAAAGCGCTCCGCCCGCGTGGCGCGGCGGGCCTCTGCGGGTAGAAAGCGCCGTACCGGCGTCGTGTCCTGGCCCTGCGCGGCGGCCTGGGCTGCCGAAGGCTGCGCGGCGGCCGTGGTGTCTGCGGCAGGCTGTTCCCCGGTGGCACCCGTGGACGGCTTTCCGCCACCGCAGGCGGCGACGAGCAGGACGGACGTGACGAATACGGCGCGGGCAGGTAGGCGTCGCACTACGATCCCGCCTCTCCCCCACGGATGTGGGGCCGAAGTTGATCTTGGTGAAGGAGGTGGAGCGCCGCCCACACCGTGGGCAGCGCAACCCAGAGGGTGGCGACCACCGCGAGGGCCACGGCGCCGAGCTCGTTGACCCGCATGCCGGTGCCGACGATGGAAGGGCGGACACGAACGAAGAGCACGGTGGTGGCGGCCAGCGTGAGCGTCAGCACCGCCGAGCCTACACGCCCCCACCGGCCCTCTGGCCATCGCCGGGCGGCGGCCTTCACGGCCCTCCATCCCTCCCAGGCGGCCCACGTGCACAGGGAGAGCCCGAGAATCCAGCCACCCACGGCGAAGAAGAGCCAGGATGCCCGCATCTCCGTCATGAGCGCGGCGGTGAGCGAGATGGACGCGGTGACCAACCAGCCGATGCCCAGCAGGGGAATCGACAGGAGCGCGGCCAGCGCGGCGTGGCGCAGCGCGGTCCCGCGGGTGAGGCAGGCGGGACGGCCGATCACGGCGAGGGCCCCTCCGTGCAGGAGGCCCAGAGTGGCGCCCACCACGAACAGCACGGGCGCGGCCAGGAGCTGAAGCCCCGGGTTCACGACACCGCTGACGGTGAGCGCTCCGACCACGATACCTCCTCCGGCGACACCCCCCGCCAGTGTCCAGGAGAGGACCAGTCGGGCGCACGCTCCCCGGGGACTCGTCACGAAGTCCCGGAAAGCACGAGCCTGGCTGCTTGCGGGCGGTCGTCGCATGTGCCACTCGAGGGCGGGATATGCGTCCGCAACCCTTCGCGGACATCCCGCCCAACCCCTGATGTATCTCACGTCCTCCCGCAGGAGGACCCAACCATCGATGTGAGATCCGGGTGGCTCACGCCTCGTCGGACCGCTCGTTTCGTGCCGGCCGCTTCAGCTCCGGCGCCGGTTGCCCGAATCCGTAGAATCACGGATGCAACCGCGCAATGAGAATGGAATCACGGGTAGGATTTCCGCTGTAGGGTCTACGCGGATAGCCCTGTGGGGAGAATCCCCCACTCCCGTAGAAGTACTGATTTCCGGGCGTAACAGAGCCACCCTTCACCGGAGGAGAAGGGCCCTGGTGGGGATGTGGACCGGCGCTCGCGGCCTGCGATGGCCGTCATGAGGGAGACGGCCGGCGCGACCGGATCAGCGTCCCGTCGGGCGCTTCTCCGGAATGGCCGCCTTGGCCGTGTCGGGCTTGGCAAGGGTCCGGATGTACCGGGCGATGGCCACCTCCTGCTCGTGGTCCAGCGTGCCCTTGAACGGCTGCATGATGCCGATGCCGTTCTCGAGCACCGCCACCGTCGAGTCCTCGCTCACGCCCTGGTAGATGGAGGGGTCGTTGAGCGGCTTGAGGGCCTTGATCCGGCTCGCCAACACCTCGGGCGGCACTCCGTCCTTGCCGTGGCACTGCGCGCAGTTGGCCTCGTAGAGCGCCTTGCCGTCGGGCTCCTGGCCCAGCAAGGTCCCCGCGCTCAGCACGAGACCCACCCCCACGGCCACTGCGACGTTCGTGAGCCTCATAGACCTGCCTCCGAATGTGAAAGACGCCCGCCAACCATGCCCGGGGTGGTAACGGCTACTTCGCCTTCCCCGGCTCACCCGCAGCTCCGAGGACGTCGGGGCGCAGGGTGTATAGGACGTAGTATGCCACCGCGTCGATCTCGCGGGGTGAGATACCCGCGACACCGTAGATGGGCATTCCCCCGCTGTGACCCGTGAAGACCATCTTGCGCAGCGAGTCCAGGGACTCGTACTTCCAGTCCGGCCGCACCAGCGAGGGCACCTTCAGGCCGCGGTCCTTCGCGTACTGCGTGCCGGCCTCGCCCACCGTCCCGTGGCACCGCCGGCACTTCTCCGCATAGACCTCGTTGCCCTGGAAGCTCCTGACGCTGTCGCTTGCCCACGTGACGCTGTCGAAGAGCTTCTGCGAGTATAGCATCTGGGCCTCGGCGACCTGCGCCGCCCTGTTCGGCGGCTGGAAGTGCTTCTGCTCGCACGCCCCGACGGCCACCGCGGCCGCCAGGGCCATGATAAATCCGGGACGCTTCGTGAACGCGGGGAATCTCCCGTGCTTCATGACCTTCGTGAGCCTCATCGAGCCGTATCCGTGCCCGTCGATTGGATGAGCGTGGCACCTGGAGAGATCTTCTGAGCCTGGGCCAGCGCCGCGTTGGCGGCATCTTCGTTGCCCAGCGCCTTCTGCGCCATGTAGATGCCGAACCAGGCCGCGGAGACGTCGCTCTTCAGGTCCTTCGCCTTGGTGTAATGCTCGAGGGCCGTCTTATGATCCCCCGCGCGGAACGCTTCGTTGGCGCTGTCGAGCTGCGCCTGCACCGCCGGAGGCACCCCCTCCTGCGCCTTCGTGGCCTGCTGGGCGCTGATGGTCCCCGTCTTCTCCTCCTTCGGACGGCATGCCGTCGATGCGGCTACGGCAGTCAGAGCCAGCAACGCGACCAGGAACCGAGAGGTCTTCATCCTCCACCTCCGTCCAGGGGATTCCCGATGTGGCAGAACGAGCAGGCCCTCGGGTTCTGTTGGTACGCCCGCGCGGCGTCGAAGTCCCGCCCGTGGGGATTCACCTTGAAGGCCCCGAGCACGCTGTGGCACTGCGTGCAGTCGGTCTGCTTGTGACAGCTCGTGCAGCTCTCCAGTCCCTCCCGCGCCGCCTGCCCGTGACGCAACAGCCAGAGCGGCTCGCTGTCGTGGTAGCCCGGCCCCAGGCGTCCGTGCGCGGTGAGCCCACTCTCCTGGTGGCAGGCCCGGCAGAACACCGTGACGTTGTGGCAGTTGGCGCACTCCACGTCCCTGCCCCAGGCCGCGGCCGCGTGCTTGGCGACGAAGCCCGCCGGATGGTAGCCTCCCGTGGAGGGCCCGTCGTGACAGCTCACGCAGAATGACTCCACGTGGCAGGTCGCGCACTGCTTCGGATCGCTGGCCGCCAGCGTGCTGTGGGTCTTCAGGAAGAACATCGACGAGTGGCTGTCCGGTGGCCGCTCCTTCACCCGGACTCCGGGAGCCGTGGACTGTTGCCGCGTCGGCATCGAGGCCACCTGCTTCGGCAGCGGCTCCAGATGGCAGGACTGGCAGTCGTTGCGCGTATGGCACGTCGCGCACGCCGTCCTGGATGCCTGGGCACCGTGCTTGGTGATCCAGCCGCTGTTGTCGTGCGTCGCCGGCACCGGATAGTGCGCCTTCGCAGGCGGTAGCTGCATGCCTTCGGGAGCCGCGGGGATCTCCTGGATCGCCGTGCGGTCGGCATCCACGTGGCACGAAGCGCAGCGCTCCCGGGTGTGGCACGTGGCGCAGCGCGCCGCGTTCTGAGCCGCCTCCACGCCGTGGCCTCCGGCGAGGAACCCCTTCGCCGCGTGGTCCGGCGGCGGCTTGATGGCCTCGATCTGGCTCAGGCTGAACCCCGACCGCGCCAGAGGCACGTGACACGTCGTGCACTTCGCGTCCACCTGGTGCTGCGTGGCTTTGTGCGCATGGCACGAAAAGCACGTGGAGAGCTGGATGTTCGCGGTCACCTCCATGCGCGTTCCGCCCGGCTGCGAGTGGCACGCCTCACAGGCCAGCGCCGAGTCGCCCGCCACCTGGAGCAGCACCGGGTGGATGTCGTGGTGGAACTTGAGGTTGGTGTGGCGCAGGGCCGGTGGCGTGTAGTTGACCGGTGGCACCAGGCTCCCGTTGTGGCAGCGGGCGCACACCTGCGGCGACGGGAAGAAGGATGTCGTGTCCCCGGTCGGGATGCCCTGGTGGCATCCCGTGCACAGCGGGAAGAGCCCCTCGTGGCGTTGGTGCGGGAACGTCTGCACCGGCTGCGGCTGCGCGGGCTGCTGGCCGAGGGCCGGAGCCGCCGTCCACGCCGCGCCGACGAGCATGAGGACGAGCCCTGCCGCGGCCGGAAGCCGATGCGGGTGCGGGACCCGCGTCCGTCGCATCCCTCGTGCGAGCGCGCTCATGAGCCCCTCCTGTTCGCGAGTCCGGGATCTTCGCCGACGTTGACGCGCAGCGAGGTCCACCCGCGGGTCTGATTCCACGGGGTGAGGACCGATGTGCCTCCGTCACGGTGGCGCAGCATGGACACCCCGCCGTTGAGCTGGAAGCGCTGGCCGAAGCCGACGTCGAAGGAGAGCCCCCCTCCCACCGCCCGCCCGTCTCCTACGCGGAACTCCTCGATCTGCTGGAAGGTCTGCCCCGAGGCCGTGACGCCCCACACCCCGGAGGGCGAGTAACGGACCGACGCGTCACCGGACTGCATGAAGCCGCCCGGGCCCCACTCGAGGGTGTAGTCGGCGTTCACGAACCATTTCTGCGACGGAATCCAACGCGCTCCGGCCTGGCCCCGCCACCCGTCGCCGGTGAGGGGTCGCAGGATCTCCGTGGTGTGGGTGTTCCCGTACGACCGGTAGCCCCCGGCGATCCAGGCGCCCACCGTCTTCGCGGGCGACCAGGTGGCCCGCAGCACGCCCTCGGAGTACGCGACGGGCTCGAAGAAGCCCCAGATGGTGGTCAGGTCGAAGTAGGGGAGGTAGCGGCGTCCCACCCCTTCCAGCAGCCAGTGCCCCTCGTCGAGGGGGACCGCCAGGGTGAGGTTGGCCTTGCCGACCCTGTTGAAGCCGAAGTCGTAGTCCACGGACCCGCTGAGGCGTCCACGGGGCACCGGAGCGGCGAAATCGAACGAGCCCCGCTCCGAGACCAGCCCCGTGCGATCGGCCAGGATCTCACGCTGGTAGCGAGCGGTGAAGGTGGTGCTGGAGAGCCTTCCCCGCACCGAGCCGCCGAACAGGTAGGAGCTCTGGTCGATGAGGAACGGATCGAGGCCCTGAAGCGCCTCGTTGGCGGGCTCCCGGAGACCCCGCTCGAGGCTCCTGCCGGCGAACGCCTCTACGCTCACCGAGCGCACCGCGTACGAGACGTCGGCGCCGTCGAAGGCGGGAAAGCCCAGCCCTCCGCGAATCTCCTGCCGCCCCGCCCGCACGCGCAGCGGTCCACGCACGAGCTGCGCGTAGGCCAGCATCGCTTCGAAGTTGTCGTTGGTCCGCGGCCACAAGAACTGGCTGCCCAGGTCGGAGTGGGCGCGCAGCATGGTCGTGAAGCTCAGCCCCTGGACGCCGAAACCCCAGGCGGTCAGGCTCAGGTCCTCGGTGGCCGCCCACGCGGTCGCCTGCGGGCCCGACGCGTAGACCGTGCACATCTCGGCGGTGGCGCACGCCACCGGACGTCCCTGGTACAGCAGGGAGCCGTCGGGCTGGACCGTGATGTCCGCCGGCGGAATCGTGTCCAGGATCATGGGCCTCATCTGGACGGCCTGCACGTTGGTCCCCACCCACCCGCGCACGCCCTGGGCGATGGCCGCCCTGGGCGAAAGCGCGCACATCCCCGCAAGCAACAGAAGGACGGCCTGGCCTGGCCTCGGCGGTTCGGAGCCGGCGGTGGCCTTCGTGATGATGCTCATCGGTGACTCCAGTTAGCCCCCGCGGGGTGCCGGCATCAGGTGGCAATCCGCACATTCTTGCCCTGGCCGGTGATCCCGCAGGTCCTGATGGCACACCAGACATGCCTGACGAGTCCTGGGAACCGTCTTGAAGGGCGGTGCCTTGTGGCACGAAGACCCTGTGCACGTCACGTGGGCGACCTCGGGAGGGTGCGCGCTGGGCGGAGGCTGTCGGTGACAAACGGTGCAGTCGTTCGTCGGCTGGTGGTGCTGTGCGTGGCAGGAGGAGCACTGGATCGCCTGTGCGGAGCGATCCGGCCCCTCGGTGTGACACTCCGAGCAATCGAGGGCCTTATGTGGCGCATGGGTGAAGGTGAGGTCCCGATGCACCGTCTTGCCGAAGGAGAACTTCATCACCTGCGGCATGGAGAACTTCTTCGTCAATCGATCCGGTGAGTCGTGGCAAACGACGCAGTCGTCGGCCACCGGTTGGGTGTGGTGGCAGTTACGGCAGTCCTCCAGCGTCTTGATGACCAGGCCGCCGTGCTCCCCCGTGCTCTGATGGCAGCGGGTACAGCTCACGGTCCGGTGCTGCGCGTGATTGAACGTGGGACCCTGCGGCGGGATCCGCGGCATCTGCTGCTGCGTCACCGAGGTGCGCTGCGTGTCGGGGGGTGTCTGTTGCGCTGCTCGCGAAGTGCGCAACGCTCCGACATCGCGCAGGTAGAGTGCGACCTCCGCCATCGCCAGGGGTCCGATGGCCCCTCCCTTCGGAGGGCCGGTGGTGAACGTGCCGGCCGGGAGCGCGCTGATCTGCTTCGGCCCGGACTCGTCCTGCGGGAGCGTGCGTCCCGTGTCGGGGGGCGTGCGCCCGCTGTCGGGCACGAGCCTCATGCCTTCCCGGTGGAAGCCCGGAGGCGGCTGGATGCCCTGCGCGACGTTCTTGTGGCACGATCCGCAGTCGTTGCCGTTCAAGCTGAAGTCGTGCGCCTTGTGGCAGGTCTGACAGCTCTCGAGGACGCCAGGCGGCAGCCCACGGTGGAAGGGCGTGAGCGTGTCGGGCTGGGTGTGGCACCCCGCCTTGGTGCACGACTTCCAGGCATCCTGAGGCGTCTTCTGGACGTGCGGGTTGTGACACGACGCGCACTTGCCCTGATGGGGATCAGGGTTGGGCATCTTCATCGCCATGCGCATGGAGTGGCAGCTCAGGCACTCGCTCTTGTTCGGGAGGAGCGCGTTGACCGCGTTGGCGGCCTCCGACTTCGACACCGAGTCCACCGGCGCGACGAAGGAATGACACACCTGACAGTGCACCGTGAGGTCGGTCATTTTCCCAAGGCGGACCTTGATGTCCGAGTGGCACCCGGCCTGCGCGCACGTCTGGTCCACCGCTGTGAACTCGTGCAGCGACACGCCGTGGCACGTCACGCACTGGAGGCCCTTCAGCTTCGGGTTCTTCGACTCGAGGTGGACCTTGTGTCCCGCCGTATTCTCGATGATGCGCCACTTCTTGGGATCGCCCTTTACGTGGCACGACTCGCATCGCGCGTTGGGCACCTCGGCATGCACGTCGAGCGATTCGGGGTTCTCGATGATCTGCGTGAGCGCCATGGAGCTCCGCGCGAGGAACGTGGGCTGATGGCACGCGTGGCAGCCGAGCCCCCGATGGGCGCTCCTGGAAAACTTCTGGTAGGGGTGCTCCATCAGGTGGCACGACAGACAGAACTGATTGTCATGCTGGACGTAGTTATACGTCCGGTATGCGTAGAACCCACCGGCACCGACCCCTCCCGCGAGGACCACGCCGATGGCCGCGAGCATGGGCAGTGACAGTCGGCTCAGCCACCCGAGAATCCGGGATGGCAGTGAACGAGTCGGCTCCGTCATGGTGTCAGAATGGCGGACGCATACGCGGCCGTAAAGTCGGGAAATGCCCCACCGGCTCGTAGGCGATTGCGCATTCGGGCAGACCCTCTCGATTCATCGAAACGCATGGCGGCCGTCCGGCCGAAGCCGGGCGGCCGCCGCAGGTCACGCAGGCCCTCTCGCGCCTCCGAGCATCGGCCCGGTCAGTTGCCGTTTGTCGCCAGGTGCTTGAACATCGGCTTGAGGCTGACGTTCGGCGACCCGGACAGGTTGTAGGTTGTCTCCAGCGCGTTGATGCTCGCGATGAGCAGCGACTCCACCAGGAACGGGTTGTGCACCGGCGCGCCCGCCATGGCGGCAAGGTCACGGTTGAACTGCGCGCCCTCCGCCACGGTGTAGCGATTGTCGGTGGTGCTGAACTCCGTGGTCGGAACCTGCGCCAGCAGCGTATCGATCTGCGTGATGAGCTGTGCCGTTCGCGCCTCAGCCGTCGCCATCGCCGAACGGGCGACGTCCTGGCTGGCGTGGCAGCCCGAGCCCGTGCACGCGGCGAACGTGCGCTGCGCCATGGTACAGTTGTCGTTGGCCGTGGGCTCACCGATGGAGTCCAGGCACGGGATGGCCACGAACAGGTGCCCGGTGGCCTGGAACTGGAAGTCGCCGGTGGCAGCATCCGTCACCGTGAACCGGGATACGTGGCACCGCGCGCACAGCTGCGGGTTCGCCGACGGTGTGCCATGGGTGCCGACGAAGGGGCCGGTCAGTCCCGGCGGCCACCAACCGGCGGTCCCCAGGAGCAACGGTCCCTGAGGCGAGTGCGGCCCCCGGGACGACGTCGGATCGGGATTGCCGTTCCGCTGGTGACACTTCATGCACAGGTTGTTGTCCAGGCTCGGATCGTCGAGGGGATACCTGAGCTGGTGCGCGTTGGGCCCGCCGTGGGGATCGTGGCAGACACCGCACACGATGGGGAGGTGGTTCCCGGTACCGAGGCTGGCCTTCTCGGCGAAGTTCGTCCTGACGCCCCACGCCGCGAGCGCTCCCTCGCCGGTGTGGCACGACTGGCACTCCGCGCGATCGGCCGCGACCGACACGAGGGTCGAGTGCGCCGACTGCGCCCACTCGTCCACGAAAGGCTCGTGGGCACCCTGGTGGCACTCCCCACATCCGGTCGTGAGATCCGTGCCCACCGAGAGCGGGGCCAGCGGCTCCGTCTGGATGGTGGGATTGGTCACGTGCTCGAGGCCCGGGCCGTGGCACGACTCGCACTGCACGTCCTGGTAACGGGCATCGCCCGTCGCCGTGTAGCCCACGTCGCCCGTGGTCAGGTTCCCGTTGGAGCTCACGGAGTGGCAGGGCTCGCAGCTCGACTGGGCGTGCCCGCTGGCCTGGAGGTCCGCCCAGGCGCTGGCGTGCTTGGTCTGCACCCACTCGGCCTGCTTCTCGACGTGGCAGTTGCCGCACACGACGAGCTTGCTGCTCTGGTCGCTGTATCCCAGGAAGCTGTCGGCGGCGCTGGGGGGATTCTCGAAGAGGGCCCTGTCGCGGTAGACGACCTTCTGGTCGACACAGCCCGAGATGGCAGAGGCCGCGAGTACCAGCAGAGGGAGAGCGGCGACCCTGTTGAACTGGTTCCTCATTGCTTGACTCCGAAGGTGACGGCCGGACGGCCCGGTACGTCGGCTTGAGCTGCAACGGGAGGGTCGCATGTGAACATTAGTGCGAGTCCCTACCCCCGGCAAGACGTGGTTCCGTAGATTTACGGACCCTGCCAACGAGGAAAGCTAACGAGACCGCGCGGAAATGCTCAAGGGGGATCGACAGGTGTCGGGAATCCCCTGCGGGGGCTCCTTCCGACCATGGGAAGGTGCGCGTTTCCGCGCGACACGCCCCGGCTCAGGGCTCCGACGAGCGGGGTGCCTCCACGGCCTTCGTGTCCCGGTACCGGATGACGCCGTAGGCGACCTCCCGGCCCACCTTGGAGGCGAGCCAGAGCGCCGCCACCACCGTAGCCACCCACCCTCCGATGAGCGCCCGGCTGCCGTGGATCCCGAGCCAGATGTACAGCGCGATGCCCCCGGCGAACGAGAGGCCGATGAGCCACCCCCACCGGGTCGCCTGGTTGCGCGCCAGACCGCGACACCGGTCGCACCATAGGAGGCGGTCCAGGTCCGCGATGTCCTTGAGCTCGCCGCAGCGCGCGCAGGCGACCTGGTCGGCGTCGAGGTCGCGCGAGGTTCGTCGGTCCACGGACATGGTGGTGCTGGCTCCTGCAGCGCGGACACCGCCGAGGCGCCGATGCCTCGCGGTGGATGTCTCTAATCTTAGCAGGTCGCTGAAGAAGGGGGCGCCCCCTGTTACGAGCGCCACGGCCCCATCCGGGGCGATCTGCTAAGGGGTCGACGTGTATTGTCCGTTGTACTTGTACTGGGTGTGCTGCTCACCCCAGCTCACCAGATCGTCGAGGAGCGCCGGGCGCTTCGTACCGTACTTGCGCGCCATCCCGGCGATGTGGAGGGACCGCCTCCAGAGGATGTCGCTCAGCTCGTTCCGCCTGAGCAGCGCCGAGGCGATCTCCCGGCCCCCCGCCAGCCGCGTGGTCACCCGTACCGCCGCCAGCCCCGAATAGTCGTTGAAGAGCGACTGGGTGTCGTCGCTGAACAGGACCACGTACGGCCCTACCTTGGCCCACAGCACCCCGCCCCGACTGATCTCCGACGTGGGCTGGATCACCGTGACCTCGGCGAGGTTGCCGTTCATCCGGGCCGTCAGCTTACCCCGGTACGTGTAGTGCGCCTCGATCTCCTTCGCGGTGGGCAGCGTGAGCTTCGGCCTTCCGCACGCCGCCGCCAGCACCACGACCGAGAGTCCCACACCGAGACGCGTCATCAACCTGCTCTTCACGATCCGCTCCGCCTCTCCGTCTCGCTTCGATCTCCGCGTGATTCCGGTCCTACCCGCGCTCGTACCACAGCAGGGTTCGGGCCAACACGTCCGCAGCCGACGCCAGGACGGCGGGGCCGTCCGTCTGCCGCACATCCCCCTTCACCACGCCGAACCAGAGCACGCGGCCGCTGCGGACGTCGATGAGGGTCGCCGCCATCTCCACGGCGAAGCCTCCCGACGGATCCCGGACAGCCACGGCCGTCAGGGGGATGAACGCCGCCTGGCCGTTCACCAACGCCGCCAGCCTCCTGAGCTCGCCGTACAGCGGGTCCCCCACCCTGCGCACCTCGGCCCCCCCGAACTCCGCTACCGGAAGCCCCTTGATGCGGCTGTCCAGATTCGGAGACCGGTCCAGGGCCTTCTGGAGCTCCGGCGGGAAGATCCAGTCGACTCCCACGCCCCGACTCCGGAGGCCGAAGGCGACCTCGTCATCGACGTCGCCGGACACGCCCGAGGTGCGCTGCACGGGGAAGACCATGACGCTGACGCCGCGCAGGTCCGGCGGCGTGCCCTGGGAGGTACCGGGCCCCGGGGGTGGAGCATGGCGGTGGATGCACCCCGTGAGCGGCACCACGACGAGCAGCACGATCGCCCAGGCGCCCAGGTGTCGCGTGCGCCATCCGTTCAAGAGTCGCCCTTCCCTCCCTCTTCCTCCGGAGACGGGTCCAGGGTCAGGCACGCCGAGTTGATGCAGTAGCGCATGCCGGTGGGTTGCGGTCCGTCGGGGAAGACGTGCCCCAGATGGCTCGCGCACGAGGAGCAGAGCACCTCCGTGCGCACCATGAAATGGCTTCGATCCGTCTGTGTGCTCACCTGTTCCTGGCCCATGGGCTCGTAGAAGGAAGGCCATCCACATCCGGAGTCGTACTTGGCCCCCGACGAGAAGAGGGGGGCGCCGCACGCCCGACAACGATAGACCCCCGATGCCTTCTCGTTCCAGTACCGACCGGTGAAGGCCCGCTCCGTCCCCTTCTTGCGCAGGATCTCGTACTCCTCGTCGGAGAGGATCTTCCGCCACTCCTCCTCGGACTTCCTCACGCGCCTGGTCATGGGTGTGTCCTCCTCGTCTGCGCCGGCGTTCGCCGTGCGGTCTCCGGAGACCGACGGACGTCGCGTGCACCCCCCGGGCCGGGCCGGGGGGACGTCGGCCCTACTCCCTCCGGAGAGCGACGTACTAACACGGGAACCTGGGAGCGGTTCCACGTGGTGCAACGCTTCCGCCTCTTGCCGCATCTCAGCCATAAGTACTATATACCTTGCACTTCTATAAAGGAGGCCTGAGCGCCGAGGCATGGATGGCGGGCCGTCATCCTCATCGGGACACGATCATGCCACGTTCCCTGGGCATCACCACGCTGCAGATCCTCGCCGCCATTCGCGACGGCAACGCGTACGGCCTGGACATCGTCGCCCGTACGGGGCTCCCGTCGGGCACGGTGTACCCGGCGTTGGGGCGCCTGAAGGGCTCGGGGCTCGCCCGGGCCCGGTGGGAAGACCAGCGTGTCGCCGAGAGGGAAGGTCGACCGCGCCGGCGGTACTACGAGCTCACCCCCGAGGGGTCCAGGGCCCTGGTAGAGGGCGCTGCGCGGGTGGCGGCAGCCGCCGCCGGTCTCCGCAACGAGGTACGGGGATCGGTCTGATGGCGCACCGGGTGAAGTCCGGTGGGATGGCGCGTGCGGTGGTGCGCGCTGCGGGCCTCCTCGTGCCCCGGGACCGGCGCGGCGAGTGGTGCGAGGAGTGGGAGGCGGAGCTGGAGGTGCTCAGCGGGCTCCGCCGTGGGGCCACGGAGATGCGCGCGGGGTCCGAGGAGCCGAGCCCGGGGGCTGCGCCGCCCATCTCCGGCCCGTACCCCGGCGAGCTGCGCTTCGCCCTGGGTGCTATCCCACACGCGGTGTGGACGAGGACGGAGGGGTGGACCATGGACGGAATCACGCTGGACCTCAGGTTCGCGTGGCGGACGCTCCGCCGCGCGCCGGGCTTCACGCTGGTTGCGGCGCTGACCCTCGCGCTGGGGATCGGCGCCAACGCGGCCGTATTCTCACTGGTGAACGGCATCCTCTTCCGGGCGCCACCCGGAATCGCGCAGCCCGAGCGGCTGGTGCAGATCGGCCGCAGCTACGATCGGGCTCCCCGGTGGGACGACTGGTCGTGGCCGGCCCTCGAGCTCATCGGCCGGGAGTCCCAGGCACTCTCCGGCGTCGCGGGCTACCAGGCCTGGTCCTTCGTCCTGGGCGCCGGAGCCGACGCTCAGGAGGTCTCGGGCCAGTTGGTGAACGGGAGCTACTTCGGCGTCCTGGGTGTGCGGCCCCTGCTGGGCCGCCTCATCGGCCCGGACGACGACGTCACGCCGGGAGCGCACCCGGTGGTGGTGCTGAGCTACGGTCTCTGGCAGCGTCACTTCGGTGCCGATCCCGGGGTGGTGGGCCGGACCGTCTCGGTGGGTGCAAAGCCCTACCAGGTCATCGGCGTCACACCGGCGAGCTTCGCCGGTCCGGGCGTGGTGGGGACTCCCCCGGAGATGTGGGTTCCGGCCGTGCAGATCCCGCCTATGGGCGGCCGGCTCCCATTCGACCAGTGGGGCTGGAGCTGGATCAACGCCGTGGGACGGCTCCGCGACGGCGTGACCTTCGACCAGGCCCGGGCGTCCATGCGGCTGGTGACGGCGCGCCTCCGGGAGGCGTCGCCCGTCAACCGCGACATCCGCGTGCTCGTCGCCCGGGGAGTGGGCCTCAGCCCCGACGCTCAGCGGCAGGCTCGCCAGATCTCCTTGCTCCTCCTGGGCATCGTTGGACTGGTCCTCCTCATCACCTGCACCAACGTGGCCAACCTCTTCCTGGCCCGGGGCGCGTCACGCGCAACCGAGATGGGCGTGCGTATGGCCCTCGGCGCCGGCCGTGGCCGCCTGACCCGGCAGCTCGTCACCGAGAGCCTGGTGTTGGCGGCGCTTGCCATCGCACTGGCCGTCCCCATCGTAGTATCGGCGGATAAGCTACTTCCGCTCGTATTCCCCTACACCCTGTCCGTCCCCCTCACGGCTGATGGGAAGGTCTACCTGTTCCTCGTCGGCGTGGGCATCCTGGCGGGGATCCTCTTCGCTACCGCACCGACGTGGATCGCCACCGCCCGGGACGTCGGAGACGCCCTGCGGGACACGCGACTTTCCGGCGGTAGGACCCGCACGCGCCTCCGGGACACGCTGGTGGTGACACAGCTCGCCCTCTCGCTGGCGCTGGTGACCGGAGCCACCCTCCTGGAGCGGAGCGTCCTCGAGGCCCGGGCCGCGGACCCCGGCTTCGACGTTCGGGGACTCGTGGCGGCAGAGGTGAGCCTCGGTCCCACCGGCCGCTACGACGCCGCCTCCGGCCGCGAGCTCTTCCGGAACCTGCTGGCGGCCGCCCGACGGATCCCGGGCGTGCACGCCGCCACTCTGGCCAGCGAGACGCCCATCGCCGGAGGTCACTCCCGCTCCACCGTGCGGCCGGCCGACGACCCCGACAATCAGGGGTACGAGGCCGAGCTGGTCGTGGTGGGGCCACGCTACTTCCGGACCATGGGCATTCCCGTGCTGGAAGGCCGGCCGCTCCGGGGCTTCGACGACGAGCCCGAGCGGGTGGTGGTGGTCAACCAGGCATTGGCCCGGATGTTCTGGCCCGGCCAGAGCCCTGTGGGCAAGGAGATCTCCAGGAGCCCCGACGCCCCCGCCTGGCGCGTGGTCGGCGTGGCCGGAGACGTCCAGCTGCGGTCCCTGAGAGCCGCGGCGCGACCCACCGTGTACTATCCGCTGAGCCAGATGTACTCCAGCGTCATGGACATTCACGTACGCACTGTGGGCGCGACAGCTGACGTGGCGCGTCGGCTGCGGGAGGCGGTGGCGCAGGTGGACCCGGGGCTCCCGGTGTCCCGCGTGGTCGACCTGCGCGCCGCCATGGTGATGTCCATGGGGGAGACCCGTACCATCGGCTACCTCCTGGCGGTCTTCGCGGGCCTGGCGCTGGCTCTCGCGGCGGTGGGCCTCTACGGGCTTGTCTCCTTCGGGGTGTCGCAGCGGGTGCGCGAGCTCGGGATCCGCATCGCGCTGGGTGCACGACCCCAGGCGCTGGCTGGCCTGGTGCTGGCCCGGGGACTCGCGCTGGCCGGTGTCGGCCTGGGGGTGGGCCTCGGCCTCTCCGTCCTCCTCGGGCGCGCACTGCGCGGCCTGCTGTTCGCTGTAAGCCCCGACGACCTCCTGTCGTTGGGCGTCGCCTCGGCGGTGCTCCTGCTCACCGCCGCCGTGGCCGCGTGGCTTCCCGCGCGGCGGGCGGCACGCGTGGACGCCGTCGTCTCGTTGAAGGAGGAATGATGGGACGCGCACGTCTGCATCCTCATGCCCTCGCTGTGTCCGTGAGGCTCCGCGTCGGCCCTCTGACGGTTCTTGCCCTGGCCGCCGCGGCCCACCGGAGCTCCGATGGTGGGGTACCGTGGAGGGAGACGGCATCACCGGAGAGATGACTCTGCAGTTCCGGGGAGCGACGCGGGACCAGCCCGAGCGCCCGCGGCGGGCGAGACGTGTTGACACGGGAGGCTCCCCTGCGCCCATTGCGGGCCCCACACCGCAACCTCCGGAGCGACCCGAAATGAGCTCTCCCGTACGCCACGCACGCTGGGACGACATGCCCAGGGAGAAGGTCACCGACGCCATCTCCCGCCGACTCTTCACCGGCGAGCGCATGATGCTGGCCCACGTCTATCTCGACAGAGGCGCCATCGTGCCGACCCATGCCCACGAGAACGAACAGCTCACCTACATCCTCGGCGGTGCGCTCCGCTTCTGGATCGGGGCCGAGGGGGATGCGGACCGCGAGGAGATCGTAGTCCGCGAGGGTGAGGTCCTCCACATCCCGTCGAACGTGCCCCACAAGGCCGAGGCGCTGGAGGACACGTTGGACGTGGACGTGTTCAGCCCGCCGCGGCAGGACTGGCTGGACGGCACCGACACGTACTTCCACGAGAAATAGGCCCCGGGGAAGATCGCGAACCGTCGCGACCCCGGCGAAGCCGCAGGAGCAGCGAGGATATCGATGGATCTGGGACTGAAGGGCAAGACCGCCCTGGTATGCGGCTCGAGCCAGGGCATCGGCCGCGCCATCGCCGAGGCGTTGGCCGCCGAGGGCACCGCAGTGGCCGTGAACTCGCGCTTCGCGGAGAAGGCGGAGGCGGTGGCGGCCGAGATCGCCGCCGCCACCGGCGCGAGGGTCGCCGCCGCTCCCGGGGACCTCACCGACCCCGCCGCGGTGGAGTCCGTGGTGGCCGCCGCGCGCGCCGCGCTGGACAGGATCGACATCCTGGTGACCAACACCGGGGGGCCTCCGTCGGGGCCTTTCGAGGACCACGACGCCGCGGCGTGGCGTCACGCCATCGCCCAGAACCTCGAGAGCGTGGTGAACCTGGCGCGTGCCGTGCTCCCGGAGATGAAGGAGCGGCGCTGGGGACGCATCCTGAACGTCACCTCGATCACGGTGAAGCAGCCCGTGGAAGGGCTCATCCTGTCCAACGCCGTCCGCGCGGGCGTGACGGGCTTCGCCAAGACCCTGTCCAACGAGGCGGCCCCCTTCGAGGTCACCGTGAACTGCATCATCCCGGGGTACACCCGCACCGAGCGCCTGGTGGACCTGGCGGAGGCGAACGCCGGGCGCACCGGGGAGACCATCGAGGCCATCTACGAGCGGTGGGCGAAGGAGGTGCCCCTGGGGCGCCTGGCCGAGCCCGAGGAGCTGGGCGCCATGGCGGCGTTCCTGTGCTCGGAGAAGGCCGCGTACGTCACCGGCCAGTCCGTCGCCGTGGATGGCGGGTGGATCAAGGGCCTGTTCTGAGGGACGGGCGCGTGAAATCGGCGCCGCTGCGACAGCGGTGGTCCTCGCATCCGATTTGACGCGCCCCACGACAATGAGGTGGACATCATGGGCACATCGGCACTGGTGGCGGCCGAGTGGATCTGGAAGGACGGGGACTTCATCCCCTGGAACGACGCGCAGCTCCACCTCCTCTCGGTGGCGGTGCAGTTCGGGGCGTCGATGTTCGAGGGGATCCGCTGCTACGACACGGCCAAGGGGCCGGCAATCTTCCGTCTACGGGAGCATATCCGCCGGCTGCGCGACTCGTGCAGCATCTATCGCATGCCTCTCGGGCATTCGCAGGACGCTCTGGTGGAGGCGTGCCGTGACACCGTGCGCAGGAACGGGCTGAAGGACTGCTATGTCCGGCCCATGGTGCTGTGGGGCTACGGGTCGGCGGGCATGAACCCCACGGACAGCCCGCTGGAGACGTACATCCCCGCGTGGCCGTGGGGCGCATACCTGGGTGAGGAGGCGCTTGCCAAGGGCGTGGACGTGTGCGTGTCGTCGTGGAATCGGGCACACCCCAACACGTTTCCCGTACGGGCGAAGGCCGCGGGACACTACGTGAACGCGCAGCTCATCAAGATGGAGGCCGTGGCGAACGGCTACGTCGAGGGGATCGCGGTGAGCCCCAGCGGGCTGGTGAGCGAGGGGAGCGGACAGAACCTCTTCCTCGTGCGCGACGGCGCCGTCATCACCCCGTTCCTGGACGGGAGCTCGCTGGCCGGGATCACCCGGGACGCGGTGCTCTCCATCGCTGAGGATCTGGGGTATCCGGTGCGGGAGCAGCTCGTGCCCCGGGAGAGCCTCTACACCGCCGACGAGCTGTTCTTCACCGGCACCGCCTCCGAGGTGACGCCCATCCGCAGCGTGGACCGGATCCCGGTGGGGTCGGGGGCGGCGGGTCCGGTGACCCTGGACATCCAGAAGCGGTTCATGGAGACGGTGCGCGGGGAGGGCGTCGACGCCCGTGGGTGGCTGACCTATGTGGGGTGAAGGGGTGGCTTCGGGAGGCCGGGAGCCGCACGGCGCCCGTGGAGCGTAGCGGTGGCGGGCTTGGACTCATCCTCCGCGTCGCACGCCCTCCGAGCGGGACGTCGGCTGGAGTACCTCACCCTCGCCTGGAACGTGCTGGAGGGGGTCGCCGCCGTAGCGGCGGGCGTGCTCGCGGGAAGCACCGCGCTGGTGGGGTTCGGGGCCGACTCGTTCATCGAGAGCGTATCGGGCGCGGTGCTGCTGTGGCGCCTGCAGGACCGCGAGGGCCACGAGAGGCGTGAGACGACGGCGCTCAAGCTCGTGGGCGTCTCGTTCTTCATGCTGGCGGCGTACGTGGCCTTCGAGGCTGCGCGCTCGCTCCTCCTGCACGAGCCTCCGGAGCGCTCCTGGCCCGGCATCGTCATCGCGGTGCTGGCGCTCATCGTCATGCCCTGGCTCGCGCGCCGGAAGCGGGCGGTGGCCGGTCGGCTGAACAGCCGCGCGCTGGTGGCGGACTCGCACCAGTCGGACCTGTGCGCCTGGCTCTCCGCCATCCTCCTGGCGGGACTGCTGCTCAACGCGCTTCTGGGGTGGTGGTGGGCGGATCCCGTGGCGGCGCTGGTGATGGTGCCCATCATCGCCCACGAGGGTCGGGAGGCGTGGGAGGGCGAGGACGGCTGTGAGAGCTGCTCCTAGGAAAGCTCTCCGCTGCTCACCCCCCGGACCGCAGGGATCGCCACAACGGTCATCCCCCCCGGCGGACCCTCTACCAGTCGGGGCTCTCCAGCTCCTCCAGGCGCTTGATCTCCGCCTCCAGGCGCGCGCGGTCCTCCTCGGAGAGCTGCTCGGGCTCCACCGCGGGGGCCACCTGCGGGTTGCGTCCCGCGGCGCCGCGGATGACCAGCCCCACCAGCGTGCCCACCATCAGGATGGCGACACCGGGAAGGAAGTACCCCACCAGGTTGAACCCGCGGGCGGGCGGCTCCATGAGCACGGTCTCCCCGTAGTCGGCGACGAACCCGGCCTTGATGACCTTCGGGCTGTAGCCGGCGTTCAGCTCGTCCCGTATGCGCTTGGACCACTTCGGCGACGTGCCGCACTGCATCTGATACAGGCATTCGTGAACGTCGAGGCCACACCCGCAGTTGCACCGGATGGACTGCTCCAGGAGCAGGTACTCGTGTCCCAGGGGACCCTTGAAGGTGCGGTCCACCAGCTTCTCGGAGTCGGGCACCGGCGTCGGCGCCTGGGTAGCCACCTGCGCGGCCTCGGCAGGCGGCTGCTGAAGCGCCGCCGGCGCCGCCGCCGGAGCGGCGGTGAGCGTGGTCGCCAGCGCAGTCGCGATGAGCAAGCTCGTCATGCGGTCCCCCTCTTCCTCTACTCCGCCTGCCTATAGGTCCGGCTCTAAGCTAACAAGAAACGTTAAACCCGTGATGTGGGGGGCGTTCCCTCGGGGGGCGTGGGGCCCACTCCCACACGGTCCGCGGACGGTGCCCTCCCGGGCCCGCGGCGATTGCCGGGGAGCGGGGTGTGCCTACCTTATCGGCACCCATCCACGCCACGATCCGCCCCGCGGCACCCATGCGCCTGACCCACGTCCTCATCGAGAACTTCCGCGGCATCGCCCGCATGGACCTACCCCTGGACCGTCTCACCGTGGTCATCGGCGAGAACAACCACGGCAAGTCGAGCCTCCTGGACGTCCTCGAGCGGTGCCTCGGGGGCCCCGGCACCCCTCCCCCGACCCACTTCGATCCCACGGACTTCCGGCGCACTCCGGCGCCCACGCCCGAGCCCATCCGCGTCGTCCTCACCTTCGAGCACGACGCCGACGCCGTCCGGGCCGCACCCCGTCATTCCGTCTTCGACATGGCGATGACGGCCGACGAGGACGGGGTGCGGCGGCTGCACGCCGAGTTCGCCGGCGACCCGCACACCGGCGCCATGGACGTCCGCTTCCTGGACGCCGACGGCCAGACCCTGGAGCCCGTGCCCCACCCGGTGGTGCTGGCGAAGCTGCGCCAGCTCCATCCGGTGCTGGTGGTGCGGCTCGCCCAGCCCCACGGCTCCACCGGCCTCGAGTGGGATCGCTCCGGAGATCGCGAGCGGCAGGACGGGGACTCGGATCAGGAGACCCGCGCCGAGGAGGACATCGCCAGGGTCTACCGGCTCTTGGCTCAAGCGCGGGGACCCGTGCCCTCGGAGGAAGTCCGCCGCGCGCTCCTCGCGGTACAGCGTATACGTCACACCTTCGCGGACCGGTACGTGTCCGGCGAGGGCCCGCTGCGAGGGTTGCTGGAGCCGTGGGTGGCGGTGGGTCACGACCGCGGGGCGCCCAACGCGTCCGGCCGACCGGGGAAGCATCCGACACGTCTTCCACGTCTTCCCCCGCACCCGGGCAGCGGCTCCCACGCCCTGGGCCTGCTCCTCGTCCTCGGATCCCTCATCGATGTGCGCGGAGAGGCCGTCCTCCCACAAGACGCCCACCCGCTCATCGCCATCGAGGAGCCCGAGGTGCACATGCACCCGATGATGGTGGCTTCCACCTGGGACGTCATCGAGCACCTGCGCGCCCAGACGCTCATCGTCACCAACTCCGGCGAGCTCCTCGCCGAGGTGCCGTTGCACTTCCTGCGCCGCCTGGTGCGCAGGGACGGGCGCATCGATGCACATCGGCTCCGCGACCGCACGCTGTCTCCGGACTCGTTGCGGCGCGTCGGCTACCACATCCGGGCCAAGCGGGGGTCGGTGCTCTTCGCGCGCTGCTGGCTCCTGGTGGAGGGAGAGACGGAGTTCTGGCTCATGCGGCAGCTCGCCCACGTCCTCGGTTACGACCTCGAGGCCGAAGGCGTCCGATGCGTGGAGTTCGCCCAGTGCGGTGTCGAGCCCCTGGTGCGCCTGGCCAACGACCTGCACATCGAGTGGCACCTGGTGGCGGACGGCGACCAGGCGGGTGCCTCGTATGTGCAGGAGGCGCGGCAGCATCTCGTGGAAGGCCAGCCCAAGCGCCACGTCACCCGCTTGCGCGGGCGTACCATCGAGATGGAGCTGTGGAGTCACGGCTACGAGGATCTCTACCGCCGCGTGGCGGGTGTGTCGGACCAACCCGACGCCGATACCCGCAACGGCAGGGGCAGAAGACCGAAGCTGAAGGCCCATCACATCGTGAACCGGGCCATCCGACGGCACTCCAAGCCGTTCCTGGCCGTCACGGTGGCGGAAGAGGCCGCGCGCCGGGGCCCCGACGGCGTGCCGCCGTTGCTCCGCAGGGTCATCGAGCATGCCGTGGCGCTGGCACGGAGCGCGGTGGACGACGTGTCGAAGGAGGAGGCCGCCGCCCTGGAGCCCAACACGGGCTCGCGCTGAGGGCCTCGGTGCGGCGGCGGCAGCCCCCGCCCGGGATCCCTACCGCGGCGTTCCCGAAAGTCGTGCCTTCAGCTCGGCATCCAGGTTCAGGACCACCACGACCGACGCATCCCCCGAGGGTGCCTGCAGGGCCAGGATGGTCCCGTCGGGGCCCACGTCGTAGTCCGCGTGAACGGCATCGAACGTGTAGCCCTTTGGAAGGACGACCCGGCGGTTGGTGACCCGCGGCGGGTCGGACCCGCTGAGGTCGGCCACCATGAGCTGACTGTTGTTGGCGTAGTAGATGTGCCTGCCGTCGGGAGCCCACACCGGCGTGCTGCCGCCGTTCGTGGAAATCTGGAGCCTGCCGGAGAGGCTCGGGAAGCGGCGGATCACAATCTGGGCCGGCACCGCCACACCGCCGGTGTACGCGATCCAGCGGCCGTCGGGGGAGAAGCGCGCCCCGTAGTCGCCGTAGTTCTCGCTTCCCGCCACGTGCACCAGGGTCGTGTCGCCCTTCAGGGCACGATACCAAACCTCTCCGTTCCCGGTGCTGTCACGCTGGAACAGCAGATACCTCCCGTCCGGCGAGATGACGCCCTCGTCGATCCGCGAGTCGGATCTCCCGTACACCCGAGTGGCGGGCGCCGACCCGTCCAGGGGCTTCATCCAGATGGCGTTGCGCTCCCCGTTCCGGCTGGAGCGGAAGACGACGTCCTTGCCGTCCGGCGTCCACTCGGGCCGGTCGTTGGTCTCGCCCTGGTCCGTGAAGCGGGTGAAGGGTCCCGAGGGCAAATCGTAGATCCACACGTCGCGGTGGGCGAGGGTCCCCACGGACACGGCGATGCGGTGGCCGTCGGGAGAGAAGCGGGGCCAGGTGTAGGGGCCGGGCTCGCCGATCGGGTGGGCCACGCCGTCGGCCCCGATGAGGACCATCTGGCGTTGAGGGGCACCGCTCAGGTACACCATGGAGCCGTCGGGCGAGAGCTGGGCATAGCTCAACGCGGTGGTTGTGGCCACCGCCACCTGGTCCGTGAGGGCGAGGGGCGCGCCGGTGATGCGTCCTTTCGCCAGGTCGAGGGGCGCGGCCATCACCGCTCCCCCTGCGGTGGTGTAGATCAGGTGGTCGCTGAGGACGCCCAGGGGGAACGAGCCCAGGAGATCGAAGATCGTGCTCGTCCCGTCCTTCAGGGAGGCAACGGCGAGGTGCGCCGTCGCGGCGCCGCCCATACCGGAGCTGGCGTACAGGACGTGGTCGCCGTCGGGAAGGGCGACGGGGCTGGCCTGGATGAGCTCGCCTCTCGCCGAGTCCGCCGGGACGACGGGCACCGGAGTCCCGCCGGTCTCGGGCACCTTGTACAGGCCCGTGCCCAGAGCATCAGAACCCATGACGATCCAGCCGCTGGGGCTCCAGGTGGCCACGTTGGCATCCCCCGCCGACGAGATCACCACGGGGTTGCCGCCGCTCACCGGGACCTTCTCGAGCTGTCCCCCCCCGAAGAAGGCGATCCACCGGCCGTCGGGTGAGAAGAACGGACTGAACGCTCCTTCGCTGCCCGGCACCTCGCGCGGCCGGAGATCGTCGGAAGCGCGGAGGTAGAGCCTCTGGGTCCCGTCGCTGGACACCGCCACATACGCCAGGAAGCGCCCCCCCGGGGATATGGCCACCGGGTCGATCTGGCCCCCGGCGAGGGTCGCACCCGCGGGAAGGGAAACCTCGTAGCGGAACGTGGTGGAGGAGCCCTGGCTTCGCCCACGGACCCAGAACACGCCGGCCACGGTCATCACGGCCAGGGCCAACACCCAGGGGAGGGCGGCGATCGCCCGTGTCGCCGGGGATTTGCGAACCGGCACGGCGTCGGCTGTCGCCGCCGCTCCCACCGCCGTCGCCCGCCCGGTGGCTCCGCTGAACGACGTCGGGCTCTTCAGCGCCGCGGCGAACTCCCCCGCGCTGCCGAAGCGGTCCGCCGGGAGCTTTGCCAGTCCCTTCAGTAGGGCCTCGTCCACGTGGGGCGGCACGGTGTCCCGTATCAGGCGCACGCTGCTGGCCTTCTCGGTGAGCACCCGGGCAATGACGGCCTGGGCCGTCTTCCCCTGGTGGGGTGGCTCGCCGGCGAGCATCTCGTACGTCACGGCCGCCAGGGAGTAGATGTCGCTCCGGGCGTCCACGCCCCGGTCCCCTGTTGCCTGCTCCGGGCTCATGTACTGGGGCGTGCCCAGGGAGAGGCCCGTCTGGGTGATGCGTGCGCCTCCGGCGTTGGATACGGCCAGCGCGATGCCGAAGTCCGAGATCACGGGCTCACCGTGCTGGAGGAGGATGTTCTCCGGCTTCAGGTCCCGGTGCACCACCCCCGCCGAGTGGGCGTAGTCCAGGGCGCTGGCCACGGCGTACGCGATGCGCAGCGCCTCGTCCACCGGGAGCTGTTGCTCGCGGTCCAGACGGGCGCGCAGGGACTCGCCCTCCACGTACGGCATCACATAGAAGAGGTGGCCGGCCGCCTCCCCGGAGTCGAAGAGGGGCAGCAGGTGGGGATGCTGCAGGTTCGCGGTGAGCTTGATCTCCGAGAGGAAGCGGTCCACGCCGAGGACCGCGCCCAGCTCCGGCCGGAGAACCTTCAGGGCGACGTGGCGATCGTGCTTTACATCGCGCGCCAGATAGACGGTGGCCATGCCCCCCGCGCCCGCTTCGCGCACGATGGCATAACGGCCGCTGAGGGCCGCCTGGAGGGTCTCGGAAGGCTGCATGGCAAGGTCAAGCTAGGCCGGTCGGCGACGGAATCGCAATGAAGCGGACCCCCACACCGGATCGCGCTGACAACGCCGAACCGCTCGGGGGGCACCCCCTTCCGCAGCGACCTGCTAACGCCGTCTCGCCAACGTGACGCCGTCCCCGATGGGAAGCAGGCACATGGTCACCCGCTCGTCGTCGCGGACCTTCACGTTGAAGGCCCGGAGCGCTTCGGTGTCCGCGTCCCGTGCCGAGGGATCCGCCACCTTCCCGCTCCACAGCGTGTTGTCCACCGCGATGAGCCCGCCGGGACGCACCAGGCGCAGGGCGCGCTCGTAATAAGCGTCGTACGATGCCTTGTCGGCGTCGATGAACGCGAAGTCGAAGGTACCCGCGTCGCCCGCCTCGAGGAGGGCGTCCAGGGTCTCGAGGGCCGGCGCCAGGCGCAGGTCGATCTTGTGGGCGACTCCCGCTTCCTGCCAATGGCGGCGCGCCACGGCCGTCCACTCCTCGTTCACGTCACACGCCACCAGGGTGCCGTCCTCGGGGAGGGCCAGGGCCACCCAGAGGGCGCTGTATCCCCGGAACGTGCCGATCTCCAGCGTACGGCGGGCGTCGGTCAGCTCCACGAGGAGGGCGAAGAGCTGCCCCTGCACCGGGCCGATCTGCATGCTCGCCTGCTCCATGTCTGCCGTGCCGGCCCGCAGGCGCCGGAGCACGTCGGGCTCACGGAGCGAAGCCTCGTAGAGGTAGGCGGTGAGGGAGTCGGTGAGCTGCACGGTGCGCTCGGTCACGGGACGCTCCGTACCGTGGGTGCGCCCGCGGCAGCGTCGAGGACGTCGTGGGCAAGCCCTCCACCGTAGCCCCTCCTCACGGCAGCTCCGTCTCCAGCACCCGCCAGCAGTACCATGCCGCCGCGCTCCGCCACGGTCGATAGGCCTCGCCCAGGGCGGGCATCTCCTTCTGCGTGGGGACCTCTGCCAGACCGTGGATGCGGGCGTACCCCGCGCGCACACCCAGATCTCCCACGGGCCACACATCGGGGCGGCGCAGCGCGAAGATGAGGTACATCTGGGCCGTCCACGGGCCGATGCCCCTCACAGTGGAGAGGCGCTCCAGCACCTCGTCGTCCGGAAGCCCGGAAAGCCGGTGCAGCTGCAGCGAGCGCGCCTTGGCCGCCAGGTCCCGGACGGCGGCCAGCTTCCCGCGGGACAGCCCCGCGCCGCGGAGCGCCTCGTCGGAGGCGCGCTTCACGGCCGCGGGGGTCACGCTCCCGCCCACCGCCTCGACGAAGCGGCCATGGATGGCGGCCGCCGCCCTGCCGGCGAGCTGCTGATAGACGATGGCGCGGGCCAGGTAGTGGAACGGCGGGTCCGTGACCCGCCGCAGGCGGGGCGGCCCGATCTGGGCCACCCACGGCCCGAAGGCCGGATCCTTCATGAGGGCCGCGTGGGCCCGCGCGGGTCGCAGGGTTGGCTGCCTGTTCCCTGGTGCGGGGCTCAACGCACCCCCAGGTGCAGGGTGAGCCACTGGCCGTAGAAGCGCGCCGGGTCCACGCCGGAGACCGTCGCCATGCGGCGCTGCCCCTTCTCGAACCACTCCACCTTGATGTCCACCTTGCCCACTCCCGCGGGCAGGCCGAAGTGCACCGGCTGGGCGCCCTGGGAGGCATAGCCCCCGCCCGCGTCCACGAGGCGCGCGGTGGTGAAGTGCACGGGATGGTCCGCATCGGTCTCGGCGGTGAGGGTGACCTTGGCACCGGCGAACGTCCACCGACCCTGCTGATCCACCACCGCCACCTCCAGGGAGCGTCTGGCCCGCGCGTTGGGGAGCCCGTTCACGTACAGGGGATCCGTGCCCTGCGGGTCGTCGTTGGCCAGCGCGAGGTCCAGGTCACCGTCGAAGTCGTAGTCCGCCCACGCCACGCCTCGATTCGCCCCCTGCTCCAGCATCGCCTTGGGCGTCACGTCCGAGAACTTGCCGTCCACGTTGCGGAACAGGTGGTCGGGCGCCTGGGGATCGCCGGCGCGGGAGGTGCTCACGTAGAGATCCGGCCAGCCGTCGTCGTCAAAGTCTCCCCAGGCCGCCGCCACGCCGTCGCTGTCCGCGGCCAGGGGCGTCCCCGGCGCGACGTCCTGGAAGTGCCCGTCCCCCATGTTGCGCCACAGGATCGCGCCCCTGTCGGTGGTCTCGAGGAGATCGAGATTTCCGTCGTTGTCATAGTCGGTGACCGCCACACCGATGCCCCCCTGTCCCGCGGTCCGCCCGGGCGCGCTCATGCCCATGGCCGCGGGGGCCTCCACGAAGGTGCCGTCGCCCTGGTTCACGTAGACGGCATCCGGCTGGCCGTCTCGGTTCGCCAGAAAGAGGTCCAGATCGCCGTCGCCGTCCATGTCGAACCAGACCGCTCCCGAGGAATGGCCCGCCTTGCCGAGGCCCGCGGCTCCGGTCACGTCCTTGAAGGTGCCGCCGTCGTTGCGGTAGAGGCGGTCGCCCTGGTCCCGGAACGCGACGAAGAGGTCCGGATCGCCGTCGCCGTCGTAGTCCACCCACACCGGCTGACCGGTGTCACCGGAGCGGGCCAGGCCCAGCTCGGGTGCCACGTTCACGAAGTGGTGGCCATGGTCGTCGTTGCGGTAGAGGCGGTTCGGCGTGTGTGCCGAGGCGCTGAAGCCCACGTAGAGGTCCAGGTCCCCGTCACCGTCGAAGTCTCCCCAGGCCACGGCCCGGGTGTCGGCCGAATCGGCGAGCCCCACCTGCGGAGCGACGTCGACGAAGGTCCCCTGGTCGTTCCGATAGAGGCGATTGGGACCGTTCTTGAACCCCACGAACAGGTCGAGGTCGTTGTCGCCGTCGAAGTCCGCCCACGCGTTGGTCTCCGCTCCGGGAGAGGAGAAGAGCTTGGGCTGAAGGACCTCGAAGAGAGGAGCGATGGCGGCCTCCGACCCGGAGGGGCTCTTCGGGCCCCCGCACGCTCCCAGGAGCGCGGTGAGCATCGTCGTGAGCACGAGGGCGGGAGTTCGCTTCAGGAGCTTCATGATTGTCGCCTCTCTTGAGGACGTCGCAGCGGAAGGCAGGCGCACGCGCGCTTCGGGAACCCCCTCAGACCAGGTACCCCCCGTCCACGGGGATCACGACGCCGGTGATGTGGCGGGCGGACTCCGACACGAGGAAGAGCACGACGCTGGCGACGTCGTGGGGATCGCCCAGACGTCCCAGCGCCGACCTCTCCCGGGCGCGATCGAGGATCTCGGACGGGACCCCCGCCGTCAGGCGTGTCGTGCGGATGTACCCCGGAGCCACGGCGTTCACGTTGACGTTCCTGGAACCCAGCTCCAGGGCGGCGCTCCGGGTGAGGCCGATGAGCCCGGCCTTGGACGAGACGTAGTTGGCCAGGCCGAACTCCGCCCGCAGACCGTGGACCGACGTGATGTTCACGATCTTGCCGTACTCCTGGGCACGCATGTGCGGAGCCACCGCGCGAATGAAATAGAACGCGCCGTCGAGGTTGGTGCGCAGCACGTCGTCCCACTCGCGATCCTCCATGCGCCACAGCGCATGGTCACGGCCGATGCCGGCGTTGTTGACGAGGACGTGGATCCCTCCGAGCTCGCCGCGTACCTCCGACACGAAAGCACGGACATCGTCGGAGTCGCGTACGTCGCAGGCCCGGAAGTACGTGCGCACCTCGGCCTGCCGCAGATCGTTGGCCACCTCCACGGCCGCCGCGCGAGAGCTTTCGCCTTCGTCCAGAAAGCAGAAGCCCACGTGCATCCCGTGACGGGCGAGGGTCAGCGCCACCGCCCTGCCGATGCCACTGGAGGCGCCGCTGACGATGGCCACCTGCCCCCGCAGGTTGGAGGCGTCCACGATCTCCTTCGGCTCGCTCTCGGTGACGACCTCGTCCAGGAGCTGGGCCACGGCCTGATGGACCCCGGACCGGTCCGGGGTGGACGACATCTGGGCACGGGTGTGACGGGGGGCCTCCCGTGGATCCCCGGGAAGCTCGTCAGGGTGGTCCGACATCCGCGAAGACTAGGCTCCGGGACGCGAGTTCCGCAATGCAGGGCAGCCGTCGTCCCCGGGTCGGGGACGCTCTCCTCCGGCGCGGAGCTTCGGCGGCGGCGCTTCAGACCAACTCGTCGTCCTCCCCCGCGTCCGTCACCTGGTGCACCTCTGCACCGTGCTTGATGGTCCTCCCCTCCACCAGGAAGACCACGTCCTCGGAGATGTTTGTGGACAGGTCCGCCACGCGCTCCAGGTTCTGCGACACGAGCAGCAGCTCCAGCGCACCTCCGATGCGCTTCGGATCCTCGAGCATGTGCGTCACCAGGATGCGGAACAGGGAACGGCGCAGGTCGTCCACCCTGTCGTCGGTGATGCACACCATACGCGCCGTGCCCGCGTTGCGGGTGACGTAGGCAGCCAGGGCGTCGGCGAGCATCTCCCGGGTGATCTGGGCCATCTCGGTGAGCTCGCGGAGCTCGGGCAGGGGCTGGGTGTCCGCCAGCCGCCGTGCCGCCTTCGCGATGTTCACCGCGTGGTCCCCGACCCGCTCCAGGTCGTTGGCGACCTTGTTCGACGTGATGATCTGACGGAGATCGCTGGCCATGGGCTGATGCAGCGCGAGGAGCTCCACCACACGCTCGTCCACCTCCACCTCCAGCTCGTCCACGCGGTTGTCCTCGGCGATGATGTCCGCCGCCGAGGAGGGGTCGCGTGTCAGCACCGCAGTCACGGCGCGGCCCACGAGGCTCTCCACCACCCCGGCCATCTCCACCAGACGCTTCTGCAGGGTGTCGAGCTCGTCGTGGAAGTGCCGCCGTGGCTTCTGCTCCGTGGTCATCCGAACCTCCCGGTCACGTAGGCCTCCGTACGCTCCTCCCTGGGATTCGTGAAGATCGCATCGGTGGGACCGTACTCGATGAGCTCGCCCATGTACAGGAACGCAGTGTAGTCGGACACGCGGGCGGCCTGTTGCATGTTGTGTGTGACGATGACGATGGTGTAGTGCTTCTTCAGCTCGTAGAGGAGCTCCTCGATCTTCTGCGTGGCGATGGGGTCCAGCGCCGAGGCGGGCTCGTCCATGAGGATGATCTCGGGCTTCACGGCGAGCGCCCGGGCGATGCACAGCCGCTGCTGCTGCCCGCCGGAAAGCCTGTAGGCCGACTCCCGCAGCCGGTCCTGGACCTCGTCCCAGAGCGCGGCCTGGCGCAGGGACTCCTCCACGAGGATGTCCAGGTCGCCGTCGTATCCGTTGATGCGCGGCCCGAACGCCGTGTTGTCGTAGATGGATTTCGGGAACGGATTCGGCTTCTGGAAGACCATGCCGATGCGCCTGCGCACCTCCACGGCGTCGACACCCGGAGCGTACAGGTTCTCCCCTTCGAAGAGAACCTCGCCCTCGACCCTGGCGTCCTGCACCAGGTCGTTCATGCGGTTGAAGCAGCGCAGCAGCGAGCTCTTGCCGCACCCCGACGGGCCGATGAGCGCCACCACCTTGTTGGCGGGCACGGCCATGGAGACGTCGTTCACGGCTCGATTCGTACCGTACACCACCGAGACGCCTCGCGCCTCGAGGGCGGGGACCGCCTCACCCACGTCGATGTCGTGGATCGTCGCCATCAGGAGCTCGCGGCGGGCAGGGTGAACCGGATGGTGGTGCCCTTGCCGAGCTCGCTCTCGGCTCGCACCTGCCCCCCCATGGCGCGCACCAGGTGCCGGACGATGGCCAGGCCGAGGCCGGTTCCGCCGGCATCCCGGGCGCGGGCGGAGTCGGCGCGGTAGAAACGCTCGAAGATGCGCGGCAGCGCCCTGGAGGGGATCCCCTCCCCGTCGTCGGAAAACGCCACCTCCGCCATCCCCTTGGCGCAGCACGTGACGGCCACGTGCACGTGCCCGCCCTCATCGGTGTGTCGCAACGAGTTCTCCATGAGGTTGCGGTAGATCTGCTCGAGGCCCTGGCGGTCCGCCACGGCGACGGCATCGCCCTCGGCGCTGAACGTCACGCCCCGCTCCTCGGCCACATCCACGAACTGCGACCACGCCTCGCGGGCCGAGGCCAGCAGGGAGACATCCTCGTGTCCGGCGGTCCACCCGCCGGACTCCAGACGCGACAGGTCCAGGAGGTCGTCCACCAGCCGCTGCATGCGGAGCGTGTTGTTGCGGATGGCGATGAGGAACTCCTCCTTGAGCTCGGGGGGCGGATCGCCCTCCAGCAGGGTCTCCGCGAAGCCCCGCACCGCCGTGAGCGGCGTCTTCAGCTCGTGGGAGGCGTTGGCCACGAAGTCCCGGCGCACCTGCTCCAGCCGCCGGATCTCCGTGACGTCAAGGAACGTGGTCACCGCCCCGCCGTGATCCAGCCGGCGGGAGGACACGAGGATGTAGCGCTCGGCCACCTGGACCTCACGGGTTTGCACCGGACGCATCACCGACTCCTCCAGCAGCTCGCGGAGCTCGGTCTGGCGCACCAGCGTGCCCACGGGAGCGAACGGAGGAAGATCGCCGGGCAGGCCGAGGAGCTCGTGGGCGGTCCGGTTGGCGCGCACCACGCGGGCGTCGTCGCTCAGCGCCACCACACCCTCCGCCATGGTGTCGATGAGGGCGCCCATCTCGTCGCGGTCCCGCCTGAGGTCGAAGACCCGCGCTCGCAGCTCGTCGCTCAGTCGGTTGAACGCCACCGCCAGCTCCGCCAGCTCCGCCATCCACGCCCTGCGCGGCACCCGGGTGGAGAAATCTCCCCCGGCGAGCTGACGGGCCTGCTCCGCCAGCACCACGGTGGGCCGCGCCAGCGCCACCGCAAGGCCGTAGGCCACCAGGAGCGACAGGGCCATGGCCAGGAGGCCGGTCACGGTCACCAGGTTGCGCACCCGGGCCACGGTCTCGTCGATGGTGGCCAACGGGGCGGCGATGCGCAGGATCACGGGCTGGTCGCGGAAGCGCGACATGCGCGCGCCGTAGAGGAGCGGCACGCCCACCGTCGCGCTCTGGCGCTCGGAGAAGCTCACGTGGCCCGCCAGGGCGCCCTCCACCTCGGGCCGGTGCCGGTGGTTCTCCACGCCGCGCAGGCGTGCGGCGGACACGTAGGAGTCGCCCACCACGACGCCGGTGGTGTCGATGAGCGTGACCCGGTATTGCACCAGAGCGGTGATGGCGTGGGCCAGCGAGTCCGCGTCGGCCTCCGGGAGCCTCTGCACCATGGTGGCCGCCAGGGCGAGCTCGCGCTCGAGCTCGCTCTCGTAGGTGGCTATCAGCTGCTGGCGCAGGCCTCGGGCCACGAGGGTGACGATGAGGAGCACCAGGAGCCCGGTGACCCCGAGGAACCCCGCGAACAGGGCGTGCTGGATGCGAACGCGCACGGGACCCCGGGCTACCCCTGCCCTTCGGGGATCTTGAGACGGTACCCGAAGCCACGAATGGTCTCGATCCAGTCTCCGACGGGCCCCAGCTTCGAGCGCAGCCGGCGCACGTGCATGTCCACTGTGCGCGTCTGGATGCGGTCCGAGACACCCGCCTCCACGTCCCACGCCTTCTCCAAAAGCTGCCTCCGGCTCTGCGTGCGGCCGCGGCGCTCGATGAGGGCCTGGAGCAGGCGGAACTCCGTGGGCGTCAGGTTCAGCTCCTCGCCCTCCAGCGACACCTGGTGGGACCCCACGTCCACCCTGAGGGGCCCGGCCCGGAGGATCCGCCCTCCCGCGGTGAAGCCCGCCTCCTGGACGCGGCGTAGGATGGCCTGGACCCTCAGGACCAGCTCACGGGGGCTGAACGGCTTGGTCAGATAGTCGTCGGCGCCCATCTCGAAGCCCTTGATGCGATCCTCCTGCTCCCGCTTCGCGGTGAGCACCAGCACGGGAATGTGGGCCGTGGCGGGCTCGTCCTTGAGCCTCTGGAGCACCTCGTCGCCGCTCACGCCGGGGAGCATGCGGTCGAGGACCACCAGGTCCGGAATGTCCCTCCCCACGGCCTGCAGGGCCTCGGTGCCCGTCCCGGCCGTCTCCACGCGGAAGCCCTCGCGCGTGAGCTGGTACGCGATGAGGGCAGCGATGTCGCGCTCGTCCTCCACCACGAGGACGCGTTGAATGCCTGCGGCTCCGGCAGACTTTTCCATATCGCTCTTCATCAGGGTCTGGTTCACGTGAGCTTCCTGAAGGGGGATGTCGCCGGCCGTGGGAGCGCCGGGACTTCACTCCCCGTCAGGCACCCCTGCAGAGCACCTCGAGCTCCTCCTCGGTCAACGTGTGGTCGGTGTGCTTCGCCGCCTCGAACAACCTCGTGCACAGCGCCTCGTCTTCGGGGTCGCGTCCGTGCTCGCTCAACCAGTACTTCACGTTCGAGAGTCCGGACATGGGTCCGATCTCGATGCGTTGGCGGCGGCCGACCATCGATGCCGGAACCCCGGAGTACACACGGTCGGCGAGCCAGGTGTCGCCCTTCCCCTTGGCCTTCACGATGGCCGCCGCGTGGACGCCGGTCCCCGTGCGGTACGCATCCTCCCCCACCACGGGATAGGAATGCACCAGGGGCACCCGCAGCGCCTGCGCCGTGAGCTCGCAGTACTCCGGGAGCATCGTCAGGTCCGCCTCGTGCGCCCCCAGGAGCACGAGGTTGACGAGCAAGAGGTCCATCTCGGTGTTGCCGCAGCGCTCCCCGACACCGAGGGCCGTGCCGTGTATCCGGGTGGCGCCGGCCTCGACGGCCGCCAGCGCGTTGGCCAGGCCGAAGCCCCGGTCGCGGTGGCCGTGCCAGTCCACGCCGACGTCCTCGCCCGACGGCTTCACGATCTCCTCGATGACGAAGCGCACCAGCGCCCGGGCTCCCTCCGGCGTGGCATGGCCCACCGTGTCGGCGATGCACAGCCTCCTGGCGCCCCACTCGATGGCGCGTCCGTAGAGCGCCTTGAGCACTTCGGGTCTCGCCCGCGTGGTGTCCTCGGTGACCATCATCACCGGAAGACCTTCGCGTACCGCGAACGTCACGGCTTCCTCGGAGGTCGCCAGCATGCGGTCCAGCGTCCACCCCTCGGCGTACTGGCGTATGGGCGAGCTGCCGATGAACGTGCACGCCTCGATGGCCATGCCGACCTTCTGGGAGATCTCCGCCACCGGGCGCACGTCGGCCACCACGGTGCGCGCCGCGCAGTTCGCCCGGATGGCGAGACCGCCCTCCACGATCTCCCGTGCCAGCGCCGTGACGGCCTCCACCGCACGGGGCCCGGCGCCGGGCAGACCGATGTCGGCGGTGTCGATGCCCAAGCGATCCATGAGGTGCAGAAGCCGGATCTTGTCCTCGATGGGCGGATCCACCACCGACGGATTCTGGAGGCCGTCGCGCAGCGTCTCGTCGTCCAGCTCCACCCGGCCCACGCCGGACCAGTCGAAGGACGAGCTCGACAGGTTCCAATCGTGGATCAGCTCCTGCTCGTCCATAGCCCCCTCGGCGCGGTGTGGTCGATCCCGGATGAGGCCCAAACATAGACTAGGCTCCAGAGCGCGTCCAAAGGTCCCTCACGACGGGGGATCCCCGGGGGACCGAGCCGGCCACCGCACGAACCCGTTGCGCGCCGGGACTCCGTCGGCGCCCGAACTCTGGCATCGAGGTGTAACGGCGCCCCCGACCTCGTGTAACGGAAGGGTAACGCGCACCCCGATCGTGCATTGCCCCCTGGCCCGGCGGTGACGACCTTCCTCCCGTTCCTCGCATCGCGGCGGACGGCATGGACGACCTCCTGAGACAGATCCGAGACGACCCCCGCGTGCGACGGGCCGAGAGCTCCGTGCTGGCCGGTGACGCCACCACGGTGGCCCAACAGGTCCTCCTCACCCGCATCCCGGCTCCCCCCTTCGGGGAGGAGGCGCGGGGGCGCCGCATGACGGAGCTCATGGCCGCTGAAGGGCTCGAGGACGTCACGGTGGACGGAACGGGCAACGTCCTCGGGCACGTTCGCGGCGCCGAGGACGGCGCCCCAGTGGTCGTCTCGGCCCACCTGGACACGATCTTCACGGCCGACACGCCCGTCGCCGTGCGGGAGGAGGGAGACCGTCTGCTGGGGCCCGGGATCTCGGACGACGGCCGGGGCCTCGCGGTGCTCCTGGCCGTGGCCAGGGCGCTCCACGAGACCGGAGTGCGCCTCCGCTCGCCGGTGCTCTTCGCGGCCACGGTGGGCGAGGAGGGGCCCGGGAACCTCCGCGGCGTGCGTCACCTCTTCGGACGCGACGGAGCGGGCGCGGGAGCGGAGGCATTCGTGTCCGTGGACGGAGCGGGCCTGGACCGGATCGTCACTCGGGGCGTGGGATCGCGCAGGTTCCGCATCACCGTACGCGGGCCCGGCGGTCACTCCTGGGTGGACTGGGGGCTCGCCAACCCCATCCACGCCCTGGGCGCCACCGTCGGCCGACTCGCCGCCCTGGAGCTCCCCACCGATCCGCTGGGCACCCTCACCGTGGCCCGCTGGGGAGGTGGGACCAGCATCAACGCCATCCCGCAGGAGGCGTGGGCCGAGGTGGATGCGCGCAGCGAGTCGGAGGCGACTCTGACGCGGGTGGAGGACGCGCTCCGCGCCACGGTGGAGAGCAGCGTCGCGGAAGCCGCGGCCCATGCCGCCGGAGGTGGCCTCTCCGTGGAGGTCGACGTGTTGGGCGTGCGCCCCGGCGGCGCCACCCCCACCGACTCCGACGTGGTGCGCGCCGCGGTGGCGGCGACTCGCGCCGTGGGCGTGGAGCCGACGCTCTCGTGCTCGTCCACCGACGCCAACGTGCCCATGGCCGCGGGGATCCCGGCGGCGACGATAGGCGGAGGCGGCGAGGCCGGCCTCGCCCACACCACCGACGAGTGGTACCGGAACCGCAGGGGCCCGGAAGGGGTGTTGCGGGCTCTGTACCTCCTGCTCCTGCTGGCGGGACTCGTGCCGGGCGTGTGAAATCGGCGCAGGGCCTCGTCAGGCTCCGGGGGCCTCGGTGCGGCGTACCATCATAGGTACGCCTCCCTCGCCCTCCTCGCCTTCCTTGCCCTGCATCCGATTTGACACGCCCCATTACATCCGGACGCGTCGCTCGCCAACCTCCGGCTCCGGGCGTCGCAGCACCGGCGGCGGTCCCAGCTTCAGGACCCCCTACCCGTCCCCCTCCACCACGGAGTGGTCCGTCACGCTCAGAGTACCCGCCACGTCGCGCACCTGCGCATGAGCACCTACCAGCGAGTCGTGCAGGCGCGCGCGCTCCAGGACCGCGTCCTGTCCTACCACGGTGTCGCGGAGCTCGCACCCCTCGGCCCGCGTGCCGCGCTCCAGCGTGACGTTGGGTCCGATGCGCCCTCCGCGCACCAGCACGCCTTCCTCCAGGCGGACGGGCTCGACGATCTCGGCGCCGTCCACGGACGCCGAGGGATCGATGCCGCCACGCGTGGTGGCCAGGAGATGGCCGTTGGTCTCCAGGAGCGTCTCGGGCTTGCCCGCGTCCCACCACCCCTCCACCGGTGCGGTGAGGATGCGGGAGCCGTGATCCACCATGTACTGGAAGGCGTCGGTGAGGTAGAACTCCCCCGAGGGTCCCGGAGGGGACTCCAGCGTGTGGTGGATCCCCTCGTAGAGAAGGGCGTGGTCGCGGATGTAGTAGAGACCGATGTTGGCGAGCTTCGAGATGGGCTCCTTCGGCTTCTCGACGATGCGCGCCATGGTGCCGTCGTCCTGGGTTACGATGACGCCGAATCTCTGGTAGTCCTCGACCTCCTTCGCCCAGATGACGCCCGCGTAGGTCGCGTCCAGCGTGCGCACCAGCGAGTAGTCCACCTCGAGCACGGCATCGGCGAAGACCACGAGGAGCTCGTCGTCCACGAAGGGCTCGGCCAGCGCCACGGCTCCTGCGGTCCCGTCCTGGACCTCCTGCAGGACGTAGTGCGCGTGCACATCGGGATACTCCCGCTTCACCCACGCCTCCATCTCCTCGCGCAGGTGCCCCACGATGAGCACCATCTCGTGGATGCCCACCCTCAGGAGATCGTCGAGGATGTAGCTCAGAACGGGCTTCCCTGCGACCTTGAGCAGGGGCTTGGGGGTATGGTGGGTGTGCGGCCGGAGTCGCGTACCTTTTCCGGCCAGAGGTATGATGGCTTTCATCGCGCTCGGAGGTGGCGGGACGGCTTGCGGGCGCGAAACAATATCCGGAGATCCGGTGCCGTGTAAACCGGGCCGTCCGTAACGGATCGCCGAACGAGAGGGGACTTCCCATGAGATCGCCTTGTCGGATTCCCGTCCTGCTGCTGGGCCTCGCGGCCTGTGGAGGCCCGCCGGCCGCCTCTCAGCCCACGCCCCCACGTCCCTCCGACCCGCTGGCACACGCGTACGTCTACGAGGTGCCCTCCGGGCAGCAGACCCCACAGACGAAGCCGAGTCAGCAGACGCCCCCCACCATCGAGGTGACCGGCACCGCGACGGTGTCGCTGCCCGCCGACTTGGCTCAGGTGAGCTTCGCGGTGGAGACCCGCGAGAAGGAGGCGGGGGCGGCTTCGGCGGCCAACGCCGCGCTCATGTCCCGGGTCATCGCCGCGCTCAAGGCGACGGCGCTGCCGGGTCTGCACATCGAGACGTACGGGTACGCGCTCAGCCCCGAGTACTCGATCCCGACCCCCCAGACGAACCGCACGCGGGTCATCGCCGGATACACGGCCTTGAACAACATCCGCGTCACCCTCACCGACGTGCAGGCGGTGGGCAAGGCCGTGGACACGGCCATCGGCGCCGGCGCAAACCGGGTGTCGTCCCTCTCGTTCACGGCGTCCGAGACCGCCGACGCACGCCGGCAGGCCCTCTCCCAGGCCGTCGCCGAGGCCCGGGGGCAGGCGGAGGCCATCGCCGCCGCGCTGGGCCGCGAGCTCGGACCGCCCCTGGAGATCAACGGCAGGGCGCAGAACCCCCAGCCGGTTCAGCCCATGATGCTCGCGGAGGCGGCCCGGGCCGCCCCGGCCACACCCGTCGAGGCCGGCGAACAGAAGGTCACCGCCTCGGTAACCATCCGTTTCGCTCTGGGACCGGAGAAGCCCGCCAGGTGAGCACGCCGGCGGGAGGGGGACCGACCACGACGGCGCAGACCGATCCGCGGTCCCCGGACCCCCACCTGCGGGGACGCACGTACGCCATCTTCTTCGACGAGGTGTGGCAGTCCGCGTCCGCGTTGGCGGAGGGCGGCATGCGCCGGTGGGCTCTCCTGCGCTCGGACGACGAGGCCGGGGTCATCGAGGCCGTCGCCACGTCGGGGGTTCTGAAGGCGACCGACCACGTGGACATCTCGGTGGGGCTGGACGAGAACGGACAGACCCGGGTCGACATAACCGTCACCACCGACAAGCCGCTCTTCGGCATCGGCCGGGGGCGGAGGCTCGTGCGGCGGTTCTTCGCGCGGCTGGACGCCCGCATGAGAGCGACCCCCGCCCAGATCCTCGACGCGTCGCGCCGGCCGTCGTGGAGCACGTGAGGAGATCGGGCTACCTTTTCGCGGTCATGAAGCGACCTCCCCTTCTGGTGCTGCTGGCGGTTCTCGCCTCCCTCGCGGCGGCGTGCGGCCGCTCCGAGCCCGGGACGCACGAATCGCCGGCCTCCACCCCCGCCGTGAGCAGCACCTCCGGAAACTCACACGGGCGCGTTTACGAACGGAACTTCGTGTTCATGACGCTGACGAAGGACAGCACGGTCATCGTGCCCTGGCTCTTCACCACCGCGACGCTTCCCGGCACCGAGGACCGCGAGGTGCGAGGCTACCTCGCCCGCGGTGGTGTCTGGGACCCGTTCTACCACCAGGAATGGGAGACGCCGCCGTCGCGGGCGCCCTGGCGGATCCTGCCCCACGGGAACCTCCACCTCCTGGTGGGAAACGCGGACGCCATCGAGGGCCTGGTCTTCGAGGATGGGCCCCGCAAGCTCGAGTTGGACATGTCCAACTCGCTCATCACCTGGACCGGGAGGCGCGGCCAGCAGTTCCAGCTCCTCAACGCCGCGGTCTACCTCTCGGATCAGCGCATTCCCGGAGTCGCCCTGGACATGAGCCGGGCGCGCGAGTCCCGGGAGACTCAATCCGGCGACTGGGCGTTCCTCGTCTCGGGCGATTCGTTGCAGATGGTCCTGGAGAACCCCACCGCCGCCAGCCCGGGCACCAACGGAGCGTACCGGGCGTGGGCCCGCCTGGACTTCCGGGATCTCCACTGGCCCGAGGTGACCGTGAATTGGGCCGAGGTGCGTGCGTATCAGCCGGCCCATCAGGACGTGCCCGTGTCCTGGACCCTCAAGTCCGACGACGAGGACCTCGGCGGCACGCTCCACGTGGAGTCCGCCCAGATCCAGGCCGGCGAAGGGAAGGGCCCCCTGCTCCCGGTGGACGCGCTCTTCACCGTGTCGGGAACCGTACGCATCCAGGGGACCGCGTATCGGGTGCTCGGACTCTTCCGCCACACGCGCTCGTGACCGACGCCCTCGTTCGGGACCTGGTGACGATCCTGTTCGGCGCCCTCGCGGGAGGGCTGACGAACGGCGTGGCCATCTGGATGCTCTTCCACCCCTACGTGCCGCCCAAGGTGGGGCGCTGGCGCGTCCGCTTCTTCCAGGGCGCGGTGCCCAAGAATCAGCCCCGCCTGGCGGCGGCCATCGGCCGCACCGTGGGCAACCGCCTGCTGACCTCGGAGGACCTCACGCGCACCTTCGCCGACGTCGAGTTCCGCTCGGCTTTCGACAAGCGGCTGGGCATCTTCCTCGACGATGTCCTCGAGCGTGAGCGCGGCTCCATCCGGGACCTGATCCCGGCACCGGTCCTGTCGGAGGTGGAGGCGGTTCTCGACGACGTGGTGGAGCTGGCCCTCTCCCGCCTCGCGGAGTACCTGGCCTCGGAGCGCTTCGAGGAGGCGGTGGAGCGCCGAACCGACGAGCTCGTGGACGCCGTGGCGGATGAGCCCATCGGCGACATCCTGACCCCGGCGCGCGGCGCCGCGGTCGAAGAGGCGGTGAACGAGTGGCTCGGGGACCTGGTGGAGAGCGAGGACTTCCAGGCCGCCGTGGAGGACTACATCGGACGCGCTTCGCGCAGGCTGCTCGCCCCGTCGCGGACGTTCGAGGAGATCCTGCCCCGGGGTCTCGTGGGATCGATGGAGAAGGCCATCGCGGGCTACCTGCCTCTGGCCATCGCACGGCTGGGCAAGCTGCTGGAGGATCCGAGGGCGCGGCTGCGCCTCGAGTCCACGCTCCACGACCTGCTGCATCGTTTTCTCCAGGACCTGAAGTTCCACCAGCGGGTCGTGGCCCGGCTGGTGATGACCGAGGACACTGTGGAGAAGGTGCTGGACACCATCGAGACCGAGGGCGCGGACCGCCTCTCGGAGATTCTCCGGGATCCGGCCGTCCAGGACGCCATGGCCCGGGGGGTCAACGACGCCATCGTCGACTTCCTGCGCCGTCCTGTCACCTCGGTGCTGGGCGACCCCGAAGACCCCGACGTTCTGGAGGTGCGCGCGACGCTCACGGACTGGGTGGTGGGCATGGCGCGCGACCCCTCTACCCGCGAGTTCCTGGTGGAGAAGCTGCATGCCGGCCTGGAGAAGGCGGGAGATCACACCTGGGGCGACGTCCTCCACCGGGTGCCCCGCGAGCGGGTCACCGGATGGATCGTGGCCGCGGGGCGGAGCGAGCCCGCCGCTCGCGCCTACAAGGAGGGGGTTCGCCGCCTCGCCAACGGCGTGCTGGACCGGCCCATCGGGACGCCCGCCCGGTGGCTCCCCGAGGGTGCGCCCCAACGTCTCGAGGAAGCCCTCGGGGACCCCATCTGGGAGTGGATGCAGACCCAGGTGCCCGACATCGTTCAGCGCATCGACGTCGCCCGGCGCGTGGAAGAGAAGGTGCTGGACTTCCCCACGGCGCGCATGGAAGAGCTCGTGCGCAAGGTCACCGACCGGGAGCTCCGCCTCATCGTCAAGCTGGGCTACGCCCTCGGCGGGCTCGTCGGCCTCCTGCTGGTGGTGGTGAACCGGTTCCTCCGGTGATGCAGAGCCCGAGGGCGGCGGCGGGCCGCGGCCACCCGGCCCCTACTCGTCCCGGTCTTCGGGCGACTCCAGGTGGAACGGACGCCGGCTCCGGCTCCTGCGGTCCCTGCGGAGGCCAGGCTTCCGGAAGAGCCAGGCGAAGGGCGTGAAGACCCGCTTGACCCGGTACGTGCCGCTGCTGCGGTGCCACTCCATGTCGTGCTCGATGTCCTCGGGCGTCTGGGTGTAGCGGCCCGGCAACCCCAGCCAGAAGCCGAGGGCGAGGGCGACCAAGCCGATGATGATCTTCAGGGCCAGCGACACGCGCACGCTCCCGGCAGGCACGAATGAAACAGGGCGCCCCTTCGGAGCGCCCCGACCCCACACGGTGAGGCCCCCCCGGCTGGACGGATCAGGCCTTGCCGAGGGACTCCAGCACCAGGATCACGAGTCCCGCGGAGAGGATCGCGGCCACCGTGGTGGTTCCTACGGCCACCATGACCACCACCGACCAGAAGATCGCGTGCGTGAAGAGGAAACCGCCGGGTACGAGGTTGCGTAACGCGGTCAGCATGGCAGGATCCGTCGAGGGTCTGGGCTCGGATTCAGAGACAATATGGGGAGGTTCGAGCCGTCGGTCGAGGAGGGCGGGCGCGGAGAGGGACGTCGAGGACCTCCGGCATGGCGTCTCCCCGGACGGCTACGCTTCCAGGTTTCGGACCTGGCGTACCCCCGAGCGGAGCGGAAGGGCCGTCGCGAGCACGGTGAGGACGAGAGCTCCGGCGAGGCCGAGGACGAGCGGGACGACGCTCACCCGGGCCTCGCCCTGGTGCAGCCGGGACACCAGGAACAGGTAGACGGGCCACGCCTCCAGCACCACCACCCCGCCGAGATACAGCGTCGCCGCCATCATGAAGAGCAGCCCGCCGAAGGAGGTGGGAATCTCCGCGACGTTCTCGGTCTCGAAGTTGGGGTACAGGGCGCCGAACCCGAGGGCCAGGGCCGTGATCGCGAAGGTGATGCCCACCATGGTGATGGTGGTGAGCACCAGGATGAAAGGCGACGCCTTGAGCGCCAGGTTCGTGAGGATGATGAGCGGGAGCGCCACCAGGAGCAGGGGAACGGTCCCCACCCAGTACTTGGCCCAGAAGAGCGTCCTCACCTTCAGCGGCGACGAGCGCAGCAGCCAGATCATCCTTCCCTCCAGGGACATCGCCGGAAAGACGAAGCGCGCCGCGATGGCGGCCACTACGAAGCCCGCCAGCCCGAGGTTCAGGAAGGAGACCACGTTGATGAGGAAGAAGGAGACCTTCTCGCCGGTGTAGAGGGGCAGCACGGTGATGTTGTAGACGTACACGGCCACCAGCACCCCCAGCAGGATCAGTTGGGACCACTGGGTGGTGTCGCGGAAGAAGACCCGGATCTCCTTGGCGACGAGGCCCCGGGTGCTGGGGCGGGCCCCTGCCAGCAGTCGATCCAGGAGCATGGAGCGCACCCTGCCCTGACGGCGCTCCGAGCCCTCCTGGGCGCGCGTGAAGCCGGTGTCGAAGTAGCGCACGTGCAGCCACCCGCCCAGCACGAAGAGCGCGGCCGCCGTGCTCCACAGGAAGAGGAACGGGAAGGGCTGGAAAGCCCCGTTCAGGTACGACATCAGCCCGTGGGACGCCCACTCGCTGGGCAGCCACGGCGAGGTGGGTGTGCGCAGCACGGTGACGAAGTCCACGAGGCTGCGGAACTCCTCGGGGCGCACGAGCCTCTCGGGCCGGAGGAAGCGGAAGAGGGCCACCACGGCCGCCGCGCTGAAGAGGCCCACGAGGGCCAGGAGGTCCCGTGTGCGCCGGGCCGGGAAGATGTTCACCAGGACCAGCGTCGCGGCTGTGCCCGACACGGCCGGCACCACCAGGAAGGGCACCATCGTGCCCACGGCCAGCGCGTAGAAGCGCCAGTCCGCCGCGTAGATGACGCCGTACGCGACCAGGAGCGGCACGGCCAGCAGCGCCACCATCCACGAGGAGTCCACGATGGTCTCGGCGAGGCGGGCTGCGTACACCTTCAACGAGTCCACCGGGGACGCCACCACCAGCTCCAGGTCGTCCGCCAGGAAGAAGGTGGACAGCGACGTGATCACGTTGGACAGCACGAGGATCATGAGGAACGTGAGAAACGCCAGGCCGAGCAGTTTGCCCGCCAACAGGTCGCCGATCCCCTGCGTGTTCCGGAAGTAGAGGAGCATGCGGAAGATCACCATGAAGATCAGCGCCCAGAAGAAGAGCCCCACGAAGCCCAGGAGGCCCGCCTTGAAGTAGCGCCCCTCGTCCGTGCGGGCGCGGTTCAGCCGCGTGCGCAGCTTCGGGCGCAGCAGCCAGAGCATGCCCGGGCGGCGCGGAAGGGCGTCCGCGCTCACCGCTCGACGGCCTGTTTGAGGGATTCGATGACGTCCGCCATGGCCTCGGTGCCCGTCACCTTGAGGAAGATCTCCTCCAGGTGGGCGCCGCCGGCGTCGGCCTGGGCCCGGAGCTGCTCCATGGTCCCCCGGGCGATGATGCGTCCCTCGCTGATGATGGCGATCCGGTCGCACATGGCCTCCGCCACCTCCAGGGTGTGCGTGGACAGGAAGACGCTCCCCCCCCGGGAGACGAACGTGCGCAGGAGGTCCTTCAGGATGCGCGCCGAGCGCGGGTCCAGGCCCACCATGGGCTCGTCCACCACGATGACTTCCGGCTGGTGGATGAGCGCCGAGCTGATGAGCAGCTTCTGCCGCATCCCGTGGGAGTAGCTCTCGATGAGCTCGTTCTTCCAGTCGGTGAGCTGGAAGAGCTCGAGGAGCCGGTCCGCGCGCTCTTCGGCCTCGGGCCCTTCCTTCCCCCAGAGACCGGCCACGAAGCGCAGGAACTCGCCGCCGGAGAGCTTCTCGTACAGGTACGGCCGGTCGGGCACGTACCCGACCCTGGCCTTGGCCGCCTCGGCATCGACGGAGAGATCGTCACCGCCGATGAAGATGCGGCCCTCGCTGGGGCGGAGCACGCCCGCCACCATGCGGATCGTGGTGGTCTTGCCGGCGCCGTTCGGCCCCAGGAACCCGAAGATCTCGCCGCGGGGCACCGTCAGGTCGAGGCCTGCCACCGCCGTGAAGCGGCCATAGCGTTTGACCACGCCCTCGAGGCGGATCATATCCGCAGCGTGGCGCGCGGGCGCCTCTGCGGCGTCCGTCCGGAGGTCGGTCACGACATTCCTTTCGGGAGAGCCACTCACCCGGTCCCGCGGGCGGCGACCCGATCGAGGACCCTGATGTGCAGGTTCCCGATGAGACGCATGATCTGTACCTGCTCCGCCAGGCCGCCGATGACGAATCGGATGTGCGAAGCGTCGGCGGGAACCTGCCCGAAGGTCGGGTCCACCGCCACCCACCGGCCCAGCCACACCTCCGGCCAGGCGTGGTAATAGAAGGCTCCGTCGGCGTAGACCAGACCCACCGCCGTGCGGGCCGGCAGCCCGAGTGCCCGGGCCATGGCGACGTACAGCACGGTGTGCTCGTTGCAGTCTCCCCGGCGGGTCTCGAGCACCTGCACGGCGTTGGGCACCGAGAAGGTGATCTTCTTCTGGACCATCCTGTACACCGCCCCCGTGAGCCGGCGGGCCACCTCCTTGGGGTCATGGCGTGACCACCGACCTCCTGCGACCTCCCGCGCCTCCTTGACGATGCGCGGATCGTCGCTCTGGATGAGCGGCGCGGGCTCCAGCGCGCTCTTCAGGTCCATGCGGGCGTAGGGCAGCCTGTAGCCCGGATCCAGGCTGTCCCAGCGCTCGCGGCGAACGATGAGCGTGTCTCCGTGCAGCGTCTGGCGCCCGCCGTCGAGGGCGAAGCCCTTCAGGTCCGTGCCGCTGAGCAGGAAGCGGATCTCGTCGTACTGCTGTGCGTCGGAGAGGTCCACGTTGCTGCGCACGGCCGTGGACAGGATGACGTCTCCACCCGCGCTTCCCGAGGCCGAAGCCAGGCGCTCGTCCTGCTGGCTCTGCCTGGCCAGCTCGTACTCGGTCTTCTCCATGGAGAAGCCCAGCGGGCTGGAGGACTTCAGGATCCGGCCGTCCTCGTCCACCCAGCTCTCCACGCGGATGCCGTCGAAGATCTCGGCGATGTGCCACGCCGGAATCGAGTCGTAGTGCGCAGCGTACCAGCGGCCCGTGGCCTGGTTCATCGCGGCGCTGTCCGGCATGACCAGGGTGTCGTGGGCCAACACCCGGACCTCCACGTTCTGCGTGCCCATGGTCGTGGGATCGAAGACCGGCAGGCGGACCGTCTCACCCACCTCGAGCCCGTTGCCCATGGCCACCCTGATGGGCACCACCGAAGAGAAGACCGGCGGTTGGGCCATGCGGAAGCTGACCTTCTGCTGACTGCCGGCGGAGTTGATGGTGACGGAGAGCGTGGTGTCGGGACCCAGCGTGCCCGACGCCTGGAAACGTCCGGCGTCGCTGTCCAGCGAGAACGTGAAGGAACGCATTTGCAGGGCATGCGTCAGCTCCACCCGGGTGCGGGCCACCGCGGTGCCCGTCTGGCCCATGGCCGGCATGGCCAGGCTCATGAGGTCCTCGAGCACGAAGCCCTGGGGAACCGTGTCCAGGCGGGAGCTGGCCTGACCTACGGCGTGACCGCCCATCGTGAGCGTGTAGAAGTCCACACCCGGAGCCAGAGAGAGGGCGGCCTCGCGCAGGCGCGCGACCTCCGGCTGGAAGTACTCTCTGCGGACCTGCCACCCCACCATGCCCAGCCACACCGCCAGGATGGCGCCCCCCAGGATCCGTCTACCCAACCGAACCTCCCTTCTCGCCCGGTCGGTGACGCCCGGGACGAATCGGTCTGCCGGGATGAACGGTACAGCCCACAGGGACAGCCGGTTCCACCGGTGCGGGGGCTCCTCAGTCCAACGGGGGAAGGTGCTCGCGGCTCAGGGCTGCCACGAGCCGATCGAACATCTCGCGCCCGTACTCGCTGTCCACGACGACCGTGAGATCCAGCGGGGGCCGCTCCTCCGCCAGGTGCTCGAAGAGGATCTCCAGCATGGCGCGGGCGTCGTCCTCCGGCTCCATGTGACCCGCGCCCATCCCCAGAGGCGGAAGCGCCAGGGACGTGAGGTCCCACTCCGCGGCTCGCCGGAGACCGTTGCGCAACGCGCGCTTCACGGAGTGGGGTGTCTCGGGCTCGTCCTCCGAAGCCGTCACCACGTGGATGAGGAACGCCGCCTCCAGGTCGCCGCCCGGGGTGAGAAAGGCCCCCCCCACGGGAAGCTGCCCCAGCCCCTCCAGGCGCTCTGCCACCGTAGGGCCCGCCCGGGCGATGACGTCCCGGGCCGCCGCGCTCATCGGCGCCAGGTCGGAGCGGATGGGACACACGAGGGCCTCCTCCGCGCTGTCCACGAGCGTGCCCACGACGACCCGGATCACACGCCTTGCAGCTCCCTGACCCTTCGATACATGGCGGCCGCCTCTTCCGTGAGATGCTTTCGATCGTACAGCAAGCCCATGGTGTAGAACGCCTTCACGTTGGTGGGCTGGAGGGTGGCGGCGTGCTCCAGCGCCTCCAGCGCTTCGTCGACCCGCCCCAAACGGTTGAGGGCTTCGCCGCGATAGAAGAACGCCTGCGCGTGGTCAGGGCGTTGCTCGCACACCCAATGGAGGTCCGCGTCCGCCTGGGCGTAGAGGCCGCGACGGAAGTGCAGGATGCCGAGGCTCGCGCGCGCCTCCACGTTGTCCGGGTCCAGCCGCAGCGCCCGGCGCAGCTCCTGCTCCGCCTCGTCGTATCGGCCCAGGACCCCCAGCGTAGATCCCAGGTTGTTGAGCACCTCGACGTTGTCGGAGTCGATCCTGGCCGCCGCCTCGAACTGCTCCAGAGCCAGGCCATGGTTGCCCATCGCCTCGTAGAGGGCACCCAGGTTGTTGCGCGCCTTCAGGCTGGCGGGGTTGACCGTGAGGACGGCACGGTAGACGTACACCGCCTCCTCCACCCTTCCGTCCTGCACCAGCTCCTTGGCACGGGCGAGCTGCTCCCCCGCAGGGAGCGCTTGTCCGCCCTCCGGGCTCTCTTCCGGCACCAGCTCGAAGACAACCGAGCTCCGACGCCCCGACGACCAGTACACACCCTCCGGGAGTTCCTCCGGCTCCTTGCGCTCCTCGACGGCGGGATCGGCGGCGGTGACCTCCTCCTCGGCGGCAGGCCGCTCCGGTTCCGGCGTCGGCGCTTCCGGCTCCTCGACGGCGGGATCGGCGGCGGTGGCCTCCTCCTCCGCGGCAGGGCGGTCCGTGTCCGGCGTCGGCGCTTTCGGCTCCTCGACGGCGGGATCGGCGGCAGGCTGCTCCGCTTCAGGAGTCATCGCTTCCTCCTCCGGCGTTGCCGAACCGGCGCTCGCACCAACGCCACCGGCCCCGTCGACGCCCGTGAGGAGATCCACCTGCTCCGCCGAGGCTCCCTTCGCCTTCGTTCTGCGCTTTCGGCCCTTTCGCGTGGTCACGATCCACCCCCGGGTCCCGATCCCGTCTCTTCTCTCACCCAATCCAGATACGGCGTGTAGCCTCCCATCGTCTCGAGGATCAACACCTCCGGCACGTCGTACGGATGCATCTCCGCGACTCTGCGCGTCAGCTCACCGGCCCGGGCATCCGTCGTCTTCAGGATGATGAGGGCTTCCGCGTCGCGGCGCACCTCCCCCTGCCAACGGTATACGGACGTGACGCCCGGGAGCACGTTCGCGCAAGCCGCAAGGCCCTCCTCCACGACGACCCTGCCGAGAGCTTCGGCGGTCTCCTCGTCCGGCGCCGTCACGAGGGCGACGCGCACCGGCGAGCTCACGGTACCTGCCGGGTCAGCGGTCACGTCCGCGTTCGGCCTCCTCATACAACCCGTCGATGGTCTCCTTGAAGCGTTCCTGGACCACCTTGCGCTTCACCTTGAGCGTAGGCGTGAGCACGCCGTTCTGCACGCTGAAGTCCTCGTCGAGGAAGGCGATGCGCTTCGGGGTCTCATAGGACGCGAGCCCCTGGAATTCCTTACTCACCTCGGCTTCGAGGTAACGGACCACCCGCGGGTCGGCCAGGAGGTCGCCGTGTCCCTCCCAGGTGATCCCCTGTTCCCGCGCCCACGCCTCCACAACGGTGAAGGCGGGCACCACCAGCGCCGCCACGAACTTCCGCCGGTCGCCGATGATCACCACCTGCTCCACCAGGGGGTTGGCCTTCAGCCGGTTCTCGATGACTTGTGGTGCGACGTTCTTCCCGCCGGCCGTGACGATGAGGTCCTTCTTGCGGTCGGTGATGCGCAGGAAGCCGTCGGCGTCGAGCTCGCCGATGTCGCCGGTGTGGAACCAGCCGTCGGCCTCGACGGCCTCGGCGGTGTCCTCGGGACGCTTGTAGTACCCCTTCATCACCTGCGGCCCCCGCACCAGGATCTCGCCGTCGGCGGCGATGCGAATCTCGGTCCCGGGCACCGGCTTTCCCACCGTGCCGATGCGGAAGTCGGTGACGGTGTTCACGTTGGTCACCGGGCTGGTCTCGGTGAGGCCGTACCCCTCCAGGATGGGTATGCCGATGGAGTAGAAGAAGCGGGCGAGCTCCGGAGCCAGCGGCGCCGAGCCGCTCACGAAGAAGCGCATGCGACCACCCAGAGCCGCTTTCACCTTGGAGAACACCAGCCGGTCCGCCAGCGCGAATCGGAAGGCCAGCAGTCCTCCGGGAGCCCCCCCCTCCAGCCGCACCCCCGCCGCCCTGTCCGCCACCGCCACCGCCCAGCGCACCACCAGCTTCTTCAGCCCGCCGACTTCCATGATCGCCGCGTGCACCTTCTCGTAGACGCGCGGCACCGCCACCACCACCGTGGGGTGGACGTGCCCCATGTCTTCCACTCCGGTGAGCATGGAGCGGCCGTGCACCACCTTGCATCCCGCCGCGAAGAACAGGTAGTCCACCGTGCGCTGGAAGATGTGCGACAGCGGCAGAAAGCTCACCGTCACGTCCGCGGTACCGACCGCCAGGGCGATGCGACACGCCTCGACGTTGGAGCCCACGTTGCGGTGGGTGAGCATGACCCCTTTGGGATTACCGGTGGTCCCCGAGGTATAGAGGATCGTCGCCACGTCGTCCGGCTTCGCCTGGAGCGCCCGGGCTCTGAACTCCTCGACCGAACCCTCGGCCACGCCGGCGGCTCCCCGCTCCAGGAATGCCGCCCAGCCCACGACGCCGTCGGGCAGGTCCTCCGGCGGGTCATACACCACGATCTCCGGCGTCAGGCCGGACAAGGTGCGGGCTTCCACCATACGCGCCATGGTCTCGGAACCGGAGACGAAGACCAGCTTCACCTCGGCATCACGCAGGATATATGCGATCTGGGGCGGCGTCAGGGTGGGGTAGACGGTAACGTCGGTCATGCCCGCACAGAGGCACCCGAAGTCGGTGAGCACCCACTCCAGGCGGTTCTCCGACATGATGCCCACGCGGTCGCCCCGACGGAGTCCGCAAGCGTCCAGCGCCGCCGCCACCGTGCGGGTCCGCTCCTGCACCTCGGTGCAGGAGATGTCCTCCACCCGCATGTCCGGCGTGATGCGCCCGAAGGCCGGAGCGTCGCCGAAGCGGTCCACGGTGGCGCAGAAGATCTCCGGCAGCGTCGGTTGCGGGACGGGAGTCGGGTTCTTGGCGTAGTTCATCTCGGCCATGGGAACGCGGACGGGGTCCGTCAGACCCGCTCGATGCGGATGTCCAGCGGGAGATCCGGACGGAGCGTGTGCAGGACGCTGCAGTACTTGTCCCGGGAGAGGTCGATGGCGCGCTCCAGACGCGCCTGGTGCTCCGGCTCCGGCCCCCGCAGGCGGTAGACGAGCCGGATGGCCGTGAACCTCCTCGGGAACTCCGGAGCCCGGTCGCCCTCGACGCTCACCTCCAGGGACTGCACCGGCACCCGGGACTTGCCAAGGATGTCGACGACGTCGACGCCCATACACCCCGCCAGGGAGATGAGAAGGAGCGCCGTGGGTGAGGGCGCGTCCTTCCCCCCGCTCTCCAGGACGATCTCCGGGCCGCCTTCGGTGCCGCCGACGAAGCGCAGGTCCTTCCCGGTCCAGCGCAGGCCCACCCTGAGGGGACTAGAGGAGCTCATCCGGCGGCGGCTCGGGAAGTGACTCGTGGGACTCGCCCCTGAGGTGCGCCAGGGTCGCGCGGGCGTGGGCGACGTGATCTCCGGCCTCCGGCCCGGCGGGAGCCTGGGCCAGGAACGCCTCGAGGTGCCCGATGGCCTCCTGGGGCTGACCCGCCCTGAGGAGGATGAAGGCCAGACCGTAGTGCGCACCGGAGGCCGCCGGCTCCTTCTGGAGGACGTGCCGGTACGTCTTGGCCGCCTCTTCGGTCATGCCGATACGCGTGTAACAGATCGCGATCTGTTGGAGGATGAGCGTGTCCCCGGGGGATTCCTTGAGGGCGAGCCTGAAGGAGGTCAACGCCTCGTGGAACTTGTCGTCCGCCAGGAGGTCGACGCCCTCGCGGTAGTAATCCACGCGACCCGACCCGGCATCACCGAAGAGCTTTTTCCAGAACGCCATACACAGGGGGGTCAGGGGCTCGAGTTCCAGGGGGAGGTGGCACGGTGCCGGAGAGGCCCCGCGGAACGTGGTGAAGGTAGAGGACGGGAGGCCCGGGGCGCAACGTCCCCGGAGGAGCCTCAAGCCCTTGCCGCCACGATGGTTCCGGCCTCCGCGGCCAGCACGTTCAGCCCGGCCTGCTCCAGCACGTGGACTCCCTCCTCCGGAGCCGAGGTCACCACCACCCGGGAGAGCCGGGCCACCGTCCGGGCGGCCTCGCGGATCCAGCCGGAGCCCAGAATTCCGTCCACCGCCACCCCACGCAGGGTCTGATCGAAGAAGGGGAGCCCCGGCCGTGACACCAGGCGGCTCACCCGCTCCACCTCCGGCCAACGGGCCAGGTCGGCGTCCACGCCCACCACCTCCACCCCGGGCACCACCTCCACCAGTGCCGGGGCCAGGCGCGCCGGCTCCCCCACGAGCGCCAGGGTTCCGGGGCCCTCGGCGACCCCCAGGAGCGCGGCGAGCCGCTCGACGTCGGCGGGCACCGACGGCTCCGGGTCGCCGGCGCGCCCCTCCGGCAGGGCCCCGCGAGGCGGGGCCCGCAGGTCGCCGAAGCCGCCACGCACGTCGAATCCGTCCCGGCAATTGGGACACCCGAGCGTCCCCTCCAGCACCCGTCGGTCCACAACCTGGCGGGCCAGGAGGATTAGGCCGAATCGGGGTCCGCAGCGCGGGCAGGTCAGGCGGTCGGTGAGGAGGAGGTGCACGGCTGTATTACCCGGACGGGCTCCCGGGATCGCTCAGCTTCCCGGCCGGCGTGCGGCCGGCAGCGGCGCCCCCGCCGGCCCGTACTGTGCCCACTGGGTCTCGGTCTCCCACACGCGGGCGTACAGCAGGCCCGCCGCCATGGGAGGGCGAAGCCTCCCCTTCATCTCCTCGTAGAACCAGCGGGCCTGGTTCTCCGCGCTGGTCTCCACGCCCTCGAACTGCGGCAGCTCGTTCAGGAGCCGATGGTCGAGGGAATCCGCCAGAGCCCTGAGCTCGCGCTTGAGATCCACGAAGTCGAAGGCGATTCCGGCCTCGTTGAGCTCCGCGGTCTGTACCGCCAGCTCCACCACGTAGCGATGCCCGTGCAGGCGCTCACACTTGCCCTTGTAGTGCACCAGGAAGTGAGCCGAATCGTAGTGGGCCTGGACGCTCACGGTATACACGCAGGGATCGCTCATCACGCATGCCCGATCTGGAGGAGGGGCGCGCCCGCGTCGCGGCCGGCGCCGGTGACGAGGGTGGTGACGCCTCCCAAGAAGGGCCGGTCGTTCACAGGGGCCGGTGCTCGCTGGTGACGAGGCGCAGGAACTCATCCCGGGTCCGCGGATCCTTGAGGAAGGTACCGCGCATGGCCGAGGTGATGGTCTTCGAGTTCTGCTTCTGTACGCCCCGCATCATCATGCAGAGGTGGTAGGCCTCCATCACCACCGCGGCCCCCAGCGGGCGGATGGTGTCCCAGATCGCCTGGGCGATCTGCTCCGTGAGGCGCTCCTGAACCTGGAACCGCCGGGAGAAGACCTCCACGATGCGCGCGGTCTTGGACAAACCCATGATGCGGCCGTCGGGGATATAGGCCACGTGGACCTTCCCGAAGAAGGGCAGCAGATGGTGCTCGCACATGGAGTACATCTCGATGTCCTTCACGAGCACCATGTTCTTGTGCCGCTCCTCGAAGAGCGCGTCGTTCACGGCGTCCACCGCCGTCTGTCGGTATCCCTGGGTGAGGAACTCGAGAGACTCCCGGACCCGCTCGGGTGTCCGGACCATGCCCTCCCTGGTCGGGTCGTCGCCCAGACGGCGGATCATCTCCGCCACCAGGTCCTCGAAGGAGACGCTCGCGAGATCCACACGGCCGCCTTCGACCCGCTCCTTTATCGAGCTCTCCATGCTCACTCCTCACCCGTGTATTCCACGAAATTCCGCGGCGTCTCGTGAACGACGACCTTCGCCGGGTGCACGCCCGAAGGCAACGCATCGGCTATCCGACCCCACATCGTCACCGTCAGGCTCTCGGCCGTGGGGTTGCGCCCTCCTCGACGACGGGCAGGCCTTGTGGATGGCGAACGGGGCCGTGTGCGGGCCGGACCCCCCGCTACCCCCTGCGGTGATCCTGGGTCCGGCGACCCGCGTCCGGCGAACGTCCAATTCCCAAGCGCAAGAGGGCCGGCGTCCGTGGACGCCGGCCCCCCGCTGCGCCCCGGAGGGGGTTTATTGAAGCCCGGGAATTACTTCTGGTGACCTCCCCGCGCTTTCCGCCTTCCCCGCTCCGGGGGCCTGGCGTCCAGCTCGGGAGTCAGTCCCGGCTTCAGGAGTGTTGGCTCAATAAAGGATTCCTCCGACGCGCACTTGAAATATAAGGGAGAGATGGTGGTGGGCGACACCGGGACGGTTCGTTGACACCTGTAGATGTTCCGGCTAGCCTGGACCATATGACCCGCACGGGAAGGGGATTCCGACGGGCCCTGGCGGCCCCGCTCTGGGTGTTGATGATGCTCCCCAGCGTGTCGATCCCCATCCTGGATCGCGCCCAGGTCGGGCAGATGCTGGCGGTCGAGCGACCGGCGTCCGGGCCCGCCAGCCACCCGCGCGGGCACGACCACCGCCTGTGCACGCAGGTCCGCGCGAACCCCCCCGTGCCCACCGTGGCCACGGCCCACAGGCAGGCGGATGAGGTGATCCGGATCCCGGTGGTCGTGTCTCGCAGGATCCCCTTCCTCCGCGCTCTCAGAAGCACGCGCCGCAGCCGGGCTCCTCCCCTGGTCTGACGTAAGCGCTGCAGCTTCACCACACGGGCCTCGCCCGGACGCGCGACTCGCCCACGCCCGGCTCCCGTACGTCATACCGCTCGGCCAATCTCCGAGGAGGCAGCCGATGCCACGCTCGGCCCCGACTCTCATCCAGCTTCGGCTGGGTGCGCTCATTCTGCTGACGACCCCGTGCGCAGCGTCGTTGGCGGCGCAGCACCCCCCCCCCGTCACCACACAGGATTCGCTGCGCGCCGAGATCCAACGCCTCGCGGCGGTGGTGGACAGCCTGCGCGCCGAGGTGACCCGGCTCGAGGAGGCGGGGCGATCCGCGGGGCCCGCCGAGACGCAGGCCCAGGACGCCCTGGCGCGGCTGCGCGCGGCGGCCGCCGCGGCAGCGGGGACCGCCGAGACCGACAAGCCCCGGGAGCCGCCGCCGCGGGAGTTCGTTGGCCACCAACGTTCCCTTCAGGCCCTGAACCCGGAGATCAGCGTCACCGGGGACCTCTTCGCCCAGGTGATCAACGGCAACACCGACGCCGAGAACTTCTTTCCCCGGGAGTTCGAGATCGCCGCCCAGGCGAACCTGGACCCGTTCTCCCGAGCCAAGATCTTCATCACCCGGCACGCGCCGGGCGGCGAGCTCGTGCCCTTCGCCACCGGCATGGAGGGCGAGGAGGGCACGGCGCTGAACGTCGAGGAGGGATACATCGAGTGGGTGAAGCTCCCCCTGAATCTCGGGGTGAAGGTGGGGCTCTTCCACCAGCAGTTCGGGATGCTCAACCGGTGGCACTCCCACGCCTATCCGTTCCAGTCCCGGGACCTCCCCAACCTCGCGTTCTTCGGAGAGGAGCCTCTCGGGGGCGCCGGCGCCTCCCTGCACTATCTGGCTCCCTTCGGCGGCGCAGGTGCCGGCACCTACGAGGCCACCGTCGAGGTGACCCGCTCCGACAACCCCATGCTCTGGGGGACGTCGGCCCGTCCCTCGGTGCTCGTCAACCTGAACGGCTTCTGGCAGCTGAGCCCCTCGACGGATCTCAACGTCGCCCTGACCCGCCTGAGCGCCAGCTACGAGGACACCACCGACCTCTTCCATCGCACGGTGTACGGGGGTGAAGTGGCGTTCACCTGGCGGCCTCCCGCACGCGCGGGATACCGCGGCTTCACCTTCCACGGGGGCGTGAAGATCCTGAACGGGCTCGTGGGCCCCGACGGCTCCCGCGCTCCGGGAGGCCGGGACCGGGCGACGGGGATCTGGACCATGGGCGAGCTCCGACTGGGGTACTCCTGGCTCGTCGGTGCCCGCTACGACTGGACCGAGGATCCCCTCGACCCTACCCGGACCGCGACGCTCGTGTCCCCGACGCTCACCTGGTGGCAGAGCGAGTTCGTCCGGGTCAGGGCCGAGTACGACCTGCTGGGTCGTAGCTACATGGACGAGCGGGACGGCAAGCTGCTCCTCCAGGTCACGTTCGCAATGGGTCCCCACAAGCATGAGATCTACTGACGCCAACCCTGCGCGGTCCCGGCCCGCATGGTGCGCGCCGGGACCCGGGAGAGATGACCATGATGATCGCAACGGCCTTCCTCGCCGCCGCCCTGCTGGGCCCGGGTACCGACGGTGCGCCCCAGCCGCCTCGGAGCTTGCCCCACGCCGCAGCCATTCGCGTCGTGGCGACGCTCCCCGTCTATGCCACGCTGGTGAAGGAGATCGGCGGGGACGAGGTGGAGGTCACTTCCATCGCGAATCCCAACGAGGACGCCCACTTCGTGCGGCCCAAGCCCAGCTTCGCCCTGGACCTCAGGCGGGCTCAGGCGTTCGTCACCACGGGTCTGGATCTGGAGCTCTGGGTCCCCCCGCTCCTGGACAAGGCCCGCAACCCCGACGTGCTGGAAGGCGGCAAGGGCTACATCACCGCGTACACCGGCATCCACCTTCTCGAGGTACCGGTCTCCCACGACCGGAGCGCCGGAGACGTGCATGTCTACGGCAACCCCCACCTCACGACGGAGCCCCTCACCACCCTGCAGATCGCACGCAACATAGCTGCCGGCCTGGACAGGGTGGCGCCGGACCGCGCACACGTCTTCGACGCGGGACTGGCCCGCTTCACCGACCGTATCTACCGGAAGCTCTATGGTGACCGCCTGGTGGAGATCCTCGGGGGAACCACCCTCGAGCAACTCTCCCTCAAGGGCACGCTCTTCGGCTTCCTCGAGGCCAACGACTATCGAGGCCGTCCCCTCATCCGGGACCTGGGTGGGTGGCTGAAGGAGGCCGAGGTGTTCCGTGGCGGGTCCATGATCTGCTACCACAAGAACTGGGCCTACTTCGAGGACCGTTTCCAGGTGAGGTGCGTGGACTACATCGAGCCGAAGCCCGGCATTCCCCCCACGCCCGGACACGTGGCCGAGATCATCCACAAGATCCAGGACCAGCACATCAAGGTGCTCCTGGCCGCCTCCTACTTCGACCGGAGCAAGGTGGAGATGGTGGCGGAGCGGAGCGGCGCCACCCTGGTGCGGGTGCCCATGGAGCCCGGGGTCCTTCCCGGCGTGGATGACTACTTCACCCTGGTGGACACCTGGGTGAGGACGCTCGCCGCCGCTTTCGCCAAGAGCTGAAGCGGAAGACCCGGTCGCCCCGGGGTGACCCTCGATACAGGACGAAGAACCCATGCTCGATCTCGTGATTCCGCCGGTGGTGGCCGCCCTGGCGATCCTGCTCATCCACGCGTACCTGGGTCTGCACGTCATCGCACGGCAGGTGATCTTCGTCGATCTCGCCTTCGCGCAGATCGCCGCGTTCGGCACCACGGTGGCCCTCCTGATGGGCATCCCCATGGGCACGACCCTGTCCACGGTCTTCGCCCTGGGCGCGACCCTGGTGGGGGCGCTCATCTTCAGCCTCACGCGCATGCCGGAGGGCTCCGCGGTACCGCAGGAGGCCATCATCGGCGTGGTCTACGTGGTGGCCTCGGCCGCGGCCATCCTGCTGGCCGGCATGACCGCCGAGGGCACGGAGCACATCAAGGAGACCCTCACAGGAACGCTCATCTGGGTCACCTGGCCCACCATCGCGAAGATGGTCGGCGTGTACCTCCTCGTGGGCGCGTTCCACATCGCCCTCCGGCGCTATTTCCTGGCGGTGTCGTTCCACCCGGAGACGGTGACCAAGGTGCGGCTCTGGGACTTCCTGTTCTACGTGTCCTTCGGGGTCGTCATCTCGTTCTCGGTGGAGGTGGCCGGCGTGCTCATGGTGTTCAGCGCACTGGTGATCCCGTCGGTGGTGGCCTTCTTCTTCACCGACCGCTTCGGGATGGCGGTGGCCGTGGCGTGGGGCTCGGGCGCAGTGGCCGTCGTCGGCGGCATCGCGGCGTCGTTCTACTGGGACCTGGCCACGGGCCCGCTGCTGGTGTGCGCGCTCGGCCTGCTGCTCGTGGTGGCCATGGTGCTGCGTCCCGTCCTGGGGGTCCACCCCAGCTCCAGGATCCGGGTGAAGGCGCTCATGGCGCAGGATCCCGGCGGGGAGTGACGCCCACGGCCGACGCGACGCCCCTCACCCCTCGCGCCGGAGTCTCCTCAGGAAGCGGAGATTGCGCCGGTCGGCGGCTACGGGGTCGTCTCCCTTGGGGGTCTCCAGGATCTTGGGTACCGAGCGGAGCCGCTCGTCGAGCATGATGCGACGGAAGGGCTCCCGGCCGAGCGTGCCCCGACCCAGGTTCTCGTGGCGGTCCTTTCGCGATCCCAGGGGGTGCTTCGAATCGTTCAGGTGAAGCAGTCCCAGAAGCCCCCAACCCAGCACCCGCTCGAATTCCTCCCAAACCGCGTCGTAGGCCGTCACCAGATCGTAGCCGGCGGCATACGCATGGCACGTGTCCACGCAGATCCCCGCACGGGCACGCACGTCGCTCCCCGTCTCTTCCAGGATCGCCGCCAGATTCTGGAAGGACCCGCCCACGCTGGTGCCGCCGCCCGCGGTGAGCTCGAGAAGGACGCGGGTGGTGGACTCCACGCCCCGCAGCGCTCGTGTCAGGCAGTCCGCGTTGCGCCGGATCCCCGAGGGAAGGTCACCGTCCGTGGCGTTCCCGGGATGTGTGACCAAGAAGTCCAGGCCGAGAGCCGCGCACCGGCGCAGCTCGCCGGTGAAGCACTTCAGTGAACGCGCTCGCAGGGCGGGGTCCGGCGAGGACAGGTTGATGAGGTACGAGTCGTGCGCGCCCGCGACACGGATCCGCTGCTCGGCCCGCTCCCCTGCGAAGGCCTCGGCGGTGGCGGCGTCCAGCGTCGGCTCCGCCCACCGGCTGGGCTGCTTCGTGAAGAGCTGCAGGCACGCGGAACCGATCTCCCGTGCCCTGGCCGGAGCCTTCCCCACCCCCCCTTCGGTGGAGACGTGGGCTCCCAGCTCGTCGTCGGCTCCTCGCGTCATCCCCCTGCCGTGTGGAAGGCGCACCCCAGTGACCGCACCACCACGAAGCTCTGCAAAGTTTGCCCTCGGCGGAACCGCATTGCTCGTTTCAGGGGGGCGCAGCGCGGCGTTTCCTACGCCGGGCCTGATCAGCTAACCCACAGTGGCACAACGAGTTAGACCCGTGCATCCCCGTCCCCGCCGTGCGTGTCCGCCGGCGGCACGCGACTTGAGAAGTCCTGCGGCGTTCGCGCCCCGTCAGGGGTGCATACCCCCGAGCACCGTGGGAGCCAGGAAGATGCGCATATCGGCCGACGGATTCATCGACATCCGGGATGGACGCAAGGTCCGCACCCCCGGGAATCACAGCAAGGTTGTCGAGCCCCTGCCCGAGGCCGAAGCCCTGTCGTTTCTTCTGTCCCATAGCTTTCGAGGACCCCGGCGCGTGATCCGCACCCTGTCCATGAGCGAGTGTCGCATGATGCGCCTGGCCTCCTGGGCGGATTCGATCTCCGAGCGCATGACCCTTGTCGATCGAGTGTGGCGCTCCATCACCGAGCCCGTGGCAGCCCCCGTCAGCGACACGCCGAAGCTCCTGCAGGTCGTCCAGATCGGCCGGTGGGCGTACCCGATCCACGTGGAGGGCGACACCACCCGCGTCCTTCCGCCCGGCGGCGTGCCCATCGGTGAGATTCGCAATCGGAAGACGGTCCTTCGGCTGGATCGGAAGACCGCGTAGGAATACAGGAAGGTCCGGCCTCCCGTCCTACGGGGTGGGGACCGGAAAGAGCCCACGCCCATTCTGGGCTGGGCCTCACGCCCTGGGGGGGGCGTGCCGAGAGCGGCGGTAGGCGTCAGCCTGCCGTCGCTCGTCTTTTTCTGTACCACATCCCGCGAAGATGTGTCCTCCACAGGGGACGTTCGGACTCCAAACTGCCTGTCTCCCAAGGCCTTTCCCGTTCGGCACGGCGTATGCTTCAACCCTATACCGACAGGACCGAGAGCTTCAAGGCGGCCGACCCGCCCCACAGGGCCGCCAGGAGGGAGGAGGAAAGATGATCGGGATGAGGAAGCGACTCGAGATGACCTCGGGATGGGGCCGCTGGCAACGGACGGTGTGGATCGTGTGCCTGGGCTTTATCGCCGTGGCGCTGCTGGCGCACAAGGGTGCGGCCCAGGAGGCCGCACAGCAGCCCATCACTCTATCGGGCACCGTGGTGAATCCGACCGGCGCCCCTCTGGTGGGGGCGTTCGTGTCGGTGAGCGGAGCGCCGCTCGGCTCGCTGACGAACGCGAGCGGGCGCTTCAGCCTGCCGGACGTCGCGCCCGGCAAGGTCTCGCTCACCGTCTCGCAGCTGGGATATCACACGCTCACCGTGGACAGCACCGCCGTGGCCGGGGTGCCGGTGACCCTCACCATGACTCCCCACCCGGCCCTTCTCCACGGCCTGCGTCTGGTGGCGAATCGCTTCAAGCAGAGGCGTGAGAGCACGGCGTTCAGCGTGCGGGAGTGGGGACGCAGGGATCTCGTGACGTCGCCGGACAACAACATGAGAGCCTTCATCGAGGGCACCATGGGTCTGTCCCTCGTGCCGTGCCCGGCGTCCGCCTTTTCGGACGTCTGCATCTACCGACAGAACTACATGTTCCAGCCCACCGTCTACATCAACGAGGTCCCGGTGCTCGGTGGCCTCGACGATCTCGAGTCGTATAGCCCGTCGGACCTGTACATGATCGAGTCGTACGGGCATGGTGCCGAGATCCGGGCATACACCACGGGGTTCATGGCTCGCGCCGCGAAGACCGACCTCCACCCCGTTCCGCTGTCGTTCTGAGCGTGGGCCCACCGGCGGCGCCCTCGGGAGAGAGGGGCAGATAACGCGAACCGCGGGATCGCTCGACCGAGGCGCTGAAGAGGGGTCGGCCACCTTCGGGTGGCCGGCCCCTCGTTCATGCTCACCGCCCTACCACCGCGGCGGGAGACCTCACTTGGGCAGGCCGGGCTCCGTCATGCCACGCACGTCCAGTGCCTGGTCGATCTGGTCGGCGGGCAGCAGCTTCTCCCGCAGCACGACCTCGCGCACGCTGATGCCCTCCTTGGCAGCGGTCTTGGCCACCACGGCGGCCTTGTCGTACCCGATGTAGGGGTTGAGAGCCGTGGCGATGGAGGGGTTGAGCTCCAGGAGCTGGCGACACCGGTCGGGATTCGCCTCGATCCCCACGACGCACTTGTCCGCGAAGGCCCGCGCGACGTTCGCCAGAAGCGCGACGGACTCCAGAAGCGACGCCACCAGCACGGGCATCATCACGTTGAGCTCGAAGTTGCCGCGGCTGCCCGCGATGGTGATGGTCGTATGGTTCCCCATCACCCGCGCCGCCACCATCATCATGGATTCCGACATCACCGGGTTCACCTTCCCGGGCATGATGGACGAGCCGGGTTGGATGGCCGGCAGGCTGATCTCGTGCAGCCCCGAGGTGGGCCCGCTGCCGAGCCAGCGCAGGTCGTCGGCCAGCTTGAGGAGGCCCGTAGCCAACGCGTTCAGCGCACCCGAGGCGCTCACGGCGGCGTCCTTCGCCCCCTGGGCCTCGAAGTGGTTGTCGGCCTCTCGGAACTCGAGCCCGGTGAGCTCGGAGATCTTCGCGATGGCCTTCCCGGGGAAGTCGGGGTGGGTGTTGATCCCGGTGCCCGTGGCCGTGCCGCCCAGGGCCAGCTCGGCGAGCTCCTCCGTGGCCCGCTGCACCCGCTCGATGCCCTTCGACACCTGCATCGCATATCCGCCGAACTCCTGCCCGAGGCGCACGGGCGTGGCATCCATGAGGTGGGTCCGTCCGGACTTCACGATGCCGTCGAACGCCTTCGCCTTCTCGCCGAGCGCATCCCGCAGGTGCTCGAGAGCCGGCACCAGGTCCTTCACCATGGCGACCCGGGCGGCGACATGGATGGCCGTGGGAATCACGTCGTTGGAGGATTGCGCCGCGTTCACGTGGTCGTTGGGGTGCACCTTCGATCCCAGGATCTCCGTGGCGCGATGGGCGATGACCTCGTTGGTGTTCATGTTCGTGGACGTCCCCGAGCCGGTCTGGTAAACGTCCAGAACGAACTGGTCGTCCCACTTGCCCTCCACGACCTCGGTGGCCGCCTTCACGATGGCGTCGGTGATGGCCCGGTCCACCGTCCCCAGCTCCGCGTTGGTGAGGGCCGCCGCCTTCTTGATGATGCCCAGCGCCTCGATGAAGCTGCGGCCGAAGCGCTGGCCGCTGATGGGGAAGTTCTCCACGGCCCGCTGGGTCTGGGCCCCGTAGAGAGCGTCGGCGGGGACCTTCATCTCGCCCAGCGAATCCTTCTCGATGCGATATCCGTCAGCCATGGGAGGCGCCTCTCTGAAAGGTCGGAAGTCGAAGCTCCGGCCGGATGCGGGGAGGCGCCGCCGGCCGGCCCTCAAACTTAGCAGGTCGTGCGGCCTACGCCTCCCCGTTTCGGCTGGCCGCGATCCAGGCGCGGACCTTGGCCTCGTGCTCCCGTGTGGTGATGAAGGTGAGCACGTCGCCGGGCTCGACCCTGGTGAAGCCCCGCGGGACCACGACGCGCTCGCCCCGCCGCAGCAAGGCGATGAGCGCCTGATCCGGCACACGGATGTCACGGATGGGCCGGAAGCACATCCCGGTCTGATCGCGTGTGACCTGCACGTCTAGGTGCACCGAGCTCCCGCGCACGTTCCTGGGGATCGCCTCGGTGCGGTCGAGGAGCCGCTGATGCTCGTCGGCGAGCTCCTTGTAGGCCCACATCATCTCGGTACGGCGCAGCACCCCCGCAACCCGGTTCGACCCGGCGTCTTCCAGCACCGGGAGCTGGTAGACGTCCCGCTCGGTGAAGCGCCGGAAGGCGTGGCGCAGAGTCTCTCCGGGCAGGCACGTCACGACGGACCGCGTCATGACGTCCGCCACCGTGCTCGCCTTGAAGCCACCCTCCACGATGGCGCGCTCCAGGTCCGACACCGCGACCATGCCCGCCAGCTCCTCGTGGTCGTCGAGGACCACCCAGCTCCGGGAATGATCCTCGCGGACACGGTCGGCGAACTCCTCCAGGGACAGGTCGGGGCGCACGGACGGAACCGTGTCGGCCATGGCGTCCACCACCAGGAGGACGTCCAGGGTGCCCATCTCCTCGGGACGGCTCATGCCGCCCAGGCGGCGGAGCTTGATGCTGTAGATGGAGTCCGGGTCCCTGCGTGACGCGATGATCTGGGCCAGCACCACACACAGCATCAGGGGAAGGATGATCCGGTAATTGTCCGTCATCTCGAAGAGGATGATGATGGCGGTCATGGGCGCGTGGGCCGCCGCCCCGAAGACCGCCGCCGCACCCACCAGCGCGTAGGCTCCCGGCGACGCGGTGAGGTTCGGCAGGACCACGTTGGCCGCACGACCGAAGACCCCACCTGTCATGGCGCCGATGAACAGCGCGGGAGCGAACACGCCTCCCGATCCACCGGCGGCCAACGTGACGGACGTCGCGAAGATCTTCATGAAGACCAGCGCCGCCATGACGCCCGTGGCGAGGCCGCCCCCCATAGCCTGCACGACGCCCTCGTGGCCGATGCCGAAGAGCATATCGCTGCCGAACGTGCCCAGGACGCCGACGGCGAGGCCGCCGGTGGCCGCCTTGACCCAGACGGGCACGTTCCACGCGTCGAACCGGTCCTCCGCACCGTAGACCGAGTGCACGTAGAGGAGCGCCACGAACCCGGTGACGACACCCAGGAGCAGATACAGGCCGAGCTCCCAGTTGCTCACGAGCTGGAACCGCTCCACCAGAGGGAACGCCGGGTCCGTGCCCAACACGGTCTGGGAGACGGCCGTTGCACACACGGAGGACACCACCACGAGCCCGAAGGACCGCGCGGCGAAGCTGCCCAGGATCACCTCCAGCGCGAAGAGCACGCCGGCCACCGGCGCGTTGAAGGTGGCGCTGATGGCGCCTGCGGATCCGGCGGCCACCATCAGACGCACCTCGTCGGCGCTCAAGCCCGTCACCTGGCCGATGACGCTCCCCAGGGAGGAGCCGATCTGGACGATGGCGCCCTCGCGGCCCAGAGAGCCTCCGCTGCCGATGGAGATGGCGCTGGCGATGGCCTTGGCGAAGGCCACGCGCGTGCGGATCTTGCCGCCCTGAACGCGCACGGCGTACTGCACCTCCGGGACTCCGTGCCCCTTGGCCTCCGGCGACCACCACAGCGCGAGGTAGGCGACGATCACCATGCCCACGGCGGGGACCAGCACGGTGACCGCCCACACAGGCACGTGCAACGCCGTGCCCAGGCGCCCGCCCTGGAAGAAGAAGAGCCAGTGCACCTCGCCGATCATCCACCTCAGCGCCACCGCGCCAACGCCTGCGAGGAGGCCCACGGCCACGGCCAGCATGAGCGGGCTCCAGGAGCCGGCACGGTTGATTGCGAGGCGCAGGCGTTGCCGCGAGGGGAGGGCTCGTGAGGCCAGGAGCAGGGGGTGCATGGGCGGGTCCGCGGCACTCTGCCGCGGTCAGCTCCTCCTCGGTTGGCTGGGACGCATCTCGATGCGGCTCAGGTGAGCCGCCTTGGGATATGCCATGAGCTGCATCACCGCAAGCGCGCATTCTTCGGCCTCGAGCCTCCAGGTCCGCCCTGGATCCTGCTCGCGACTTCCGAAGTGCGTGTTCACGCTGCCCGGCATGACGATGCTCACCCGAACGTCGTCGTAACGCACGTCCAGCATCATGGCCTCGGTCATTCCGAGGAGGCCGAACTTCGACGCGTTGTATCCCGTGCCGCCAGCGAAGCTGTTCCGGCTGGCCAGCGACCCGATGTTGACGATCCACCCGTCGCCGGTAGCCGACAGGTGGGGCAGGGCCGCCTTCGAGCAGTAGAAGACCCCGCCGAGATTCACGTCGATCTGGCGCCGCCACTCGTCCACGCTCAGCTCGGTGATGGGCTTGATGATGCCGACACCCGCGTTGTTCACCAGGATGTCCAGACGCCCGAGCCTGGCCACCGTGTCCGCCACCAGGTGGTCGCAGGCCTCGGGATCCGACACGTCGCACACCGTGCCCAGGATCTCTCCGGCCGCACCCTCGGCCAGCCGGCGGGCCACGCCATCCACATCCGCCGCCGTGCGGGCGCTCACCACCACCGACGCACCGGCATCCGCGAGGTGCTCCGCGATGGCGAGCCCGATGCCCTTGGTGCTCCCCGTGACGATGGCCACCTTACCACTCAGGTCCGGCATCTCCCCCCTCCTTGCGCCGGAGCGTGCGCGACCCGAAGGAGGTCCCGCTCCGGCCGTCATCATTACGACCGTAGTACCAGTGTTCCACGAATGTCTCGGGATTTCAACGTACGGCGTCGGTTACGAGGTGTGTCGGACGGGTCGGCCGAGCCGTCTCCCTGGGTGTTGCCGAGCCGGAATGAGAAGAGGGGCCGGCCCGGAAAGAGCCGACCCCTCGCGTGTTCGCAAGCGCCGATCCCTCAGCGCACCGCCACCTCTTCCTTCCCACTGACGTGGGCCTCCGCGCCGCCGTGCGCGAGCCACCGCTCCGCGTCCAGCGCCGCCATGCACCCCGTTCCGGCCGCGGAGATGGCCTGCTTGTAGTAATCGTCCATGACGTCACCGCAGGCGAAGACGCCGGGCACCGAGGTGTTGGTGCGCCAGGGCACCGACATCTCCACGTAGCCGTTGGGCTTCAAAGCCACCTGATCCCCGAGGAACGCGGTGTTGGGCTGGTGCCCGATGGCCACGAAGAGCCCGTCGACCGAAAGCTCGCTCACGGCCCCGGTGGCGGTGTCCTGGAGACGCAGTCCGGTGATGACATCGTCGCCCAGCACTTCGGTCACGACCTTGTTCCACTCCACGCGGATCTTCTCGTCGGCCAGCGCACGCTCGGCCATGATCCGCGATGCCCGGAACTCGTCACGGCGGTGAATGATGACCACTTCCTTGGCGAACTTGGTCAGGTAGATGGCGTCCTCCATGGCCGAGTCGCCACCTCCGACCACCGCGAGCACCTTGTTCCGGAAGGCCGGAAGCGCCCCGTCGCACACCGCGCAGGCGCTCACGCCTCCGCCGGACTGGGCCAGGCGCTCCTCGTTGGGCAGGCCGATCCACTTGGCGTTGGCACCGGTGGCGAGGATGACCGCCTCCGCCCGCACCTCCTTGCCGCGGCTCGACTTCAGGACGAAGGGATGTTGCTGGAAGTCGACCTCCGCGATGTCCTCGGTGACGATGCGAGTGCCGAAGCGCTGGGCCTGCGCGCGCATCTCCATCATGAGCTCCGGGCCGGTGATGCCTTCCTTGAAGCCCGGGTAGTTCTCCACCTCGGTGGTGAACATGAGCTGGCCCCCGGGGATCATCGTCCTGCTCCCGGCCCCCTCGAAGACGAGAGGCTCCAGCTGCGCGCGGGCGGCATAGACCGCCGCGGTCCAGCCCGCGGGACCGGACCCGATGATGACGACGTGCTCGAGCTCCCGTGGCGTGTTGTCCGTCATTGCTGCTGTACCTCGCTCCCTTGGCTTCAGGGCCCGTCAGAGGCCCTACCTGTCCTTGAAGATATTCATGCCCGTGGAGTGCCCCGGCTTGACGCGCACCGAGGGCCCCACGAAGTGCACGGCGTTGTCGACGGCGACGGCCGTCTCAGCAAAACCCGCGGCGACACCGTCGGGTTTCACGGAACGGTCCACGATGTCGCCGGCAGCCATGGAGGGCGCCGAAATGCCCCGTGTGGCCTCCTCCGATGACCGCGAGGTCCCGGACGCCGTCGACCATCGGCCCTCAGACGGGGGTGGTGGCGGCGACATCCCGCGCCACGCGGACCACCTCGCGGGCGTTGTCGTAGGTGATGCGCGCCTCGGCATCCTCCAGGGACAGCCAGACGCACTCGGTGATCCCCTCCGCCTCCTCGGGCACGGGATCGCCCGCGTCCGACGCCATCAGGTAGAACGCACAGAACTTGTGGATCAGCTTGCCGCCGGCCCGGAAGTACCAGTCGATGGTGGCCAGCTCCGGGCCCAGCCTCAGCCCGTGGAGTCCGGTCTCCTCGGCGACCTCGCGCAGGGCGGCCTCCCCGGAGCTCTCGCCGTTCTCCAGGTGACCCTTGGGAAGACCCCAGTTGCCGTAGGGATCACGGATCACGAGGGCGTTCAGAACGTCGTCCACCCGTCGGACGACCACGCCCCCGGCGCTCCGTTCCACCCGCGCACGCCCCCGCTTCGCCATTGATCCCTCTCTAGATGTTGCGATCACATTCGCGCGGCCATGCATCCACGGGACACTCCCCTAGAAGATGGACAGACGCACGTAGCGCCGCGGGTTCTCCCGCAGGTCCCGTAGAAGCAGGTCCAACTGTGCCAGCACCCCTTCCGCCCGCACGGCAAAGGTACTGTCGGAGAGAAGGATGCCCAGGGATCCCTTCCCCGACTCGAGCTGCGCCGTGATGCGGTCCAGCCTCGCGAAGACCGAGTCCGCGCGGGTCAGCGTCGACTGGATCTGCTCCGACGATCCCGACACGACGCCCGAGACCTGCCGGATGCTCCCCGTCGCCAGCCGTATGTTGGTGACGATGGAGTCCAGCTGGGCCTCCCTGAGCACGCTGTCCACGCGCTCGAAGGAGCGCCGCGCGACCCGTGAGGCCTCCTCGATCTGCGTGAGCGCGGTATCGGCGTTGGCCGTCACGTTCCTGGCTACCGAGGACTCCTGGTTCACGAGGTCCCGGATCTCCCTGCTGATGGCCTCGATGTTGTCGATGGCCTGAGAGAGGTTCTGAGCGGTCTTCTGGCTGAAGGCCATCTCCAGCCGATTCGTGAGGTTCTCCAGGTTCGTGGAGATCTCCTCGGCGGACGCGGTGAGGCGCGTGAGCTCGGGGAGCGTGTAGCCCCCCACCACCCGCACCCCTCCTGAGGAGGCAGACCGCGGAACGGCGTAGAAGTCGTATTCCGGATAGTGCGAACGGCTCACGATCTCGGCCTGCCAGTCGCCGAACATGGACTCCGGGGCGAGCACGGCGCCCGCGTCCTCCGGCAGCTTCACCGTCTTCTCGAGGTCCACCGACACCCGGACCGCCTGGCCGTCGGGCTCGACCTCGATGCTCGAGACCCTCCCGATGCGCACGCCGCGGAAGACCACTGCATCACCCGGCGTGAGCTCGGCCACGTTGGGGACGAGGATCTCCAGAGGCACGAGGGCACGCCCCCAGTGCGCACCCTTGAGCCACAGAGTGCCCCCGACGGCCACTGCGACGGCGATGATGATGACGAACCCCACCAGAAGCTCGCGACCCTTGCTCATGGAGCTACCTCCAACAGGTCCGGTCTCCCCTCGATGAAACCACGCACGACTGGGTCCTGGGTTTCCCGGAGCTGATCGGGAGTTCCCTCGAAGCGGATCCTTCCATCGTGGAGCATGGCGATCCTGTCGGAGATCCGGAACGCGCTTTCCATATCGTGGGTGATGACCACCCCCGTGACCTCGAGCTCCCGGCGCATGCGCATGATGAGCTCGTTGATGACGGCGGAGGTGACGGGATCCAGTCCGGTCGTGGGCTCGTCGTAGAGGAGGTACTTGGGCGCGGTGGCGATGGCGCGCGCCAGCCCCGCCCGCTTGCGCTGCCCCCCGGACAGCTCGGCGGGAAACCGCTCGCCGTAGCCGTCGAGGTCCACCAGATGAAGGCACTCCTCCACCCGTTCGGAGATCCGCGCCCGGGTCCATCCCGGAATCCTCTTCAGTCCCATGCCCACATTGTCGTGCACGGTCATGGAGTCGAACAGGGCCGCGAACTGGAAGACGTATCCCACCTCCCGACGGAGCTCGTACAGCTCTTCCCGTGACAGGGTAGCCACGTTGCGGCCGTCCACCCAGATCTCTCCCTGATCCGGCTCCAGGAGGCGGATGACGTGCTTCAGGGCCACCGACTTGCCCACTCCGGACCCACCTATGATGGAGAGTGTCTGCCCCTCCCGGATCTCCAGGGAGAATCCCTTGAGAACCTGCTTGGGCCCGAACGCCTTGTGGACGTCGATCAGTCGGATGCTCATTTCAGCAGCGTCGCCGCCCAGAAGGCGTCCAGGACCAGGATGATCATGCTACTCACCACCACCGAGCGCGTGGTGGACTTGCCGACGCCCTCCGCGCCTCCGCTGGTGGAGAAGCCGAAGAAGCACCCCACCGATGTGACCGTGAGGCCGAAGCTCACGGACTTGATGACCGAAAACCACACGTCCCAGGGTTGGAAGAAGAGGCGCAGCCCCTTGAGAAACGTCTGGGACGACATGTCCAGCAGGTACATGGAGGTGAGCCACCCCGCCAGCACACCGACGGCGTCGGCGAGGAGGACCACTATGGGGAACATGAGGGCGCCGGCCAGCACCCGCGGCACCACCAGGTAGGCATTGGGATCGTAGGCCAGCGTCTCCAGCGCGTCCACCTGCTCTGTCACGCGCATCGTCCCGATCTCGGCCGCGATGTTGGCCCCCACCCGACCCGACAGGGCGAGCCCCGTGAGCACGGGACCCAGCTCCAGCACCATGGTCTTGCCCACCAGCGTGCCCACGAAATAGAGGGGAACGGCGCCGGTGAAGGTGTAGGAGGCCTGAAGCGCGAGAACCACGCCCGTGAACAGCGCGATGAAGATGGCGATGGGGACGGAATCCACCCCGATCTTGGCCATCTGAGCCAAGAGGTGCGGCCCCCAGATGGAGCCCTTGCGAAGTGCCCGGACGGCACCCACCGCGAGGTACCCCGCCCTGCCCACGGTCGCCACCGACGAAAGGACGGCCCCTCCCACGGCCTCGACGGGTCTGAGCAGGGAAACGCGCATGTTTGCCAAGATAACAGCCCGTGGCGGAAATACACGGGCCGGCGCGCCCCAGCCGGACGGAGCAGGGGACTCCCCCGGTCAGGGTGCCGCGGAGGGCCGGTGGGCCCTCACTTCGTCGGCGGCGCCTCGGACTCCAGGGTGAACTCCACTTCCTCCCTGGCCCCGGGGGGATCGGGAAGCGCATAGGAGATGCGAATGCGCCGTACCGCGCCTTTGGGGTCCGCCAGCGCCACCTCGAAATCCAACCGTTGGTCGGCAGACACAATGCGGGTGCGCACCCGCTCGCCGGGCTCCGCCTCCGGGCCGTCCGCAGGGTTGCGGAACAAGGTCTTCGTGGACTGGCGGCCCGTCTCGAGCTGCCGTGTCACCTTCACCTGCCGGAGCCAATCGGGCTGGTAGTTCACCTCGTATTCGAAGCCGCGCTGATCAGCGCCGTGGCCCTCGCGGTTGTGTCTCGCCACCCGGGTACTCCGGAACGGGGTGTTCGCCATCAAAGAAATGATATAAACGAATGTTTCTGACGGGTGCCCGAAAAGTCAAGTTTTCAATTCGGCGCGCAGGTCGAAACGGATTGCCCGCAAACGATCCTCGCGGGACGGGCCCTCACGGATTTTCCTTCTACTCCGAGATCGCGCCCATCGTCAGATCTCGGAGAATTACAGGCGGAGAAGGAGCCGGAGGAACGGAAGCGCCCGGCGGTGGCGAATCGGCCGCCGGGCCGGCCCACGGGAGGGCGCGCGGCGCGCGGTCGCGGCCCGGAGTCGACGAAGCTTGACCCGGTCATCGGCCGCGCCTTACCTTGGCGTCGTTCCCGACAAGCTCCAACGTGCGCATTGCGGCCCTCACCGCCCGGTGAATTCGTACAGGGCCGACCCGTTCTCGCAGATCCGGCCCTCGGGCCGCCGCCCTACCCCACACTCACCGAAATCCCTCCTTCCTTCTCGCGGCCGCCCACGCCGCACCGTTCCCCGACGGAGCCCTCCCGTGGACATCACCGAGCTCAAGACCAAGACTGTCGCCGAGCTGCAAGATCTGGCCGAGGAGCTGAGCATCCCGAACTACATCGGGATGCGGAAGCAGGATCTGGTCTTTCGCATCGAGCAGAGCCTGCTGGAGGGCGACGTGGTGCTGCGCGCGGAAGGCGTGCTGGAGATCCTCCCCGAGGGATACGGCTTCCTGCGATCCCAGGACTGGAACTACCTGTACGGGCCCGACGACATCTATGTGAGCCCTTCGCAGATCAAGCGCTTCGATCTGCGTACCGGCGACACGATCCTCGGTCAGGTACGTCCGCCCAAGGACGGCGAGCGCTATCTGGCCCTCCTCAAGGTCGAGTCCGTCAACGGGCTGGATCCTGAGGCGACCAAGCACCGCGTGGGGTTCGACAACCTGCGCCCACGATATCCGGAGGAGCGCCTGCATCTGGAGATCGAGGGCGGCAATCTCACCATGCGCGTCGTCGACCTGATCTCCCCCATCGGCAAGGGGCAGCGCGGCCTCATCGTGTCGCCGCCCAAGGCGGGCAAGACCACCATCCTCCAGCAGCTGGCGAACTCCATCTCCACCAACCACCCGGAGGTGCACCTCATCGTCCTGCTCATCGACGAGCGGCCGGAGGAGGTCACGGACATGGAGGAGCACGTGGAGGCGGAGGTCATCTCGTCCACCTTCGACGAGCCCGCGGAGCGGCACACCCAGGTGGCCGAGATGGTGATGGAGAAGGCCAAGCGGCTGGTGGAGCACGGCAAGCACGTCGTCATTCTCCTGGACTCCATCACGCGGCTGGCCCGCGCCTACAACGTCACGGTGCCCCACTCCGGGAAGATCCTCTCGGGGGGCGTGGACGCCAATGCGCTGCACAAGCCCAAGCGCTTCTTCGGGGCGGCGCGCAACATCGAAGAGGGGGGCTCCCTGACCATTGTGGCCACCGCGCTCATCGAGACCGGGAGCCGCATGGACGAGGTGATCTTCGAGGAGTTCAAGGGCACGGGGAACATGGAGATCATCCTGGATCGCCACATCTCGGACAAGCGCGTCTTCCCGGCCATCGACCTGAACCGCTCGGGAACACGCAGGGAGGAGCTCCTCCTGTCGGAGACGGAGCTGAACCGGGTCTATCTCCTCCGGAACTTCCTCGCCGACATGCCGCCCGCCGAGGCCATCGAGTTCCTGCTGACGCGCATGGCACGGACCACGACCAACCAGGAGTTCCTGGACAGCATGGCGCAGGGGGAGTAGCGCGTCGTAGACGGCGGTGACGCGCACCCTTCGCTCGGAGCGACGCGCCGTCGCACATGGAGATCCTGCGGGTTACCGCGAGGGGCGCAACTCGAATCCTCGCTCAGAGTCCGCGTCACCACCTGTCCACCCGCGCGAGGGTGCGAAGACTCGCTCGGGGCACCC
>Ga0307418_1000005_pt1 | contig 89883 bp, 87 predicted proteins | sample SalMarWE160220MG_2_FD_202160 | JGI IMG/M metagenome (GOLD analysis project Ga0307418, IMG submission 202160) | Salt marsh sediment microbial communities from the Plum Island Ecosystem LTER, Massachusetts, United States - WE1602-20 | ecosystem: Environmental > Aquatic > Marine > Intertidal zone >...
CGACTACGGAAGCGGCGGTGGCTTCAACCGGGGTGGTGGCGGCTCCGAGCCGTCGGGCGGCGGCAGCGCCGACGACGATCTGCCCTTCTAGATTTCCAGCTCGACACCGCCGAGAACCCGGCTCACCCACTCCCCTTCGGCTGCGCCGGCAGCGAGCGGAGGAACTCCCAGAGGGCGCGCCGTTCGCTGTCGGTCATGGCGCGCACCACCGGCCACGGCATGACCTTCGGGTCCACCTGTCGACCGTCCGGCGTCCTGCCCGTGTCGAAGAACGAGGAGAACTGCGCGTAGTTCCACGAGCCCAGCCCCGTCGCCGAGTCGGGCGTGAGGTTGGCGGCCAACGGCCAGCCCGGCGGCGTGCCCGGCACCTTGCCACCGGAGAAGTGCCGGCCGTGGCATCCGGCGCAGGGACCGGCCAGGTAGCGACCGTACGCGACGGTCTCACCGGGCTGGGGCTCGGTGAACGTCCGGTCCGTGTGGTTGATCATCTCCGCGGGGATGAGCGGGAAGCGCCCCAGCAGGTACAGCACCCGGGCCAGGGGGCCGATGGTCTCCTTCAGCGGCGGGGAGGCCACCGGCTTCGCCGACTTGAGGTAGCTCACCAGGGCGCCCAGGTCCGCCGGCCCGATGGATCGGTACTCGTACGACGGCATGAACACGAGAGGCTTGCCGTCGGGACGGACGCCGTCGCGGATGGCGCGCACCCAGTCCTCGTCGGACTTGTACTGCGCCGCTACACCGTTGCGCCCCGACGTGAGGTTCGCCGACATGATCCGGCCGAGCAGCGGCATGGCGTCGATGACGACGCGCCCCCCGAGGTCGGGATTGTGGCACTGGGTGCATCCCCGGATCTCGGCGACGTGACGGCCTCGGGCCAGCGTCACGGAGTCGTCGGACGTGACGATGTGGGGCACCTCGACTCTGTAGGTCTTGTTCAGGTGTCGGTTGGTGACCACATAGACGACCACCATGGCGAGGGCGGCCGCCACCAACAGGCCCGCCAGGAGCCCGATGAGAATTCTCAGAATCTTCACTTTAGGTCAGACGCGGGTGACGCCAATGGGGATGGTTCCTACGACTCCTCCGGCACATCCGCCTCGCTCTCCCAGAGGCCCATGAGGTATTCCTCGTAGCTGTCCGGATGTTGTCGGTAGTCTTCCGCCCAGACGTCGAAGGGGGGCAACGCGAGCTTCCGCGAGAGCCAGTCCGTGGCAATGTGCACCATCTCCGCATAGGAGAGATCCCCACCACCACCTCCCTCACGATGGGCACGCTGGGCCAGCAGGTATATCTCGTCCGGGCTCAGGTAGAGGAGCAAGTCCGCCACTTGGGCCGAGCAGTAGTCCAGGTACTTCGCACGCAGGACTTCGAGCGGCTCCTCGGAGCCCGCCTCCCCTGCGCCCACGGGCCACCCTCCGGATACACGTGAAAAACCCCTCCGAATCGCCGGGCGCGTCGTGTCACCGGGGACCCGGCGCGCGCAGAAGCTATGACTCGAAGGGGCCGGAAGCGCAAGCTTTCAGCGTGTCGTCGCCGGCATCTCCGTGCTGGGAGCGGGAGGGGTTGCTTCGTTGCGCTCACGCAGGTGCCTGTAGATGGACCGCCTGGTGAGACCGTACAGCACAACGCGACTCAGGAACTCGGGATCCGTCTTCTGCACCTCCTCGGCCTGAGCAGCGACGTCGCGAGGCAAGCGCACGTTGAGCTGCACGGAGCACGTCTCCCACATACCTGCACCTCACCCATTCTTCAAAGGGTAAAACGTTTCACTTTCAGGGCACCGGACGCGCAACGAAAAATCGTGCGCACTCCTCGGAAAGGAGGAGTTGGTCGCGTCGACGTGCGCACCATCTTAAGACCCGACCCCGGGGCGCGCAACCCTTTTGAAGGAACACCCAGAAACACGCAATATATCAGCAACTTGTTACGCCGCAACGACTTACAAAACGCCAATTTCTGCAAAACCAGGTGTTCCTCCAGGGCCTCACGCCCTGCACCTGCACGGCTCGCGCACGCGAAAACCCTGGTGGATCGTGGAGTTTTGGCCGGTCTCCGCCGTGGTGACCGTGCTCGTTTCCGTTACCGGTTTTTTGCAAAAAAAGGTCAGGGAAGAGCGGAGCGCAGGAACGCCTCCAGGGCGGGTGGCTCGAACGAGAGGAAGCGTCTGCGGAGCTCACCGGGGTCGTGCTCGCAGAAGATGCTGCCCGTCCGATGGACGCGCCCACGACCCACGTCTTCGAACGTGATGTAGCCACGCCAGAACGCATCGTCGCGGAACGCGCATAAGCGGGCCGTCCACCCTCGTTTGGCATACGTGAGGCTCCGAGCCGCCATCGTCGACGGCGCGTCGAAGGTCGGGCCGCCGGGAGACTCGTCCAGATCGCTGAGATGAGCCTCGGGATTGCGCGCGAGATCCTCGCACCATAGCTCGAACGTGGGCAGCGGCAGCAGTCGCTCGCAGTACTCCACGAGGAGCGCCAACGGATCCTCCACGAGCATATCCATCTGGCTGTCCCGGCGAGCCGTTTCGCGCGCCCTCCGGTACAATGGCCTCACCGCGTCGCGAGGGAGGATCTGCACGAGCCGCGCTGCCTGCCGCCGCCGGTACGACCCATAGCGTAGACGCAGCTCCGCGAGGTCGACGGCCGTGCTCCGCGCGGTTTCGTTCGCCGGCAGATCGACCTGGACCACCTCAGTGCACCGTCACGGAGCCGGGCACGAACGGAGCGATGCGTACCGGGTGGATTCCGGGATCCCGCATGCGAAGGCCAGCCAGCGTTTCCCGCACACCGAAGGTGTCCAGCAGCCGATCCACCGCGCGGAACCGTTCCGGCTCGAAGCGCGCCATGAGCGCCGCGAGCCCGCGCCGCATGGCAGCCAGGCTCTGGCGAGCTTCCGCGAGCGTCTCCGGATAGGGCAGGCGCACCTGATAGGCGAGAGCGTCGGCGGGCGCGACCGGGACGAGGCGCCGCAGCTCCCCGGTGGGAAAGGACTCGAGGAGAGCATGCTCGAGTTGGGCGTCGGGCTCCTGGAAGGCCGTGCGGAAGACCAGGGCGCAGAGGTCGTAGTCGAGGTGGGCCCGCGTGAGTCGGCCGGGCCCCATGACGATGCGGATGGACGTCCCCTCGTGGAGGTCGAGGTCCCGGCACACGTCCCGAAAGCCGATGCGGAGGAACGTGGGACGGGTGAGAGGCCCGAAGCCCACCCTCTCGAGAATCCGCAGTCCCAGGCGCAGACCGTACTGACGGAGCGCCGGCGCAGCTTCGGCATCGGCGGCGACGGACCTGAGCAGCACGCGCACGTGATCCAGGGTGGGCTCGTACACCCAATCGAGCACCACCAGCTCGGTGCTGAGGTCCAGGACCTTGAGCTCGCCGCTTCCCAGGTCCAGCGACTCCGCCGAGGAGGGGTAGCGGCCCTCGACCACCAGCGCGAGGCCGATGTCCTCGATCCTGCCCCCCGGGGTGTCCATCTCGTGAACGTCGCGGTACTGAACGACGGCACGCGTCAGGGGCAGCTCACACACGCCCGGGACGTCGCCCATGGCTTCGGGAAGCGTGTGGGTCAGCATGCTCGGATCCATTCGTCTCTCCACCGAATGTCGCGCCCCGCGCGGGACGTTGAGCCGACACCAGGTCGGTGGACGGGCACACACCGATCTTGACACCCGTCCGGCGGTCCGAGTAGCTTGGCCTCGGTGATGAGGAAGCTCGGGCTGCCAACCCGTGTCTTTCAGGGAGCGTCTCCGGTGCCAGCCGGGGACGCTCCCTTCTTTTCGTCGTCTTGTTCTGCGGAAAAGAAACCCGGCCCTGAGCCGGGTGCCTTTCCCTCCGACGGGCCCATCGCACCGCCGGACTTTCGTCTGCCGGACTCCTGCCACGGAGCCCAAAAAGACGATAACAATCTGTTTACGGCGCGGGCAAGGATCGCGTTCGGTGTCGCGGTGCCGGATTCCGGGGAGCGGGTTGCTCGACGCCCGGGCCACGGTATCTTCCGGCGTTCTCCCCCCACGGAGTCGGACGACCCACGAGATGCACACGGTCCGCGAACGCAGGCGCTCGGTGGCGTTCCTCGAGCATGAGGGCGAGACGTGGTCCTGCTTCCTCGTGACCTTCGAGGTGGGCGCCGGCGCCTGGCATGGCTACTTCTCGTTCCGGCCGGGAAGCGGCGAGGCCGCCGAGGACGACGTGCGCACCGCGGACATCTTCATCGAAGGCTCCGAGGCCGAGATCCACGACAAGGCCCGTGGCCTGGGGCGGCCGCTGCTGGCCGGACTCCTCGCCTCCGCCGTCCACACGAGCCGAAGCGGGAGCGGGGGATCCTCCAGGCTGCGCCTGCGCTTCCGGGAGATGCTCGCGGAGAACGCCCGGGAGATCTCCGGGGACTGGAGCGAGGAGGGCCGCTTGCCCCCTTCGCCGGACGACCTGGATCGGCTGCGTTCCCTCTACGCTTCGTATCGGCTGGACCAGGTCTGCCATTTCATCTGTCTGGTCGATCCACAGGATTTCGAGGTCGCCGTGGACCGGATCCTGGAAGGCGAGCGTATCGACTTCCGCACGTCGGATCGGCTGCAGTTCGCCATGATGGTGGTGGCGCACATCGAACGGCACCTCCCGCTCCCGACCTTCGAGGTCTGGGCCCGAGACTACCTGGGCAGCCCCGACGCGTACCGCCTGTACACCCATACGCTGCACCGCGAGGGCCAGCTCCCCTGAACGGCGCGTGGGTGGGCGTGACCCGGTGCCACCCTGAGGGTCCCGTTGCCTCTGCCCGCGCCCCGGTATAGCTTTTCTAGCTCGCCGACGAAGGTCCAATACCTGAGGAGCGTGATCGTCTTGGAAGTGGTCGTCCTGGAGAACGAGAGCCTCGAGCGCGCGCTGCGCCGCTTCAAGCGGAAGGTGCAGCGGTCCGGCCTGTATTCCGAGCTGCGCAAGCGGCGGTACTACGAGAAGCCCAGCGCACAGCGGAAGCGGAAGCGCGAGGCGGCCATCCGGCGGGAACGCCGGCGGCAGCGTCGCAACCGGCGCTGAGGGACTCCAGCCCCATGCCGGGACGGTCCTCCCCCAGGGGAGGGCCGTTTTTTCGTCCCCATCGGTGAGAGGTCCCGCCAGCTAGGCGACCCGCCGAATGAACAGATCCTCCAGCTCATCCCACGCCTCGCGGGAACCCACATCGAGGTGTGTCCACGCGAAGGTGATGAGGAGGCGCGTCCAACCCTGCAGGGAGCGTGCCTCGGTGGGCGTCATTCCGGTGAGGGAGCGCATGGCACGGCACAGGTTCCCATCCGACGTGAAGCCCAGGCGTCTTGCCGCGTGCGCGATGGTCACCTCGCGGTCGGACAGGACGTAGGCGCAGGCGATCATCCGGAACCAGCGCAGGTAGCCGTAGGGCGAGGGAAGATCCCTGCGCCGGAACCGAGCCTTCAGCGCCCCCCGGCTCACGCCGCAGGCTTCCGCCAGGGGATAGAGGTCCACGTAATGGGAGGGGAACTCCAGGACCCGACGTCCGAAGGCCCGCAGCGTCCGCGGCAGGGGCGCGCCGACCGCCCGCCCCAGCTCTCCCAGGGTGCGGTCGACCCAGGAGGCTGTCGTCGCCTCACGCTCCACCAGCGAGCGCAGGCGTCCACCGAAGAAGCACGCCCTGCCCGCCTCCGGCTCCTCGGCCTTCCGCTCCGCCTCCCACCTGGCCAGGGTGGCCCGGGTGACGGTCAGCGTGGGGATGTTCCCCTCCAGCGTCAGGAACGGCCGTGCCACCGACCCCGAGCCGACCCGGATCATCATCCTGGGATACCCCGACTCCATGGCCTCCATCGCCAGCGCCGGGTCCAGGATCACGTCCTCGTCGGGGCGGGCGGCATGTCTCGCCGCAGCGCGGAGAACCGGGTCCTCGAGGTCGGCGATGATCATCTCGTCAGCCCTCGGCACCGGTTGTCGAAGCGCGTGTCGGCATCCCCGTCACAGCCCTTCGTCCGTGATGTCCTCCTCGCGGCTGAGGAGCTCGTGCGCGACGCCGTGGAACTGCCGCTTGACCCAGCGACGCCACGACGCCGGGGGAGGCTCCAGCGACTCGCCGGCCTCGAGGCGGTCCAGGATTCCCTCGAGCTCCGCCTGAACCTCCAGGAGCTTCTTCTTGTGCGACGCACCCACCAGGTAGGTGATGCCCCCGGTGACGGCGCCGCACCCGACCACGCCCACGGGGACCGCGAGGGCGAGGATGCCGCCCGTCGCCAGAACCGCGAAGGCGAGGCCGCCGCCGGCAGCCAGGCCCGCGATGCCACCGCCGAACACCGCTCCGGCGACGTTGTCGCCGCGGGTTCCCGGGTCCACGAGGAGCTCCACCAGCGTGGAGCTCTCGTCCAGGGCGTCGAGGTGCACTTCCACCGCCTTCGCCGAGGCCACGTAGTACTTGCGCGACGTGAAGCTGGCGGCCCGGGCGAGCTGCGACGCCCAATCCAGGGCCGGTCGGTACTGCAGGACATTCGGGCTCCTGCGTACGGGCTGCAGGAGCTGTGTCCCCGCCAGGAAGTCGTCGAGCTTCGCGGCCAGCTCCTTCGCGGAGCCGGGGACCACGCGGGTCGCGCGCAGATGGGAGGGGCCGAAGATCCGGTCCATCACCCCGCTGCGGACCACTCCCGCGCGCACCTCCGAGAGCGCCCTGCGAACGTGGGCCTCGCTCAGCCCAACCTCGCGGGCGATGCGGAAGAGCTCGGTCTCCGTGAGGCCTCCCTCGCCGGCCTCGGAGTCCGAGGACGCCAGTTCTGCCGCCCGTCGTATGACGGCGTCGAACTCGTGCCGGGTCAAGCTCCGTCCTGTGTCTTCGGTCATCGCCGGCTCGTCTCACGGTTCAGCCTCGACCACCACCGCACCACCCTGGCCTCCCGCCTGTGCACGCGGATCCCGGACCGTGGCGGCCTCCCGACGGCCGAGCTCATGGAGCATGATGAATAGTGATGCGTGCTCCCGAGGCCGCAAGCGGATGGGCCCGTACCATGGTGCCGCCCTCCACAGCGGTCACCTCCGGGTCGAGACCGAGCGCCTCCTGCGTACTTCGTGTCGACGCGTGCCCTACCCCCTGGCGGCCACGACGGTTCACGTCACACGAACTCGGCGGGAGGCGCCTCCTTCAAATATTGCTTGAAGGCCTGCTTGTTGCTCGACTTCATATACGCCTCCTCGGACGTGATCATTCCGGACATGAGGTACTCGAGGATGTGCTGATCGAGCAGCTGCATCCCGTCCTTCTTGCCGGTCTGGATCATTGAGGGGATCTGGAAGGTCTTGTTCTCCCGGATGAGGTTGGCCACGGGGGACGTGCCCACCATGATCTCCAGAGCGGCACGCCTCCCCCTGCCGTCCTTGGTGCGCAGGAGCACCTGCGCGATCACACCTTTGAGCGACTCGGCGAGCATCGTCCGGATCTGATTCTGCTGGTCGGCAGGAAAGACGCCGATGATGCGGTCCACCGTCTTCGGGGCCGAGCTCGTATGCATCGTGCCGAACACCAGGTGGCCCGTCTCCGCTGCGGTGAGCCCCAGCTCTATGGTCTCCCGGTCACGCATCTCCCCCACGAGGATCACGTCCGGGTCCTCGCGCAGCGCCGCCCGCAGTGCCGCGGCGAAGGACTGCGTGTTGGTGCCGATCTCCCGCTGGTTGATGAGGCACTTCTTGTTGGCATGCACGAACTCGATGGGATCCTCGATGGTGATGATGTGATCCGGCCGCGTCTCGTTGACGAGATCCACCATGGCGGCCAGCGTGGTGGACTTGCCCGACCCTGTGGGGCCCGTCACCAGGACGAGGCCCCTCGTGAGCATACACAGCTTGCGCACCGCGTCGGGCAATCCCAGTTGGTCCACCGTGAGCACCGTCGAAGGGATGGTGCGCATGACCGCGCCGAGTCCCTTGCGCTGCCAGAAGACGTTCACGCGGAAGCGCGCGAGCCCCTCGATCTCGTAGGCGAAGTCGAAGTCGAGGGTCTCGAGGAACTTGGCCCGCCACTCCTCGTCCATGATCTCGTAGATGAGCGTCTCCATGTCCTTGTTGGAGAGCTCGCGGAACTTGATCCGCTGCAGATGCCCGTGCACGCGCATTATCGGCGGGGACCCCGCGGTGAGATGGAGATCCGAGCCTCGCTGGTCGACGAGGACCTTCAGGAACTGATCGATCTGCGGCATGACGTTCTCGCTGACCTGGGACGGATTCTCTATGGGTTCAGGGGCTCGAGAGACCACTCCAGCGCACCCCCCTCGTCGCGCGCGACGTGCAGCTCCCAGCGGATTCCGGCATCGTAGGCCGGGCGCCGGTCTCTCTGCATGGGCCACAGCAGGAAGGTCACCGAAGCCACGTCCAGCGCCGCGCTCGCCCAGTCGTCTCCGTCGCCGGCGAGGTCCACGGTCACGACGTCGAAGTGGAATGCCCTGAGCTTCTCCAGCTCGGTGGTCCACTGGCGGGGATCCCGCGGCAGGTGCAGGCTGAAGGCCTCGTCCGCCGCCTTGTCCTCGGATGCGTACACGTGGATGCTCCGCCACGAAGGGTCCAGCAACAGCAGGGGCAGGTGGGGCAGGATCTCGTGGCCGAAGGCGTCGGGCTCGGAGGTGACCACGAAGCGTGCGGAGCCCGAGCGCGCCAGGAGTCGGATCTCCGACAGGATCCCCGGATTCGGCGCGGGGAAGAGCCCTCGAAGCAGGGACTCTTCCTTGAGGGGACGGAACAGGTACTCGTGCCCCGCCTCGTCCGCCAGGTAGCGCACCTCCACCGGCGTGAACACTCCCTCGCGGTTGAGCTGCGCGTCCCACTGGGCGCGCTCCACTCCGGTGACGTGATCACCAGGGGGCGGAGCCAGGAGCTGGTCCAGCTCGGACTCCCATTGCCCCTCGAGGGGGCGCCGGCGGATGGTGCCGCCGTCGTCCCACCAGGCCCACGAGCGTTGCCCCCGGGTCGAGATCCCGAAGCGCCCCGCCGCGGCCTCCAGAGCCTCGGCGAACGCGTCCGCCAGATGCACGGGTGCCGGGCGCTCGGATTCCTCCGCGGCGGTGCCCCGGGCGTAGACCTGCCGGATGAGCTCGCGGATCTTCTCGGCGGAGGCCAGCGCCAGCTCGATGCGCCGGTCGGTGCGGGCGTGGAGCTCGTCCACCGCACCGGTCTTGAGGGGGGACTCCACCACCACGGTGAGGGTGTCCTCCGTCTTCATGATGGGGAGCGTGAGGTTCGCCAGCGCCCACTCGGGCGACACCAGGGCCGCGGCTTCGGGGTCGACGGAGTCCGCATCCGGCAGGATGTAGGGGAGGTCGAACTGTGAGGCGAGCCCCCACTCCAGCTCGTCCTGCGACACGATGCCCATGGCGAGCAGCGCCTCGCCGAAGTACCCGCCGTGATCCCTCTGGTACTCGAGGGCGCGCGCACAGTCCTCCTCGGTGATGCGTCCGAAGCCCACCAGGATCTGACCTATCGTACGTCGCTCAACCATGGCTCGAACTCGGGAGGAACGGTTTCAAGTCGCGCCGGCGCCCGACCGGGATACGCGCTCCGCCAGCCACGCTCCCACTTCGGACGTGGAGAAGCCACCACCCAGATCGCGCGTCGTCTTGCCCTCGGCGATGGCGGCGGCCACCGCCTGCTCCACGCGCTCGGCTGCCTCCTGATGGCCGAAGTGGTCCAGCAGGAGCGCCACGCAACGCACCGCACCGATGGGGTTCGCCCGTCCCTGCCCCGCGATGTCCGGAGCAGAGCCGTGCACCGGCTCGAACATGGCGTGTCTTCCCGGATGGATGTTCGCCGACGGAGCCAACCCCAACCCACCGGTCAGCTCGGCGGCCAGATCACTGATGATGTCGCCGAAGAGATTCGACGTGACGAGAACCTCGTACTGCTCCGGACGACGCACGAGGTCCATGGCCATGGCGTCGACATACACGGCACTCTGCTCGATCTCCGGATAGCCTTCCCCCACCTCCGCGAACACCCGTCTCCAGAGCCCGCCGGCGTTGCGCATGGCGTTGGCCTTGTCGACGAGGGTGACCCGGCCGCGCCCGCGAGCCTCGGCGAACTCGAAGGCCGCGCGGATGATGCGCTCCACACCGGCACGGCTGTTCAGATCCTCCTCGATGGCCACCTCCTGCGGAGTACCCTTCCTGAACACTCCCCCCATCCCCACGTACATGCCCTCGGTGTTCTCGCGGAAGATCTCCAATCTCACGGGGACCTTCACTCGCTTGAGCGGGCTCAGCTCCGGCGCGAGCAGCACACAGGGTCGGAAGTTGACGTAAAGGTCGAGACGGAAGCGAAGGCCGAGGAGGATGTCCCGGACGTGCTCCTCCCCGGGGACCCGCGGGTCCCCGAAAGCCCCCATGAGGAGGGCGTCGTTAGCCGACAGGCGCGTGAACTCGTCCTCCGTGATGGTGACGCCCTCACGCAGGTAGCGCTCCGCTCCCAGATCCCACTCCTCGACCTCGACCTCGATCCCATACGTCACGGCCGCCGCCTCGAGCACGCGACGGGCCTCGGGTACCACCTCGGTGCCGATCCCGTCACCGGGAACGAGGGCGATCCGGAGCATCAAACCTCGGAAACGGGGGTGCGGAACGCCGGGACGGCGCACGCGGGCACATTAGCGTTTCGGCCCCACGATCACCACCCCGTGCGTCGGGCCCCCATTGCCCTCGGCGCGAAAGGGATAGCGCCCCTCCGGGGCCTCGCGGAACGAGACCACGAAGCGCTGACCCTGATTCACGAGAGGCGGCGACGCCATCTGGTCGGTGCGCTCCAGAAATGCCCGGGCCCCGGCCTCGAGGGAATCGGCCTCGAAGCTCACCTGGTGGACCCTTCCGTCGCCGGTCACGAACTCCACCCAGGCCCCCACCGGTATCTTGGTCTGCACGGGATCCAGGACCTCCGTGCTCCCGCCCGTGAGGGTCACGCGGTGCACCTCGTCCTTGTCCGTGAGCCCGAGCTGGGCCCGCAGGACGTCGTCGGGGCGGTTCGCCGGGGGCACGGACCGCCCGCACGCGGCCACCAGGACGAGGAGCAGGGCGACCCCCGATGAAATCGGCCCCGGGATCCGGGGCCGATGGGACGAGTTCGCCGTGGCAGTCGAGCTCATCCGGTGACCTCGGCACCGCACGCTATGCAGAAACGCCATTCCGGCTCCAGCTCCTCGCCGCAAGCGGCGCACGGCACCACGCGCACGTCGGTTCCGCAGAACGGGCAGAACTTCAGGTTCGGCCTGTGAGGCAGCTCCGCCCGGCACCAACGGCAGGTCTCGGCCGGCTCCCCGGGCGCCGGTGCGGAAGACGCGTCCGCTCCCTCCCGGGTCGTCGTGTCGCGGGCCGGATCGGCCGTGGGCACCCCTTCGAGCTCTTCGCCCGCCGGCCCCGCCGTCGTCGCCGGACCCGTGGGCACCGCCGCCACCCGCGCCGGGTTGAGGCGCACGTCCACCGCCGCGAACTCGCGGTAGCGGCCGGTGTTGGGATTGGACGAGCGGAGCTCCGCACGCAGGTCCCGCAGCGCGTGCTCGGACTCCAGGACCAGGTACTCTCCCTCTCCTGCCAGCATGCGCAGGAGCGCGTCCTCGTAGTCCCCGTTGATGTCCACACCGATGCGGTCCCGGTGAGTCCCGTACGGGACCAGGTTCTGGTAGATCTCCGCCACCGTGAAGGGTCCGTCGAGATACTCGGGACGTTGCGCCCGGATCTCCTCGACCAGCGTGCGGTGGAACTGCTCCAGGACGTCGCTCATGAATCCTCCCCCGTGTCCCGCCGCGGCTCTTCGTCTCCCTCGAGATGGACCAGGCCCGCGGCGATGGCGGCCCGCAAGAAGGACTCCGGATCCGTGAATGGGATCTCGACCCCGCTCTGCTCGTGCCAGCGCTCGGCCACTCGGCGCATGTAGTGGGTCAGCGTCTCATGGGAGAACCCCGCCAGGTCGCGCATCTGGCGAACGATCTCGTGCCACGTCCCCCGGATCTGGTGGCCGTCCGAAAGGCGCACCGACCTCGGCTTTCCCGACCCACCGCTCCCGTCGCCACCGAAGAGCTCGAGCTGGCTCGGGTCGTAGGACGGCCCGGGACGAGCGCCACCCACCAACATCTCGACCTCGTTGAGCAGCCGGTCGATGGGATCCTCCAGATCCTCCAGCTCGCGAAGGCGTTGCTCCCACGGCGCCAGCCTGGCGTCGCCCGACTCCATGTGCCAGAGGGCACGCTTGAGCTCCATGAGCCGCCACACCGCAAGAGCATCCCAATGCTCCTGGGGCGGGACGTGCTCGAACTCCCGGAGCGCCCCCTCCCAGTCTCCTCGGTCGTACAGGAGATGCCCCAGATAGATCCTGGCCTCGTGGAGATCCGGGTCGAGGCGCAGCGACCTGCGGATCTGCCGGCTGGCTCCGACGTCGTCCCCCAGACGATGCAGGGCGTACCCCAGTGACGCCGCGGCCTCCGCGTTGTCGGGCCGCGCTGCGGCGGCCTTCGCGAAGACGTCGCGGCACTCGGCGTACATGGCCTCTCGATACAGCGCGCGCCCCATGGTGAGCATGAGCTCGATGTCGTCGTCGTAGCCCATCCCCGCCACCTGATTGAACAGGCTCAGGGCGTGCTGGCGCTCCCCGAAGCGGAGGAGCGTCTCCCCGAGGCCGACCAGGGCGTCCTCGTGCGCGGGATCCAGCACCGCGGCCCGCTCGAAGGCCTTCCGCGCCCAGGCATACTCCTCGCGAGCCAGGCGCGCATAGCCGAGGCCCACGTAGAGATCCACGGCGTTGGGATAGAGAGCGAGGCCCTCTTTGAGCATCTCGAGGGCCCCGTCGTAGTCACCGTCGTTGTAGAGCCTGTGCGCCTGTTCGTCGTATTCCTCGGAACTGAGGAACCCTTCGGGCATGTAGAACGGCTCCTTGCGGACGAAACGCTGGGAGACAGCCTGATCTGGGTAGGGTTGAACAGGAATGTAATGTCGTCCCTGGGGCCATACCACCCTGAAAACGGGACTCCGTGGGAGCTCCGTGCGGTCTCGCACGGAAGGCCGGCAGATCCGCTCACACCCTCCCGTACGAGACACCGCAGAGGGGACAGTGAAGCTCGGTCCCCGCCCGGACGAGCCGGACCGCAGCACCATGGCGAGGGCAGTCGGGATCGTCTCCCTCCTTCTGGACCGCACGCACCTTGGACCGCTCGGTCCTGGTGGCGGAGGGAACCTCCAACCAATACCGCAGCGACGAAGCGCTGCACTCGAAGAGGATGCTGGCGCTCCCGTCGGGTTTGGGCCGGACACCCAGGAGCATGAGGAACCCGCCCATGGGAGAGGGTATCTGCTGGCCGGCGTAGTACAGGCGGAGCACCTCCTTCTCCCCCGCCAGGATGATCGCTCCGTCGGGCCCCATGCGCCGCTTCTTCTTGGGGTACGGGCTCCACTCGGCTCTGGAGGGAGCTGTCTTCGGAGCCGCCTTGTTCCGGGTGCCGGCCTTCTCCGACGGCGCCGCCGCGCGCGCGGATTTCGCCGTCGGCTTTTCCGCTTTCTTCGCAGGCGCGGACTTCGAGCGTGCCGGCTTCTTCGCGGGAGCCTCCTTCGCGGGAGCCTTCTTGGCCGGGGCCTTCTTGGCCGGGGCCTTCTTCGCCCGGGCCTTCTTCGCCGGAGCCTTCTTGGCCGGGGCCTTCTTCGCCGGAGCCTTTTTGGCCGGAGCCTTCTTGGCCGGGGCCTTCTTGGACGGGGCCTTCTTGGACGGGGCCTTCTTCGCCCGGGCCTTCCTCACCGGAGCCTTCTTTGCCACGGCCTTCCTGGCCGGGGTCTTCTTGCCCGGGGTCTTCTTCGCCGGGGTCCTCTTCGCGGCCGCCTTCTTCGACGGGGCTCTCCTCTCCGGGGCCTTCTTCCCCCGGGCCTTCCTCAAGGGGGCCTTCTTGGACGGGGCCTTCTTCGCCCGGGCTTTCCTCGCCCCGGTCTTCTTGGCCGGGGCCTTCTTGGCCGCCGCCTTCCTGGCGACGGCCTTCCGCCTCGAAGGCGTCCGCTTGGCCTGTTTCACGACCTCCACCGCCTTCCTTCGAGGAGATTTGCGAGTCGAGCGCTTGGCCCTGGTCGTCGCCATCAGGGAGCCCTCTGCACAGGCCTGTTCGAAGACGCACCCCGGGTCGCGTCACACCCCCGGGAGGCACCCTGAGGGCATACGCGCCGATAAGCGGGCGGAAGTATAGGGGAGGAGGCCCCTCACCGCCAACCCGACAGGATCCCGAAATGTTGTAGAGGCGACAAAAAAGAGCGAGAAGCCCCTGAGGCTCCCCGCCCTTCCGAGCGTGGATCGGACGCGGCGGAGATCAGGCTACGCCGACGTCCTCCATGGTCTTGGCGGTGCTCTCGGCGCCATGCGCGATGGCGGGCTTGCAGAACCGCAGCCCGATCTCGTGGAGCTGGACGAGGTCGGTCTCGGTCAGGTCCGGATAGCGCTCCCCCAGATAATCTATGGTCTCGCTCATCCAGTGCTGCTGGTCGTCCTCGGCGGCCTGGAGAACTCCACACCGGTTGATATGACTGAAGAGCTCGTCTCGAGCCCGATCCATGAGTTTCTCTTTACTCAAGCTTCCCTCCCTGTAACCTTCTGTCTCGCGTGACTCGCCGGGATGCACTCCTGGCTCCCAGCCTAGTAAGCTAACCGTGAAGTGCTTGCAGCGAAACTGATGCTCCGTGTCTGATCATTCCGCTCCCGACGCCGTCGAGCTCGAGGTCTTCCGGCACCTCTTCACCGCCCTGGCGGAGGAGATGGGAGCCGCCCTCAGGAGGGCTTCGTTCTCGCCCAACATCAAGGAACGGCGGGATTATTCGTGCGCGCTCTTCTCTCCGCGGGGCGCGGCCGTCTCGCTGGGCGACCATATGCCGGTGCACCTGGGCGCCATGCCCATGAGCGTCCAGGCCGCCCTGGAGGAGCTGGGCACCGTCGCCGCCGGAGACGTGGTTTGCCTCAACGACCCGTTCCGGGGGGGGACCCACCTCCCGGACATCACGCTGCTGTCCGCGGTCCACAGCGAGGACGGGGAGTTGCTGGGATTCGTGGCCTCCCGGGCGCACCACAGCGACGTGGGCGGTTCCACTCCGGGCTCCATGCCCCTGGCGCGGGAGATCTTCGAGGAAGGGGTGCGCATCCCGCCCGTGCGTCTGTACGTCCGCGGAGCGCGCAACGAGGATCTGTGGCGCACGATCCTGGCCAACGTGCGCACCCCCGTGGAGCGAGCGGGGGACCTCGACGCCCAGCTCGCCGCCCTGCACACCGGACGCACGCGTCTCCTTGAGATCGCGGAGCGCAGGGGGGTGGACGCCACGCTCCGGGCCATGGACGACCTGGTGGCATATGCGGACCGGCTGGTGGAGGCGGGCCTGGAGCGGATCCCCGACGGCACGTACGAGGCCGAGGACGCCCTGGAGGACGACGGCTTCGGAAGCGGCAGGGTGCCCATTCGCGCGACGCTGACCGTAGCGGGCCGGCGGCTCCGCATCGACTTCTCCGGAACCTCTCCCCAGGTGGCGGGAGGGGTCAACGCGGTGTCCGCCATCACCGCCTCCGCGTGCCGCTACGTCGTCCGCTGCGTGGTGGAGGCGCTCCTGGGCGAGCCTCTGCCGGCGGGAGGGGGCTCCATGTCGGCGGTGGAGCTGGAGCTTCCCGAGGGGAGCCTGGTGAACGCGCGCCTTCCCGCCTCGGTGGCCGCCGGGAACGTCGAGACCAGCCAGAGGATCACCGACGTGCTCCTGGAGGCCTTCGGCGCCGCCCTTCCGGACCTCGTCCCCGCTCTCTCCCAGGGCACCATGAACAACACCACAGTGGGGGGCGTGGACCCGCGCACCGGCCAGTCCTTCGCGTACTACGAGACCGTGGGCGGAGGGATGGGCGCGGGCCCGACGGGCCCCGGACTGTCGGGAGTGCACGTGCACATGTCGAACTCCCTGAACACGCCGGTGGAGGCCCTCGAGCACGCCTATCCCTTCCGTATCACCCGGTACGGGATCCGCCGAGGAAGCGGCGGAGCCGGTGCGAACCGCGGGGGCGACGGCCTCCGGAGGGACCTCATGATCCTCACACCCGCGAGAGTGGCGCTCCTGTGCGAGCGCCGGGCGGTGGGACCCGCGGGAGCCCGGGGCGGCGGCGCCGGCGCCCCCGGGGAGAACGTGCTCATCCACGACGGGGCGGAGACCCACCTCCCCTCCAAGGCCACCTTCACCGTGCAGGCGGGCGACATCGTGAGCATCCGTTCGCCGGGGGGCGGGGGCTGGGGCCCGCCGGTTCCGGCAAGGCCCCGGGCGCAGGCGTCGCCGTCCGGCGGCGCCACTGGAGCGAGGTGAGAGCCATGCGTATTCTGACCGCCCACTTCTGCGAGGAGGCCCACCTCGACGAGGCGGGCAAGCTCCATATCCACGGGATCTTCTTCGACCGCGCCGCTCCGGGGTTCCCGGCCCAGCAGGACCACATGGTCCTGGTCCTGGTGGTGGAGTGGGACCCGGAGGACCAGGGCCGATACCGCTTCCGGCTGGACCTGGACGGAGGAGGTGACCAACCCTCGTTCACGGTGGACGGACACACGGACGTGGGGCGCAGCCCCGGCGACCTCGCCCCGCCGCGCACGTTCCTGATCATGCCCATCGAGGAGACCGTCTTTCCACACCCGGGGCCGTACCGGCTCATGATCCGGATCAAGGGAGAGACGTTCGCCGGCCCGACCCTGAACCTCATGGAGACGGGCGAGGCGTCCACGGGGAGCTGAGACCGGTGAGCCTGCGGCCGCGCGTGGTCTCTCCCGAGGGCCCGATCCTCCTGCCCGCCGGCCCGCAACGGCGGGTGTGCATCGTGCTCCTCTCGGGAATCGGCGACGTGGTGCACGGCCTTCCCCTGGCGCTGGACCTCAAGGACCTGGATCCGGACGTCGAAGTGACGTGGGTGGCCGAGGCCGCGCCCGCTCAGGTCCTCGCCCACCACCCGGCGGTGGACCGGATCGTGGTGTTCGACAGCCGCTCGGGCCTGCGCGGGGTCCGCGCCCTGCACGCCGCCATGGCCGACGACCGCGCCCAGCTCACCCTGAACGTGCAGCGGTACTTCAAGTCGGTGTGGCCCACCCTGTTCTCGGGCGCGCCCGTGCGGGTGGGCCTTCCCCCTTCGAAGACGCGCGACGGAGTCCGCTTCTTCCACACCCACGTCCTCCGGGAGGGCCCCTGGAAGCACAGCCAGGACCTCTTCCTGGACTTCCGGTGGGCGCTCGGCGTGCCTCGGGACGCACCGGTGCGGTGGGACGTCACCTTCTCTCCGCAGGAGACCGCGGAGCGGGACGCGTTCTTCGGCGGGTATCGAGGTCGCCCGGTGGTCTCCCTGGTGGTGGGATCCGCCAACCCCAAGAAAGACTGGCCACCGGAGCGGTACGCGCGTCTGGCCGACGCCCTGGCGTCCGACTTCGGTCTCGGGGTCCTCCTCCTGGGAGGCCCTTCCCGGCGCGAGAGGCGCGCCGCCGACGTCGTCCTCCGGCTGGCCTCGAGCCGACCCGTGGACTGCCTGGGCGACTCCGTCCGGCGGCTCATGTGGCTCGTGGCCGGCTCCCGTCTGGTGGTCGCGCCGGATACCGGACCCCTGCACATCGCGCACGCGCTGGACGTGCCGGTCATCGGCCTCTTCGCCCACACCAACCCGTGGCGGGTGGGGCCCTGGCGGCGCTACACGGACCTCGTGGTGGACCGCTATACCGAACCCGGCGACGCGCGCGACGCTTCCGCGTATCTTCCCAAGGACGATCGGATGGACAGGATCACCGTGGACGACGTCCTTGCGAAGGTGGAGGTGGCCCGATCGCGATATCCCTGAGCCTCCCCGAAGGATACGACGAAGTCCAGATCGGCAGGGTTCACGCCTTCGCCGTCCGGGGGGCAACGTCGTGGCTCCGCGACGTGATCGAGTCGGGAGCGACCCTTCACCGCTGGGCAGCGGGCCGGAGCTCCGGCACCTCCCTGGTGGGGCGGGGCGAGGTGTTCTCCGTGCCCGCACCGGCTCCCGGGCCGGACCAGAGGGAGCGCTGGGTGGTGCGTCACTACTACCGCGGCGGCGCTCTGGCCTCGCCGCTCCTGGGCGACCGGTACCTCGCCGTGGGACGGCCGCGGCCGCTGCGGGAGCTCCTGGCGGCCCACTTCGCACGCGCCCGGGGGGTCCCCACCCCCGCGGTGGTTGCGGGCGCCGTCTACGGTGCCGGCGTCTGGTACCGCGCGGACCTGGCGACGGAGCAGATCCCCGACGCCACCGACCTGGCCGAGGTGCTGTGGGGAAGCAACGCCCTCGAGGTGCCGGCCGAAATGGCCCTCTTCACCGTGGGAGCGCTGGTCCGTCGGCTCGAGCGCGCGGGGATCCTCCACGCCGACCTGAACGCGAAGAACCTCGTGGTCGCCGGAACCGGCACCGGCCTGTGCGCCCACCTCATCGATCTCGACAGATGCTGCGCACGCGACCCGGGGGTGCCGGTGCCCTCCTTCTCCATGCGTCACCGCCTCGAACGGTCGCTGCGGAAGTTCGAGGACCGCACGGGAAGGAAGCTCACGCGGGACGCGTGGTCGGCGCTGCGCTCCGGGTTCTCCGAGAAGGGCGCGAGCCAGAAGTGAGGCTCGGGTGACGTTGTCCGCGCGGGGCTGGGCCGGCGCGCCTCCCCGGGAGGTATGCATCGTCATGCTCTCGGCCATCGGCGACGCGGTGCACGTGCTTCCGGTGGCCAATGCCCTGAAGCGGGCGTGGCCGGAGACGCGGATCACCTGGGTGATCCAGCCCGTGCCCCATCTCCTGGTGAAGGACCACCCCGCCGTCGACGACTTCATCGTCTTTCGCCGACGCCGTGGGATCTCCGGGTGGATGGGTTTCTCCGATTTCGCTACGGACGTCCGGGAGCGCCACTTCGACCTCCTCCTGGGCCTCCAGGTCTACTTCAAGGCCGGGCTGATCACCGCGTTGACGCCGGCCACGGTCAAGTTGGGCTTCGACCGCACGCGCGCCCGGGACATGCAGTGGCTCTTCACCGACGGACGCATTCCCTCTCACGAGCCCCAGCACGTTCAGGACCAGTACTTCGAGTTCGTTCGCCACCTGGGCGTCGATCCGGAGCCGGTGACCTGGGACATCCGCCTCAGCGACACCGAGCGGGAGGCGCAGGCGGCGTTCCTTGCCGAGCTGGACGCGCCGGCGTGCGCGGTGGTGGTCGCCACGAGCAAGCCCGCCAAGAACTGGACGGCGCAGGGGTACGCACGGGTGCTGGAGGAGCTGGAGCGCAGCCATGGACTCCGCCCGGTGCTGGTCGGCGGCCCCTCGGCCATCGAGCGGCGCATGGCGGACGAGGTCCTGGCGGAGACCTCGGCCAGCGTCGTGGACGCCCTGGGCGACGATCTGCGCAAGCTGGTGTGGATCCTGGAGGGCTCAGCGCTCACGCTGAGCCCGGACACCGGCCCGCTGCACATCAGCCGAGCCCTCGGCACGCCCGTCGTCGGCCTGTTCGGCTACACGAACCCGAAGCGCACCGGCCCATATCGGGCCTACCAGGACCTGGTGGTGGACGGGTATGCGGCGTACCCGGGCGAGGAATACCCCCTGAAGCACGCGTACAGGGACGGCATGAAACGAATCAGCGTGCCCGACGTGCTGGAGAAGGTATCGCTGGCCATGGAGCGCTACGTACGGTAGGTGCAGGATGCACCGACCCGCGAGGTGCCGCACGCGCTGCCGTCACCCTTTCGGAAGGTGGACGATCCCGGTCTTCACCGACCCTGCTGATGCGCCTTCACGCGGGTCATGACCTGGTGCATCGCGCGCCGCTGCGCTACGGTTCAGCGCTCGATGCGTCACGGCGGTAGCGGGCGCCGCTCGATCTACTCCTGTCGCCGTCGCGCCGCACGCGAACCCTCCCACAGGAGTCCTGCCATGAACCGCATCCCTCACGCCGCCGTGCTGGCGGCTCTCTTGTCCCTGGGCTGTACTGGGGTACTCTCGGCCCAGATGTCCGGTGCGAACAAGCCCATGTCCCACGCGAAGGCATCCATGTCCCACGGGAGCCCCGTGATGGACGCCGTCCGCAGCAGCCTCGGCCGATCCGAGCGCAACATCGTGGCGGCCGCCCAGGAGATGCCCGCCGCCAAATACTCCTTCAAGCCCACGACGCAGCAGCGTACCTTCGGCGAGATCGTGAGCCACGTCGCCAACTCGAACAACTTCTTTTGCGCGAAGCTCTCCGGCATGGCGGCGCCCACCGCCAAGGTCCCCGACGGCTCCGCCTCCAAGGATCAGCTCGTGGCTGCGGTGAAGGCCTCCTATGCGTACTGCACCAAGGTGCTGGCGGGTACCACCGACGCGCAGCTCGGCAGCATGGTCAAGTACTTCGGGGGTCGGGACGTGAGCCGGGCCACCGTGGCCGTCGGTGCCGCCGCGGACTGGGCTGACCACTACGGCCAGCTCGCGATGTACCTGCGGCTGAACGGGATGCTGCCGCCCACGGCGCGTCGCGGGGGCATGTAGTAGGACCCGGACGCACACCAAGTGGCGCAACGGGCGTGACGGGGAGCGGGGACCCCGGACAGCGGTCCCCGCTCCCCGCCTCCCTTCCTACTCCTCTTCCTTCTCCTTCTCCTTCTCCTTCTCCTGCTCCTGCGGAGGCGGCGCCAGCTTCGCCACCGCGCCCTGGAGCACCGAGGAGATGTCCACGCCCACCGCCGAGGAGATGGCCTCCACGGTGCCCAGGGCGCCCTGCACCCGCTGGTTCACGGCGTTGCTCACCCCGGTGCCGCCGCCGCTGTCGATGACCACCACCTTGTCGATGTCCACGCCCCGCACCGCGCCCACGGAGGTGGCCAGCAACTCGGGGAGCTTCTCCGCGAGGAAGACCGCGTAAGCCTGCTCGCCGCCCGCCTTCACCTGGTCGTAGAGCATCTGGAGGACCTGGGCTGTGGCGCGCCCCTTCTCGCGGATGGGCGCGGCGTCGCCTTCGGCGCGGGCCTTGGCGGCGTCGAGCTCGGCGTTGGCGGGTGCCACCACGTCGGCCTGCAGGCGGAGCTGCTCGCGCTCCACCCGCCGGCTCTCCAGCGCCTTCTGGGCCTCAACCTCGGCCTCCTGAGCCTTCACCTGGGCGGTGCGCTCGACGATCTGGGCTTCGCGGTCGAGCTCCGCCTTGCGCACGCGGAGCTTGTTCTGCGCCTCGGCGATCTGCACGGCCGCGTCGGCCTCCTTGATCTCGGCGACCTGACGGGCGTTGGCCTGACGCTGGCGCGTCTCGGCCGTCGCGTCCGCCTCGGCGATCTCCGCGTCGCGGACGGCTTCGGCGGCGCGCTTGCGACCGATGGCCTCCAGATAGCCGCGCTCGTCACCGACGTTCTGGATCTTCAGCACGTCCAGATGGAAGCCAAGCGCCGCCAGGTCCTCGCCGGCGTCCTCGGCGAGCGCCTTGGCGAAGCCAAGCCGGTCCTCGTTCACCTCCTCGGGGGTGAGGGTGGCCAGCACGCCCCGCAGGTTCCCCATGAGGGTGTCCTTGGCCAGGGCCCAGATCTCCTCCTCCGTCTTCCCGAGGAGCCGCTCCACGGCGTTGTTGAAGACCGTCTCCGGCTGGGATGCGATCTTCACGGCCGCGATGGCTTCGATGTTCAGGGGGATGTTCCCCTTGGAGAACGCGTTGGCCACGCTGATCTCCACGGGGAATGTCTCCAGCGAGATGTGCTGCACCGTCTCGATGATGGGGACGCGCAGCGTCCGTCCACCGATGACCGAGCGGTATCCGATACGTTCGCCGGAGATGAGCTTCCGCTCCCTTCCGGTGAGCACCGCGGCCCGGTTGGGCGGCACGATGACCATGAGGGACCGGATGGTCATCACCGCCACCACCACGACGAAGAGGATCGCCACGGCGAGGGCGAACGCACCTTGGCTGAATTCAGGCGACATGGGAGTCTCCAGGTCCTTGCGATTGTGTCCCTCCCGGGATCTCCCTCCCCGGGCCGGGAGTCGACGACTTCGTCCACCCGGCCGCCATCAGCCGAGCAGCTCCTCGGGTGCGGGCGCCACCAGCGCGACGCCCTCCTTCATCTCCACGACGACGATCGTTTTCCACGAAGTGGGATCTCCCTGCTCCAGGGCCGTGGGGTGCGGCAGGGCCCGGAGCTCCACCTCCCTGCCCGCGTGCGACACCACGACCTTCCCGGCCGTGCCGACGAGCGGGAGTGTCACCCGACCGGGCTGTCCGGAATACGTCACCTCGCTCTCCAGGGCGCCGGACTCGGAGTGCCTGACCCACCCGAAGGCGGCGTTCACCAGCGTGCCCGAGAGCAGGCCGCCCACGACGGCGAAAGCCGCGGTTGCTCCGGTGGAGGCGGAGTGGAACGCGTAGGTGAGGAGCGTACCCACCGCACCGAAGCCGAACAGGGAATAGATGACGGTACGGATGGAGAACACCTTCGACGCAACGTGCGAGGTATGGAGGTCCCCACCGCTCCCGGCAACGTCCGCGTCGGCGTGTACGGCACCGATGTCTCCCTGACCCAAGTCCGTGTCCACGCCCCCGGCGTCCGCCTCGAAGTGCCCGACGTCGGTCTCCAGCTGGGCGTCAAAGCCCACGTCGGCGTCGAGGTTCGTGTCGGTGGAGAGGGAAACGTCGTGACCCCCGAAGAGGTCTCCTAGAAGGGACAGCGCCAGGAAGCCACCGCCCAGAACCAGTGAAAAGACGTAGAAAGCGACCATCTGACCGGACATTACGAGTGTCGAGGACCGGCTCTTCACGGGGAAGATCGGATGGGACGGGTCCGCGCGACAGGGTGTGGCTCGCCATGCGGTGGCGAATGCGGACGCTGCGAGCGTCGGGAGCCCGACATCTCGCCTCAGGGGGATGTCGGACCCGCTACTGCAGCAGCAGCTTAGCCGCGAGGAACCCGAAGCCGGCCACCGCGCCCAGGAGGGCCTCCCACTCACGATTCCGGCGGTACTGAGCGAAGGTGAAGCCCCCGCCCTCGACGTCCGGCGCCCGCCAAGGCGTCAGTCGCGGCAGCACGGACGGCACGTTGGCGGCGTAGAGCCTGTACCGCTCGCCGAAGAGCTCGGTGAGAAGCGCGGCCTCACCCACCATGGTCCGTCCGTACACCGCCGCATAGAAGGACAGGAAGAGGAGGGGCCACCACCACTGCCCGCCGGCCAGCGTCACACCGAGCCCCAGGAGAAAGCTCCCGAGATAGAGCGGGTTTCGGGTGTGCGCGTAGGGCCCCGTAGTGGTGAGCTCCCGCTCCTTGTGGATCGTGCCGGCAGCCCACCCCCGCACCAGGAGCCCGAGGGCGCCCAACGCCAAGCCGACGACGAGCAGCGGCAGCGTCGGCCGACAGAGCCAGAGAAAGGGGAGGATCAGCAGCCACACCGCCCGCAGACGGAGGCGCCGCAGGTTCACCGCGACCGCGCCGTGTCGGCCTGCGTGCTGTCCCGGCGTGCCAGTGCCGCCGCCCGAGAAGCCGGGTTGAGGGGCAGCCCCTCGTGGATCGAAGCGAGGTGCAGGGTCAGGGACCCCGGAAAGCCCTTGAGGTCGCTCTTCAGGTAGACCAGGATGCGCCGGTCGTCGTCGGTGAAGTAGAGCTCCGCCTTGCCGCCCTCCGAGAAGAGCCCACGGGTCTGGATGACCGGCTTCACGACGACGGTCTGGTATGTCCCGGAGTCCTCCTTGCGCACGGCGCGGCGCACCACCTTCACGATCACCGGATTGCCGTCCGCCTTGAAGTACCTGTTGTACGTGTACGTCTTGCCCACCTCCATGGGGAGGGTGCGCAGGAAGTAGACGAACGAGATGTCGTCCAGAGGCAGCAGAGAGGCGAGGGGCCCGGACTCGTCGTTGTCGGCCCGGTCCCACATACCCAGGTCGGGGTGCATCCGGTAGTCACGGTAGCTCCGGTAGTTCACCTCGTGGATCTTCTGGAGGAAGCGCCAGCTCGCGAAGTCCGTGATGTCGAACCAGCTCTCCGAGTCGTCGTTAACCCTGGCGGGCCCCAAACCTCCCTTGATGGTCATGCGCGCATGATAGGTCACGTGGCCGTCGAGGGTGTCGATGCCCTCGACGGCCATCTGTGCCTTCCCCACGCCGAACCACCCGATCTTCACGTTGTACGTCAGCCGCTCTCCGGGTCCGAAGGGAGCGGGTGCCGCGGACGGATAGACCGGGATGACCACCGACTTCGAGGCGACCGAGTCCTGGGCCCGCGCGCGCACGGGAAGCGCGCCCGCGGCGACGACCGCCAGGATCCCCATCCGGAACAGCACCGGGGCTCCGGGGGCGGGAATCATGCCGCCTCGGTGCCGGGTGCCGGCCACCGCGTGGAGCCGCGGAGGCGGGTCAGGGACAGCAGGGTCGGCAGAGCCTGGAAGCGCGAGGGACGCACGCGCCGGTCGTAGCGGACATGCAGGGGCGTCTCGGCGATGCGGCGGGCGTGCGGCGCCAGCACGCGCAGCAGGTCGACGTTGGCGGCCCACCCCTCCGACCCGAACAGGAGCTCGCCCTCTTGAAGGTCACGAAGCGCCTTCTTGAGGACGATGATCCGGTACGCGCGCAGCCCGCTCAGGGGATCCGACACCGGAGCCTTGCGGAGCGCTCGTCCCAGGGCGACGCGGGCGAGCCCCCGTGTGACGCGCACCGACACGGGAGCCCGCACACCACCGGGCGCCAGGCACCCGGCGACGATGTCCGCCCCACCCTCCACCGCCTTCACCAGCCCGACGACGTCGTCGGGGCTCTCGGTGAAGTCACCCTGGAGGATCACGGCGCAGTCCCGCTTGGGGTAGGGAGCTTCGTCCACCGCATGCCTGAGCAGGCGTTCCACGGAGCGCGCGTAGCCCAGACGCTCCTCCGAGCGAAGCAAGGTGATGGGCAGGCTCCTGCGATAGCGTCGGAGCACCTCGTCGGTGCCATCCGTGGACGCGTCGTCCAGGACCACCACCCGGTAGTCACGGCCGAATTCCCCCAGTGCCTTGCGTACCTTCCACAGGAGCAACCCGACCGTTGCGGCTTCGTTGTGTGCAGGAATGCAGACGTAGATCACGAGAAAACCTGCTCTCGGGTATGACCCTACGAGTCGGCCGGGGCACCCGACGGCCCTCAAGGCGGGCGCCACCGGCCCGGTGGACCCTCTTATACCGGACCCTCCGGAGGCGGTTCCGGGGGAAGCGTCTTCCATCGGCGGTGCTGCCAGAAGTACTGCTCGGGCACCGTACGTACCGCTTCCTCCAGGGCGACGGTGTGCGCCCCGGTGATGCGCAGGATGTCGGCTTCCAGGTCCCCCGTCCCCTCCACGGGAAGAGGCCGGAGGGTCACCCGGTAACGCATCCCGCGCCCCGGGATCCGCAGGGACAGGCCGAGGAACATGGGAGCACCGGTGCGCAGGGCGAAGAGAGCGGGCCCCCGGGCCGTGGACGCCACCTTCCCGAAGAACGGCACGAACACCCCGCCGGCGCCGGCGTTCTGATCCGCCACCAGCCCCACCAGGTGTCCGGCCCGCAGAGACCTGAATACCTCCCGCGGCGCACGTCCCATGTCGACGACACGCAGACCGAGACGCTCCCGGGCCGCCACCAGGTCCCGCTCGAACGCCTCGTTGGCCATGCCCTTGGCCACGACGTCGAAGGGGAGCCCCCTCGCCGCCAGCGCCGCGGCACCGATCTCCCAGTTGCCGATGTGACCGGTGACCACCAGGGCGCCCGTGCCCGCCCGTACCGCCGCCGACACGGGTTCCAGACCCACGACCTCCGTTCGCGCCACCACCGCCTCCCGGTCCAGGCTGGCGAGACGGAACATGGCCACTCCCTCCCGCCCCAGGTGCACGTAGCTGCCCCGAGCCACGCTCCGCCGCCAGGCGGGGCTCGCGTCGGGGAAGGCCAGCGCGAGGTGTGCGTCCACGTCCCGGCGCCGGATCCGGAGCACGGTGCCCGTCAGCCATCCCAGCACCGCCCCGACGCCCAGGGCCACCGTTTCGGGAAGCGCCAGCAGCAGGGACGACAGGACGCGGAAGCCGGCGTGCTCCAGGCGATGCCCGAGCGTTCCGCTCACGGCGCGGAGAGCTCGGGACTGCCCTCGAACTGGAGCTCGTAGAGGCGCCGGTAGAACCCGTTCCCCGCCAACAGGGTGGCATGGTTGCCGCGCTCGACGATGCGGCCTCCGGACAGTACCAGGATCTGATCGGCCCGCTGCACCGTGGAAAGACGGTGCGCGATCACGAACACCGTGCGTCCGCTGAGCAATCGCTCGATGGCCGCCTGCACCAGCCGCTCGGATTCCGTGTCCAGCGCGCTGGTTGCCTCGTCGAAGATGAGGATGGGGGGGTCCCTGAGGATGGCGCGGGCGATGGCGATCCGCTGGCGCTGACCGCCGGAGATCTCGGTGCCCCGCTCTCCCACCATCGTGTCGTACCCCTGGGGCATCTGCGACACGAAGTCGTGGGCGTTGGCCGCTTTCGCCGCAGTGACGATGTCCTCGTCGGGCGTCACCCCGTCTCGGCCGTAGGCGATGTTGGCCCGCACGGTGTCGTGGAAGAGGACGGTCTCCTGGGAGACGATGCCCAGCTGGGCCCGCAGCTCCTTGATGCGGATGTCCCGGATGTCCACGCCGTCGACGGCGATGCGTCCGTCGGTCACCTCGAAGAAGCGCCCCAGGAGGTCCACCACGGTGCTCTTGCCCGCCCCCGAGGAGCCCACCAGGGCCACCACCGAGCCCCTGGGCGCCGTGAAGGACACGTCCTCCAGCACGGACTCTCCCGGACGGTACGAGAAGGAGACGTGCTCGAAGGTGATCTCCCGCTCCAGCCCGGGGAACGGGCGGGCGTCAGGGCGGTCCCGGATTTCCACCGGTGCGTCCAGGAACTCGAAGACCCGCTCGGCGGCTACCAGCCCCGGCTGGGCCATGGCGGGGAACTTGGCCACGTTCTTCACCGGCTGGAAGAGCTTCATGCTGAGGGCCAGGAAGGCCACGAACTCCGCGCCGGTGAGGGCCTGGTGCACCACCTCGCGGGCGCCCACCCAGAGGAGCGCCATGGTGCCGATGGCCGCCATCATCTCCGTCATGGGCGCGGCCAGGGAGCGGAGCCTGGTCGTGCGCATGAAGTTGCGGAAGTAGTCGGCGTTCAAGGCATGGAAGCGCCCCCGCTCCCGGTCCTCCGCGGAGGAAGACTTCACCAGGCGGATGCCCGAGAGCGTCTCCTGGATGTGGGCGTTCACCTCGCCCCCCAGATGGAGCACCCGCCGGTCGCCGCGACGGAGGCGCTTCAGGAAGGGTCCCCAGATCACCATGGCGCCGGGGATCACGATGAACGCCGTAAGCGTGAGCTTCTTCGAGATCGCCACCATGATCCAGACCGTGGTGACGAACGCGAAGAACGCGGACAGCATCGTCGACAGCTGCGACGTCACCAGCGTGCGAAGCTGCTCGATCTCGGTGGTGAGGCGGCTCACGATCTGGCCCATGCGCACCTGACCGAAGAAGGCCAGGTCCAGGTCCAGGACGTGGTCGTAGACCCGGTTGCGCAGGTCGCGGTTCACCCCCTGCTCCGCCCGGGCCACCAGGTAGGAGCGGGCGAAGTCGAAGACGTTCTTCGCCGCCAGCAGGACCAACATGAGGATGATGATCCGCCCCACCGCCACCAGAGGATCGCCGTGCATGTCCACGAAGCGGTAGACCGTGGCGTCCAGGATGTGCTGGATCCTGTCGTTGGAGACATGCATGGCGGCGCTCCCCGACACGAAGAGCGTCTGAATGAACGGGATGAGGAGCACGTAGCTGGCGGCGTCCAACGCCGAGAACACGAACGTCGCCAGGATGGCGGCGGCCACCACGCGGAAGTGAGGCTTCAGGAACCCCAGGATGCGACGATAGAGCACGTCGGAGTCTACCGTGGACGGGGCGTGAGGCACGCCACCGGCACGATCATCTCCTCGGGGCTGATGCCACCGTGGAGGAACGAGTTGCGGTAGCGCGCCTGGTACTCGCGCAGCTTGGTCGGATATACGAAGAAGTGGTCCTCCATGGCCAGCATGTAGGTCATGCCCAGGCGACCCGAGGGGAGGCGCAGGTCCTTCTCGTCCCGCGTGGCGAACGCCGTTGCCGCGCCTTCGGCGCGGAGATCCTGGCCGAACTTGTAGCGCAGGTTGCTGGTGGCGTCGCGTCGGGCGAAGACCGTGGCCGGGCGCTGGCACAGGATGGAGCCGTGGTCCGTGGTGAAGATCACCCGATGTCCCGCGCGCGCGGCTTCCTCCAGCACCTGGTAGGCCGTGGAGCGCTCGAACCACGCACGGGTCAGGTCTCTCAGCGCTGCTTCGTCCTTGGCCACCTCCATGAGGATGGGCGACTCGGAGCGGCCGTGGGTCATGAGGTCCACGAAGTTGAAGACCAGCGCGATGACGCCGCCCTCCGTCTTCAGGGCCGCGTTCACCCGGGCGCGCACGGCGTCGGCCTCGCGGTCCGAGAAGATCTTCTCGTAGTGCACCGGCACTCGCCGGCCCGTGAGGCGTCGGAGCTGCTCCGTGAGGAGGCGGTCCTCGAACGCGTTCAGGCTGCCCTCGTCGTCCGAGGAGTCCCACCAGCCCGGGTTCCGCCGGGAGATCTCGTCGGGAAAGAGCCCGCTGAAGATGGCGTTGCGGGCGTACGGCGTGGCCGTGGGCAGAATGGAGTAGTGGTACGACTCCTCGATCTCGAAGAAGGGCGCCAGCAGCGGCGTCATGACCCGCCACTGATCCAGACGCATGCAGTCCAGCACGACGAAGAACACCGGGTCGGTGCCGAGCCACGGCAGCAGGAAGTCCTTCACCAGGTCCACCGAGAGACGGGGGCGGTCGGCGGCGCCACGCATCCACCTCGGATACTCGTGCACGACCCAGGGACCGAAGTCGCGACGCAGATCCACCATCATGGAGCGGACGGTGTCCAGGAGGTTGTCCTCGCCGGAGCCCTCCAGGCGGATGTGCCAGTCCACGAGCTCGGTGAAGACCGAGGCGAAGTCGCCGGGCGTGCCCGCGTCCTGGCGCTTCAAGGAGAGGCGCGCGAAGCGGGCGGCGAAGTCCTGCGCCACCTGCTGCTGGCGGATGGACGATCCCTCCAGGATGCGGGTCACCACCGAAAGCACCTGCCGCGGGCTGGTGGGCTTCACCAGGTAGTCGTCCACCCGCCGGCCGATGGCTTCGGTCATGGTACGGTCCTCTTCGGACTTGGTGACCATGACCACCCGGGCGTGGGGATCGTGGCGGCGGAGGAGCTCCAGCACCTCGAGGCCGCGGCGGCCCGGCATCTGCTCGTCCAGGAGGACCAGGTCGTAGGGGTTCTCCCTGAGGAGCGTCAGCGCGTCGTCGCCGTTGGAGATCGCGTCGACATGATAGCCCCGGGCCTGGAGAAAGAGCAGGTGAGGGCGCAGCAGGTCGATCTCGTCGTCGACCCAGAGGATGCGCTTCGCGGCGCGGGCGGTCTGCGTCATACGCGGAAAGCTAAGCCCGCGCGACGCGAGGAACAGGGAGAAGCACCAGGAGGTCGTGGCCGCCGCGCCCCACGGCACCCGCCGCGGGCATCGCGGGCTTCAGGCCCCGAAGACCAGCTGGAGCCTGCGCCTCAGCTCGTCCCGGACGTTCCTGAAGGCCTGCAGCCGCCCCTCTCCGTCCACGGCCGCAGGATCCGGAAGGCCCCAGTGCACGCGCCGGGCCGAGCCCAGCCACACCGGGCAGACCTCCTCGGCGCACAGCGTCACCACGGCGTCCACGGACGCGTCGATCTCGTCGACACCCTTCGAGCGCTGCGCCGAGATGTCGATGCCGACCTCGCGAAGCGCCTCCACCGCCTCCGGGCGCACCGACGACGGGTTCGATCCCGCCGAGGACACCTTCACTCCATCCGGTGCCAGCGCGCGCGCGATCCCCTCGGCCATCTGACTGCGGGCGGAGTTGGCCACGCACAGGAAGAGGACGTGCTTCGGCGCTGCCGCCCGCAGGTCCCGGGCCTCGCCCATCCAGGCCGGCTCGGCCGCGGGGGCCGTCCCCTGCGGAGCCTGGTCGGCCGGTCCCCGGTCGTCGGCTCTCCCTTCCGGCTCGCCCCTCATCCCCCCCACGTCTCCTCGAGGACGCGCACCCAGTTCCCGTGGGCCACCGCACGCAGGTCGCTCTCCCCGAAGCCCGCCTCGCGAAGGGCCTCCACCAGAGACGGAAGGCGGCTCACGTCACCGAGATCGTCGGGCATGTTCGCGCCGTCGAAGTCCGATCCCAGGCCCACGTGCTCCACGCCGATGCGGTCCGCGACGTAGCGCACATGCCGGACGATCTCCACCAACGAGGTCGGGGCGTCCGGGTCTCCGTCCTCTCGCAGGAACCCCTTGTGGAAGTTGACCCCCACGATGCCACCGCTGGCACCGATGGCGTCGAGCTGCGCGTCGGTGAGGTTCCTCGGCGACGGGGCCAGCGCCCATGCGCACGAGTGCGTCGCCACCAGCGGCGCGGCGCTGGTCCGGGAGACGTCCCAGAAGCCCGCCTCGTTCAGGTGCGACAGGTCCACGAGGACGCCCAGCCGATTGCACGCCCGCACCAGGCGCTTGCCGGCGGCCGTGAGACCCGGGCCCGTGTCGGGGGCCCGGGGAAAGTCGAAGGGAACGCCGTGGGCGAAGGCGTTGGGCCTGCTCCACACCAGGCCGAGGGACCGCAGGCCCGCCGCATGGAAGACGTCCAGCGCTTCCAGGCGCGTGTCGATGGCCTCCGCCCCCTCGATGTGCAGCACGACGGCGAGGATGTCGTCGGCGAGGCAGCGGCGAAGCCGTGCCGCGGTGCGCACGACCTCCAGCCTTCCCGGAGCCTCCGCCTCCAGCCGGAGCAGGTCCGACATCACCGAGAGGGTATAGGTCAGGGCGCGTCGCCGAGGCAGGCGAGGCGGCAGGTCCGCGACCCGGCTTCCGGGGATCTCCAAGCCGTCGGCGCCCACCATGGGGCGCATGGTCCGCTCCCACGCCGGGGAAGCCGTGAAGATGGCGAAGATCCCCCCGCCCAGGCCCCCCTCCCGGGCGCGCGGGAGGTCTATGTGACCCCGTTCGCTACGCTCCAGGAACGTACGCGTGTCTTCGGCGGACGCATTGTGGATGTGCGTGACGGTGTCGTTGTGGCCGTCGAACACGAGAACGCGCGCGCGCTCGGATGCGTCGCGGGCGGCCGCCCCCGTTGTCGTGCGGGCCGTCTCGCTCATCGTGACACCGCACGGTGACGAGTCGGCGCCGTCCGGTGCCTTCGACGCCCGCTCACGGCGCCAGGAGCCAGTCCCGCACGGCCTGGTGGCGCGGCACGCCCCCGGCGTGGACGACGTGTCCGTCCACCACCACCCCCGGTGTCTCGAGGACGCCGTAGGACATGATCTCCCCCATGTCGGTGACCTTGTCCACCGCTACGTCCACGCCCAGCGCACGAGCCTCGTCCTCCAGAAGCCTCGCGGTGAGCTCGCAGCTCCGGCACCCGGAGCCCAGCACCTTGATCTGCTTCATTCCTCGATCCACTCCCTACACCCAGAAGACATTGAAAAGGTAGCCTACGGTGACGAAGGCCACCGCCAGGTACGCGGCGAAGAACCCCAGCATGCGGACCTTCAGCACCTTGCGGAGAATGATCATCTCGGGCAGGGAGAGCGCGACCACGCTCATCATCAGGGCGAGGACCGTCCCCACGGGAACGCCCTTCCCCAACAGGGCCTCGGCCACGGGAATGATCCCCGTGGCGTTGGCGTACATGGGAACCCCGGCCACCACCGCCAGGGGCACGGCGAACGGGTTGGACGAGCCCGCCCACCTCGCGAAGAAGTCCTCCGGCACGTAGCCGTGGAGAACGGCTCCCAGGCCCACGCCCAGCAGGACGTAAATCCAGATGCGTCCCACGATGTCGGACACCTCGCCCCACGCGAAAGCCGCCCGCTGACGCGGGGACAAACGCCGTGCGCCGCCCGGAGCCGCGCCGACACGGATCTTCCAGACGTATTCCTCCACCCACCGCTCCAGCCCCAGCGCATCGACGAGCGCTCCCCCGGCGACGCCCACCGCCAACCCTGTGGCGACGTAGAGAAGCGTGAGCTTCCATCCGAGAAGGGTGAGGAGGAGCGTCACCGCGACCTCGTTGATCATGGGGGACGCGATGAGGAAGGCCATGGTGGCTCCCACCGGGATGCCGGCCTCCACGAAGCCGATGAAGAGGGGAACCGAGGAGCACGAGCAGAACGGGGTGACGGCCCCGAGCGTCACCGCCATGACGTAGGCCGCCCACCGGGAGCGCCCCTCCAGGAAGGAGCGCACCCGCTCGGGGGAGAGCGCCGAGCGGAAGAGGCCCATGACGAAGATCACCGTCACCAGCAGGAAGAAGATCTTCGTCACGTCGTCCACGAAGAAGTGCACGGCGTTCGCGATGTGTGTGGAGGCATCGAGGCCCAACACCCCGTACGTGGTGCGGTCCGCGAACCAGGCGAAGGCGTGGAACATCCGGCCTCAGCCTTCCGGCGCCTTCACGGCACCGGGCCGGAGGATGCCGAGGAGGGTGCCGCCCGCCATGGACGCCAAGATCCACGGCGTGGGGCAGCGGTCCAGAGACGAGAGGCGGCCACCGGAGGCACGACCGCGGGAGTGGCTCAACGATGCTCCGTCCGAAAGCACACGGGATGAGACAGGGACGTGGACCTCGGCCGGAAATATATCAACGGATGTTGATATGTCCAGCTTCTCCCCCGGCCCATTGACCCCGACCCGTCGACACGGCCATGCTGCGACGAGGAGGAGAGCACGCATGGACCCCTCGAAATCCACTCAGGTGACGGCGGACTCCACCGCCGCCCCGGCCACCGAGTCGGCGTACACCGTCACGTCGGTGCGCCGCGACTCGTTCAAGCCGTAGTGTCGGCGCCCGGCACCCCGAACATCGGCCCCGCGGGGGTCCGGAAACGCCGGATCGTGGGCATCGTGGCGGCGGCGGCCGGTGTGGCGACCGTCGCCGCGCTGGTGGCGTGGGGGGCGCCCCGCCCTTGGCGGCTCGTGGCCTTCGTGCCCTTCTGGCTCGGGGGCCTGGGCTGGATCCAGGCCCGGGAGAGGACCTGAGTGCACCTGGCCTCGCGCGGTCTGCGCGATCTGGATCAGGGCCCCCAGGCCATCGAGGACCCCGAGGAGCTGGCCGCCGTCCGGAGTCGGGCCCGAGCCGTGCATCGCCGGGCCCTGGTGGTGGCCGTGTTGCTGACGGCCGCCGGGATGCTGTTGTTCTGAGTAGACCGCCCTCGGGAGGGGATCCGGCGTGCCCCTGCGGGTACCAGGGGAGGGTGTCTCCGTCCCGGGGTGGCTCCCGAGAACCCGAGAATTTGATGCAAAGAGCCAGGTCCGCCGTCTTCATGCTCGCTCTCGTCGCCCTCTCCGGGTGCGCGGGATCCTCGCTCGTTCTGGGTCCCGGAGCCCCCCAGGGCATCGAGGGACAGGTCCTCGTGGGCCCCATGTGCCCCGTGCAGCAGGTGGGCAACCCCTGCCCCGATCAGCCGTATCAGGCCTGGATCGATGTCCGGGACGGCGGGGGCGGCCAGGTCACACGGGTGCGGTCCGACACCGACGGACATTTCCGGGTCGGCCTCGCGCCGGGGAGCTATGTCCTCCACCCGGAGTCGGGCAGCCCCCTGCCCCGGGCGTCGGATCAGCAGGTGGAGGTGGCCGCCGGCACGTACACCAGCGTCACCATCAGCTTCGACACCGGGATTCGATAGCAGAAAGGAGCAGCTGAAACATGGGCTCCGAAACGCGCCGCCTCGGCACGACGGACATTCACGTCTCCATGGTGGGCCTCGGCTGCATGGGGCTCTCCGAGTTCTACGGACCGCCGACGCCGGAAGAGGATGCCGTCCGGCTCCTCCGCGAAGCCGTGGACCGCGGCGTCACACACTTCGACACCGCCGAGATGTACGGCGTGGGGCGAAACGAGAGCCTGGTGGGCAAGGCGCTCTCCCATCGGCGCGACGGCCTCACCATCGCCACCAAGTTCGGGCCTCTGCGCGCCCCCGACGGCACACGCCTCGGGGTGGACGGGTCGGAGCGGAACATGCTCCGGGCGTTCACCGGAAGCCTGACGCGCCTGCGCATGGACCACGTCGATCTGTACTACCTGCACCGGTTGGACCCGAAGACACCCATCGAGGAGACCGTGGGTGCCATGTCCCGCCTGGTGGAGGAAGGCAAGGTGGGCGCGCTGGGTCTCTCCGAGGTTTCCGCGAGTACTCTGCGTCGAGCCCACGCCGTGCATCCCATCACGGCGCTGCAGACAGAGTACTCGCTCTTCAGCAGAGAGATCGAGGCGGAGATCCTGCCCGTGTGCGTGGAGCTGGGCGTAACGCTGGTGGCGTACTCGCCGCTGGGAAGGGGGCTGCTCACGGGGAGCTTCTCGAGGGAGCACCTGAACGACCCGGAGGACTTTCGCGCGGCGTCGCAGCCGCGCTTCCAGGGCGACAACTTCGACTGGAACGCAGAGCTGGTGGCGGCGGTGAAGAGCGTGGCCGAGGAGAAGGGTGCGACGCCCGCCCAGGTGGCGCTGGCGTGGGTCCTCGCCGGGGGAGAGCACGTGGTGACGATTCCCGGCACGACGACGCTCGGCCACCTGGAGGAGAACCTGGGAGCCGTGGACGTGGAGCTCACCGACCCGGACCTCGCGCGCCTGGAGCCCCTTGCCGCCCGCGTTCGGGGTGACCGCTACACCGCGGCCGGAATGGCGGCGCTGGACCGATAGGGAGAGATGCCCATGACCACCGTGACCGTGCGCTACATCGTCAACGACGTCGACGAGGCCATTGCGTTCTACACGGGGCTTCTGGGGTTCGAGCTCGATCTCCATCCCGCCCCGGTGTTCGCCATGCTGTCCCGTGGAGACCTACAGCTGCTGCTGAGCGCTCCCGGGGCCGGCGGGGGCGGAGCGGCCCTGCCCGACGGCTCCGTGCCCGAGCCGGGAGGGTGGAACCGGTTCCATCTCGCCGTGGACGACCTGGGTGCCGAGGTCGAGCGCCTCCGCAGCGCGGGGGCGACCTTCCGGAGCGAGGTCGTCGTCGGGGTGGGGGGCAATCAGGTCCTGCTCGAGGATCCGTCGGGGAATCTCGTGGAGCTGTTCGAGTATCGGAGTCGGGAGGAGTGACACCGTTCGTGCCTCGTCGGGAAGACCCGTCGCCTCCTGCGCCCCTCGGCCGGGAGGGTCAGGCGGTCGAGGGCGAGCTCCGGAAGCGCGCCGGCGTGGCGTCTTCGGGCTCCACGTCCTCGTCCCACCGGTAGAGGTCGGCTGCCGCCGGGTCACGCAGGCACGCCTTCGCGTAGAGGTACGCGGCCATGGACCAGCTCTGCAGCCTGCGGGCCAGCTTGCCCGGACGCGTACCTCTCCGGCCGTCGTAGTACTCGGGCCAGCGATCCTCGCCCAGACGCTTCTCCGCCGCGGCGACGGCGCGCTCCAGGAGGTCCGTGCGCCCGGTGGCGATGGCGGCGGGCGCGAACGACCAGAGCAGGCATGGCCAACGCCCGCCGTTGTGGTACTGCCAGGGTCCGTTCTTCGCGTCGGCCCCGGTCATGACCTTCCACACCTCGCCCTTCAGCGCGGGATAGACGATGCGCAGCGGCGCCTTGCCCACCAGGTCCTCCCAACGCTCGTCGTAGAGCTTCATGAGCCGGAGGGCCTCGTCGTGGTCGGCGAGGCCCGCGGTCACCGCCACGAGGTTCCCCTGGGCGAAGAACCGGAAGTCGATCCGCCCGGGACCGATGTTCCCCGCCAGGTACCCGGCGTCCGCGGGAAGCCACTCCTCCACCCAGCGTGGAATGGACTCGGGGAAGACATTGTAGACGTTCATCACGCGTTCGCCGAACTGATCGCGGCCCTCCTCGCGGAGCCGGTCCAGCGTCGTCCGATCGAGCCAGTAGTGCCGCGCCACGTGCAGGCGGAGGTTGCGCAGACGCTCCCGAGCCGCGTCGCCAGGCCCGTCGTCCCCGGTGAGCAGCTCATCCGCGGCACGCAGGCCCGCGAAGAAGAGGGATTGGACCTCCAGAGGATGTCCGTACACGCCCATGCGTCGGTCGATCATGAACGAGCCTTCGGGAACGAGCAGCGTCGGGAACATCTCGAAGCTGCCCGTGAGCACCAGGTGCAGAATCCTCCGTATGGTCTGCTGGAACGCTTCCGTGCGGGCGAGCTCCGCGTCGCCGGAGGCCCGTGTGTAGGCGCGCAGGGTGATCAGCCACCAGAAGACGGAGTCCACGGGAGTCACCCGCGCGATGGACTCCTCACCGTAGTCGGCGTCCAGGGTGTGGCCGTCGCCGCCCGGCATCGGCCGGAAGCTGGCCGGCATCAGGCCCTGCCGGGGCTCGTACGCGCGCAGCCCCCCCTCGCGGGCCTGTAGCGCGTTGACCGTCACCAGGAAGTCCCGCACGATCCCGGCCTCGTTCCGAAGCAGGAAGGCCGGCGCACACACCGCGAAGTCCCGCACGAAGCAGTGATCGTAGTTCAGCGTGCCGAGGGATTCGTCGGTGGACGCACGCACCCCTATGGCCCGCCCGCCGAGGGTGACTCGAGCTTGGTTCAGGAGATCCCATGCCTGCGCCTCCAGGGCGTTGCCGGCCATCTATTCGCTCACCTGCTTCTCGAGGAACAAGGTCTGGGTCGGATAGGCGAACTCGATGCTTTCCGCCTCGAAGCGTTCGTGGATGGTCAGGTAGATGTCCTGTTGCACGTCCATGTACGCGGTGTAGTCGGCCACCAGCACATAATAGACGCTCTCGAAAACGATGGCGAAGTCTCCGAAGCTCTGAAGGTGCGCGCGGTCGAAGCGCACCCGGTCGCCCTGCTTCAGAATCGCCTCGCGGATGATGACGGGGATGTGCTCGAGCTTCTCGCGGGGCGTCTGGTAGGTGACACCGACCCTGAAGACGACCCGGCGCTCGTACATCCGTCCGTAGTTGCGGATGCGGCTCCCCAGGAGGTCCGTATTGGAGAAGACGAGCTGCTCCCCCGAGAGGCTCCGGAGCCTGGTGGTCTTGAGGCCGATTTCCTCGACGCTACCCAGGAGGTCGCCGACGATGAGGAAGTCCCCCAGGACGAACGGGCGGTCGAAGACGATGGACAGCGACGCGAACAGGTCGGCGAGAACGCTCTGGGCCGCGAGGGCCACCGCGACGCCCCCCACCCCGAGCCCGGCCACCAGCGCGGACACGTTCACGCCCAGGGTGTCCAGAGACAGGATGACCACCATGGACCAGAGAACCAGCCGGGCCGCCACGCCGAAGACGTTCATCGTCATGACGGTGGCGGCTTCCTCCGGAGGGCGGTCCTTGCGTTGGATAGCGACCCACCGGCGGATCCCCGAGCTCAGCCACAGTGCGGTCTGAAGCAGGAGCGCCACGACGGCCACGTCCCGCAGGCCCCTGCGCAACCCCGGCCCGATGGTCAGGATCGTCGAGCCGGCGTAGGCCGACAGCAGGAAGAGGAGCAACGCCTTCGTGCGGCTCAGCGCCGCGGCGACGATGTCGTCCCACTCGGTGCGGGTATGCTTGGCGAAGCGAGCCAGGCGGGCGGCGGCGGTGACGGCCAGGAGCCTCAATGCCACGAAGGCCAGGATCGTGACCAGCACCGCCGATCCCCAGGAGAGGACGGTGTTGCCGAGGAGGGACCGATGCAGGTAGTCCATGGCGTCCCCGGAGCTCAACATCCGGCCGGGAGACCGGATGCAGCGCCTCCCGCTCGGCCTCCGTGCACGGAGGCCGCCGGCCGCGGCGGGTGCGCGGTCCGGTCGGTGTCTGTCCTGCCGCGGAAGGCCGCAGGGCTTCGTTCGGCCCGGAGGGACTGTTGCATGGCGTTGAGCCGTCTCTGGATACTCGGGAGTGTTCGCCCTGCACCCTAACGACGTCGGCGGTCGCCGGGCAAATCGTACAAATGGCTGCAAGCGGGGTAGTGCAGAGCACGCGACACTCGGAGAGCGGACCGTGGGATCCCCGCGGCGAGGCAGGCCGTCGGGGTCTCCCGGAACGGAAACGACCGATTGGGAGGCGTGGTGGGAATCGAGCTGATGGGACTCGGACGGACGGACGGCAACGTGTTGCAGGGATCCCCGCGCGGCGGGTGCGAGGTGGCGGGCCACGCCTTCGTCGCGGGAGACCCTAAAGCGGCCGGGGACCGGGACGTGCGCCGGTGGAGGGTCGCATGACGGGCGCACCGTCCGGGGACGCGTGGGTCGAGGCCGCCGGCACGCACATCGCCGAGGTGGTCCGGCGCGCGGCCGCCGAGGCCCAGGATGGCGTGGCCCGGATGGCCCTGTCCGGGGGCAACACGCCCAGGCCCGTGTACGAGTGGCTGGCGTCCCGGGGAGGCCTCGCCTGGGACCGCGTGGAGATCTACTTCGGCGACGAGCGGGCCGTCCCGCCGGACCATCCCGAGAGCAACTACCGCATGGTGATGGAGAGCCTGGTGGCGCCGGCCGGCATCGATCCGGCCCGGGTCTTCCGCATGGAGGCCGATCGGGGGAATCTGGCGGCCGCGGCCGCGGACTATGCCAGGGTCCTTCCGGATCCCCTGCCGGTGCTCCTCCTGGGCATCGGGAAGGACGGGCACACCGCGTCGCTGTTTCCCGGAGGGTCCGCGCTCACGGAGCATGAGCTGCGGGTCGCCGAGGTCCCGGCGGACGGGGCCCGCCTTGCACGGCTCACGGTCACTCCCCCGGTGCTCGCGTCGGCCCGACACGTCCTCGTTCTCGCACGCGGCGAGGCGAAGGCCGCTCCTGTGGCACGGGCGCTCCAGGGACCGTGGGAGCCGCGCTCATGTCCGGCTCAGCTCGCCCGGCAGGGCGTGTGGCTCCTGGACGCCGCGGCATCCGCGGACATCGAGGGCGACGCGGCGTCGGCCTGACGCGTCACACCGGGGTCCACCAGTCCCTCTTTCCTCCGGATCCCTCCACGCGCTTGAACCCGAGCTCCCGCAGGTCGGAGCGGAGGACGGACGTGAGCTTCTCTCCTTCCTGGGCATCCAGCGGCCCCTCGACGAGGAGCACCCGGTCTCCGTCCCCTCCCACCCTGACCCGCACGTCCCTGCGCGGAACGCTCAGCTCGCGGATCTGCCGGGCCAGATCCTCGGCGAAAGCGCGACGCTCTTCCCTGGTGGGAGCATGGCCCTTGCGCCTGCTCCGGGCCCGGGCCCGGGAGCGCTCGTCCACCCACGCGAGCACGGTGGGGGGGACGGCCAGGAACAGCCCCACCACGAGACCGAAGAGCAGGAAGACCAAGGTGGAGGGGTAGGGGAGACGATGCGGTCCCGCGTGGTGCAGGGAGCCCAGGACGCGGAGGGTGACGAAGTAGATGGTGGCGACACACGCCCCGACCACCAGAACGGCGAGCACGGCCAGCGTGCGTCCCCGGGTCCGGGCGAGCAGCGCGCGTCCGCGCGCGGAGCGCGCCAGGTACATGAAGCCCACCGACGGCACCAGCCCGCCGACGAGCATGGCGGCAACAGGAGAAGCGTAGCTCATGGCTGCGCCGAGATTATGCGCTCCCCGGCCGGCCGACCAGGGCTGTCGGGGTGCCGGGTGCCCCGCGTACGTTGGTCCCACGTCCCACCCCCGCCCCGGAGGCGATCATGACCACACCGTTGCGCTCTCGCGCATGGCTGCCGGCCGCGCTTCTCGTGACAGCGGCGCTCCTCCCCACCCATCCCGTGTTCGCGCAGGGCCGCGGTGGCCAGGCGGGTCCGCTGCGCGACGCGGCCCGGCTCGATCTGCAGGGCAAGACCGCCCAGGCGCGGGCCATCTATCAGTCGGTGATCGACTCGGCCACCGACCCGGCCGCAAAGGCCGCCGCCGAGCGTGCCATGGCCATGTCCTGGGCCTTCGCCGGGGACTGCGCCAAGACCGTCGAGTACGAGCAGAAGGTCATCGACTACTGGAAGACCCGGGAGCAGGCCGATCCCCAGAACGCGTACTACCAGGAAGGCGAGATGGCCGACGAAGGGGCCCGGGTATGCATCGACGCCGGGGATCTGGACGCGGCCGAGCAGTGGTATCGGCGCGGGTACGAGCTGGGCAGCAAGGAGCCGGCACCGCGTACGCACCCCGAGAGCCTCTGGAACTTCCGGCTCGCCCATGCGCTGGGACGCATCGCCGCGCGCCGGGGCGACAAGCAGGAGGCCATGCGCCAGATCGCCGACGCCCGGCGCGCCCTGGACAGCGACAGCGCCATGGCCGCGCAGCAGGAGCGCTTCTTCCCCTACCTCACCGGGTACGTGGCGCTCTACACCGGCGACCTGAAGGCCGCGGAGGCCGACCTCACGAAGGCCGTGTCCATGAGGGGAAACAGCCGCGACCCCTTCATGAACTGCCTGCTGGCCATGACCTACGAGCGTGCGGGGCGGAAGCAGGAGGCCGACTCCCTGTACCGGAAGGCGTACGACATGGCGCGCGCCCACAACCCGCCGGCCGCGTTCGTACGTCGCTTCGTGCGCGAGAAGCTGGAGCTGGGCCAGGAAGGGTGAAGGCCGTGCGCCTGCATCGCGTGGTCTGCGCCGTCCTGTGCCTTGCGCTGGGCGCCGCGCCGGGGCGGGCAGGCGCACAGGTTGCGGACACCCTCCCGACCATCCCCGCCGCCGCCCGGGCCGGCGACCACTTCGACCCCGAGGCTGCCACAGACGCCTATCTGGCCACGGTGCCCCCCGATCAGCGAGCCCGGTCCGACGCGTATTCCGAGGGTGGCTACTGGCTGCTGCTCTGGAACTTCCTCCTGTCGGCGGCCACCTACATCCTGCTCCTCGCGGCCGGATGGTCGGCGCGCATGAGGGATCTCGCGGAGCGGGTCACGCGCTTCCGCCCGCTGCAGGTGATGACCTACTGGATCCAGTTCCTCGTCGTCACCTCCGCCATCGAGTTCCCGCTGGCCCTCTACCAGAACTTCTACCGTGAGCGTCAGTACGGCCTGGGCACGCAGACGCTGGGCGGTTGGCTGGGCGATGAGCTCAAGACCCTCGTGCTGGGCATCGTCCTGGGAGGGCTGTTCGTGTGGGGGCTCTACGCGGTCCTGAGGCGCGCGCGCCGGAGTTGGTGGATGTGGGGCAGCGCGCTGACCATCGTCTCGCTGGCCGTGGGGGCCCTCATCACCCCGGTGTACATCGCGCCGCTCTTCAACAAGTACACGAAGCTCGAGGACCCGGCCGTCCGCGAGCCGATCCTGCGCATGGCCCGAGCCAACGGGATCCCGGCTTCGGACGTGTACGTCGTCGACGCGTCGAAGCAGACCACGCGGGTGAGCGCCAACGTGAGCGGCTTCCTGGGTACCGAGCGCATCACCCTCAACGACAACCTGCTCCGCCGCGCGACGCTTCCCGAGATCGAGGCCGTTATGGGCCACGAGATGGGCCACTACGTCCTCAACCACGTCTACACGGCCCTCCTCTTCCTGGGCGTCGTCACCGTCATCGTCTTCGCGTTGCTGAGCCGCCTGTCGGCGTGGGCCCTCGCACGGTGGGGCCCCGCCTGGCGCATACGGGGCGTGGACGACCTGGCGAGCCTCCCCCTCCTGGCGCTCATCCTCGGCACGCTCCTCTTCGTGCTCACGCCGGTGACCAACAGCTTCACGCGCATGCAGGAGGAGGAAGCCGACATCTTCGGGCTGAACGCCGCCCGGCAGCCCGACGGCATGGCCTTGGTCACGCTGAAGCTCGGGGAGTACCGCAAGCTAGATCCGGGCCACCTCGAGGAGATCATCTTCTTCGACCATCCCAGCGGCCGGAGACGCATCCACGACGCTATGCGCTGGAAGGCGGAGCACCTCGACGGATCTGAGGATCGTCTCTCGCGCCACGTCGCTCCCCGTAACGCGGCGTGTAGGCCTGAACTCACCCCCCTCCCATGCCCGCGAGCTGAGTCTTCAGCTCGTCCAGCCGCCGCTGCTGCTCCGGCGTCGGCGGATACAGCGATCCCTGCACCGCGCCGCTCCCGTTGAACTCGCTCGCCAGCCTCGAGGCTCCGAACACGATGCGCCGGGCAGCAGCCGGAGCGTTCGGCCTGAGGAGGCCCAGCGCGTCCTTCTGCACCTGCAGCAGATCCACCAGGAAGCGCTCGCGTGCCCGGTACTGCGCCTCGGTGAGGGCCGGCATGCCGGGGTCGGGTCGGACCACCACGGTTCGGGTGGAAGTGGCGCTCCCGGCGGTGAGCGTCACCGTGTACGTCCCGGGTGAGACCCACGGGCCGAAGGTGAGGGGCCGGGGCGGCCGCGGGAGCGCATGGGCCTGCGGGCTGTTGGGGTTCTCGCGCACGAACACCACCGGCGTGTGGCGCAGGTCCCACACCACCCGGTGGATCACGCCGGCGCCTCCGGGTCCGGTGAGCGTGCGCACCACGCCGCCGTCGGCATCGGTGACCGTCAGGGTGACCGAGTCCGCCGCGTGGCCGAGCGTGTAGTCGAGGATCGCCCCGTCGGGGGGATTCTCACCGGCCCAGAAGTCCTGACCGCGGTACGAGTAGTCCTCCCAGTACTGCCAGATATGCGCGGGACGGACCGGGAACAGGTGCGCCGGCTCCCGAGCGACCTCGGGCGTCCACTCCGCCACCGACGACGCGTCGTCGAGGATGTAGAGGCTGCGCCCGTGGGTGGCCACCACCGCGTCGTGCGTGCGAGGCTGCATCTGCACTTCCATGTAGAGCGTGGGGGGCATGTCCTTGCCCAGGTGGTACCAGGTGGCGCCCCGGTCGGGCGACACGTAGAGGGCGTGCTCCGTCCCCACGAAGAGCACGCCGGCCCGGTCCGGATGCTCGCCGATGAAGCGCACACTGCCGTCCGCGGGAAGCCCCGCCGCGATGGACGTCCAGGTACGCCCGTAGTCCTCCGTCCTGTAGGCGTACGGCCTGAAGTCGCCCCTGCGGTGGTTGTCCACGGCGACGTACGCCACACCGGGCCCCGCGCGCGACGGGGCGATCCGGCTGATGTAGGACCCGCCGGGCGCGCCGGGCATGTTTCCGGCGACCTCGGTCCACGTGGCCCCGCGGTCCCGGCTGACCTGCACGTTGCCGTCGTCGCTCCCCACCCAGATCACCTTCTCGTCAACGGGGGATACGGCCACCGCGCTGAGGGCGCTGTAGGCGCTCTGGCCGTCGTTCTTCGACAGCATGGGCGCGGAGCCCTTCACGCCCATGATCGTGAGCGTGTCGCGATCGATGTCGCGTGTGAGGTCCTTCGTGCCCGTCCAGGTGGTGCCGTGATCGTGGGTGATCATGAGACGCTGGGCACCGTAGTAGTACGTCCCGGGCGTGACCCGCGACGCCGTGCCGGGAGTCATCCACTCCCATCGGAGCGGCGCCTGCCCCGGCGCCGCCGCCGGAGCGATCTCGCGCCGATCGCCGGTGTAGGCATCCACGAGGGTCAGGTCACCCTCCACGGCGTTGCTGTAGACGTAGCGGGGGCCGTTCACGTCGACGTCCTGCTCCAGACCGTCGTTGAAGCCGATCTCCCGCCAGTCGCCCGGCGTGATGCCGAGGTAGTGCCGCGTCGCGCTGGGCCCCTCCCACGAGTGGTTGTCCTGCATGCCCCCGTAGATCCAATAGGGCGACCGGTCGTCCAACCCGATGCCGTAGAACTGGCCGATGGGGATGTTGTCGATGCGCACGTACGTGGCCCCTCGGTCCCACGACTCGTACAGGCCGCCGTCGCCTGCCAGGTAGAAGTGCCGCGAGTCCCCGGGGTCGATCCACATCGCGTGGTAGTCCCCCTTGAGCCCCACGTCGTAGGTCGGCTCGGTGGGCAGGGTCCGCCACGTCTTGCCCGCGTCCTCGCTCGTATAGAACCACCGCGTCAGCAGGTAGAGCCGGCTGTCGTCGGTGGGATCCACGTAGAGCGAGGAGTAGTACGCGGGGCGCGAGTTCTGGTCGCTCATGCGCTGCCAGTGGTCGCCGCTGTCGGTGCTCCGGTAGATGCCACCCCGGGTGGCGTGCTCCACCACCGCGTAGACGAGACCGCGGGTGTGCGCCGAGGTCGCCAGACCGATGCGCCCCATCTCCCCCGTGGGGAGTCCCTGGGTGAGGCGCTTCCAGGTACGCCCCCCGTCGGTGCTCCGGTAGATGCCGCTCCCGGCGCCGCCGCCGTTGAAGCCCCACGGCTGCCGCAGGCGCTGGTAGGCCGCCGCGTATACGGTGTTCGGGTCGCCGCCGTCGCGGGCCATGTCCACGATGCCCGTCAGCGTATCCACGAAGAGGACCTTGCTCCAGGTCCTGCCGCCGTCGGTGGTCCGGTAGACCCCCCGGTCCGTCGAGGGCGCCCACAGGTTGCCCAGCGCGCCCACCAGGGCCACGTCCGGGTCGTGGGGGTCCACGAGGATGCGCCCGATGGCCCGGGTGTTCACCAGGCCCAGGTGCGACCACGTCCGGCCTCCGTCGGTGCTGCGGAAGACGCCGTCGCCCCACGAGCTGCTCTGCCGGTTGTTCTGCTCTCCGGTACCCGCCCACACCACTTCGTGGTTGGACGGTGCCACGGTCACGACACCGAAGGTGCCCGTGGGCTCGCCGTCGAACACCGGCTTCCACGTCGTGCCCTGGTTGGTGGACTTCCACAGTCCGCCCGTGGCGCTGGCGATCCAGATGGTGCCGGGGTCGTCCGGAAGCGACTGGACGTCGTGGATGCGCCCCCCCATGACGGCGGGGCCGATGGAGCGCAGAGGCAGCTCGCCGAATGGGTTCGGCTGCTGGGACGCCCCGGGGCGAACGATGAGGAGGAGGGCGAGGAGCGCAGCCGGGACGCACGCGCCGCGGCCGGGCGAAGGGATCGTGGAGGGGGACATCGTCGTCTGACCTGAGGATCGGGGATGCAGGAAGGCCATTGTAGGCTGCCAGTCACCGGCGGGCCAGCGTCCCGATGTAGGCCACCACGTCCCTCATCTGCTTCTCGGTGAGAGGGATCGACACGGCCCGCATGCGTGAGGCCTGGAGGTCGCCCTCGTTCGTACCCCGCCAGGAGTTCTTGTACTTGTGGAGCTCCGCGAGCAGGTACCAGTCGGCCTGGGTCGTCACCGGCGGCACGTCGTACTTGCCCTTGCCCTCGGCCCCGTGGCACGTGGAGCACGCCTGATAGTCCACCTTCCCCTGCACGGTGTCACCGGGCGGAAGGGTGGGGGCGGGCCGTCGGGCGGGGAGACTCGCCACGTACGCGGCCGCCGACGCCACGTCGTCCTCGTTCTTCAGCAGAGGCGCCACCGCGGCCGCCATGAGGCGGCCGGTCGTGTCGGCCGCGGCGGTTCCGCGGTGGCCATTGAGGAACTGCTGGAGTTGGCCCTCCACGTACCACTGGGGAAGCCCCGCGATGTTGGGCGCTCCGAGCTTGTGGTTTCCTCCGGCGTCGGGCCCGTGGCACGCGGCGCACGCGACGAAGATCTTCTTTCCCCGGGCGGCATTTCCGCTCGACGGTCCGCATGCGGCCGGCCCCAGCGCGAGGAGGAGGGCCAGCGCACTCCGCCCCCCGAGCAATCGGGTCGCCCTTCCCGTCCGGACCGTATCACCGCCGAGTCTGCGCACGCCGGAAGGTAGGTTTCTCCCTCCCGCCCCGCACGTGATGTCGGGGAATTCCCTACGGATGCTGGCTTCTGCAACTCCTAACTTGACATATTCCGGGAGCGCCGCGGGTCGGTGCGGGCCGACCGATCCGGCACCCCTGTCCTCGCATCGTCGAGTCAGCTCAGGAGGTTCGACTCATGCCAGATCTGAAAGCCGTCGACACGCTCTTTCCTCTCCTTCTGAAGGAGTGGAAGCAGAGCTGGGTCCAGGCGACCAACTCGCCCGGTGAGCTCAAGTGCAAGGTGGAGCTGGCCTGGGGAGACGGCTACGAGGACGGCGCGGCGCTCATCGCCGCCATGGACGCGGCCAACGTCGAGTCGGTCCTGGCCACCGACCTCCTGGCGTGGTCGTACCCCCGTCAGACGCGCTTCGCCATGGACATGACCGAGACCATCGCGAAGCTCACCGCGAAGTACCCGGGGCGGATCTACGGCCTGGCGGATTACGACCCCTTCGACATCAGTGGCTCCCTGAAGAAGCTCGAGGAGGACGTCACGAAGCGCGGCTACAAGGGCGTCTACATCCACATCTACGGCTACGACATCCCGCTGGACCACCGGAAGATGTACCCGCTCTATGCCGCGTGCGAGGGGATGGGCGTGGCGGTCTCCATGCAGGTGGGCCACGTCCTCGAGGCCATGCCCAGCGAGCACGGCCGGCCCATCCAGATCGATCGGATCGCGTGCGACTTCCCCGGCCTGACGCTGGTGGGCACGCACACCGGGTACCCGTGGGTGGACGAGCTCATCGCCGTCACCACCAAGTGGCCCAACGTCTACCTGTCGGTGAGCGCCTGGCTGCCCAAGTACTTCACGCCCTCCCTCGTGGGCTTCCTCAACTCCCGCATGGGCGCCCAGAAGGTGCTCTTCGGGTCCAACGGCTTGAGCTGGGATCGGTACTGGGAGGGCTTCCAGGCCATGGGCCTCCGCGAGGACACGCTCCGGGCCGTCATGTACGAGAACCCGAAACGGGTGTTCGGGCTGTAGGAGCGGGTCGCCCGCACGAAGGCGAGCGGAAATGAGAGGGGCCCCCGCCGACGGCGGGGGCCCCCCGTTCGTCGCCGCGATCTCCTACTTCAGCCGCGGTGCCGTCGAGCGCGGAGCCTTCACGCACACCGGCCACTGCGCGCCGCCGCCGTAGCGGCCGCCCCCGCGCCCCCCGAGCCTGGCCGCCTCCGCCGCCAGATCCACCCGGTCCAGCGGGATCCTGGCCGGATCCTCCGCCGCCAGATACGTCAGCATGGCCGTGAGCGTCGCGTTGTACCGGAGGTCGTCGAACACCACCTTGTCGTAGGTGTCCCGCTCGGTGTGCCATGTCGTCGTGCTGTAGTCCCATGACAGCGCACCGAGGCCGAACGCCGGCACCCCGTGGCAGGCGAAGGAGAAGTCGTCGCTGCCGCCCCCCGCCGGCCGGCCGGGCACCACCGGGGCACCTCCGTTGATCATCTGGCGCCACTCCATGGGGACCTCCGCCAGCCATGCGTTCAGGTGCTCGGGCGCATGCACCAGCCCGCCCCCGCCGATGCGGATGATGCGCCCGGTGCCGTTGTCCTGGTTGAAGACCGCCTGGAGGCCGGCCAGAACCTCGGGATGATCCTCCGTGAACGCCTTCGAGCCGACCTCCCCCTCCTCCTCGCCGGCCCAGTGGCCCACCAGGATCGTGCGCTTCGGATGGGGATAGACCTTCCGGAGGATACGCATCGCCTCGAGCATGGTGAGCGTTCCGGTGCCGTTGTCCGTGGCCCCCGACGCCCCGTCCCACGAGTCGAGGTGAGCCGACAGCACCACGTACTCGTCGGGATGCTCGGCGCCGGGTATCGTGGCGATGACGTTGTAGACGGGCTGCTCGCCCAGCAGCTTCCCCTCGAGGTTCAGCCTGATCTTCGGGTGATCCCCGTCCTCCGTGAGGCGGAAGACCAGCCCGTAGTCCTCGCAGCCCAGGGCGACGGCGGGCGTCCTGGTGTTGTAGGTCTCGAAGACCTCCATGGCGTCCCAACCGGTGTTCAGGGCGTTTCCGAAGCCGAAGCCGAAGCCGAAGCCGCGTCCTCCACCCCGCCCCTGGGGATCGAGCTCGGCGGCCACGACCTGCTGCGGCGTCCGGCCTCCTCCCATCCTCCAGGCCAGCTTCGGACGGGAGCTGATGATCCCGGCGGCACCCGCGGCCTCCAGGCGGAGGCCCAGCTCACCGCCGCCCAGCGCAGCGGAGTAGCCCGTGCCCCGCACGCCCGCGCCGGCGCCGTCCACGTCGGGGCCGGCGCGCACGCTGGCCCAGTCGCGCTGGATCGCCACCATGACCGAGTCCATGTGCGCCTTGGACTCGGGCGTCGCGTTCGCCGCCCAGTCGTCCTGGGGGCGACACGTCGGCAGCGCCGCGGAGATCATCACCAGCTTTCCCCTGGCCTGGGGGAGCCACCGCACGAACTCCGTGCTGTCCCGGAAGCGCGGCAGGATGACTGTCTCCAGCGTGACGTCCTTGCCGCCGGTTCCGGGGCTGTACCCCACCATCTGGCCCTCCAGCGTCCGGCTTCGGGGTGACACCAGGTCGATGTGGGAGTGACCGCGTACCCACCCGCGCCAGGTGCCGAACCGCTCCTCGCGGGCGTCGATGCCCCAGGACTCGTACAGCGACACGAGCCAGTCATCCCCGCGCTTCAGCGCGGGTGAGCCCATGAGCCGGGGTCCCAGGGAGTCGAGGAGCGCGTGGGCCTCGCTCTCCAGCCGGGAGCTGTCCATGCCCACCGCATAGATCTGCCGGATGACGGGGTCCTGCGTGGGAAAGGTCTGGGCAGCCAGCGGCGCGGTGGATGTCGCGAAGAGCGCGAGAGCCGCACCCAGGAAAGGTCGTGCGTTCATGGTACGATCCGACGGAAGGGTGTGACCGCATAGGCTGATCGCAGGTAATTCTACGCGGTCCTCATCCGGCGGGAAACGGTCGGGGGCGCGGCCCCGGAGGACCGCGCCCCTTCTCGCGTCCGCCCTCGGAGAAACCGAGGGCTACCGGACTCTAGGGAGACTCGAGCCGAATCAACCCTCGTCCGGATAGCGGTACGTGCTGACCGGTGCGGTCATGTCGCCGCCGGCCCCGCCGAAGGAGTGGCACGGCAGGATCTGCAGCGTCTGGAGCTCCTTGCATGGGACCGGAAACTCCAGGGGGGTGTTCACGAACAGGTCGCCCCATCCGCGGGAGTCGAACCACCAGGGAGCCGTGAACAGACCCTTCCACTGGATCTGCAGGCGCTTCTCCCACTTGAGCATCTCCCAGAGATCGCCGCACGAGCCGTCGGGCAGCTTGGGCACACAGCTCGAGTTGGTGCCGCTGGCGTCCGTGGCGTTGAGCCCGTTCAACGTGCGTGTCATGTTGACGATCGTCGCCGCTCCGGGTGCCTGCCCGGACGGCCTCGGGCCCCTCAGCGGTAGTAGTCCACCTTGCACCCGCACCCGTCCCACATCCGCTCGTACGTGTCGAGCCTGTCCCTGACGAATGCGCGGGCCTCGCTCTCGTCGGTGAGTCGCCGGATCACCCGCTTGCCGGCTGTCGGCCTCTCCACCGCCACCAGCACATCGCCGCTTCGGGCGATGACGAGATCCCCGGCGATGAAGGTGTCGTGGCGCTCGACCTCGTCGAAGGAGCCTCCGAGCCGCTCCCAATCCGCGCTCTCCAGCGTGACGATGCCCTCGGCCAGCACACGGTGTCTCAAGTCCTCCGCCGTCATGGACGTCACCTTCGGTTGGAGCTACGGCCGCCCGGCGATCACCAGGGCCGTGGGACCCGGCAGGCGGATCCGTCGCACGTCCCGGAAGCCGGCTTCGGACAGCCACGACCCGTACTCCTCCTCGCTGTACGAGCTCCCGGCCCGCGTGCCCACGAGCATGTTCAGGGCGAAGAGTGCCCCGGTCTTCGGCCCGGTCTTGTCCGCGTCCAGGATGAAGTCCTGGATGACCACCCGACCCGCAGGAGCGAGGGCCGAATACGCCGTGGCGAGCATCGCCCGGTTCTCGTCCGGGCTGTTCATGTGGCAGATCGCGGAGATGAACACCAGGTCGTAGCCGCTGCCGTAGGTCTCGTCGTGAAGATCGCCCACCCGAGTGGTCACCCGTCCCGTGAGGCCCGCCTCGTCGATGTGCCGCTGCGTGATGGGCACCACCGACGCCAGGTCCAGGACCTCGGCAGTGACCCCGTCGCCGGCCTGAGCGAAGGCGATGGAGTAGGCACCGGAGCCGCCGCCCAGATCCAGAACGCTGCGGACTTCGTCCAGCCCGACGGCCTGGACCACCTGTGGCGCCCGCACCGCCGCGTTCCTGTGCATGGCGGCGATGAACGCCTCCGTCCACTCGTCCGGACGCTCGTCCTGCCGGCCCCGGGTCACCGCCGTGCCCTTCCGCACACACTCGGTGAGCGTCGACCAGCGGGGCCACAGGTGCACGGTGTGCATGATGGCGGCCCGGGCGTCGTGCTCGGCGCCGGCCACGAGGTAGCGCCGGGCCACCGGGCCGTCGATGAACACGTCCTTGTCTTTCTCCAACAGGCCGATCGCCACCAGGGCGTTCAGCAGGCTCTCCGTAGCGCGGGGACTCGTCCCGAGCTTGTGCGCCACCGAATCGGCCGTCGCGCCGGCCGCCACTGACGAGAACACGTCGAGCTCGATGGCCGTGAGCACCGTCCGGCTCTCGCGGAATCCGTTCACGGTCTGCTGCAGATCGTCAGGCAGCATACCCGCTTCGTCGCGCGCTTTCAGCGACGCAAGCATCCGCTTCCGGTTGCCGTCGATCTCCTCGCGCACGGCCGGACCCTCGCCGCTCAGGAGCCGGCTCACGACCCGGCCTCCCGCCAGATGCTCGCGGACGATTTCCTCGACGTCCCCGGGATGGACGCCGGAGTACCAGACACCTTCGGGGTAGACCACCATGTTCGGTCCCCGGGTGCAGAGCCCGAGGGATCCACAGGTGGTGACCTGCACGTCGGCGGCCAGACCCTGCTTCGCGATCTCGCGGCGGAGGGCCTCCATGGTCTGCGCCGAGCCGTTGGCCGAGCAGGACGGAGCGCCCTCGGCCTTCTTCTGGTCACATGCGTATATGTGAAGACGAAATGGTTCCATGATCTCGGATTCTCCTTCCCTGCCTCGATCACGGGCGGCGGGGCGGCGGAACCGAAGCGCTGCCGTGATCGCGATCACACCCCGCGGGCAGGCACGGGGCTGGGAGGGCTCGCTTCAGGATAGCCAGACGCTGGACGTCGGTCACGTCCCCTGCCGGCGCCACACCTGTCGCCTCAGACACCTGTTATCGCCGTGACAGGTCGCGTGTTGCATGGTCAACCGACGCCGGTGACATCGAGGGTCCGTAGGGCTTCCAGCACCGGCTCCGTGGCACGCAGGGTCGCGAGGGCTCCGGTCCGCAGCGCCCCCACCTGCCGATGGCGTCCCAGGGGAGCCCCGGACGCAGCGCACAGGAGCGTGGAGGCGACATCACCGTGAGTGCACAGGACGAGGGTCGGAGCATCCTCGGAGCGACTCGACTCCGCCACGACGGCGCCGGCGCGTCGGAGCACGTCGGCCACGCTCTCCACGCCCCAAAGGCGGTGGGTGGGATCGCGGAGGTCCGCCTCCCAGACCCGGGCGTACAGTCGGTCCGAGCCCAGCTCGAAGTCCCCGAAGTCGCGCTCGGTCAGGCGCTCGTCCACCGACGGAGTCACGCCCAGGAGCTCGGCCGCGGCACCCGCGGACTCCCGTGCCCGGAGGAGGGGCGATGAGACCAGGACGAGCGGGGGGGCGAGGACGTTCCGGGACCGGGCGCGCGCGATGCTGCGCAGCACCTGGTCGCGGCCCCGGCCGGTCAACCCGAATGCGTCCCGGGCATTCGTGGGGCGACTGGCGATCACGCCCCGTTCGTTTGCGAGACTCCGCCCGTGGCGGAGCACGAAGACCCGGCCCATGGCGTAGCTTCGCCCCTCGCGGGGGCTCCCGCCAGCCTGCGGGAAGCACGCCCCGGAGCCCGAGCCGCCGAGGGCCGGGACCGGGCGCCTTGTGGCGCCGGCCTGCCGACCACGCGAGATTGCCCGCTAGGGCCAGACCTCGATGGAGGACCAGTGAGTCGTGACGACTCCGCGCGCCAGACCGTCCGGAGGACGGCGGCCAGCTTCCTGAACCTCTTCGGCCACAACGACGGGAGACGCTGGGACAGAAGCTATTCGGAGGGGCATTGGACCTTCCTCGAGTCGGTCCAGCAGCGCCCACGGCACTACGTCATCGCCGGGATGTTGCGCGCCCGGGGAAGCCACGCGGCGAGCGTCCTCGACGTGGGTTGTGGGACCGGCGCCCTCGTGCCGCACCTCCCGGGGAACGTCTCGCGGTACGTCGGAATCGACATCTCCAGCGAAGCGATCCGCATCTGCAGGAAGCAGTACGCGCCGTCGGCGGGCCGGACCTTCGAGGCGAGCGGTTTCGACGACTACAAGTGTCGCGACGGGTTCGAGGCCATCGTCTTCAACGAGATGCTGTACTACTACCCCACCCGGCGGATTCCCGGCGTCATCTCCCGTGCGTGCAACCTCTTGAAGGACGGGGCCGGAGCCATCATCGTTTCCGTCCATGACCGGAGCCTGAAGCGGCGCCCGGTGTGGAGGAAGCTCCGGACGTGCATGTCACCCGCGGAGAGCATGGGAGCAGTGGATCCCGAGACAGGAAACTCCTGGCGAGTAGAGCTGTACGACGTTCATGACGTAGCCTGCGGTGGCTGACACCGAGCAGGGCATCAGCGGCTCGACACATCCCGTGTCCCGCCTCGGGAGAGCCGCGACAAGAAGTGATCCCCTTCAACTCGACGGAGGTAACATCGTAGGTCGATGAACGTGCACTCTGCCCGTGCGCCGCGAGTTCAGACCGACCTGCCGGGCCCAGCCAGCCGACGCCTCCGCGAGCATGAATCGCAGCACCTCGCACCGGGCTTCCAGGCCATCGCCGCACATGCCGGCATCGCCGTCGACCGAGGAGAGGGCTGTGACCTCATCGACGTCGACGGCAACCGCTTTCTCGATCTCTCGGCCAGCATCTGCGTCGCCGCCCTCGGTTACGGCCACCCCGCTTACCTGAGCGCTCTCCACCAACAGCTCGACCGATCCCACGCAGGGTCCTTCACCACCGAGGCCCGGGTGCGGGCTCTGGATGAAGTGGCCGAAGTGGCACCGGCGGGGCTCACGAGGCTCCAGTTCTACTCCGGCGGCTCCGAGGCCGTGGAGAGCGCCATGCGGCTGGCGCGGGCATTCACCGGGAAGCTCGAGACGCTCTCGTTCTGGGGGGGCTTCCACGGAAAGACGACGGGGTCGCTCGCCCAGATGGGAAGCGACTTCAAGCACGGCCTCGGGCCCCTCCCGTCGGGCGCGCACCTGACTCCGTACGCCGACTGTGCCCACTGTCCATTCGGCGCCCGGTATCCCGACTGCGGCCTGCTCTGCGTGGAGTTCGCCCGTGAGAAGATCAAGCGCGAGACCACCGGGAGCCTGGCCGCGATCCTGGTGGAGCCGATGCAGGGAACGGCGGGAAACGTGGTACCGCCGCCGACGTTCCTCCCGGCGGTCGCGGAGGTCGCGCGCGAGAACGACGCCCTGCTCATCGCCGACGAGATGATCACCGGCTTCGGTCGGACCGGGAAGATGTTCGGTGTCGAGCACAGCGGTGTGACTCCGGACATCATGACGGTGGGCAAGTCCCTGGGCGGCGGGTTCCCCGTGAGCGGCGTTCTCGCCAGGGACGAGGTCACCCGGGCCGAGCCGTGGTGCAAGCCCAGCTTCTCGAGCTCGAGCTACGGCGGACACCCGTTGGCGGTAGCGGCGGTCGCCGCGTCCGTATCCACCATCAGGAAGGAGCGACTGACCGAGAACGCGGCCCGTGTCGGCAGCCATCTGCGCGCCGGCTTGAAGGCGCTTTCCGAACGACACCCGTGCGTGGCCAACGTCCGGGGCGAAGGGCTCTTCATCGGCTTCGATCTCGTGGAAGAGTCCGGCGCCCTCTGGTCGCGCGCACGCTGTCAAGCGTTGTTCCAGGCCCTCCTGCGCCGGGGCATGATCTCCATGGCCTACGCACCCCGGGTGCGCATCAATCCCCCGCTGACGCTGTCCGTCGACGAAGCCGACGAAGCGCTCGGCGCCCTGGAGCTCGCCCTGGGCGAGCTCTGACCCCTCTTCCCTCCCCGCTGACCGGCGATCCCGGGACCGCGAGACTGCGACAACGAATGAATCACTCGACGAATGGACATCGGCTGAAGGGCGCCCTTGTCGGATACGGCTTCATTGGATCCCGTGGCCACATTCCGGCTTATTCGAAGCGCCGGGACGTTGACATCGTGGCCGTGGTGGACGGCTGCGCCGCCCGCCTCGAGCTGGCATCGCAGCAAATGCACAACGTACGGGCGTACGCCTCCGTTCAGGACCTGTTCCGCTCGGGCCTGCACCTCGACTTCATCGATGTCGCCACGCCCCCCAGCGACCACTTCGCGATCTCGATGGAAGCTCTGCGCCGCGGGGTGCACGTGCTGTGCGAGAAGCCCCTCACCACCGCGGCGGGGGACGCCGAGGCCCTCGCGGAAGCCGCCGTGCAGTCGCGCCGCGTGGTCTTCCCCTGCCACAACTACAGGTTCGCACCCACCATTCGTGCCATCGAAGACATCATCTCGTCGGGGCGCATCGGCCCGGTGCGGTCGGTCACCCTGGCGACGTTCCGCCCCACGCACGCCAAGGGAGTTCCCGAGTGGAACCCGGACTGGCGTCGCCAGCGGCGCTGGTCCGGAGGCGGCATCGCCATGGACCATGGCAGTCACACCTTCTATCTCGCGTTCGACTGGCTGGATGCCTGGCCGACGTCCCTTACCGCGAAGATGCTCAACAGCGAGCCGGAGCGCTGGGACACGGAGGACGACTTCTCCGCGACCCTGATCTTCCCCGGAGAGCGTACGGCCCACGTGCACATGACGTGGACGGCCGGTGCCCGCTCCGTGATCTACACGCTCCATGGAGAGCGCGGCGCGATCATCGCCCGGGATGACGACATCGAGGTCCTGACCCCCCGGACCAACGGAACCCCGGGAGAGATCTCCTGGGACGTGGACCGCACGGTGACGTCGTCCAGCTGGATGGACGCCAGCCACACCGAGTGGTTCAACGCGATGTTCGACCGCTTCCTCACCGCCATCGAGAGCCACGACTACGCCGGGGAGGACATGCTGGACGCGTGCCGTTGCGTCGCGGTCATCGGCGAGGCGTATGCCTCCTCCGCCGACGCGTGCCACGAGCGGCGGTTGACCACGCCCCCAGGGTTCGAGCGGCGTAGCTCCCACCCCGATCGCCGCGCCGCGGACGACATCGCGGTCGACGCTCCGTCGGTGTCCGCCGTGCCTGGCGTCTGAACGGATCTCCGAACCCGAGGGAGTCCCGGGCTTGAAGTCCCACCTGAAGGCGCTGATCGGAATCGCGATATCGGGGGTCCTGCTCTGGTGGGTCTTCCGCGACGCGGATCTGGCGGCCATCGCGCATCAGCTCGCGGAGGCCGACCCGGTGCTGTTGATCGCCACGGGCGCCATCCTCACCAGCGGGGGCCTGGTGCGCGCGGTGCGGTGGCGCCTCTTGCTGGAGGCGGGAGGCGCCGAGACCACCCTGCACGCTCGCTGGGCGTCCCTGAACATCGGCTTCATGGCGACGAACCTGTTCCCGGCCCGTCTCGGGGAGATCGTGCGCCCCCTCGCGCTGAGCAGGATGGCTCCCGTCTCCATGTCCACGGCCCTGGGCACCGTCGTGCTCGAGCGTGCGCTGGACACGGTGGTCATCATCGTCCTCGCCGTCGTCATCATGCTCTCGCCCGTATTTCCCGCCGGTGCCACCGTGTTGGGAAGACCCGTCGGTGAGACCCTGACCGTATCGGCTTTGGTGGCGTGCGGGGTCCTCGCGCTCATCGCCCTCGCGGCGTTCCGTCCCCGGGGTATCGTCCGTCTCGCCCACGCCTGGCTGGGCCGCCTCCTCGGAAGCCCGGGAGAGGCCCTCGCCCAGAAGCTCGATGCCCTGCTTTCGGGGCTGCTGCTCGTGCGCCGACCTGCCGCGCTTCTGAAGGCGATGCTCTGGACCTTCCTGCTCTGGGTCTGGATGGGCTCCGCGTTCTGGACGGCCTTCGGGGCTTTCGGGATCCACCTCGGATTCCCGGCGGCGATGTTCACGGAGTGCGCGCTCTCGCTGTTCGAGGCGCTCCCGGCGGGGCCGGGGTTCCTCGGCACCATGCAGGCCGGAGTGCTGGCCAGCGTGCACGGCATCTTCGGGATCGGCACCGACGCGACCCTGTCCATGGCGGTGGGCTACTACCTGGCGGGGTTCATCCCCGTCACCCTTCTGGGCCTGTACTACGCCTGGACCATGGGGCTCCACCTGCGCTCCATGGGCACCGCGGCGGAGACGGCCCTGGAGGGGGCGGCTCCGGGAGGCGGGACCGAGCCCCGGTGAGGCAGGAGCCCCCAGGCGTCACCCCACGGGGAATCGCAACACCGTCAGTCGCCGGGCTCGCCCTCCACCCGGACCTGGAAGTCCGTGCCCTCCCAGCGGTCGGCTTCCGTCCAGTGGAACGTGAACACGACGGCTCCGTCGGCAGGGGGCTGGAGATCCACGTAGTGCAGTCCCAGCCCCGTGTCGCGGGTGGGGGTGTCGTGCGCGCTCCGCCAGCCATCTGCGCTCCAGTGGACCGTTGCGGGAGCCAGCAGCTCCACGCGGAGCACGTGCCCCGGTGCCACGGTGCGCACCCTCTGGTTGAAGCGCCACGGAGTCAGCGACGAGCCGACGTGGTCCTCGACGTAGCGGCGACGCCCGTACGGCGGCATGTCGAACACGTCGTCCTCGTCGAGGGAGCGCACGAGCTTCAGGTACTCCGCGTGAGCCCACACGAGGGGCATGGCGGAACCCGACGGCCTGCCGAAGAAGAGCTCCATGTCGGGCAGGTCGTGGCTGTCCCAGATCTGCTCCGAGATCATCCCGCCCGCCCCCGCGAAGGCCTCCATGGCCCGGAGCAGCCTACGGGCCTCCTCGGTGTTCCCCGCCGCCAGCTCGTAGTGGGCCCGTTCGCCGGCGAGGAGCGGCCACGCACGCCCCACGCCGGTGCCGTCGAAGGGGGAGCCGTCCTCGTGCTCGCCGTACCCGTCATCGTTGTACCGATGCCAGCACGGTCCGTCGGGGGTCTCGACCCGTAGCAGCGCGTCGACGACCCGTACGGTGTCTACGATGCGGGGGTCGTCGGCGGCGCGCAGGCCGAAGCGCACGAGGGCCAGCGCGTCGGTGCTCACGATCTCGACCGCGGGCTCCTCGCTCTCCCCGGGCGGACGGTTCTTGATGGGGATGTAGCCCTGCATGGCCGAGGGGGCCTCGCCCCGGTCCGGCGCGGCTACCCGGATGTAGTACCCCTTCACGCCACAGCGGCGCGCCAGCCTCGTGTTCTCCACCCAGATCCACCGCTCGATGCACGCGTTCCACGCATCGGCCGTCTCACGCAGATAAGACGCCAACGCGGCTTCGCCGACGTGGTCCGCCAGGGCGGCTGCGGCGAGCAGCCCGGCGATCTCGGCGGCCAGCGTGTACGGAGTGTAGCCGGGATCCTCCTCCCACCGATCCTGTTGGGTGACCGGCCCGTTTCGGACCAGGAAGGACGCGGCCTTCCGGACCATGGGCCAGTATGTCCGCAGGGCCTGGTCGTCGAGGACGCCACGCCGCCAGGCGTGGTCCACGAGCAGGACGGGCAGCGCCGTCTCGTCCATCTGGACGCCGGACCAGTAGGAGTCGCCCTCGATCCACATGTTCTGCGTCCAGGAGCCATCCGCCTGCTGGGTGACGCGCAGGTACGTGAGCGCATCCCGCACTTCGCGAAGGGCGTCGAGGGCGAGGAACCCGCCCGCCGTCTCTACCATGTCCCGGGACCACACGAGGTGGTATCCACCCAGGTCGTCATCGCCCTTCGAGAAGCCCCAGGGGATGGACAGGCTCGCCACGGTGGCGCCGTCCAGGGTCTTGTCCTGGTGCGTCTCCAACACCATGGCGCTCGTCGCCCACAGACGGGCGCCGCCGTCCGGCGAGGCGTGGCGCTCGTGCCAGGCGCGCCACCCCGCGACGTAGGCCGTGGGATCCGCGTCCGCCAGGGCGGAGCGCGCCTGAAGCGCGGCCTCCGCTGCGCTCCGGCCGAACGCCACAGCGACGAGGGCCCCGCCGTCGTCGGACATGTCCAGCTCGCCCGTCATGGCCACGTTGCCGTCCGGCGCCCGGTCGTAGGCCCACGTCAGCCTCCCGTGGGCCTTCAGGTCCTGCCAACCGTCGCTGGTGCCCACGTAGCCCACCGAGCGCGCCCTCCACCCCGGGTCGGCGAAGAGCGCGAGGGTGACTCCGTCTCTCTGGGCGAAGAGGCCCGACACCCCCTTGTCGTCACCCACCCAGGCGCTGTTGCCGGCTCCACGGTTCCGGATGTGCGGCGCCAGCAGACCGTGGATCCTGTAGTCCGAGGCGCGTCCCACCAGAGCCTCGAAGGCCAGGCGCACGAGGAGCACCGGACGCTGCGGGTCGGCCCATACCGTCTTGTGCATCCGGTAGCGCCCCTGGCGGCACGTGTTGGTGAGCTCGTACAGGGGTATGCCCGGCTCGGGGCGGACGACCTCGCAGACCGCGTCGCGCTTCTCCTCCGAGAAGAACCCGCCGTCCGCCGTGATGACGAGGCCGAAATCGCGGGTGTTCGCCAGGTCAGGGCGCGGGTAGTACACCTCGTCCACGATGCCGTGGGAGAGCGTGAACCAGAGCGGGCTCGCCGCGGAGCGCGCGGTTCCGACTCCGTCCTTGGCCGACGAGGTCCACCGGGGCGCGATGCCCGGGTGACCCGGTGCGGTGGCCAAATCAGCCCCCCTTCTCGAAGTCGGGGTAGTCGGTCATGCCGCCGTCGGCGAACACCGTGGTCGCGGTCACGTACGCGGCGACATCCGAGACCAGCATGACCACGAGGCGGCCGATCTCGTCGGCCTCGCCCAGGCGGTTCATGGGGATCTTGTCCAGTAGGTCGGCCCGCATGGCCGGGTCACTCCACACCGACTTGTTGATGGGGGTCTTGATGGCGCCGGGCGCCAGCGACAGCACCCGCACACCGTGGGGCGCCGCCTCCTGGGCCAGAGTCTTGGTGAGCATGGACAATCCGGCCTTCGCGCTGGTGTAGGCGCTGTAGCCCGTCCACGCGATGACCTCGTGCACGGACGTGATGTTCAGCACCGTCCCGCTCCCCTGGGGCACCATGCGCTTGAGGGCTTCCCGGGCGCAGTGGAACGCGCCGAACAGGTTGATCTCCAGCACCCGCCGCCAGGCTTCCAGGTCGGCTTCCCACGCGAGCTGTCGCTCTCCATCGATGCCGGCGTTGTTCACCAGCACGTCGACACCTCCCCAGGCTTCGTCCACGGTCTTGAACATGGCCGCCACCTCGTCGGGGTTGGACACGTCCGCCCGCACCGCCAGCGCGGTGCCCCCGCCCTCCTCGATGGTGTGGACGACCTCGTCGGCGGCCTCGGGATGCGTCACCCAGTTGATGGCGGTCCTCGCTCCGGACCCGGCCAGGGCCAGCGCGATGGCCTTCCCGATCCCCGAGTTCGCCCCCGTCACCAGAGCCCTGCGCCCGTCGAGCCGTACGTCCATCGTCGCCTCCCTCTCGGTTCCTCGGTGGTCCCCCGTTCGCCCGCAGCCGCGTCGCCGCGGGGGGCGTGGTGCTAACGCCGGCAGGAGGCTGAGGTTCCAGGCAGCACGACATCGCCGCTACCCGGTGATCGCCGGAAACAGCAGCTCGACGCAGGTCCCCTCGTCCGGCGCGCTCTCCACGTGCATCGCGCCGCCGGACTGCGTGACGAAGCCGTAGACGGTGCTCAGGCCCAGGCCCGTTCCCTTGCCGGCGGGCTTGGTGGTGAAGAAGGGCTCCACGGCGTGGCGCAGCACCTCCGGCGGCATCCCCGTGCCTTCGTCGCGCACGGCGATGCCGACATAACGCCCCTCCGGGGCGGGCTCGCTCCAACCGTTCCCGGCGGCATCCACCTCCACGTTGCGCGCCTCCAACCGGACGCGCCCTCCCTCGGGCATGGCGTCGAAAGCGTTGATGGCCAGGTTCACCAGGGCGCTCTCGAGCTGCACGGAGTCGGCGGCGAAGGTCCCGAGGCCCTCCCGGAGCTCCACCGAGCGATCCACGGCTCGAAGCGCCTCGGCGACGAGGACCCGGGACTCCGGCGGGAGCGGGTTGTCCTCCACCAGAAGCTGGAGGTTTCCCTCGATGGCCGTGAGGAAGTTGTTGAAGTCGTGCGCCACGCCTCCCGTGAGCCGGCCGAGCGCCTCCAGGCGCTGAGACCTCCGGAGCTGAGCTTCCAGCTGGCTCTGGCGCGCCTCGGCGGCCTCCAGCTCCCTGACGTCGGTGAGGCTCAGGCGCGTCATGGCGGGCTCGGTGCCGGGGAGCCGTACGAGGCGTGCCTCGCAGGACACGTCGCCGCCGGACCGGCCCCGCACGATCCACCGGAACGTCGGACGCCCACCCTGCGCGGCGTCTTGCATCCGGCGCTGGAAGACGAGCATGGACGGCTCGCCGTCCTCCTGCTCCACGGGAGCGGCCGAGGCCGGATGCAGCTGCGGGAGCGAGACCCGCTCCTCGCCGAAGAGCTCCAGCGCCGAGTCGTTGGCCTCGAGGGCCACCCCCGACGCGCTGTTCAGCAGGAGCACGGCCTCGGGAGCGGTCTCCACCAACGTGCGCAGGCGCTGCTCGCTCTCCGCCAGGGCCTCCTTCACCACCGCGGCCTCCACGACACGGTTGGACACCACGAGGCTCATGACCAGCACGAGGCCCACGAAGTAGATCTCCGCCGTGGGCACGTCTCCCAGGCCCGGCAGCGGGAAATGCCAGAGCCCGGAGAGGATGAGCGCCAGGACCGCGAAGAGCGGCACCGCGCCCCGCCGCTGGCCCCGGAGCCACATCACGCCCGAGGCCCACAGGCCGAAGACGAAGTTGGGCGTGGTGACGATCTCCGTCGGCAAGAGCAGCGGACCCTCGGGCAGCGTCGCTATGGTGATCACCTCGCCCCATCGCATCAGGGGATGCTCGAGCTGCGGGGGCCCCGAGAAGTACAGCGTGAAGGGGAGCGAGACGGCCACCACCGCCATGGCGAGCTGGACGCCGGTGAGGCTCCACAGGAAGACCCTCGGCCTGACGCCCGTGTATTCGGCGATGAACCAGAGCAGGGACACACCGATCCCCAGGCCCGTGACCTGGCGCCAGCGCGTCGCATCGAGGAAGGCCTCCGGGGTCCGCGCCCCCCGGGGCCGGACGGAGCTACGCGGGGGCGGGAACCAGCTCCCCCAGCTCGCGCTCCAGGACGGGCTTCGAGACCAACCCCACCATCTCGAAGAGAGGCTGGCCGTTCCGGAAGAACACCAGCGTGGGGATGGAGCGGATGCCGAAGTCCGCCGCCACCCCCGTGGCCTCGTCCACGTTCACCTTCATGACCCGTACGCCACGCTCCGACCACTCCAGAGCGATCTCCCCCAGGATGGGCTCCATCATCTTGCAGGGCTGGCACCAGGGGGCCCAGAAGTCCACCACGGTGACGCCCGCTTCCTTGACGAGCTCGTCGAAATCGTCGTCGTAGGCGTGGACGACGGGGAACTCCATGGCAGGCTTGCGGCGGAAGAACATGGGAGACTCGGTGGTGGAGGCTCGATGGGTGATGGACACGACGGTGAACCCTCACTCGACGAATGCGGACGCCGGCCGGGTTGTTCCCCGGACCTCGCCCGGGTTCCACCGGACGCCCGAGGGCGGTCGAGTGCCCGCGCCCGAACGGCGTGGGTGGCGGGCTCGCGCTCCACGGCCGTCCCCACCGCTCAGGAGAAGGCGGCGCCGCGCTCGGACAGGAGCTCCCTGAGGATGGAGCGGTGGCACCGCTCCTCGTTCTCGCAGTAGCACCCCACCGAGAAGTTGGTCTGGTGGGACAGGGCCGCCAGCAGATCGAGGAGCCGCGAGGCCTCGGGTCTCTTCATCTCCGCCCGGTACCGGCGCTCCACCGTCCTCCACGCCTTCGCGTCCCGGGATCGCAGGGCGAGGGTCACCAGCTCCTGGCTCGGTGCCACCTCGGGAAGCCAGACGTCGTAGTAGTCCAGCGCCGCGAACCGTGTCTTCGGCACCCCGCGCGGCGGTCTGCGCACGGTTCCGATCCTCAGGCCTTCGTCGGGCTCCCTCGGTGAGCCGAGCCTCACCACCCTGATCGACATGTGTAGACGTTCCTCCTGATTCTCGGTTGGCCTTGCCACCCCCTGGCCCTCAGCCTACCGTCCGTTCGGGTGCCATGCTACCGATGGCCACCCTCTTCTAAGGTCTCATGGCGGTCTGCCCCCTCCCGCCCCCCACCCCGGAGGCGGTTCCGAGCTCCGCCGGTGTCCGCTGAGTGACGCATGTACGTGTTCATCGTGCCCATGCTCGCCGGTCTCGCCGGGCTGGCGATGATGGCCCTGCCGGGGCTGTCCCGGCACGGCGGTGGACATGCCCATGCGGGACATATGGGACACGCGGGCCACGCGGGGCACGTGGGGCATGCCGGGCACCCCCTGCAGGTCGCCAAGGGCACCGCCCACGCGACCACCGGCCGCGTCGGACCCCTCAAGACCGGCACCCAGGCCCGCGTCCCGGTCCATGCCGGTCGAACGGCGGTCCAGCACGGGGCGACATCCGCGTCGCATTCGATCCTGGAAGTCCTGGATCCACGACTCCTCTTCAGCCTGATGGCTCTGTTCGGCGCGTCCGGTCAGATCGCCGTGTCGCTGGGCCTGGGCGCGGGGTGGTCGGCGCTGCTGGCCGTGCCCGCGGCCGCCGGGCTGGAATGGGCCATCGTGGGGAGGCTGTGGCGCCTCGCCATGCGCTTCGAGGGGCAACCCTCCTCTCCCATGGAGACTCTGCTCTATGAGGAGGTCGAGGCCGTGACGGCGTTCCACAACGGCAAGGGAATGGTGCGCGCGGTCAAGGACGGCCGCTCCGTGCAGTTGATGGCGCGGCTGGACGAAGCACAGATCGGGGACGACGTACGGACGGGCGACCGTCTTCGCGTCCTCGAGGTGGATCCCGAAAACGAGCGGGTCACGGTGACCCGAATCTGACCTGGCGACCGAAGTCGCCGAAGGAGACCGATCGTGCCCCCGAACATCGTCTTCCCCGTCGCGGTGGTGGTTGGCGTCATCCTGCTGACGCCCATCGTGGTCAACGCCTTCCTGAAGGACGTGGAGGCCGGAGAGATACGGCTGGTGAGCTGGCTCAACGGCAAGCTGAAGATCTTCCGCGGCCCCTGCAAAGCCGTGGTCGTGCCCGTCTTCACCGTGAGCCGGGTGATCCCCGCGCAGGCCATCAACGTCGACATCGAGATCACCGACCAGACCGCGGATCTCGACGCCAACGGATTCCCGGCCCCGGTGAAGGTCACGGTGAAGGCGTCGGCCATCGTCAGCGTGGGCGAGGACGACGCCATGGTGAACACGGCGGCCAACAAGTTCTTCTCCAAGCCGCCGAAGGAGCAGGCTTCCACGCTCATCGATGTGCTGTCGTCCGCGGGCAGACGCGCCACCAACCTCCTGCGTCACGACCAGCTCTTCAATTCCAAGAGCTCCGCCACCGTGAGGTCCCTCTCACGGACGACGACGGAGCCGGCTCCCACCGATGCCGGCACGGACGTGGCCACCGTGCCCGGCGGTGCCCTCGTGGAGGGCCACGGGGAGGACGACGAGCTGGCTGTCATCATCAAGGAGGCGTGCTCGCGGGAGCTGCTCGACCTGGGACTCTCCTTCAACAGCCTGAACATCAAGGCCGTGCTCAGCGAGGTGGCCGACGCCCGCCGGCGCGAGTCCGCGGCCCGCGCCGAGGCCAGCGCGGACGTGGTGGCGGCGCAGGAGCAGCAACGTGCCCGCATCGCCCAACTCGAGGCGGAGGAGAAGATCAACGACCAGGAGCGCGACCTGAAGACCCAGATCGCGTCCAACGGCACCGCCATCGCCAAGGCCGAAGTCGCGCGCCAGGCCGCCATCCGCGAGCAGCGCCAGGCGGAGCTGAACGCCAGTCAGATCACGCAGGCTCAGGCCGACGCCGATCAGAACGTCATCGCCCTCGAGGCCCAGGGCCGAGCGGAGGCGGCGCGCATCCGCCTGGTGGCGGAGGCCGAGGCCGAAGCCATCCGGGAGAAGGCCCAGGCCCTCTCCGATGCCGGACAGATGTACCTGGAGCTGCGCAAGCTGGAGCTGGCGCCCGAGCTCGCCCAGGAGGTCGCCAAGGCACTGGGTACGGGTCAGTTCATCAACTTCGGCTCGGGAGCCAACAGCGCGGCCAGCTCCGGCTCCAACGACGTCATGCGGGTCGTGGAGACCCTCATGGCCGCCCAGGTCATCACCGGCCAGGGCGCGGGTCCGGTCGGCGGGCCCAGCGGGAACGACCAGAAGGCCGTGCCAGCCAGGAGGCTTACCAGGAGCCCCGCCAAGCCGCCGCCCGGAGGCCCCGCTCAGCCCAGGTGATCGCACACGGGCCTCGCCGCCGGGTCGTGGCCCGCGGCGTCGCGGATCTCCGTCCGCCCCATGACGCCACGAGCCCGGCCGGCGGCTCCCGGTCTCTCCACCGTCCTCAGTAGGAGTGCGTGCCCAGGACGACCTCGTAGCCGAGGTCCTTCTCCAGCCGAAGCTCCAGGTCGTCGAAGTCGATGGGGCACTCGGCGGTCTCCATGGCCAGCTTCATGCACGTGCCGAGGTGGATGACGTCGATGGGCCGGTCCAGGTTGGCGGCTACCTCGCGCAGCAGCTTCACCCTCGGCACGACGAGGCCGGGGCAGTCCCCGCAATCGGTCATGGCCACCAGATGGATCTCGTCGTCGGCGTAGCGCGCGAACTCACCCTCGCGCTCGTCCATGGCCTTGTGGCACTTGGCGCAGGCGATACACGAATGGTCCTGAATCCTCTTGCAGAAGAGGATGGCGATGTTGGCCATCGAACGCTTCCTCCTTCTGCGCCGTTCCTCGACGCAGTGTCCTTGAACGCGGCGTGCGGCCTCATGGGGAGCGATCCAGGCGCCACCCTCCGCACATCCGCGTGACGAAAGTCCCTCCGCGATAGCCCACCCGGACGATGCGGTCGCCGTCGAGAAGCTCGTCCAGCACCGCCGGGTCGGTTCCCGCCTCCTCCAGGTATCGCCGGGCCACGGTCTCCGGCATGGGATGGACCGCGAGGATCGCGAGAAGGTCCTTCGCCGGGTCCTCCCCGTGACCGAACGCCCCCTCCTCGGGCCTCGACAGGACCTCGACCCGCTTCAGGCGTTCCCGGAAGATCCCGCGGATCCGGACGAGGGCCTCGGTCGAGGCCGGCCTCACGCGCGCGACGGCAGGTGGCCTCGTGGGCACGGCCAGGTAGGCTCGGGCCGGTGAGACGTCACCGAGGAAGTCCGCGAGCTTCGCCGCCCCGTCCGCGGCGTCGTTCATCCCGTCCACCAGCATCGTCTCCGTCCATACCTCGCCGGAGAAGTCGCGGGCGAAGGCGCGGAGCCCCTGGAGGATTGCGTGCAGCCGCAGCTGCCGTCCCGGCCGGTTGATGGCGTGCCAGGTCTCCGGCGCCGTGGTGTCGACCTTCACCGACACCACGTCGGCCTCGGAGAGGTCCGCGCGCACGTCCGGACGCCACAGCAGGGAGCCGTTCGTGATGACCGCGATGCGGATCCCCAGGGGCTCGAGACCGCGGATCGCGGCGCCCAGAAGCAGATCCAGGGTCGGCTCGCCGTCGGGCACGAAGGTGAGGTAGTCGACGGGTTCCCCACGTGCGCGGCACGCGGCCACCCTGTCACCTACGGCGCTCACCAGCTCCTGGACCCGGAGAAACGGCCGGCGCCGCACGCGCATGGACCTGGTCGGTCCGAGCTGGCAATACACGCAGGAATAGCTGCAGCGCTTGGGCGGAATGTTGTTCAGCCCGAGGCTGCGGCCGAATCGCCTGGACGGTACCGGGCCAAAGGCGATCATCATCGATCTCCGCTGTGTTCCCTGCCACGGGACCCGGCCGACCCACAGAGGACGTGACCCGTGCCACGCCCCGGCCCACCAGGCCTCCGCCCTCTCAGCGTCTGCCGCTCCTCCGCGTCGTATCGTGCATATGCACAATACCGACAGTGCCGGGAGGCGTCAACGACCCGACGCGCCCCCCCCGCCATGGCACGGCCCCCGTGACCCGCGGCACCCTCCACCGTGGCGGCTCCGCAGCTGCCCTCGGGGACCCGTCCGGACGGGGTCCCGCAGGCCGTCCATGGAACCTGCCGGCGCCATAGCCACTATCCTTCCTCTCCGTTCGCAGCACTGGCGCTCCTCCGAGGCAGGCCACCGTGAAGACATTCCTCACGATCGTGATCGTCGTCGCCCTCGTCTGTGTGGGCGGGCTCGTATACGTGTACTCCGGCGCCTATCCGGTGGGAGCCGACGTGCCGCACTCGGCGCCGGTGCGCTGGCTGGTGCACACGGTGAGCGATCGCTCCATCGCGGCCCACGCGCGCAGCGTGCAGGTACCCGCCGACGTGCTGCACCCGGACTCGGTCATGCTCGTCCGGGGCGCCGGTGCGTACGCCTCCATGTGCAGCATCTGCCACCTCGCGCCGGGCTTCGACCAGGGGCCGCTGCACACGGGGCTCTATCCGCACCCCCCCAGGTTCACGCACGGCACGGACGTTCCGCCCGCGGAGTTCTTCTGGGAGACCAAGCACGGCGTCAAGGACACCGGCATGCCGGCGTGGGGCCGGACGCACACCGACGAGGAGCTCTGGTCCATCGTCGCGTTCGTCGAGCAGATGCACACCATGAGCCCTGAGCAGTACCGGGCGATCGTGGCCAGGGCGTCCGGGGACAAGGAGATGCAGGAGCTGCCGATGCCCCAGGTAGCGCCTGCCGGCAACCAGAGTGCGGACACGACGGGCGCGGCGCGCCACGGCGGGAAGTAGGAGCTCGCTCCTCGACGACCGGGATGCGGCGTTTCTGCAACGGAGCGCCGGGACGGGGCGGCGCACGCCGAAGACCGCGGCGCACCTGCTTGCCTCCCCGCGTCTCCCACCGTATCTCCGACCCGGAGACCGACGTGTCGCCGCGGCGCGTCGCGGAGACCTACGCCGACCCGACCCTCTCGTCGCCGACGCATCTCTCATGGCCGTTGCCCTGCCCAGCGCGCTCCTGGCCGGTCCAGCCTGCCCCCGGGGGCCGATCCCGTGACTCACGGGGCCGGCCTGGCCGCCCTGCTGTGGATCGCCCTCGTGCCGCCGGGCGGCCGATACGAGTCGGCCGCGATGCGAGGCGCCCCCGGGAGTGCCGCTCCCGCCGCGGCGGGGAGCGCGGACACCGCCGGTGTCGCGCTCATGCGGGTGCTGTCGTGCGGCGGGTGTCACGCAGGCGCACCCGAGCCCGCGCCGCCCGCGGCGGCGCCGGCGTTCGGCCCCGGCGCGGGACACTACGACGCCGCCTGGCTGCTCGCCTACCTGGCCGGTCCGCAGGGAGCCCGGGGAGCTGCGCGCCGTGCGACGTCCGGCCCGGAGCGCATGCCGGACTTCAGGCTGGACGAAGGCGAGCGGTTGGCGCTGGCGCTGTTCCTGGGCGGCGAGGCGACGTCCGGCGCCGCCGGACAGGCCGGCGGTTCGGGCCAGGGTACCACGCACTCCGCGTCGGCGCAGGAGGTGGCCACGCTGCGCCGGGCGCGAAGCCGCCATCCGGATGTCGACGCCGCTCTGGGGCGACGCATCTTCGTGGCGCTCGACTGCGCGGCGTGCCACCGCTACCCGGGCCTCGAGGCCTGGCGCTCCGGCCCGCCGCTGGGTGTGGAGAAGAACAGGGTTCGAGCCGGCTGGCTGCGGTCCTATCTGCAGGATCCGCGCCCCGTGCGGCCGTTCGGATTCCAGCCCGGCACCGGCAGCCGGATGCCCGACTACCACCTGGACGCCGACGAGGTCGCGGCCCTGGTCGCGGCCCTGGGGCCCGCGGAGCCGGCACGGCGAGACTCCGCTGCCGCCACGGACGGCGCGCCGCTGTCGCCCTTCGACCAGGCCAAGATCAAGACGCTGTTGCGGACGCGGTTGGCGTGCCTCGGGTGCCATCGCCTCGACGGCGTCGGCGGAAGGGTTGGCCCCGACCTGTCGGCGGCTGGGACCCGGCTGCAGCCGGTCTTCATCCGCCGCATGCTCGGCGATCCGCAGCACGCGGTTCCGGGATCGGCCATGCCCAAGGTGCCCATGCCGGCGGCCACGGAGTCGCTGCTCGTGCGCCTGCTGGTGGCGCAGCGGACGCCCGTGGAGCCGGCGGCGCGGCTGTCCCTGGCCGGCACGACGCTGCGGCCGCCCGCCCGGGGCGACACAGCGGCCTCCGTGTATCTGCGCTTCTGCTCCGCGTGCCATGGCGCCGGCGGCCGCGGCGACGGCTACAACGTTCCGGACCTGCCCGTCCCGCCCACCGTGCACGCCTCGGCGGCGGCGATGTCGCCCCTCCCGGACGACGTCATCTACGACGCCATCGCGGCGGGCGGCTACGCGATGGGACGCAGCGCGCGCATGCCACCCTTCGGCGCGACGCTGAACGACGCGCAGATTCGGGGGCTGGTGGCCTTCATCCGCGCGCTGTGCCGGTGCAGCGGGCCCGCCTGGTCCAGGGACGGGGGACGTGGCACCCCGGGGACGGGTGGGGCACGTCATGCCCCGGGGAGGGACTGACGCCATGTCGGGTCGTGGGCACAAGCGCGGGGGCGGCGGCAAGAGCAGCAAGGGCAAGGGACGGAGCCGACAGGGCGGACGGGCAGGCCGTGGCACACCCGCTCGTGCGTCGGGCGGAAAGGCCGCCGGCGGGCCCAAGGCGAGGGGCGGGGAGCAGCCACGGTCCCGGCCGCCACGGCGTCGCATCGCCCGCTGGGCGTTGGCGGCGGTGGCCGCCGTCCTGCTCCTGGGAGGCGCCGCCCTGGTGGTGGCCCACCATCGAGCGGGGCGAACCCCCGCGACCCCGTCCGTCACGGCTCTGACCCTGCCACCGCCGCAGAAGCCGCCGGCTCCGACCACGGGATTCGCGGACTTCGTGGGGGCAGACAGCTGCAAGAGCTGCCACGCCCCGGAGTACGCGGCCTGGAGGAGCTCGACGCACGGGCACGCCGGCGGTCCGCCCAGCCGGGAGCGGGTCGTGGCGCCCTTCGGCGGAGCCCCCATCCGCTTTCGCGACGCCACGGTCCGGCCCGTGGTGAGCGCCTCCGGCGCCTTCGAGTTCCGGGTCCGGCAGCCGGGCCGGACCGTTCAGGTCCTGCGGGTGGACGGCGTGGTGGGCGGCACCTTCATGAAGGGCGGCGGCACGCAGGGCTTCCTCAACCTGGCCGCGGACGGCACGCTGCGGTTCCTGCCCTTCGACTACTCCGGCCCGTTGCACGGCTGGTTCTGCAACACGCAGGGTCGAGCCAATCGCGGATACGTTCCCATCTCCGACACCCTCCCCATCGCGGCGTGCACGGACTGGCCGCCCACCCGGGCCTTCGGCACCACGAAGCGCTTCGATGACTGCCAGCAGTGCCATGGGAGCCAGATCTGGGTCACCTGGGACACGACGGCGCACCACTACGACACCCGTCTCAGCACGCTGGCCGTGGACTGCGAGTCGTGCCACGGACCGGGCCGACGCCACGTGGAGCTGGCCCGCTCCGGCCGTCTGGGCGACAGCCCCGACATCGGCATGCCCGCGCTGGACACGCTGTCGAAGGACGCATCCGTCGGCGTGTGCCTGCGCTGCCACGGGCTCAAGGACGCCCTGGCGCCGGGGTACCTGGCCGGTCGGTCCTTCACCAGCTACTACGCGCTCAAGTTCCCCATCCTGGGCGATCACCCGTATCGCGTGGACGGTCGCGTGCGCACCTTCGCCTACCAGGCGACGCAGCTGTTCAGCGACTGCTACCTGAACGGCTCCATGACGTGCGTCGACTGTCACGACCCCCACAGTCAGAAGTACCGGGACGTGAACGGCTCACCGCTCCCTGGCCGCTTCGACAACGGCCAGTGCGTGGATTGCCACGCGAGCGAGGGGAGGCCCATCGAGGCGCACACCCACCACCCCGCCGGCTCGTCGGGGAGCCGCTGCGTCGCCTGTCACATGCCCTACCTGCAGCACCCCGAGCTGGGCAACGCGGTACGGTACGCCAGGTCCGACCACACCATCCCCATTCCCCGCCCCGGATTCGACGACTCCCTGGGCGTCACCGATGCGTGCGCCCTCTGCCACCGGGACCGCTCCACCGCCGCGCTGCGCGATACGGTAACCCGCTGGTACGGTAAGCTGAAACCGCACAAGCCCATCATCACCGCGCTCATCGAGGCCGCCGGAGTCACGTCGTCGGCTCAGGCCGCGCCTTTGCTGCTTCGGCCCGAGGCCCACTTTCCCATGGCCCAGTTCGAAGGTCTGGCCGACTTCTTCGAGCGCTTCGTCCGCCCCGACGCCGGCTTCACGTCCGACGTCGTCAGCCGCCTCGAGGCCCTGGCCGCGGAGCCCGACGTGGACGTCCGCTCCCTGGCCCTGGCCGCGCTCCATCTGGGACGGGATGACGATCCGGCGGTGGGCCGCTTCCTGGCGGGCAGCCTCCGGGGCCTCACCGCCACGGAGGACGTGGCTCTGCGCCGCCGCTGGACCACGGCGCTCGCGTACATGGGGGACCGGCTCTCCGCACAGGGTGACGCGGCCGGCGCCGAGCGCGCCTACGTCAAGGCACTGGAGGTGCTGCCGGAGGATCCGCGGCTGCTGCTGCACCTCGGACTCGTCGAGGCGAGCGCCCATCGGCTCGATCCGGCCATTGCCGCATTCCGCCGCAGCCTCGCCGTCGATACGCTGCAGCCCCTGGCGCTGGTGAACCTGGGCAACGCCCTGTCCGCCCAGGGCGACGGAGCTGCCGCGGTGGCCGCGTACGGCCGCGCGCTGCACATCAACCCCCACGAGGCGTTGGCCTACTTCGACCTCGCCAACGTCTACCTGCGCGCCAACGACGCCGGCAAGGCCATCCCCCTGTACCAGAAGGCCGTCGCCAACGATCCGTCTCTGGCGCCGGCGAACTTCTACCTGGCCCGTTCGCTGATCCTGGCGAACCGGCCGCGGGACGCACTCCGCGCGGTGGAGCGGGGTCTGGAGTTCAGCCCCGACGACGCCACGGGTCTGGCCATGCGCCGCGATCTGGAGCGGGCCCTGGGACGGCACTGAGGGGGGGAGGCCGACGCGGCACGGCGGGCCTGAAGGCCTCACTACGCTGGAAGTCGCTCGCCAGGGTGACCGTGGTGCGGCGATGACCCTGGGCACCTTCCTTTACGGCAGCCCTCACATGCTGATCGTGTAGGGGAACCAGCTCGCCACGGGCTTGCCGTCCTTCATGGCCGGGCGGAAGACCCACTCGCTGGCCTCGTTGATGAGGCGTTGGTTGAAGCCCTTGTCCTTCGTCGGCGGGTTCAGACGCGTCGAGTCGGGGACCACCTTGCCCCGGTCGTCGACGAAGACCCAGACCTGCACCTTGGTGCCCTTCAGGCTCTTGTCCGACGGCGGGATGATCATGCCCCGGGGCGTCGGCGGCTGCAGCCGGTACAGTCCCGAATCCGCGGTGCCGCCGTCCCCCTTCCCCGTGCCGGTCGCCGTGCCGGGTCCCGCCCCGCTCCCCGGCGCGTCGCCGATGACGGTGGCGGGGTTCATCTCCGCCAGGGGGGAGAACTCTATGGGCTTCACCTGGATCGCCACCTCGATGGGTACCGGGGGCGGAGTGATGGGAAGCGGTTGCGGGGCGCTGAGGTTCATGGCGTGCATGGAGCCCGCCGCGGCGCGGTCGTCTCCGGCCCGCGGCCCTGCGGCCGCGAAGGGGGACTGGGGAATGACGGGCCGCCCCCGCCACGCCACCACCAGCAACAGATGGAACAGCACGGACACTAGGAGCGCCGTGCGCCACACCGTCCGATCCCGGCGTCGCCGGTCGGACGCGGTCAGGTCGTGCGGGTTCGTAGGGCTCATGCGTGTGGGTGCTTCCGCGCTCGCGGGCGGCCTGCCTATGGTGATACTACCGTCTACTACAGGATGGTCCCCGACGAGGTTTCGACGGCCCTCGGCCCGCGGAGGGGGGGGCCGGGGAGACGCCGGCGCTTGATTCGCCAGGTGAGGGCAGTCAACTTCGGCCGATCCAGCCTCCGCAGCACAGCGATCCATGGACTCCGTCATCACGTCGACCCGCGCCGAAGGCTCCGCCCTCCTTCGCGCCTACTACGAGCTTACGAAACCGGGCATCGCCGGTTACGTCATGATCACGGCGGGCGTGAGCGCGTACGTGGCGTCTCACGGCCATGTCGATCTGATGCTCGCCATCAACACGATGCTGGGTACCGGCATGGCCACCGCCGGCGCGCTGGCCGTGAACCAGTGGGTGGAGCGCGACTACGACGCCCGCATGGTGCGCACGCGGAACCGTCCTATCCCGTCGGGGAGGCTGTCCTCCACCGAGGGGTGGGTCTTCGGCACCACGCTCATGATGGTCGGCATCCTGTATCTCGCCCTTCTGGTGGGGCCCCTTCCCGCGGGGCTGGCCGCGCTCTCCGCGGCGGCGTATCACGGGGTGTACACGCCGTTGAAGACGCGCTCCTCGCTGGCGACGCTGGCCGGAGGCGTGCCCGGTGCGCTCCCGACGCTCATCGGCTGGAGCGCCGCAACCGGAGCCCTCAGCCGGGGAGGCCTGGCGCTCTTCGCGCTGGCCTACGCATGGCAGCTCCCCCACGTCCTCGGCCTCGCCTGGATGCTCCGCAGGGACTATGCGCGTGTCGGCTTCAAGCTCATTCCGCCCCATGACGCCGCCGGCAGGGTCGTGGGTCGGCACATGGTGGCGTGGACCGCGGTGCTGGTTCCCCTCTGCACGCTGCCCACCGTGCTCGGCTACACCGGGGCGATCTACCTGGTGGGCGCGCTCTTCGCCAGCGGCGCCTTCCTCTCCCTGGGGATGCGCGCCGCCCGCGAGCTCTCCGATCGCGCGGCGCGGAGGATCTTCTTCGGATCCCTCATCTATCATCCCCTGCTGCTGGTCCTCATGCTCGTCAACACCGTGCGACCTTGATCTCATGGAGGTGTCTTCGTGCACCGCGTCGCCACCCTCGCCGCCCTACTGCTTCTTCCCCTTCCGGCCGTGAGTCGGCAAGCCCCCCGGCCCCCCGCCGCGGCAGCGCGGGATACGGCAGCCCGTCCCCGCTCGCGGGACATCGGCCTGATCGTGGGCGTCTTCCAGCCCGGCACGAACGACGCCATCACGGACGTGGCCGGCGTCGAGGTGGGCCAGAGGACCGTCATCGAGGGCGACAGCGTGCGCACGGGGGTCACGGCCATCCTCCCCCATCCCGGGAACATGTTCTTCAGTCGGGTGCCGGCAGCCATCTACGTGGGCAACGGCTTCGGCAAGCTTCTCGGGGTGACCCAGGTCCGGGAGCTCGGCGAGCTGGAGACTCCCATCCTGCTCACATGCACGCTGTGCGTGTGGAAGGCGGCCGACGCCATGGTGGGCTGGCTCCTGGCCCAGCCGGACATGCAGGACGTGCGCTCCATCAACCCCGTGGTGGGCGAGACCAACGACGGGACCCTCAACGACATCCGTATCCGACCCATCGAGCCGGAGGACGTGGTGAGCGCGTTGGAGTCCGCCAAGGGAGGCCCGGTGGAGGAGGGGGCCGTCGGTGCCGGCGCCGGCACCATCGCCTTCGGATGGAAGGGCGGCATCGGCACGAGCTCGCGGTTGCTCCCGGAGTCCCTGGGGGGCTATACCGTGGGCGTGCTGGTGCAGACCAACTTCGGCGGGATCCTGATGATGAACGGCGCGCCCGTGGGCCAGGCGTTGGGCCAGTACGCGTTCAAGGAGCAGGTGGAGGGCCACGGCGGCGTGGGAGGAGCGACCCCGGACGGCGTCCCCTACGATCCGACCTCCGACAAGCAGGAGTGGGGCTCGTGCATGATGGTGGTGGCCACCGATGCGCCGCTCTCCGACCGCAACCTCGGCCGCCTGGCGAAGCGCGCGATCATGGGTCTGGCGCGCACCGGCTCCTACGCCGCCAACGGGTCCGGCGACTACGTGATCGCGTTCTCCACCGCCAACGGCGTGCGTCGCACCATCACGCCCGGCGTGCACTCGGTGGACGATCTGAACAACGTGAGCATGAGCGGCCTCTTCGAGGCCACGGTGGAGGCCACCCAGGAGGCCATCTACAACTCCCTGCTCAAGGCCGTCACGGTGACCAGCAACGGCCACACGATACAGGCTCTCCCCCTGGCCGAGACGTTGGCGGTGCTGAAGAAGTACGGAGCCGTGCGGTGAAGAAGACGGAACCGTCCACGGTCATCGACCCGCCGGTGGCGACCACGCTCAATGCCGCCCCCTACGCAGTGCTGCTGGTTGCCGACGACGGGCGCGTGGTGTTCGAGAACCCCAAGGCCGACGTGCTCTTCGGGTGCGGGACGGGCCAACTCGTGGGGCGCAGCGTCGAGGATCTGATTCCGGAGCGCTTCCGCGAGGCGCACCTCGCCCATCGGGACCGCTTCACCAAGCGGCGGGGGCGCCGGCCCATGGGGAGGATCCGCGGCATGCTCGCTCTGCGGACGGACGGTTCGGAGGCGCCGGTGGAGATCTCGCTCTCGAGCCTGACCCTGGCGGACCGGACCGTCACCATGGCGGTTCTCGTCCATCTCGACGCCGAGCACGCCGCCCCTCCGGACGAGTCGTCCCTCCGCTCGTGGACCGACTCCTCCGGAGAGCTCTACCATCGGCTCATCCGGACCGCCCCCGTCGGCATCTACCGCTCGAGCCCGGAGGGTCTGCTGCTGTACGCCAACCCGGCCCTGGCGCACATGCTGGGCTACGACGATGCCTCGGAGCTCCTCGGCGTGAGCCTCGGGCGGGACGTCTACCTGGATTCCGCGGACCGTGAGCGCGTGCTCCACGACATCGAGGAAGGGGTGGGCTCGGCGGGCATCTATGCTCGTCTGCGGCGTCGGGACGGGAACGTCATCACCGTGCGCATCACCTCCCACGCCATCCGCGACGACTCGGGAGCCGTGGTCTGCTACGAGGGCGCGCTGGACGACGTGACTGATCGCCTCAGGGTCGAAGCGGACCTGCACCGGATGCGCCGAATGGAGTCCGCCACGCGCCTGGCCGGCGGCATGTCCCACTCGCTGAACAACGTCCTCACGGCCGTCCTCGCCAGCGTGCAGCTGGCCGCGGAGGCGCTGTCCGCAGAGGACGGCGCGGTGCGGACCGATCTACGAGAGGCGGAGCGGGGCCTCCTCAGGGCCACCCACATGCTGGCCAAGCTCCGCTCCATCAGCGCGGTGGACGAGATACACTCCGAGCGCATGGACCTGCGCGCGTTCATGGTGGCCTGGGCCGAGCGGCTCGACCCGGCGCCGGGAGTCACGGTGAACGTGGATGTCCCCGATGACCCGGTGCACGTGGACCTGGACCCGGGGGGCCTGGTGGAGGTGCTGGAGAACCTCGTCTCCAACGCCGTGGACGCCATGCCCGACGGCGGGAGGATCGGCGTGGCGCTCTCCACGTCCACCGGCGAGGGCGGCAACTGGGCCGTGCTCGATCTCGCCGACACGGGAATGGGCATGAGCGACACGACCCTGGAGCGCGCCATGGAGCCCTACTACTCGACGAAGGCGCGCCAGATGACGTCGGCAGGGGCGGGGCTGGGCCTCTCGCTGGTCTACGGCATCATACGCCAGCACGGTGGTGACGTCGTGCTGACGAGCACCCTCGGACACGGCACCACGGTGCGCATCAGGCTCCCTCTCCGCGACGGCTGAGACGGCGCCCGCCCACGCATCCCGTCCCCTCGTGGAGTGTCGCCGCTAGGCCATCCGGTTCGCCGACCGGCTCGCCTTCCGCCGGAGGTTCTGGTCGAGGACCCGCTTACGCAGGCGGACCGCGTCGGGAGTGATCTCGATGAGCTCGTCCTCCTCGATGAACTCCAGGGCCAACTCCAGGGTGAGCCTGCGCGGCGTCTCCAGCTTGATGTTCTCGTCCGACGCCGTCGTGCGCATGTTCGTGAGCCGTTTTTCCTTGGTCACGTTCACGTCCATGTCGTCGGTACGAACGTTCTCGCCGACGATCATGCCCGCGTAGACCGGCTCCCCGGGGCTGACGAACATGGTCGCCCGCTCCTGCAGGTTGAAGAGCGCGAACCCCACCGCCATCCCCTCGCGGTCGGCGACCAGCACCCCGCGGCTGCGCCCCCGCAGGGCGCCCGACCACGGACCCCAGGAGTGGAAGTTGTGGTGCAGGATCCCCTCGCCCCGGGTGTCGGTCATGAACTCCGAGCGGTACCCGAAGAGCCCCCGTGCGGGCACGCGGAAGCGGAGGCGCGTGCTCCCGGAGTCCATGGCCTTCATCTCCTGCATCTCGCCGCGGCGCGGGCCCATCTTCTCGATCACCGTGCCCACCATCTCGGCGGGGACCTCCACCACCGCCTCCTCGTACGGCTCCAGGATCCTGCCGTCGGGGTCCTTCCGGGTGATGACCCGGGGCCGCGACACCTGGAACTCGTAGCCCTCGCGGCGCATGGTCTCCATGAGGATGGTCAGGTGCAGCTCACCGCGTCCGCTCACGGTGAAGGTGTCGGGCTGCTCGGTGTCCTCCACGCGGAGCGCGACGTTCCGCTCCAGCTCCCGGAAGAGCCGTTCGCGCACCTGCCGGGTCGTGACGTACTTCCCCGACTGTCCCGCGAAGGGCGAGTTGTTCACGGTGAAGTCCACCGACAGCGTGGGCTCCTCCACCGCGATGCCGCGCAGGCGGTCGCGATACTCCGGATCGGTGACGGTCTTGCCGATCTCCACGCCCTCGAGACCCGCCAGCGCCACGATGTCCCCCGCGCCGGCCTCCTCCACGTCCAGGCGCTCCAGGCCCAGGAAGGTGAAGAGCTTCAGAACGCGCGACGTCTCACCATCGTCCTCGGCCACGGGCCCCGGCTCTCCCAGCGGCAGGAGCGCCACCCGGTCGCCGACCCGGACGGTGCCGCGCTCGATGCGGCCGATGGCGATGCGTCCCACGTAGGTCGAGAAGTCCAGCGTCGAGATGAGCATCTGGAACGGCCCTTCCCCGTCCACCTGCGGCGGGGGGAAGTGGTCGAGGATGGTCTCGAAGAGAGGTGTCAGGTCACCGCCCCGGTGGTCTGGGTCGCGGGACGCCCAGCCCTCCCGCCCGGAGGCGTACAGGAACGGCGCGTCGAGCTGCGCGTCGGTGGCCTCCAGGTCCATGAGCAGCTCCAGCACCTCGTCGTGCACCTGGCGAACACGAGCGTCGGCACGGTCCACCTTGTTGACCACCACGAGGGGAAGGAGCCCGAGCTCCAGGGCCTTGCGCGTGACGAAGCGCGTCTGGGGCATGGGACCCTCGGCGGCGTCCACGAGCAGCACCACCCCGTCCACCATGCGCAGGATACGCTCCACCTCGCCGCCGAAGTCCGCGTGCCCGGGGGTGTCCACGATGTTGATCTTGATGCCGTGCCAGTGCACCGCCGTGTTCTTGGACAGGATCGTGATCCCTCGCTCCCGCTCCAGCGGGTTCGAGTCCAAGACGCGGGTCTCCACGGCCTGGTTCGCCCGGAAGACGCCGGCTTGGCGAAACATCTGGTCCACCAACGTCGTCTTGCCATGGTCGACGTGGGCGATGATGGCGATGTTGCGGATGGGCATGACTGCGTGACGCGAGGGGTCGTCCGGGGTTCGTGGTATAGCCTGGAAAAATAGCCTCGGACATCGCCGCTTTGAAGGCACGGCGGTGACGGTCACGGGCCGTCCACCCATGACCGGTGGCGCCCCGTCGCGTCCCGCCCCTCAGTCTCCCAGCACGTACGCGAAGATCAGCGGCGCCACCACGCACGCGTCGGAGTTGATGAAGAACCGGGCGGTGTCCGCCGCGATCTTCCCCCAGGTGATCTTCTCGTTCGGCGGCGCCCCGGAGTACCCGCCGTAGCTGGTCACCGCATCGGTGATCTGGGCGAAGTACCCCCAGAACGGCACGTCCCTACGCAGGTCCTGGATCAGGCAAGGCACCGCGCAGATGGCGAAGTCACCGGCGATGCCGCCCCCGATCTGGAAGAAGCCCACCGAGGGCCTGTCCTCGTCGGCGCCGTGGTTGGCCTGGTACCACTCCATGATCTGCTGGAACTGCTCCGTGCCGGTCTTCACGCAGGTGTGGTGCTTGACCTTCCCGCTCATCACCGAGGCGGAGAAGATGTTCCCCGTGGTGGAGTCCTCCCACCCGGGAGCCCACACGGGAACGCCCATCTCCATGGCGGCCAGCATCCACGAGTGCGCGGGATCGATCTGGTAGTGCTCCTTCAGGCTCGCGTCCGAGAGCACCTTGAACATGATCTCCGCCGGCGTGTAGCGCTCCCCCTTCTCCGCGGCCTCCGACCAGATCTTCACCAGCCGCTTCTCCAGGTGGCGCATCACGGTCTCGGGGATGCACGTGTCCGTGACGCGGTTCATGCCGTGATCGTAGAGCGCCACCTCGTCGGAGGCGGCCAGCTCCCGCCACGACGGGATGATCTGGTATTCGGTGTTCGCCAGGAGGTTGAACACGTCCTCCTCGAGGTTCGCCCCGGTACACGAGATGGCGTGGACCTTCCCTTCCCGGATCATGCGCGCCAGGATGATCCCCAGCTCCCCCGTGGACATGGCGCCGGCCAGGGTGACCATCATCTTGCCCCCGTTTGCGAGGTGCTCCTCATAGGCGCGGGCGGCCCACACCGTCTCGCGGGCGTTGAAATGACGGTAGTGCTTGTCCATGAAGTCGCGGATGGCGCCCAATCTCGTCTCCTGCCGCAAAGTGGTCCCTGGGGTCGATAGTGTAGTGCATACGGCCGTCGCATGACACTTCGAACCTTCGGGGGCGGAGCGGTCCCCTGGACCCCGGCCCGGTGACCCCTCTAACGTGCCGGCTCGGGTCCTGCACCTGCGAACCCCTACCCCCGTCCCCATGCTTCTCACGATCCTCGTCGGTGTCGCCGTCGCGCCGTCCGCGGCGGGTGCGACGGCAGCGTGCCGGCCTGTCCCGACGCGGATACGCTGTCCGCGTTGCCGAGGGGGCACCACCTGATGCCGGGGGCGGGGGGAGCCCGGCGGGGGATCCGTCCCGATCCCGGCCTGGGGACGCCCGCGGCCAGGACCGCACCCCCGGTCCTGGAGGACGCCGGCACGGCGGTGGCGGTGGCGGCTCCGTCCGGGCCCGGACGCTTTCTGGTGGCCGGCGTCCACGCGGCGGCGGGCGGCACCGAGCGCCACGGAGTGGAGGCCGTGCGTCTCGGCGCCCGCCTCGTGGCGGGAGCGGTGGATGCCCACACGGGGGACGGCGTGAACGTATTGACGTCCCCTGGACTCCTGCGCAGGGAGCTCGCGGGTCCCCGGGGGGTCACGCTGGAGACGGTCCTGGCCCTCCCCACGCTTCCGGCCGTGGCGATGCAGTGGATGGCGCCACCGGGGGCATCTGCGCCCGCCGTCCAGGACCTGTCCATCCACATCCTGCCCGGTGCCGCCGATGCGCGCTACGCGGTGGGCGAAGCGGGGCTCCGTGCGGCGGACGGGGCCCACGGCGACGACGTCGTGGAGGTGTGCGTGCACCCTGCGCCGAGAGCCTGGAGCGCCCACGAGGCCGAGGGCGGGGGGCTGCGTGTGACGGCGGCCGTGGGGAGCGAGGGTCCGGTGACGCTCGTGCTGGCCGCCGGCCCGGCGCACCGCGTGGAGACGACCCTCACGACGGCGTGGACCCTCGGTGCGCACGCCGTTCGAGCGGTGCGGGATGCGGATCCGCGGCACGTCCAGACGCTGGCGCTGGCCACCGGGGTGCCGGGGGTGGATCAGGCGTGGGTCTGGGCGACCTCACGGGTGCGCACCGCTGTGGGGTGGGCGACGCCCGGCGCCGGTGTGCGCCCGGAAGACGCCTTCTGGACCGGGATCGGGGCGCTGGCCATCGGGGACGGGGAGACGGCGGCGGCGGCCCTCGGCCTACTCGAGAAATGCGCGGTGCCCGAAGCGGATCCGGGGCTGGGTGCCGTGGTCCCCACCGCCGCCCTGGCGACGGTCCTGGCCGCGCGCATCGCGCTGGCCCTCGGCGATGTCGCGCCGGCCCTCCGGCACCTCAGGCGCGTGCGTGCGGGTGGCCTCGACACGGCGCGTCGGCTCTCCGACCCCGGGGGTTGGGCGGTGTGGGCGTTCGCGCTGGACTCCCTGGCGGACGCGCTGCATCACGCCGCCGATCTCGAGACCTTGAGCACGCTGCGGAGCGCCGGGACGGCTCCACCCACCCCGGACCCCGTGGGAGATGGTCCCGCACGCCTGCCCATGCTGCCCTCGGCAACCGCGCCGTCCAGCGCCGCCTATCGCCTCCGAGCTCTCCTCGGCGGCCCCGGTGGGCAGGGCATCCGGCCGGCCCTGGCCGCGTGGAGTGCCCTGGTGTCCAGTCGGGCCGACGAGGGATACGCCGCCTGGCGAGGGGTCCTCGGGGAAGGGCTTCGAGGGGGCCCTGTCGAGGGTGGGGGGTGTCGCGGCGCCTGGGACCCGGTGAACGATGTGCTCCGCGCAGGCGCCCCCGGGGCGGGCATCCTCCTGGCCACGCTGGCGCACGGCGTGCTGGGTCTCGCTCCGGATGCACCTGCGGGTCGTCTCGGCCTCGCGCCCACCCTCCCCACCGACGGCGACACCTTCGAGGTGCGCAACGTCCGGGTGGGAGACGTGCGCGCGACCCTGGAATACCACCGGAACGGCCCCACCCACAGGTTCGTCCTCACTCCTCTGGAGGGGAGGGTGCCGCCCATGGTGGTGTTCGAGCCTGCGGTGGCGGGGAGCCGAGTGCGCGCCGTGCGCGTGGACGGCCAGGCGGCCGAGCTGGATGCCGTGGAGGCGGGAGGTCGCACGCGCGTACGGGCGCAGCTCCCCCTCGACGGGGTGCGCGTCCTCGAGATCGACTGCGACTAGCGCTTCTTTGTCTTCCGGGTCGGCGCCTTCCTGGCCGCGGCGGACTTCTTCGCCTTCCGGGTCGGCGCCTTCTTGGCCGCGGCGGACTTCTTCGCCTTCCGGGTCGGCGCCTTCTTGGCCGCGGCGGACTTCTTCGCCTTCCGGGTCGGCGCCTTCTTGGCCGCGGCGGGCTTCCTCGCCTTCGTCGCCTTCACGGGCCGTGCCGGCCTCTTCTCGGCCGTCTTCACGGCCCGCGTCGGTTTCTTCTCGATCGGCTTCTCGGCCGTCTTCGCGGCCCGCGTCGGCTTCTTGTCGGCCGGCTTGTTCGTGCTTCCCGAGTTTCCCTTGTGGGAGCGGGAGCCCTTGCCCCCCTTGGGCGGCGCCGGCTCCATGTACCCCAGGTCGGTGAGCAGCTTCCGGAGCACGTCCTCCCGCTCGGCGAGAACGGTCCTGCTGACGGTTCGTGCAAACGCGATCCGCTCCGCCTCGGACACCTTGTCCAGAACCGAGATGGGTGCTCCATAGCGCAGGAGGATGCGCTTGGCGTCCACGGCTACCGCGTCACTCACGTGTCCCCCTACGAGCCTGTGGGTGAGTGGGTGAAAACGGAGTAGCATAACAGAAAGCACAGGCGCTGCAAACGCCTGTTTCGCCGCATGCGAGACCTCCGCGCCGACCGTGGAAGGCACCGGATGTCCCCGGCGCCTCAGTTCATGACCTCGTCGTCGCTCTCATCGAAGTGCGCCAGCATCGGGGCGGTGAAGTCGAAGCGGGGGACCTCCACGCGGAAGCGCCCTCCGCCCGCGCGCTCGAAGGTGTAGTACCCCTCCATGTACCCCGACGGCGAGGTCAGCACGCAGAAGCTCCGATAGCTGTGCGCCTCCCCCGGGTGGAGCCGGGGCTGGAGGCCCACGACGCCCTCTCCGTCCACCTCGGTGTCGTCACCCGCCGCATCGTGGATCAGCCAGTGGCGGAAGAGAAGCTGCGCAGCGACGTCCCCCTCGTTCGCCACCTCGATGTGATAGGCGAACACGAAGGTGCCTTCGGCCGGGCTGGACTCGGCCGGGGAGAAGTACGGCTCGACGCGTACCCGGATCCCTTCGGTGGCCTTCTCGTATGGACTCATGACGGGAATCGGTGATGGAGGGGCCGTATGCCTGGCGTCATCCGAACATACGACCGTGGCGCCGGAACATTCCACACCGGCGCGACGGGGCGTCAGGAGCGATCGATGACGATCGTGTGCCTGTTACCGACGGAGAAGATGATGGCCTTGCCCAGCAGCTCCACCAGGGCGTTGCCCAGTGCCGGGTTGGTGACCACGACGGAGACACCGATGAGCGTATGCGTCTTCGGGTCTCCGGGCAGTCCGCCGGGCAGGCTCCAGTTCTCGTAGTCGAGCTCATACCCGTCGCGGACGAAGGAGTAGTTGGCGGGAAGGTAGGGCACCAGCTCCGGTGGCACCTTGCCGGCGGCGGTCTCGGCGGGCCAGGCGTGGTATTTCGCGTGGTACGATGCGGCCGCGACCCGCACGACCTCCATGTCACCGGCGAGCTTGGTGGCCTGCGCCCGCAGCAGGACGTCCTTCATGTTGGGGAGGGCCAGGCCGGCGAGGATCCCCACGATGGACACGGCCACCAGCGCCTCGACGAACGTGAAGCCGCCTCGACGAGACCTGCCTCGCTTTCCGGACCCCGCTGCCGCGGAGTGCTCCCGGCGTCCCGGGACTCGCAGGCGCGCGATCATGACTTCCCTCCGGCACCCGAGGCGAGCTTGGCCGCCGCCGCCGGCCCCAGGAAGTCGGCAGGGGACTCGGTGGAGTCGTAGATGAGGGCGGTCGGGCCGTCGGTACCCACCAGCCGGTACGCATCCGAGCTCTGGACCTGGTATTCGATGCCTGGCTGCGGAGTGCCGGGGAGCTCGGCGAGGGTGCTGGGGAGCCGGCCGTGCTGGATCCGGTATGCCTCGATCTGCTGTGACTGAACGTACATCGCCATGCGCAGACCTTCTTGCTGGGTAGCCGAGTCGGGAGCCGCGATGGGATGCACGGTGATCCACCGTGGCGGCGAGATGAGCAGATACACAGCCAGCACTGCCAGCTGGATCCCCAGGGGCAACATCCACTTGGGCTGCTTCCTGGGCGGCCGCTTCCTACGCGCGCGCTCGTCGTGCTCCGCGGCGTGCTTCAGCACGGCGGCCACGGCGTCGGCGGCTTCCTGCCCGCGCGCCTCCTCTTTGGCGTGGTAGGGACGAACCGGGTCCTCTGGGCTCATTCGCCGGGGTGATGGGATGGAGATCCGAGCTTCGAATCGAACATGGCTCTTATACCATGATACACCGAAAGTGCGGCCGCACCGAAGGTATTTCGTTCGTACCGGGAAGTCAGGAGGGGACGTCATGCCTCCCCCGGACGGGCTCCCGCGGAAGGGCGTCCCGACGGGAGGAACGTGAGGGCCGTCTTCCGGGGTCGACGGCCCTCGCCGCGTGGAATAGGTTGGTGCCATGTCCCCGGTCCACCCCCCTCTCTCGCGCTCGGCGGAAGACTACCTGAAGGCCATCTACGGCCTTACCGAGCGAGGAGATACCGCCTCCACGAGCGCCATCGCCGAGGTGTTGGCGGTGCAGCCCGCCTCGGTCACCGGCATGATCAAGCGCCTGGCCGACGCCAAGCTGTTGGAGCACGTGCCTTACCGGGGCGTTCGGCTGACGGAGCTGGGTGTGCGGGAAGCGCTCAAGGTCCTGCGCCGCCACCGGGTCATCGAGACCTATCTGTGCGAGCGCCTGGGATACACATGGGACGACGTGCACGAGGAGGCCGAGCGCCTCGAGCACGCCGCCTCCGACAGGCTCGTGGAGCACATGGCCGACGCCCTCCACTTCCCGAGCCACGACCCCCATGGCGCACCCATCCCCACGTCGTCGGGGGAGATCGAGGCCACCGACTTCCTCACGCTCGCGGACGTGGGGCCGGGTGTGGAGCTGCGGGTGCGCGCGGTGCAGGACGAGGATCCGGGTGAGCTTCGATCCCTGGAGGCGACCGGGCTGACTCCGGGAACCCGCCTTCTGGTGGAATCCAGCCAGGGAGATCCACGTGGAGGGATCGTGGTGCAGCTCGGGGGTCCGGGTGGCACGCGCCTCACCGTGGACCGCGAGCTCGCCGGCCGGATCTTCGTCGTCTCGACGGACGGGCTGTGAGATGACCCCGGCCTACCGCCCCGTCGTGATGGGCGTGGCCGGGGGAAGCGGCTCCGGCAAGTCCACCGTGGTCAGCGAGGTGTGTCGTGCGCTGCCCCCGGGAACCACCGCCGTCCTCCACCACGATGCGTACTATCGCGACCTCTCCCACCTCGCCTTCGAGGAACGGGTCCAGGTGAACTTCGACCACCCCGAGTCCCTGGAGACGGAGCTCATGGTGGAGCACGTGGCCCGTCTCCTCTCCAACGCCGCCGCCGAGGTGCCGACGTACGACTTCTCCACCCACACCCGTGCACCCGCCGTGATGTGCCTCGAGCCGAGGCCGTTGGTGATCCTGGACGGCATCCTCGTGCTCGCCGATGCGCGTCTCCGCGAGCTCATGGATGTCAGGGTCTTCGTGGACACGGACGCCGACGTGCGGCTCATGCGACGCCTGCGGCGCGACGTGGAGGAGCGGGGCCGCACCGCTGAGTCCGTGCTGGACCAGTACGAGGCGACGGTGCGACCCATGCACCTGGAGTTCGTAGAGCCCAGCAAGCGTCACGCGGACTTCGTGGTTCCGGAGGGGGGATACAACCGCGTGGCGGTGGATCTGTTGGTGACCAAGCTGCGCGATCTCATCGCCGCGCGACAGGTGGCCTGAGCGCGGGCTCCGCCGGTGGCGGGGCGCCTCAGTCGAACCAGTGGGTCAGCCGCTCCAGCGCCCCCAGCAGGTCCGGCTCCAGGTCGAGGACGGGCCGGAGCGGGTCCTCCTTCAAGCGCCGCATGCGGCGCGGCATGCTCTTCACCGTGTGGCCCCCGATCCTCAGACGCGCGTTCACCTCGTGCCAACGCAGCGGCGCCGACACCGGCGCCCCCGGGAGCGGCCGCACCGTGAACGGCGCCGCCAGAAGGCGGCCGTGGCCGTTCTGGACGAAGTCGATGTACACCTTACCCGCGCGCCGCGCCGGGTTGCGCGTCAGGGTGGCGATGTCGGTGCGCTCGGCCACGGCCACCCGCGCCAGGAGCTGCGCCAGCGTGCGCGACTGCTCGTAGGTGAGGCGCCGGCCCAGGGGGATCAGCACGTGCAGCCCCGAGGACCCGCTGGTCTTCACGAAGCTGGGCAGGCCGATCTCGTCACAGAGCCCGTGCAGCAGCTTCGCTATGTCCACCACGTGGCCGAAGGGCGCCTCCTTGGGATCCAGGTCGAGGATGCACCAGTCGGGCGCGGCGAGGGTGTCGATGCGGCTCGACCACACGTGCAGGGGGATGGTGCCCAGGTTCACGACGTACAGGAGTGACTCCAGGTCTTCCGCGACGAAGTACGAAAGCTCCCGTTCGGCCCCCTCGCTCCACAGCGTGACCCGCCGGATCCACTCCGGCGCGAACGGGGGCGCGTCCTTCTGGAAGAACGACTTGCCCGCGATCCCGTCGGGATAGCGGGTCATCACCAGGGGGCGGTCCTCCAGGTAGGCCAGCATCCAGGGCGCCACCTGTCGGTGGTACTCGACGAGGTCGCCCTTGGTGTATCCGTCCTCGGGCCAGAACACCTTGTCCAGGTTCGTGAAGGGGACGCTCCGGTCGGCATCCGGCGCCCGCGCGGACGGCGCGCCGAGTCTTCCCGAACGCCCGGCGCTTCTCGTCGTCCCGTCGGCCGCCGCGCCGGCTGCTTCGATGGCCTCGGCGCCGTCGACGCCTCCGCCGGCGTCCCCGCCCCCCTCTTCCTCCTCCGTGCACTCGCGTGGCCCCTTGTCCGTGCGCAGGCGCGAGAACGACGCCTGCCGGGCCAGGCCCTGGTCGGTCATCTCCTTGTACTTCACCTCCACCACCAGCTCCGGCCGCACCCAGTGGTGCGTCCTCCCCTTCGGGGCCGGCCCGTCGGTACAGGAGCACGCGTCCACCTCCAGAGCACGGAGCGCAGAGAGCATCTCCTCGAGCTGCGCGTCGCTGAAGCCCGAGCCGACGCTTCCCACGTAGACGAGATCCTCTCCCCGGTAGCGGGCCAGGTGCAGCGCGCCGAACCCGGCCCGTGAGGCCCGGGGCTCCGTCCATCCCACCACGACGAAGTCCTCGACGCGCACCGGGCGCACCTTGACCCACTGCGCGGACCGCCCTCCCCGGTAGGGGGCATCGGCGTTCTTGCCGACGATGCCCTCCAGGCGCAGGGCGGCGACCCGTTCGTACAGGGCCTCGCCCTGCGTGGCGACGTGATCCGAGTAGCGGATGGGCCCCACCGTGGGGAGCACTTCCCGGAGGAGCTCTTTGCGGGTGCGCAGGGGGAGCCCGCGGAGGTCGTAGCCCTCCAGCGCCAGCAGGTCGAAGGCCCAATAGGTCGCGGGAAGCTCCACGCCGGCCCGGAGCGCGTCCAGGCGGTTCAGGATCCGTCCGCGCCGCTGCAGCCTGGAGAACGACGGAAGCCCCTCGGCGTCGTGCACCACCACCTCGCCGTCCAGGATCAGCCCCTCGTACGGCAGCCCCCGCACCGCCCGGGCGATGTCCGGGAAGGTGACGGTGAGGTCGTGCCCCGCGCGGGAGCGCAGGTACGGCTCCCGCTGCCGCCGTTCGGCCACGAGCCTGTACCCGTCGTACTTCAGCTCGAAGAGCCACCCTTCCCTGTCGAAGGGATCCTCGGCGGGGGTGGCGAGCATGAGCGCCACGTCGCCGGCGCGCACGTCCCGGGCCTTCGCGCCCTTCCCCTCCAGCGCCGCCACCCGGGCCGCCAGCGCCTCCGCCCGCTCGTCGGCCCCGGCGAGCTCCTCCACCGTGAGCCCCGAGTAGACGGAGTCGTCGGGATACGACTCGGTGCCGCCCTCGGGGTCCATGTGAGCGTCGCGCTCCTTGATGAGGAGCCACGAGTTCGGCGCCTGCCGCGTCTTCACCAGGGTCCAGCGTCCCAGCAGCTTGTGGCCGTGCAGGTCGAAGAGGAGCTTGCCCTTCTCCAGACCCTCGTGGGGCTCCTCCACCGGCACCCAGGTGCCCCGGTCCCATACGATCATGGAGCCCGCACCGTACTCGCCCTCGGGGATGACGCCCTCGAACTCCGCGTACTCCAGAGGGTGGTCCTCGGTTCGCACCGCCAGGCGCTTGTCCGCCTGATTCGGCGAGGGCCCTTTGGGCACCGCCCAGGAGAGCAGCACGCCGTCCAGCTCCAGGCGCAGATCCCAGTGCAGGGACCGCGCCCGGTGCTTCTGCGCCACGAAGACGCTCCCGCCCACCGGCACCTCGCCGCCGAAGGGCTCGGGGGTGCGGCCGGCCTTCCGCTTCTCGCGGTACTTCGCCAGGCGTTCGTCGCGGGAGGGGGTCATGCGAGCTACAATCGGTTGTCGAGGTGCGAGGGCACAAGGAGACCCGTGGCTCGCGCCTGTCACGCGGTGCCGACGGAGGAGGCCCACCGCCTCAACGAGCCCAGCAAGATCAAGGACACGTCGTGGATCCACCCCATGAAGTACGACGGGATCTGGTGGGCCATGCACATCGATACCATGACGTGGTCGTCGGGCCCGAGGCACGGCGCGACCACGGCCCACGCGAAGGAGTACATCGACTTCGCCGCGGCCCACCACCTGGGCGGCTTCCTGGTGGAGGGATGGAATCTCGGGTGGGACGGCGACTGGCAGGCCAACGCCGAGAAGTTCTCCTTCACGCAGCCGTATCCCGACTACGACCTGCCGGCCGTGGCGGCCTACGCGAAGCAGAAGGGCGTAGCGCTCATCGCCCACAACGAAACGTCCATGGGGGTGGAGAACTACGAGCGCCAACTCGAGGCGGCGTACACCCTGTACGACAGCCTGGGTATCAAGGCCGTGAAGACCGGCTACGTGGGCGACAAGACCCGGAGCGGCGAGCCCCACCACGGCCAGTACATGGTGCGCCACTGGCGGAAGGTGGTGGAGGCGGCGGCGCGTCATCACCTCATGCTGGACGTGCACGAGCCCATCAAGGACACCGGGATCCGCCGCACCTGGCCGAACATGATGAGCCGGGAAGGGGCGCGGGGGCAGGAGTACAACGCGTGGAGCGGCGATGGCGGGAATCCGCCGGAGCACACGGCGATCCTCCCCTTCACCCGGCTCCTGGAGGCCCCCATGGACTTCACCCCCGGGATCTTCGCGCTGGAGGACACACGCAACCCCGGCCTGGACCGGGTGCGCACCACGCTGGCCAAGCAGCTCGCCGAGTACGTGGTCATCTACTCGCCCCTGCAGATGGCCGCCGACCTCCCGGAGCACTACCGGAACCAGCCTCGCTTCAAGTTCATCGAGGAGGTGCCGGTGGACTGGGACACCACGTTCGTGCCCAACGGCGCCATCGGCGACTACATCACGGTGGTGCGCAAGGACCGCCACTCCGACGACTGGTACGTGGGCTCCCTCACCGACGGGAACCCGCGCACGCTCCCGCTCTCCCTCTCGTTTCTGGACCCCGGGAGGCGCTACGTCGCCGAGATCTACGCCGACGGCCCGAAGGCGAACTGGATGGACCGACCCTACGACCTGGTCATCAGCAGCAGGCCGGTGGACTCCACCACCACGCTGGAGCTGAAGCTGGCGCCGGGAGGCGGGCAGGCCATACGGATACGGCCGGCGGGATAGGCCGCCCCGGCACCGCGAGATGGCTCGGGGTGGTCCGGGACGCGGAAGTCGCCGGAACGGTGGGGCGCCTTCCTACCCCTTCGCCTCCGGGAGCTCCGCTACCCGGAGGTTCGTGCAGCCGTAGGGGATGAGCACCACATCCTCCACCGGTGTGTCCGAGCTCTGCGGACCGGGGCCGACCTCGGCGGCCCATCCGTGCGCGAGCTTCCACTCCGGAAGCCTTCGCCCGCGGGCGCGCGCCTGCATCCCCGAGCCCTCGGGGGAGAACGGGACGTCGCCCACCGGGCGCTCCTCGAAGCTCAACCCCGCCTCCGGATGCTCGGGATCCAGGAGCAGTCCGTAGTTCCACGCCGAGGCCGGCCGCACCTCGAAGTCGCCGTGGGGAAGCTCCCGGTGCGGCGCGTCGGCGCGCACGCGCTTCCACTCCTCCTCCATGCGCAGGCCATACACCAGAGGTCCGCGCTCCACCGTGAAGGCGCCGTGGTAGCGACGGCCCACGTCCGCATGCATCGGCAGGCGCACCGTCACGGTGGTGGGTCCGGTCCACGCCCGCTCCACACGGTGGAACGTCCCCGGGCGCATCCCGGCCGGCGCGCCGTTCGCCACGCGCACGGTGGCGCCCTCCGCCCACGCCGGCACGCGCAGCACCAAGGGGAAGGTCGCGGCACGCTCGGGGGTCACCGTGATGCTCAGCGTCTCCCGGAACGGATAGTCGGTGTCGAGCCTGACCGTGACCGGCACGTCGCCGGACCGGAAGCTCGCTTCGCTGGGGGCATACGCGACGGCGGCGATCCCCTCGTCGGGGGTCTTCATCCACAGGTGCGCCGTGAGCTTGGGCCATCCCTGGTGCAGGTTCGACGTGCAGCATCCGTACTCCGGAGCCAGACCGTATATGTTCGCGTCGGCGCCGTTGGTGCTCCACATGTAATCGGGGTTGATGGTGCACTGCACCTGGTTGACCTGCTGGTCGTACTGGTGCGCCCAGCAATCCGGCTTGAGGGTGGCCGGGAGGGCGTTGAAGGCCACGCGCTCGAGCCGGTCGCCGAAGGCGGGGTCCCCGAACACGGAGAGCAGCACCTCCATGGAGTACATCATCTCCACCACCGCGCACAGCTCCGTACCCTGAACCGGGTCCTTACCCGCCAGGCATTCGTCCGCCGCGAACATCCCGGTGGCCTGACCGTGCCAGCGGTCCAGGATCTCCAGCATGTGCGCGGGGAACGCGCGGTCCGCCGGCCGCTGGCCCAGCCGCCACGACAAGGCTCCCAACTTGGGTGCCATGGCCTGGTTCACGCCGTGCTTGTCCCACGTCCACAGGCCCCGTCGGGGCGTAGGCTCCCTGATCTCCCGACCGGCGTACACGGCGGGGTAGTCCTGCCCCTGGGCGCGCAGCGTGCGCGCCAGATCCAGAAGCCACCGCTCTCCCGTGCGCTCGTATACGTAGTAGGTGGGGACGAGCCCCTCGAACCACCGGTACTTCCCCCAGTTGAAGAGCGGGGTCCTCGCGACGCTGGCCTGGAGCGACTTCAGGCTGGCCTGCACGGCGC